>WBZN01000331.1_pt1 | contig 13859 bp, 15 predicted proteins | sample 5204281 | NCBI WGS metagenome assembly WBZN01 (sample SAMN12344347, study PRJNA552823) | activated sludge metagenome | biome: Activated sludge suspended growth; feature: Nitrification reactor; material: Wastewater; isolation source: activated sludge from nitrification reactor of wastewater...
CCGGTCATCGGTCCATGAGTGAAGAATCCTCGAGTTGCTCCGCTTCGCCGCGCAATTTCGAGCCCTTGGTGGACGCCGCCCGCGGTGGCGACGAGCACGCGTTTCGTGCGCTGGTCGAACCGCTCGGCCGCGAGCTGCACGCGTACGCCTACCGCATGCTCGGCGGGTTCCATGACGCCGACGACGCACTCCAGGAGTCACGGCTCAAGGCGTGGTGCGCGCTCGCGACGTACGAGCCGCGCGCGAGCTTCCGCGCGTGGATGTACCGGATCGTCACCAACACGTGCCTCGACATGCTCAAGGCGCGGTCGCGTCGCGTGCTACCGCAGGAGGTCAGTCCGTCGATCGCGCCGGGCCCGCCCACGACCGCGCCGCGCTCCGACATCCTGTGGCTCGAGCCGTACCCCGATGCCCTGCTGCCGGCAGTGCCCGGGCCCGAACACGCCGCGCGGATGCGCGAGGGCATCCGGCTCGCGTTCGTGCGCGTCGTGCAGGTGCTGCCGCCGCGCCAGCGCGCCGCGCTGATCCTCCACGACGTCCTCGATTGGAGCGTCGCGGAGGTCGCCGCCATCCTCGAGACGACCGAGGCCGCGATCAACAGCGCGCTGCAGCGGGCACGTGCCTCGATCGCGCGCCCGCGCGAGGAGTCACCTGCGCTCGCGCCGCGCCACGCCGAGGTCGTCGAGCGATTCGTGCGCGCGTGGGAGAGCGGCGACTTCGACGACTTCGTCGAGTTGCTCGCGACGGATGCGGTCATGAACATGCCGCCATGGGAGTACTGGCTCGACGGCAAGGATGCGGTCGTGGCGACGATGCGATCATCGGGCACGTGGGACGGCGAGCCGCGCTCCGGGCGCTACCGGATCGTGCCCGCGCCGATGAACGGCGATCCCGGCGGACTCGCCTATGTCCGCGGACCGGACGGTCGGTATCACGCGGTGTGTCTCACCGTGCTGTCGCTCGATGCCGACGGCCGCGTCGTCGAGCTCACGACGTTCGTGCTGCCGGAGCTGTTCGTGGCGTGGGGCTTCCCACCAGTGCTCGACGCGTAGCCATCGAGGACGACGACGCGCGACGCACTGATCCTCGAAGCCACGCGTTCGACCGCTGGCTGCTGCTAAGCGCGACGCTTGGCCGGTCGCTTCGCCGCAGCGGCGACGGGCCATCCCATCATCGCCACGTCGACAACACGCTCGAGCTGCTCGCGGGTGCCACCGTGCTGCGCCTGCAGCGCGAGGCCCTGCATGACGACGGCGTAGTAGCGCGCGAGGTCGGTCGCCGAGACGTGCTTCGGCAGCTCGCCCAGGACGATCGCGTGCTCGAAGCGGCGCCGTAGCGCGGTCTCCATCAGCGTGCGCTTCTGCTCGAACGCTCGCTTGCCCTCGGGCGAGATATCGTCGGCGGACAGCGGTCCCTGCGTGACGAAGCATGGGCCGACGGCCTCCGGATTGGTGTAGCGAGCCACGCCATCGCGGAGCAGTCGATCGGTCGCGTCGCGCGCAGTGCCGCTGCCGAGACACATGTTGATGTGCTCGCCACCGACCTCGGCGTAGCGCTCGACCGCCTTGAGGTAGAGCTCTTCCTTGTTGCCGAACGCGGCGTACATGCTGGGTCGGTTGATACCCATCGCTTCGGTCAGGTCCGCGAGCGACGCGCCATCGAACCCCTTCTCGGCGAACACACGCATCGCGGCGTCGAGCGCGGCATTGGTGCAAAACCCCCGCGGACGGCCAGGTCCCTCGCGTGTGAGTTTTGTTTTCATACCGACAGGTACAGTAGTTCCTTGACAGCGTGTTGCCAAGGCTCTAGTTATGTACCGTCCGGTATCGAAAGCACGCGGAGCGCGCCCGATGTGTTGCGCTATCGCCAAAATTGTACCTGAAGGTACAAAACGCCGACACGTGCGCTCGCTCGTTCATTGGAGAAAAGTAATGCACAAGCTGTCACTCGTCCTCCTCGCCGCGTGCACCTCCGAAGCTGCGATTCCCCATGGTGCGCCACCGCCTGCTGGCGTGAGCGCCGTGACGATCGAGCCCAAGCAGATCACCTCGACCTCCGACCTCACCGGGCGGATCGAGGCACGCTCGCATGTCGAGATCCGTCCCCGCGTCGCCGGCTATGTCACGGGCGTGGGTTACCGCGAGGGCGCACAGGTTACCGCCGGCGCCGTGCTGTTCACGATCGACGCCCGCCCCTATCAAGCGGTGCTCGCACGCGCGAACGCCGAGCTTGCACGTGCGAAGGCGCGAGCCGAGCTCGCACGCGACGAGCTGGTGCGGTCCGAGAAGCTACTCGCGGCCAATGCGATCGCACGCATCGAGCGCGATTCGGCGGCCGCAACCGCGCGGTCCACCGAGGCTGATGTCCAGGCCGCTGCAGCGATGGTGTCGCTCGCACGACTCGATGTCGAGTTCACCCAGGTGCGCGCTCCGTTTGCAGGACGCACCGGGCTCGCGAGCGTCACGGTGGGCGACTACGTGACGAACCAAGGCGCGCCGACCGTGATGACGACCGTGGTGTCTGCGGACCCCGCTCATGTCTACTTCACCGGCGACGAGCAGGCGTATCTACGGTTCGCCGCGAAGTCAGATCAGGCGCCGGTCTCGATCGGCCTCGCCGACGAGGTGGGCTATCCGCATACCGGCAAGGTCGACTTCGTCGACAACGCGATCGATACATCGACCGGCACGATCCGCATGCGCGCGGTCGTCCCCAATCCCGACGGCCGGCTGACACCCGGCCTCTACGCCCGCGTGCATCTCGCCGAGGGCGCGACCACTGCAGCGGTGCTGATCGACGAGAAGGCGGTGATGACCGACCAGGATCGCCGGTTCGTCTATGTCGTCGGCGCCGGCGCGAAGGCCGAGCGACGCGACGTGACGCTCGGTCCCGTGATCGACCAGCAGCGCATCGTGACGAGCGGTCTCAAGGCGGGTGACCAGCTGATCGTCAGCGGCATCCAGAAGATCTTTCCGGGTGCGCCGGTCGTCGTCGCTCCCGCAGCACCCGTCACCCAGGGGAAGCCGCTGTGAACATCTCGCGGTTCTTTGTCGATCGTCCGATCCTCGCAGCGGTCGTATCGATCCTCATCTTCACCGCGGGCGCGATTGCGATCCCGCTGTTGCCCGTGAGCGAGTACCCCGAGGTGGTACCGCCGCAGATTCAGGTTCGCGCGTTCTACCCGGGCGCCAACCCCAAGGTCCTCGCCGAGACGGTCGCCGCACCACTCGAGCAAGCCATCAACGGCGTCGAGGGGATGATGTACATGAAGTCCGTGTCGTCGAGCGACGGCACGGTGCAGCTCGCCGTCACGTTCAAGAACGGCACCGATCCCGATGCCGCGCAGACCGAGGTCCAGAACCGCGTGTCGCAAGCGCTCGTGCGGTTGCCCGAGGACGTACGCCGGCAAGGCGTGGTCACCCAGAAGCAGTCATCGAACATGACGCTCGTCGCGCACCTGCTGTCACCGGACGGTCGGTACGACAGCCTGTACCTGCGCAACTACGTCCAGCTTCACATCATCGACGAGCTGCGCCGGATCTCGGGCGTCGGTGACGCGCTCGCATTCGGCGCGGGTGAGTACGCGATGCGCGTATGGGTCGATCCAGGCAAGCTCACCGCACGGGACCTGACCGCGAGCGACGTCGTGCGCGCGATCCGCGAGCAGAACGTCCAGGTCTCCGCCGGCAACCTCGGTGCACCGCCGACCGACAAACCCGCACCCTTTCTGCTCTCGATCAACGTCGAAGGCCGGCTGCAGACCGAGCAGCAGTTCGCAGATATCGTGATTCGCACCGGCGCCAACGGCGAGGTCACCCGGCTCGCCGATGTCGCGCGCATCGAGCTCGGCGCGTCGTCGTACTCGCTGCGCTCGTTGCTCGACAACAAGCAAGCCGTCGGCATCGGCGTGTTTCAGGCACCGGGCTCGAACGTCGTCGAGTTGTCGCACAAAGTTCGCGATCGGATGGCCGAGCTGGCCGTCGCCTTCCCGCCCGGCCTGACGTGGGAGGTGGCCTACGACCCGACGGTGTTCGTGCAGGAGTCGATCAGCTCGGTCGTGCAGTCCCTGTTCGAGGCCGCGCTGCTCGTCGTGCTGGTCGTTATCATCTTCCTGCAGACGTGGCGTGCCTCGATCATTCCGCTGCTCGCCGTGCCGATCTCGATCGTCGGAACCTTCGGCGCGCTGCACCTGCTCGGCTTCACGGTCAACACGCTGACGCTGTTCGGCATGGTGCTCGCGATCGGCATCGTGGTCGACGACGCGATCGTCGTGGTCGAGAACGTCGAGCGCAACATCGAGGCAGGTCTCGATCCTCGATCCGCGGCTCACCGCGCGATGCGCGAGGTGTCCGGACCGATCATCGCGGTGGCGCTGGTGCTGTGTGCGGTGTTCGTACCGATGACGTTCATGTCAGGGCTCACCGGCCAGTTCTTCAAGCAGTTCGCCGCGACGATCGCGATCTCGACGATGATCTCGGCGATCAATTCGCTCACGCTGTCGCCGGCACTCGCCGCACGGCTGCTGCGTGCCCACGGCGCCCCGCGCGACCTTCCCACCCGCGCGATCGACCTGCTGTTCGGCTGGTTTTTTCGCCTGTTCGACCGCGCGTTCAAGCGAACGGCTGGAGGCTACGCGGCCACCGTCGGTGTCGCGGTTCGCCATCGCCGTACCTCGTTCGTCGTCTATGCGGTCTCGATCGCGATGGCGGCGCTGATGTTCGCGAAGGTCCCGGGCGGGTTCGTGCCGACGCAGGACAAGATGTATCTGATCGGTCTCGTCAGCATGCCGCCCGGCGCGTCGCTCGATCGCACCGAGGCAGTCGTACGCGAGATGACCACGCGTGCGCTCGCCACCGATGGGGTGGCTGATGCGGTCGCGTTCCCCGGACTCAACGCGATTCACTTCACGAACACGCCGAGTGCCGGCGTCGTGTTTCTCGCGCTCAAGCCGTCCGACCAGCGCAAGCACACCGCACAGCAGATCGCCGCCGAGCTCAACGGCAAGTTCTGGGGGATCCAGGAGGGCTTCGTGTTCGCGATCATGCCGCCGCCGATCCTCGGGCTCGGGACCGGCGCCGGGTTCTCGCTGTATGTCGAGAATCGTGGCGGCGCCGACGATGTAGCGCTCGCGGCCGCCGTCGGTGCGCTCCAGGGCGCGATCGCGAAGACGCCGGGCCTGATGCCGCCGTTCTCGACGTTCCAGCCGAACGTGCCGCAGCTCGATCTAAGCGTCGATCGAACGAAGGCCAAGTCGGCGGGCATCAACCTGTCCGCGCTGTTCGAAACGCTCCAGATCTATCTCGGATCCACGTACGTCAACGACTTCAGCCGATTCGGCCGCACCTATCAGGTCGTCGCCCAAGCGGACGCCAGGTTCCGCGAACGCGTCGACCAGATCGGCGAGCTGCGCACCCGCAACGCCACCGGCGAGCTCGTGCCGATCGGTAGCGTCGTCAACATCAAGCAGTCGTTCGGTCCCGACCCCGTCGTTCGGTACAACGGGTTTCCTGCCGCCGACCTCGCCGGACAGGCGGATCCGGCCAAGATGTCGTCTTCGGAGGCAATCGCCGCCGTCCAGAAGCTCGCCGCAAACCTCCCGCCCGGGTTCATGTACGAGTGGACCGACCTCAGCTACCAGCAGGTCAGCGAGGGCCGCGCTAACCTGATCGTGTTCCCGCTCGCCGTGCTGCTGGTATTTCTCGTGCTCGCAGCGCTCTACGAGAGCTGGGTGTTGCCGCTCGCAATCCTCCTGATCGTCCCGCTGTGCCTGCTCGCGGCGCTCGTCGGTGTGCACCTCGTGGGTGGTGATCGCAACGTGTTCGTCCAGATCGGCATGGTCGTGCTGATGGGACTCGCCACCAAGAACGCGATCCTGATCGTCGAGTTCGCGCGCGAGCTCGAGCTGCAAGGTCGCACCGCGATCGAGGCCGCGATCGAGGCCTGCCGCCTCCGCTTGCGCCCGATCGTGATGACCTCGTTCGCCTTCATCGCGGGCGTCGTGCCGCTGATGCTGTCGCACGGCCCGGGCTCGGAGATTCGGCGCTCGATGGGCGTCACCGTGTTCGCCGGCATGATCGGCGTGACGCTGTTCGGCCTCGTGCTCACGCCGGTGTTCTACGTGACCCTTCGCCACCTGTTCGGACGGCGCGACCTCAAGCGGAGCAGCGCCGAGCTACTCGGCGAGATCGGTGCGCACGAATCCAAGGAGCTATGACCACGTTGACCGTGTCCGGTGAACCGATTGCCGACGTCGCCGATGTGCCGTCGACCATCGCCGCGCGCTGGTCTGCGCTCGACCAAGACGTTCGGGATCATCTCCGGTCGTTCATGGATCGGCGCACGGGACCCGAACAGCGGGGGCAGGTCACCGTTGCACCGTACGGCGATCTCCCGGCGACCTTCCACGACGATCTGGTGGCGGAGCGTGCCCAGCTGCGCGCCGCCTTTCCGGTCCGTCGCCGCACTGTCACCGCGATCCGCCTCGGGGCGAGGCCGCACGTTCACATGACGTGCGAAGCACGCCACGACGGCACGTGGTTCGCGTTCATGCAGCCGACGCATCGCAACATCAGCTTCGTCGAGCGGCACACCCTCCAGCGCACCCCGGAGGGCGACCTCGTCGACGTCGTTCGCATCGACTTCGGCGCGATCATCCGGCAGCTGATTTCGCCGGCACCGGTCGCAGCTAAGCACCCAGAGTGGTACGCCGCCTCGTGTCTTGCCGTGAGTACATGAACCCGTGAGCGTGGTGCAGCGCCGAACATGCGGGTAGATGCGGAGCCCGCGCAGTTTCGTGGGCCGCACGTGGCCTCAGCAGTCTTCCGGAACCGCTCGCCGAACGCGGCCATCGCGGGCCCGCGGCGACCACGATTCCGAGTCCTCCAGCGATACGGCAAGATTCGACGCGGCCGGTCAGGAAGCGTCGTGATCAGCAGCGCTTCGCGGCGCGGGAGGAGGGCTCGATTCCCCCGCCGTCAGCTCGCGCCCTAATGAGGCTAGAACCTCATCGGAAGAAGCGCGTCTGCTGTTCGTGCGAGCGGAGGGACTCGAACCCCGATCGAGCGCGACGCGAGAACCCAACCAACTCGCGAACCTGCAACGACCACACGGCGTTGTGCTCGATCGTGTTCCCGGCTCGTCCCTGCTCGTCCTCGGTATTCTCGTTTCGCGTGGCAGCCAGGTGGCCGCAACGAGGTCGCGCTCAGCCTTCGAGCCGAGCTACCCGTTCTTCGAGACGGGCGAGGCGCTCTTCGAGCGACTCCTGCTCGGCGTGCTTGCGCGCGCGGGCGGCCTCGGCATGCTGCTTCTTCTCGCGCACGCGGGCGCGTAGTTGCTCGCGCTGCTCGTCGGTCATCTGCGCCCAGGCGCCGCCGGTCCGCTCGACGTCTTCGCGGACCCGATCGTCGGCCGCCACCTGTTCAGGCGTGCGGTTGTCCTCGGTGGTGTAGCGGATCGGCATGGTCATTCGCTCTCGGGGAGGAAGTAGGCGGTGATCGGGAAGACGGCCTCGGGGTCGAAGATGTCCCAGCGCCAGACCAATTATACCTCGCGACCGTCGTCGGTCACCCCCAGGCTTTCGTAGGAGCCGTCCTGGCGGACGACGACGTCGACGCGGTCGGTCCAGGCTCCCTCGAACTGCTCGGCGGTCACGCCGTGTCGCTCGGTGATGTGGTGCTCCTGGTACAGCCCCACTGGATCTCGATCATCACGGCTTCGGTATCGCACGGATCCACGGCCTCTGCGGGTTACGGATCCCTCCCACGGTCGCATGCGGGTACCTCCGGTCTCATGGAGGACGACCTAGAACCTTCACACAGCGTTCGAGCTTCCTGCTGACCTGCGCCGTCGACCCTCACGAGGGACGGGCGCTCGAACTCGAAGCACTCGCCGACCAGAAGCTGCGGGTGATGTCGGACCTGCTCGCGAAGGGGCAATGGAAGACCGCCTCGAAGCACGAGAAGGCGGTCGCCTACGATCTGCGCGCGGCCGAGCGCATCCGCCGTTGCGGGACCTCCCGGTGGGCAGCCGAGCACCGCACCCAGCGCTTCCTGTGGCGCTACTGCCGTCGCAGGGACTGCCCGGGCTGTGGACCGCGGCATGCGAGGAAGAACGCGCTTCGGGTCGCTGAAGCGCACGCCGCGCTGTTCGGCGTGAACCCGTGGCGGCTACAGGCGTGGCTCGGCCACAAGCGGATCGACGAGACGATGCGCTACGTTCACGTCGTCGAGGCGCACCCTCGCGAGCTACCGAAGTGCGTGCAGGTCGCGGCGCAAGGCATCGGGGACCCCGACCGCCGCGTGCTCGCGATGCTCGGAGCGCGTGGCAGCGTGGTGGCAGCAGCCACGAGTGCTTCCGCGGAAGCGAAAGCAACAGCGTGACTTAGAAGTGCGAGCGGGGGGACTCGAACACTGCGCGCGCAGATCGTAATCAACAACTGATTCGCGATCCTGCAATGACCACCGAGACTTGCACGTCGTCGTGTTCCCGTCTCCTCCCGCTCCGTCCTCGTTGTTTTCGCGGTTCGTGGCAGCCACGTGGCAGCGAGATCCAGGGCTCCAGCCGAAGAATTCCTCGTCAGGACGGGCCTCCGGACGCCTACTCCTCCGCTCGCAAATCGTCGACGATTTGTGAACCACCATTTGCTCACGCCTCATCGTTTCTGCCGGCGCCACCGAGGATCGTCATCATCGTCGCCGTCGTCGTCATCCGCGGCTTGAAACCAGAGAAGGGTTAACGTGGCGCCGAACGTCGAGAAGTCGAGCGTCTCCTCCCACAGATCGCGTCCACTATGGACTCGTTGGGCGACCCATGCATGCTGTGGGACTGGTTGCGGACCTTCATGGATGGACTCGCCGCGAAAGACATCGCCAGCGTGACTCAATCCGCTCAAAGTCCTGCCTCGGTCGATCCAGCCTTCAAAGTCGGCCGAGCGAGTCACCCACTTTACCTTTGAGTTCTCAGACCAGACGAGTGCGCAGGCCTCCGGACTCAGCTGGACGAACCGCACGGCCGACGCGGTGAGGGTCGTATTGCAGCGACGCGCGAGCTCCCTGACCGCGGAGAAGCCCGGCGGCACGTTACACAACGGGCGCACAAGCTTGCCGGGCATGAGCAACTCGGCGGCGAAGTAGTTGGCCGCGGCCTCAGCATCGCCCTCGCCATATCGGAGTAGGTCGCGTGATGAGCACGAGCTGATCCGGCCCGGGCCCTCGAGCACCCAATGGCCGAGTTCATGAGCAATCACGAATCGTCGCCGGGCCGGTTGCGTGATGTTGCGCCGGACTCGAATAACTCCAGCGCCATCGTGAGGCACAGTTCTGCCGTCTGCACCATCGAGTTCACCGTCGGTGACGAACAGGTCTCTTCGAGCGGCGATGTCCTCGATGCTGATCTCGTCGAGTGCTTCGATCTTGAGCAGATCGAGTTCTCGCCGTGCAGCAGCTCGCGCGAGCTGTCCTGGATCGTCGCCGTTCACTTCTTCTTCAACTCCGCGAGGCGGGCGCGGTCAGCGAGGACCCTACGAAGGTCATCATCAGTTTGCTCCTGGAAGTTCATGTAGAACGCGCGCTCGCCAGCGGCGACCGCCGTTTCGAGTTCGGCGCGGCTCATGTTGGCGAACGGAAGAAGCAGCTCCTGGGTATTGGCGAAACGCTCACGCTTCTCGTTCGCCTCGCGCTGCCACGAGAGGCGGACCTCCTTCTTCTTCGCGAAGACAGCCTGCTGGACACGGGCCAGGAACGCGGACACATCCACGCCCTCCGCCTCGAGCGACTTCTTTGCCTCATCGGCGGTCTGGTCGTAGTCGCTGACGGCTTCCAGGAGAGCAAGGATGCCGTCGCGCTTCTCCTTGTCTCGGTTAGTCATAGAGTTCCTCGTCGGTTTGCATGGCTGCGCCTGCCTGCTTGCACGCGCGCATGAACCGCTTCTTTAGGTTGTTGACGTCGGCCACGCTCATCTTCAGGAGCGGGGCGAGTTGTTGCGGCTTCTCGATGTCATCATTCACGACCAAGTCGTGCAGCTTGAGCAGCTCCTCGTCGTCGCTGATTGCGTCGATGAGGAGCGAATAGAACCGGTCGCGCTGCTTCTTTAGCTCAGCGTCTTCCTCAGCACGGAGCAGCGCGGAAAGTGGGGTGGCGTCAGTCGTGGGGTCGACGTCGCTCAGATCGTCAGGACGATCGACCTTGCTGTTGTCGACGCAGGTCGCGAGGTTCCACAGTTCGCTGTTGACGACCGATTTCAGGTATTCGAATGGATCTGGCTCGGCGTTGGGATCCCAGGCACCGCGGTCGGTTGCGCCGAACAACGAGGCCATCGCGGTCGCCACAATATCATCGAGCGTCAGACCCTTCGCGAGGGCGCCTGCCGGACGAAGCCACCAACGGTAGATCTTTGCCCGCCCCTGTGCGAAGTCGCGAACGCGTAGCGCGAGCGCCTGGAGTTGCTTCGGATCGTTGATGTCGACGACCGGTGTCGGTGGATTCTTGGCTACGCCTCGCTTGGTCCCCATGCTTACTTCCACAACTGCCGAGCGGCAGCCTGAATCTCCTCGTTACCACAGGACTCGCAGCCCTCACGTCTTGCCCGTTGCTCGCGCAAACGCATGACGGGCGATCCCCACGGACTGACGCGCCAGTAATTGAATGGCGAAGCGACGTCGCTGGCGCGCGACCGGCGCGCGACCTCGATGGCGAGCAGGATCCCCGCGAGCACCGACACGAAGCCGAACGGCGCGAGCACTCGCTGTGCCTCGACCTTCAGCTCGCCCTTGCCGCACAGCTGTTTGAAGACCGAATCGTAGGCGAGGTTCTCTAGGTCCGCCGCGTTCAGGCCGTACCGTGTCGCGATCGACTGCGCTGCGTTCGCGGTGATGAAGTTCGACTTCACCTCGTCGCGGCTGACGCCGAGCGCCTGTGCGACGTGGCCTTCGTGGGCGGACTCGTCCGGTGCCTCGTAGTAGTTGCACGAGAGACACGCCGCCGTGCTCGGCTGCGTGTTGAAGTGGAGCACCACTTCCGCGATCCCCGAGGTGGAGGCGTCGAACACGTGGTGGGGTAGCTCGTTCTGGAGCGCGCGTCGCGCACGACGGCTGTCGACGCCGACGATGAGCTTCTCCAACCAAGCGCCTCCCTCGCGCCCCGCCGGTACGTCCTTCAACACGCATTTGTGAGGGACGAGGTGCAGCGCTGGCAGGTGCGGCTGGGCGAGCTGGACGAGGCGCTCGGCTTTGTACGCGCCCACGTCCCCGGGGCCGAACCAGTAGCAGCGGTTGAGGTTGCCGTCACTGGCCTTGTCCGGGTCGCAGACGTGCAACTCCCCGCGAACGTCGAACGCGGTGAGCCCGAGCATGTAGCCGTTGCCGATCGCGCCAGCACCTGCGAGGTGAGCGATCCCGAGATCGACGGTGCTGGTCAGGCTGGCGATGTCCGGGCCGAGTAGCATTGCGAGGTCGACCTCGATCGGGAGCCGCAGCGGCATCGGGAACTGCACGTCCAGGGCGCGTTGGACGGCAGCGGCGGACGCGTAGCACGCGGCGAGTAGCTCCATGATCCGAGGCCCGCGCGCTCCGAGCGTGCTGCGTCCTTCACAGATCTCCAACCGGTACTGATCGATACCGACACCGACGAGCCGCGCTTTCGAACGGGCCTGAGCATCGCCGATCAGGATCTCCACCACCGGTGGCGTTGCGCCCGGCTGCGTCGTCACGTTCGTCATCGTGCGCGACAACAGGTTGCGGATCAGGTTGGCGAGGCCCGCCTGGGCCGGGGCCGCCGTGATGAGCAAGGACGTGTCCAGCAGCTGATCGGCGTCGTCTTCGTTCATGCCGATCGCCGCCGCGAGCGTGCGGGCGTTCTCCTGCCGCGCGCTGATCATGGAGTGACCTCGTACACGTCCGCGGCGGGCGCGAAGGCAAACCGCCCGACGTCGACCAGGCGGTAGACCTTGGCATCGTCGACGAACGAAATCGCCGTGGTGTTCTGGCAGAAGTCGGGCACGACGAGCGACAAGGCGCCGACGTGGGACACGACGGCCCACCGATCGTCGGCGGGCGAGTGGAACGCCTCGAAGGGATGGGAGTGAACCTGCGCAACGACCATGAGCCGCTGATCACGGAGTCGCGCGAGGAGATCCGCCATCCCGTCGGGCGGGATGCGGAAGAAGTCCGCCTCGGTCTCTTGGATGGGCACGAACACCTCCATGACGACGAGGTCGCCAGCCTGGCGACGGCCAAGCCACAACACGACACGCTCTACCGACGAGGCCGCGAGGAGCACGTCGACCGTCTGCTTGAGCAGCGCGGCGGAGATCTTGACGAGGCTCATGGCCAGGTCCTCCGCCATCCATGCCAGAGCTTCGTGAGTAGTCCACCGAGCGAGAACGATTCCTCGTTCTTGTAGTTGGTCCACAGCTCGCCGATGTGGCTCGGGTGCGTGTGGTACTCGCGGGTTCCCGCCATGCACACGAACGGGCGCCCCGTGGTCGGGTGGCCGCCGCCGTTGAAGATCGTGTCTCCTCGCTGCGAGGGCAGCGCCGTCAAGGGATCTCCCGCCGGTGATAGCAGCAGCACCGCGGGCGGCGTGTCGTTCCAGTCATCGCACATCAAACGCACGCGCAGCGGTTGGCGGCCGGCGTCGGTGAACGACACGTCGAGGACCGGAAACGACCGCTCGTGGACCGTCCACCCGTTCGCTTCGAGAAGGCGACCTTCGAGGTGGGCGGTCCCCTTCTCGAACAGCGTCTTCGCGACGGTGGTGTTCACGGCTGGCGGCCCCCGCCGGTCTCGCGCGGTCCCCAGCTGATCGTGACCTCGCCGGTGAGGCCGGCGTCCTTGTAGCTCTGGCTGAGGTCGAGCTCGCGCCCACCGACCACTGCGATCCAGGTGTCGGTGCCGGGGATGCCCAGCGCCTTGGCGGCCTGGTGCAGCTGCACCTTGATCGGCTGGTTGACGGGGACCTCGTCGAACCCCTCCTTGGGGTACGCGCCCGCGGTGGTCACCACGGCGACGAGGATGTGGTTGGGCTTCGGCTGCGGCTTGTCTTTCTTCTCGCTCATACAAAGAAGAGCTAACAAGCGGCGCTTTTTGCCGTCGTACTGTCCGAATTCCGCAAGGAATCGAAACTACGGCAGAAATAAGGCTCCTTGGTGCAGCGTCAGCCGAGGGTGCAGGAGACGTCCAGGTTATCGGCAGTCTCGTCGTACTCGATCTGGAACGTTCGCGCCTTGGCCGCGTCCGTGTACGGCTGCGAGTCGGTGACGGCGACGGCGAACGCCGCTGTCGGTCGCGACGCGCCGAGCAGCTTGTCTACAGCCGCGATGCTGGCACCGCTTTGAACGTTGTCGTCGACGAGTATGAGCGTGGTGCCGCGGGGGATCGGCGTCGACGTGCGGGCGAGGCCCGCATAGATCTGGTCGGCGGTACGGCGGTTCCCTTTGGTCTTGCCCTCGACTGGCTTCCGCTGGACGACGAGCACGGCGACGTGTCCGAAGCCGACGCCAGCGAGTGCGTTACAGAGACGCAGCGTGCGAAACCGTGCGGTCTCGATCGTGGCCGCCGTGACTGATGACGATGGCACCGGTACCAGCGTGATCGCGTCGGGATCCTCGGCCTTGAAGAACTTGGTGAGCTTGTCGATCCGGTTCGCGAGCATCGCGGTCACGAACTCGATCGCGTTCGTTCGATCGACCTGAACGGGGCGCCCGACGGGATGGAGCTTGTGCTGGATCGATTGCTTCGGGTTGGCCGGCTCGCGATTGTCCTTGACCGCGTAGACCAGCCCCCGCATCTGTGATGCGTTCGGCGTGGTGCGCGCGGCCTCGGCACCTTTCGCGTAGTAGGTGCCGAGCGCGAGTCCGCGGATCGT
>WBZN01001546.1_pt1 | contig 13855 bp, 19 predicted proteins | sample 5204281 | NCBI WGS metagenome assembly WBZN01 (sample SAMN12344347, study PRJNA552823) | activated sludge metagenome | biome: Activated sludge suspended growth; feature: Nitrification reactor; material: Wastewater; isolation source: activated sludge from nitrification reactor of wastewater...
AAGCGGGAGGCTCAGTTAGTTGTGCTAACTGAGCCCTCTTCATCGAGTCCCGCCACGGATGGTCACGGAGAACAGCCTTTCGCGTTGAATCGAAAAGCTGGTTACACGCTCTCGCTCTATGACTATTGTCCGTAAGAGACGTGATCGGATTGTCTCCGAGCTTCATTAACGCACTTGAGCAGAGAGAAACGGCTGAGTGGTTCATTTACGTTTTCTATGACAGCCGACAAAGGTGAGAGGGTGAGACGGCGCAACTACCTGAATCGGGTCAGGTGTGGTTGGCTCTGGTACGGGAGGATTCGGATCGACCGGAGGCGGCGGGGTCGGTGGAGCTTGCACCGTGTACGCGGACACCTTTGAGGACCCGTTCAAGGAGGCCGTGACCGTCCCGATTCCAGCAGCCAAGGCTGTCACCGTGAAGGAGGCCGAGAGTTGTCCTATCGGGATCGTTATACTCCCAGGAACTAGCAGGAAAGACGGATGGGTGTTCGCTAACGAGACCACCTGAATATCCGCTGAGGTATTTGAGATCGTCACCGTCATCGACTGCACATCACCGACTTGAAGGATCGGTGCGGTCGGCGTGAAGTCTGTCACGGTTGAAGGGCTTGGGGGTGGAGGCGTGGAACCTGAGGACGTTGAGAACGCAGCGCCGTTAGACTCACCGAAGCCGACACTGTTGACCGAGTGAACCCACCAATCGTAGGTTGAGTCCGGGTCTGCAATGAAGGTTGCGGTGTTTGCCGTTTGTCTCCGACAAATTACCATCGACTCGCAAGGGGAGTAGGAAGTTCCGCCCTTATGAACGCGGAGATCGTAGTGAGTTGCTCCCGCGACTTGATTCCAACTTAGAGTTACCGTTCCCGGTGCGATTACGGTTCCATTCGGAGAGAGCCCAGTAGGTGGAGCAAGTAAGCCGGTCGGAGGCGGCGGATCAGGAGGCGGGGGCGGCGGCGGGGGAGGTGCGGAGCCGGTCCAATTCGGCGCACTGATATACACGTGCCCGATGGAGTGAATCCACATCTTTGACGGATCACGTCCAAGCGGATTCGTTGCAGCATTATACGGCTGATATCCAGCGGAATTATCCCACGTATGGTTGATCTGAAATTGGTTGCAGATCCCACCACCGTAGTTGAAGTTCTGAATGTTCCCAACAAGCGATTCATTCAGCCACCACTTCACAAAACCATCACGAGCGGTCGGAGTGCTCGACGCCTTCACGTGGACTTCGAGGGTGTACCACACATTCCGAGAGACCTGAGCAGATCCGCCTGCGTTGGGGTAGCAAATGTTCCCAATCTCATCCCCACCGCATACGTGAGAGTTATTGAGATTCCCTGAATTATGCGAGAAGGCAAAAGTCCATGGCCCGTAACGCGGCCCGTATAACATGAACACACCATTCGTAGCAGGAGCCCCAAACGTCCAATCCTGAGCCGCTACGAAGAACAGCTTATTACCGACAATGTTCCCTTCGAAGTCGCTGTTCAGTTTCCAGGTTAAAGCTACGTACATCTCCCGCAATGGCTTGGCTGCGGCGGTATTCTTCGGCCAGATCGTTTGCTGTCCGCCTGTGGTCGCGTTCGGGTAGAGGATTGATTGTGTGATGCTTGAGGGAGAGACTGGCTCACCAGCGTCAGACCCGATCTGAGCCCCACCGGGATACAGTTCCCACATTTGCCCGTTAGCATCTGTAGTGGAACAATCCCAGTTCAGCATCGTGACGGAACCGGCTGGTTCGTTTGCGCGAAATGCCATTATTTACCTATTCCTAAAAGTGAAAGGCGGGGAGCGAATGAGGTAGACGGGTAGATAACCGAGGGGTGCGTGAGCGAAGTTGTTCCGGTCACTGTGCCGTTCGTCCCGCCAGTCGTATTGATTTCAGGACTATCAGAGCCCGTGATACGACTCGCAAACACTAGCCCGGACGTATTAAATTCGGGGCTATACCCTAACCCCAGATCACTAATTTCTGTTGAGTTTAGAACCCTATTCCAGAGAGCTACGTCAGCAATACCACCAGCGTAGAATGTGGCATCAAGCGGGTCACGAGTAGCGACTCGAAGCGTCGCCGACGCGTCTGACCAGAAAGACCCCGAACCAATTTGAGTTGTACTAGAAGGTGTCGCCGGGGACCCGCCGAGCAAACAATGATAGAGTACCGGGGCGCTCCCTACTCCCGCCCAAGTGACAATCAACACGTTCCACGAATTCACTACAATCGTGTCGTTCGCGCTGAATGCATAACAGTCGTTACCGCCGTTTCGATTCATGTAACAGCAGACTTGGTTTTGGTTACTGCCGAAAATATACATCTTCCCGAGATAACCAGAATCCATTTTCGTTAAAATCTGCCGCTCTGTCGTGATGTTGGCCGTAGGCCGCACTAATGCATAGGCAGTGAACGCAGCTAAATTGTCTACAGCCGCATCGCTACCAAACGCTATTTGATCGTCTACACCATCAAATGTACGCGCCATTACTTAGAACCCTTCACCCGCTCGCTAATTACCTCCCCTCCTTTGTCAAACCACACAATCACTTCATCGTTTGCTTTATAGAGAAGGTCATCGAGATCTTTTGCGAATGCCTTATTCGCCCATGTGTCAGGGCGTGATTGAATCCAGCGGGGTTGCTTGGTTTTCCCCTCTAAACGGATGATGAGTCCGAGCGACGGTTTCGCCATTACGGAGCGATGTAGTATTCGGTGATATTCACGTCCACATCACCGGCTGCGTCGAGGTTGACGTTCAAGAGGGTGTTCGAGGTGAGCTTCCAGCCACGCGCCCCGAAATCGATCATCGAACCACCACCTTCTGCGGCGAGTTCGGCTTTCCATCGGGTCGTACCAGCGGCACCGTCCGAAAGAGCGACGACACGGTTTGACGAAGCGCGGTTATGGATTGAAGCTTTGCAGATGTAGAGGGAGACGGAAGCACCGGGGGCGGCGATAACGGTTGTATTCCCTGAGGCCGTCGCGTTGACCGTGACGGGTGCTTCGGGGTTCGCATGGCCGGTGAGGACCACTTGCCGACCGTGACGATCCGCCCACAGGTCCACCGTGTCATCGTCGGCACTGACTGCGGCAGGCTCGTTTGCATTCGCCCGAGCCGCCATTCGAACAGGGTTGCCAGCGATGGGGCTATCGTGCGCGGAACCGGGAAGCGAGGTTACATCCACATCACCAATATCGACGCCCGAGTTCGCGGTGAGCTTCCCGATGCCGTTTGTCCCGGCTTGGAGGGTTGCTTGAACAGCGAAGGTCCCGGCATTGGTAACGTTATGTGACGGGACTGAGGCGAGGGAGACAGGCTGCGTGGCTTGCCAGAAGGTCCCGGTAACGGGAGTCGTCGGAGCGGTCGCGAGACTGACAGCCACCTTCCCGGCAGACACCGTTCCGGCGAGGGCCGAGGTATCCGCATCGATGGTGGTTAGGAGTCCTTCGATACCGTCCACGTGACCGATGATGGTCGTCTGGTTCGCTGCGGAGGCATCCCCGGCACCACCACCGGAACTTGACGAGGGCACCACCATCTTGACCGGCCCGTAACTAACTTCGAGAGTCGCAGCAGAACCACCACTCTTTTTGATCGCTTTGAACTGCTTGACGGCGAATCGGTTATCGAGCTTGATGGTCCCGTTCAGTTCCGTGATGAAACCGGCAGAATCCGTAGGCGTTCGTCCGTCTGCATACCATCGGATCGGACCACCGGCGACAACCTGAATGAAGGCTTCTTCCGATATGTGAAACGAGGCGGTGAGCGGAACCGCCGTCGTATCAACACTAAGCTGTTCTCCTAATGGTCCTTGGTTTAGTGCGCTCATAGTTTAATCAGACGAGGGTGATTGAACCCCGGAGCTTCCTCAGGTCGGAGGGTCTTGTACCCGTACCGTTCCTTGATGCGTTTCTCGATACGTTGAACTTCAGATTCGTCTCGTCCCTCCTGTGCGCGGTCTCGTTCGGCTACAAGGTGGACGAGTTCTCGTTCGTGGTAGTGGTTCACTTACTTAGCTTGGCGATGAAGTCGTCGTAGGCTTTCTGTTTCGCGGCGAGCTTGGCTTCGAGGTCTGCAATCTGCTTTTCCAGGTCGCGTAACTTCCCGATCTTCGCTTCCTCAATCACCTTCTCCGCGTCGGCTCGTCGCTTATCGAGGTCTTGCTGTTCACGAACGATAGCGGCCTTAATGGTATCGAGAGCTTTCCCGGCCTTCTCCTGTTCCGCGAAGATCTCTTGCGTAGATCGTCGCTGGCCTTCGACTTCTTTTCGAAGAGGCTCAACAGCTTTCGAGAGCGTCATCACTTCCGCTTGGAGCGTGGATTTCTTCACATCGAGTTCAGTGAGTTCGGTTTCAGAGGCCGCGATAGCCTCGTAAGCTTTCTCGACGGACGCCCTCAATTCGTTCTTAACTTCAATCAGAGTTTGGAGAATGTTCATAAATAGAACGGGGGTAGGCCATGCGTAGACCTACCCCCTACGTCCTTTTACTTATTTCGTAACAGCGACAGCAATCCAGCCTTCAACCGTTGCGTTGAGCGGCCACGTTCCACCCGTCACTTTCGCGACGATATCGACAGGGGCTTTGCTGTTGTAGCTATACACCGGCAGATCGTCGGCGTTCGTACCCGTACCGAGGACCGTACCCTTGAGGTTCGCAGCAGACACATCGCGTCCGTCTTCGAGAATATCGACCCCGGCAGACACCGCATCACCGTCTACTTCGGTATAGGCCGCGTAGCCGATATCCATAACGCGAGACGCACCGAAGGCGGACCAGCTAATGAGGCTCAACTGTTTCAGGATGTGACCGTAACCGGCAGGCACCCGAGCCAGAATCACCGTGGAGCCGTCGTCACCGGCTACGGGTTGCGTATGCTTAAAATAAATGTATCGGATTTTTGCGCCGACCTCGTGCGCCGGATTCGGCACCGGGGGAACGGCGTCTTGATTCGTCACTTGGTTAGATTTCAGATTTTCAACAGCCATGAGTAGGACTCCTTAGAAGGAAAGAAAAGGGGCGACAGAATGCCGCCCCTGGTAGGCTTTACGTAGAACTTACTGGAACGCGACTTCGACGACACCTTCTTCAAGGAGTCGAGCCGCACCTAAAGAAAGCTCAAGGTAGATCTGCGTGGTGTAGTACTTGGTCGGCAAGCGGTCGATCTCGATCTTCGGCTCCATCGGAATCACGATCCCGAGGGCATCCCGATGACACGCAACCGAGTAGTACACCGAGGTCTCTGCGGCGAAGTTGTAGACGATCCACTTGAAGCCCATGAAGGCTCCCAGTTCACCAGTCGTCAACGCCTTCACACCGGAATAGTCACTCGACGTAACTTCAGCGATACCGAGCAAATCTTCCAGACCGAAAGCGTTATAGATGAAGTAGCGGCCATCCTGCGGGACTTCCGCAAAGGTCAGCCGTCGATGCGCTTCCAGCACTTTCGCCTTATTCAGACCAGCGGAACCGTGAGCAATCTTCTGACCAGACGGCAGGGCTACAGGAGTCGCACCAGCCTTACCAGAATACGCATTACCACGGAGAGCAAAGTACACTACCGAATCGATCTTCCGACCGGCAGCAGCCGAGGCGTTCACGGTATACGGACCCTGCGGATCAATCAGCATCCGCAATTTGTCTTCCTTGTCGATGTACTGGTTGATGTACCACTCTTCCATCACCACCATGCGCCGCGTGTGGTCAGCGTCCTGCACTTCCTGTTCAGAGTGCCGTTCCGTCCGCTTAATCATTTCGAAGGGCGCGAGGCGTTCGAAGAAGTGGGCTTCTCCGGTCGGAGCTTCGATCCGGCCCACATCACGGAGCACCGAAGCTTTTTGCTGGTAGAGCATCGTCACGTTCGACCGATACGAGTTGACGAATGCAATGGGAATTGAATTAGCCATGAGAGGCAACCTTTCAAAGAGAAGGGAGGGAGGAAAGATAGGCGGTTCTCTACCCGTATAACGGAAGAACCTTCGGCGTGACGTGCCGCTAAGACGAGGGGCTTACCCGCTAGTAGTAGGACGCTTTCGCGCTACCCTACAAAGACGACACTGGCAAACTAGTACTTAGGCTTCTTCTTACGCTTCACCGGAGATGATCCTATGCAGGTCTACCACGTAATCGATCCGAGCTTGTCGGCCCGGAGTACCCATGCGCGTGTGGTAGAGGTCAGTCTTATCGTGGAGGATCTTGTCGATCTCCTTCTGTGCGTCGGCAGGGGTCATAATGGCGGAATCGGCGGCGTCCTTAGATCCATGTTCAGAGAGTTCCCGCCCAATCTTCGCCACGAACTTGACAAAGGCCGGATGGTTCCCGAGACCCGTTTGCTCGAACCACTCCACAAATTCCTCATCCCCAAACTGGCGGACGGCCTTCTGTGCCGCTGTGAGGTTCCGGGTATACATCGCCTCAGAGCCGAAGTGTTCCGTGAGTTGGGCCTTTGCTTCCTCAGGATCTAAGGGAGCGGTCAGGGCCGAGGCGTGTTCAGCGAAAAGCTGCATCGCGACCTTCACCTGATCGTTCGTGAATCCCGCCTTGTGCATCGCGGTCTTTGCACTCGACAACTTCTCATCGTCCCACTGGAAGCCTTTGACTTCCGGTAACTCTCCGAGATCGTACTTGTCGGGACTCTCCGGGGGATTCAAACCGACCTTCGCCCGGATATCCTTCAACTTGGCTTCTCGCTGTTCGGGGGTGTCCTTCTCGTTCGGGAGTCGGATTGACCCGCCGATAAGCTTCTGCGCCTCGACGTGGGAGGTCAGAACATCGGTAAGTGACTTACCTTTGAAGGGCTCGAAGACTTTCTCCGCGCCTTTCGGGACTGCGGAGAACCAATCAACTGCGGGGGCAGGTTCGGGTGTGGGGGGATTACTCGTCGGATTCGGTGCCGGATTCTGTATCGGGTCCATTCGCCTCAGTAGGGTTAGAGTTTAAGTAGTGGTGAATCCGCAACACCAGGGAACGCATCCCTTCATTGTGCGCGGTCTGATAGGGGTTCGGGTCGAAAGACGAACGGGTAAAGAAGCCCTTCTTCTCAAGATCTTCGAGTACCGACTTTCCGGCTTCAGACCGGAGGAAGGTGTCTTGATAATCTTGCGCGAGGTTACGAGGCTTCTGGGCTTTGCGAGAGATCGCCATAAGGAGAGAGGGCTTGAGGTTGCGCTTCGTTCATCGTGGCTTCCGTGTCTGCGAGGGCCTTCGCGGTCTGACCGGCTGCGACCATTCCTTCACGGTTTGTCGCTTCCTGCATTTGTGCTCGTCGGTCTTCGCGTAACTGGTCGCGTTCGGAATCTTCGCGGGTGAGGCCCTTACTGGTGCCGGTGACTTTCACCCCGAGTTTCCACAGCGCATCTTCGTCGAGGTTGTCAAGGATCTGCGAGTTCGGGTTGAGTTGCAGGAGGGGAGCAACCATCGTCATCAAGCGGTTGATCGCCTGAAGTTCCCCGCCTCTCTGCGCCCTGGCTAACGGTCCTTCGTACTCCACATCGATCTCGACGTTCGCTTTCTTAGAATACTCAATGACAGACTGCGGGGGTTCGGGAAGCATCCCTGAACGCATCAACATCTTGAAGCATCGGGAGATAAGGGGGTTGAGGTATTCGTACTCTAACCGGCCCATTGTCGGCCCGAGGATCTGTTGCGCGAGTTCGATCCGGCGTTCAACTTCGGTCGCGGTGATGATGGTCTTGTCGGGGAGTTGAAGCTGATCCGCGTAGAACATGCGACGGATGGAGGCTCGCCGGTCTTGCGTGAGAGCGGCGTTCACGTCCCACTTCCCGCCCTGTTCGAGCGGTTGTAGGGCTTCCATATCGCGAACGGTGATAAGGCTTGAGGGCTTGGTGCTGACCCTACCCACTACCCCATCATCACGGACCTTCAAGGGCGGATCGATGATCTTCCCCCAACCACGGAGGGTTAACTCGTCGGCCTTGTTCAAAGTCATGATATCGGGGAGGGCGATATGTCCTGGTCCTCGTCCGTACTCTTCGCCGCTGGTTTTGCTCCATCGGGTCACAAGAAAAGGGAACTCGTCGTACCCGCCTTCGTCGAGCATCTTCTTCTTGTCTAGCTCGATGTAATACGAGGCGAACGGCTTGTTGCCTTTCAGCTTGCCCGGAGCGGTATGCCGAGGGACAATCGCGTGGAGGATATCAATCTGCGCGTCGGGGTCTTTGACGAGAAGCTTTTGCGACGATTCAGACAGATTCTCCGCACCCCACTTGTTCGCGGCTTCCCCGACACTCATCTGTAACTTGCGGAAGATCGTGTTGACCATCCCTTCCGCGTTCTCTGCGATGAAGTAGGAACCGATAGCTTCGGTACGGAAGAGGAACCCGCCGAAGCCCGGACCATCGTTGTCCTTCTCTTCCACAAGCAGGGCGGCAGTCCCAAACACATCGAGGTCTAAGTAGAACTCCTGGCTCTCCGTGTTGAAGTTCGATTGACGCAGCGCGAGGAAGAGGGCCTCCGCACACGCCTCAAGCCAGATGTTCGTTTCCTTGTCCTCGTTGAGTTCGTTAATCCGCATCTTGAGCGAGAACCACCGGATCGCCATATTCGTGAGCGAGCCAGCAATAAAGGCCGCAAGCTTCACGGCGGAATCTGGGGCAGTCGAATCGAAGAGGCGTTCGGTCTGCTTGGTACCGGGAGTGCGCCGAGTGAGGATGTTCTTACGTTTCGGGAGGATGTAGTCCGCGAGGTCTTGGAGCGTCGGAGCCCACGGCATCCAGCGTTCTTGAAGCCGGTAGAAACGCTTAACGAGTTGTTCAGCTTTGGAGGTAGCCAAGATTAGCGTCCGAAAGAGGATTTGTTAAAGCCAGAGCCGAGCAAGGTCGAGCGGCCTATACTAGTGGTGGAAGTACCGAGCGTGAGGGGATCGGTGAGAACCGTGGAGAAATTCCGTTTCGTGCGCTTGGTTGTCTTCTCGCTGATTGCGTTCGTGAGGGGTTCGGTCGGAGATCCAGGTGTGGGGAGTTCTGGCATCTTCGGGGTCATCGCATCCATTACTGGCGCAATACCAACAGCACCGGGAAGGAAGCGGAGAGGTCCGCCAGTCATGCCCCCGGTCGGTTCGTCCTTGTCAGTCATATTCTGAAACGGCTTCTTCTGACCTAGCTCCGAGGTGCCGACTGTCACGGCTGCGGCTAGGGTTCTTGCGATTGGCCCGCCACCCATACTTACGCTCCTAAGATTGAATACTCGTTGTCGGCTATCGTCTGGTTATTGTAGGAACTGGAAAAGAGGGAGAACTCGTTATCCGCTACGGTCTGTCCGGTTGCGGGTCGGCCCGAATGGTCGAGAACTGCGCCGGTACGGAAAGCGTCGGCGGGGTTCGAGGACCAATCGTGAACCGGGGTATCAGAGAAGGATCGGGTTTGTTCGTCCCACTCCTTATGATATTCCGAGAGGGCGTAGATGCCGCGTTTACAATTCCCCTCGTCGAAGACCGAGCGAGGGATGAGTCTACGGACGGCTTCGATCCCTTCTTGGATGGAGAGCTTCGGAGCGACGCGAATGTTCGTAAGGCCGAGGGATCTCGCGGTATCGATGCGCTTCGTGTTCGAGGTGTATTCCGTCACGTTGATATCGTGCGGCATGACGTGAGCGGAATATACGTACTCCTTCTCTCGCGCCACCTTGATGTAGTGAATCAGCCCTTCATTCTTGTTCTCGTAGTAGTCGATAAACCGGCGTTCCCGGCCCACCACTTGCGAGAACCAGATGACGTTCATGTCGTTCCGGCCAAGGTCCCACCACGTCTCCACCGGGATCTGCGGTTCCCACGGCACCCGCTTGATCCGGCCTTCTCGACGAGCAGCGGTGATGAGGTGTCCGTAGTACGAACCTTGAAGGGAACCGTCGAAGGAGCAGTAGTATTCTTGCTGAATGAAATCCTCATCGACGCCACGGCGACGAAGCGACTCGATATAGTCCAGCTTGATAACCGGCGAACCGTCGTCTCTCTTCGTGTCGTCGATGGTGAGCTTTTCGCGGAACCAGCCCTTCTCTTGCCCTGCGGCTTCGAAGAGATCGTATCCGTGGTTGTGGCCCTTGGGAGTGTAGGCAAAAGCGGCCCATCCTCCGTTCTCAGCTAAGATCGGTTCGACTGTTTCCCAGGCCCGAGGGTTTTGGTCCTGGTACTCACTGACTACGCAGCCCACAGGATTCGTTCCGCGTATCGAGTCGAAGCGGTCTGTACCGATGATTTGAAGGATGGAACCATTTACGAACTCAATGAGCATATCTGTCTCGTTGGTTCGCTTAATGGCAGCAGAGGGAATGTAGGAGCGAAAGGTGCGACCGTTACCGTCGATGCCTTCCCAGATGATCTTCTTGCCCTGGCCGTAGGTGGGGAAGAAGTAGTAGTAGACACCGACTCGATCAAAGAGGGCGGCAGAGACCAGCACGTTCAGGAGGGTGATATCCTTCCCGGCTCGTCGATGCCATACGACGACGGCTCTCTTCCCGGCAGTCCCGCCCTCGAAGATGTAGTTCACGAGGGGGAGTTGGTAGGATCGCGGCTGGTATTGAAATTCGATAGACAAGTTTTAGAGTTGGTAGCGGGGGAGGGAATTGAACCCTCTGAAACTGGCTTATGAGACCAGCTAGCTCACCGTCGCTTCTCCCGCTATGAGAGGTAAGACTCGTGCAAAAGACAAAGCCCCTAACGCTCGCTTGTCGTCAGGGGCTTCAGGAGGGGTGGGAGCGAGTATGGAGGAAGGAGGCTTGAGGGTTTACGGTATTGGTCGTTATCCGTAACGTGGCTCAACGTGTTTTCAGCGTCGTCAAGACCCTCAAAGGAAGGAGGCTAAGTAGGAGTGCCTAAGTGTTTAATTTCTGGCACAGGTAATAAGCTTCTGAGAGGATGTGGCAAAATGCCACACTTTTTGAAAATCTTCAAAATTCTGTTTCCCCGCCGAATAGATCCCCACGTGAGATCGGATCGCCTGGAAATTATGGGGGCGGGGGTCGTCTCAGGCCGTCTCAGGGGGGCCTAGGGGGGCCACTGTATACCAGCTTGACAGGCTGGTAGACTGGCTTATCGTGGAATATCAACAACTTACGCACGTCTCACAAGGCGTCTCAGAGGCGTCTCACGGATGGCCTCGTGAGAAACGACCTAATATCAAGCACTTATGAGATAGCCTAAACCCCAATTTAATCAATAGGTTAGATCTAAGTTATTGATTCTACAAGTCTCAGAAGGCGTCTCATCCTAGAACCAGGGAGAACAGCCGCACCGAGATAGTCGGGTTAGGGCGTCCTTCTAGCCTAAGTGTGTCATAAACAACACGTCTCATTTCTCAGCGTGAGACGTGTGTGAGACGTGTTCTGAGACGCCTGAGATACGTTGAATATCAACACCTTATGCGCTTACGTCTCAAGTTTCTCAGACGTGGGCGGTAAGGGCATCTCAGACTCGACGACCACAACATCTTGGGGCTCATCGTCGCTTGTGGTACTAGACTCATCCACTACCACATATGGGGGCTTCTGGACCTCGACCTGAGGCTTAGCTTGAACCCATTGCGGGGCGTTGATGACGACCTGTGGCCCGTGAGCAGATCCTTCACCATTCGAGCCCTTCTTCAAGCCGATGATCTCCACTAGTTGATCTCGCGCCTTGGCTCTGGCTGAATAGTCCGGTTGCTCGAAGATATCTGTTACGCGACCATGCTCAGTCACCGGGGTCTGCTTGGTAGCTTCGAGTTCGGCCTCTGCGCTATCGACGACCTTCTTGACCAGGGCGATAAGGCGTTCATCCCCCACACCGGCATCTCTCAGAAGTTTGAGTTTGAATTCCTCAGCAGAGAAAGGCTGTTTGCTCTTGCGCTTGGGTGAGTGTGTGGATGAGGGGGCAGGTACGTCAGGCATTATGGTTTAGTGAGTCCTTCATCGAGGTAGGTGTGCTGCCAGTCGAGCCACGCATGACCGAGTTCATGAGCGAGGATATAAGCGCGACGTTTGGCCGGGAGGCTTTTACGTATCACAATAAGACGTTGATCTGCGAGCCACAGCCCATCACTATCAGAGGCTAAGAGATCGAACTCTTTATCAGACAGTTGTTTAACCGTGACGCGATAGCCGAAGGGTAGGGTAATAGTCTTAGGTAGGCGTAACATTGAAGCCGTAGAAGGTTTCGAGAGTGGTGAGAATGAAGCCGAGTTCAGGCGTCTCGGATGAGGCGAGGGTTTTTATTTCTTGGTAGAGTTCATAAGCGGTGAAGGGATCATACACGAACGCCACATCATCCGGGTCAATACTACTAGGAAGGGTAGAGATCGAGGGTTCCATCGAGATTTCCCTTTAGCATCGTGGCGCGGACACTCGCTATTTCTTTTGCAGTAAGAAGCCGCACTCTCGCCCCTGAGGATTCACGCCGGTAGCGAGCGGGGTATTGAGCTTTGCGTTTTGAGAGATGTGAGCGGAGACCGTCAGCCGTACAGGGAATGAGTTGAGCCGCAAAGGTGAGATCGTAAAGAGGGCAAACAGGTAGGGGAACGTCCTTTTCGACTGTTCCCACTACCTTCACGAAGGGTGAGTCCGAGTCAGTGTTGTCAATCATGTGGGTAATAAGCTTCCCACAAGATCCCTACACGAAACACCGCTAGTAGAGCGGAGCGACGAACACCACCGGCAACGAGACGTGGTTGACGGCATTAGCGGCGGCTTGTGCTTCTTGACTCGCTCGCTCCCGGCATTTCTCCACCTTCGACGCTCGCTTCCGTTCGTACACGGCTTGGATCGCGACCTTATCATCGAGGTCGGGGTCGATCTTGCTCCGATACTTCTCTGTTTCTTCGTACTCTGCGGGGGTGAGAGTCACGTTGATACGCTTCACGCAAGACTCATAGGCCGTATTGTAAGTTGTCTGAGCCGCGTTCTGTGCAACAGGACTTGCACACCCCACGAGCACCAGGAAACTACTTATAAGTATTTCTCGCTTCATTTCTTTAACTCCTTCTTCACAGCAAGGCAGAGCGGGGTGAGGTTTCCATCCACGCCTTCCTTGAGTGCCAATGGCAACCAATTACGGAATGCTGCATTTACCGCATCCGTTATTCTCACATGCGGATAGCGTTTAATAAACTCTTCAAGATTCTGTTGCACATCTTCTTGTACGTAGAATGACTTCTGATTCGTTCGTGCTGCCATTTTTCTTTCCTTTCATTAGGGCCAAACGGCCCTAAGAATGTCACTAATGTCTTTAAGTGTATGCCTGTCCCACCGCTTTAACAAGCTAGCAAGACCCCTAGCGTGAAATTTTTTTTTACACGTAAATCGTTGAAATACCAGTATATTTACCTTCTTTGCCATGCTTTAGGGTCATGAAGGGAAAAAAAGTATTGACATTCAAAAGGGTCAACGGTATAGTCTGCTCAACGATAGCGATGACGACGAACGAAACACACTAAGCAATAGGAGGTCCGTAACAGTTTCACACCCGAAGCCGATGTTCACCGGCACTCACGGATGAGGTGGGTAGGGATAGCCAGTACGCGATACGGGGCAGCAACCGTCAAGCGTGAAGGATGCCGGAATGGGCTATTCACCTTCACCACTCGGGAGCCTCGCAAGCCGAACGCTCGCTCTTAATTGAAGCGGGGTCGATAGCGCGAAAGGGGGGAGTAGCGGGGGGAACGTGAACCCTTTCGGCGGGGGAGAGTAGAGGTAGAGGGGGAATACGTACTTGAAAAGGTAGACTCCTATAGGGTAGTTCTGTAGGTGTTAGGTCTCCTAGCCTTCTAAGCTGAGGGTCGCTGGTTCGATTCCAGCCGGGCGCACCACCTCCTCGACGCGTTCCTGACATGACGCTCTTGTCGCGGTATCGAACAGCCCTGATTGTGCTC
>WBZN01001547.1_pt1 | contig 13855 bp, 13 predicted proteins | sample 5204281 | NCBI WGS metagenome assembly WBZN01 (sample SAMN12344347, study PRJNA552823) | activated sludge metagenome | biome: Activated sludge suspended growth; feature: Nitrification reactor; material: Wastewater; isolation source: activated sludge from nitrification reactor of wastewater...
CCACGCGCGTTATAGTTGACCAACTATATCGACTGCTGTAGCGGGGGCAATTCGTCCGATGGTCTGCCGTATAGGTCCCTCATGTTTATCCGACAGATGTCGTATCTCGTTGCGCTCGCAAAAGAAAAGCACTTTGGCCGGGCGGCCGAAAAGTGTTGCGTAACGCAATCGACGCTCTCGGCCGGGCTGCAAGCCCTGGAGCGGGAGCTTGATATGCGTCTCGTGATCCGGCAGCCGCGCTTCCTCGGCTTGACGCCGGAAGGAGAGCGCGTGGTCGATTGGGCTCAGCAGATCTTGGCCGATTACGACAACTTAAAGCTGGACGTGGAAGGTCTTCGCGGCGGCCTCAAAGGAACATTGAGGTTGGGTGTCATTCCCGCTGCGATGCCAACCGTGGCCATGTTGACGCGGCCGTTCCAAGAACAATACGCGAAGGTCAACGTCGAAGTCAGATCACTCACCTCCGCGGCGATCCAGGCGGCGTTGAACGATTTCACGCTGGATGCAGGCGTCACCTACCTCGACAACGAACCTCCGACGCAGGTGCGTTCGCGACGGCTCTATCTGGAGCACTATCTGTTTGTAACACACAAGAACAATGCGCTTGGCCAGCGCTCCGAGGTGCGATGGAAGGAAGCTGTCGGCGAACGGCTCTGCCTGCTCACTGAAGATATGCAGAACCGGCGCATCATGAACAATCTTACCCGGGCGCTAGGCTTGCCCCTCAATCCCAGCGTGACCACGAACTCTTTCCTGGCGGTTTGTTCTCACGTCGCGTCTGGTGCGTGGTCGAGCATCATCCCAAACGCTTTTTCCCTGATTTTTGCGGGCTGCCAGGATATCGTCATGAGACCGCTTGTCGAGCCGCGCCATGAGCAGGCGATAGGTCTGGTCTGGACCGACCGAGATCCCGTTCCGCCTCTGGCGGCCGCCTTCACCCGAACTGCGGCCCTCCTCGATCTGGATCAACGCATGCGCGAATTATCCTCGCTGAACCAGTGTTGATCGAAGCGGTCGATTGACCGTCCAATTCAATTCGTTTGAACCAGCAACGCGTCCTGGCAAGAGTGCGCGCCGTCGGACGGGTAAGGGGCGCGATAAGCCTCTAGCGCCGCCACACACAGGAAGCGCTCAAAGCGTATGCGATACGCCAGAACTTGCTCCGGATTTGACCGGAACGAGCACGCTTCCTGCTGGCCCAATCAATGCAGGAGAAACGCCCCAATGGCAAAAATTATTTGTGTGCTCTACGACGATCCCGTCAACGGCCATCCCAAATCATACGCGCGCGACGACATTCCCACCATCTCCAAGTACCCTGACGGCCAAACGGCGCCGACCCCCTCGGCGATCGATTTCAAGCCGGGCGAACTGTTGGGCAGCGTCTCCGGCGAACTCGGGCTTAGAAAATTCCTGGAGTCGAACGGCCACACGCTCGTCGTGACCTCCGACAAGGATGGCGCGAACTCGAGGCTCGACAAGGAACTTCACGACGCCGAGATCGTCATCTCGCAGCCGTTCTGGCCGGCCTATATGACGGCCGAACGCATCGCCAAGGCGCCCAAGCTGAAGATGATCGTGACCGCCGGCATCGGCTCCGATCATACCGACCTTCAGGCCGCCATGGACCGCAACATCACCGTCGCCGAGGTCACATACTGCAACTCCAACAGCGTTGCCGAGCATGTGGTCATGCAGATGCTCTCGCTCGTGCGCAACTACATCCCATCCTACGTCTGGGTAATCAAGGGCGGGTGGAACATCGCAGATTGCGTGACGCGCTCCTACGACATCGAAGGAATGCACGTCGGCACCGTCGCCGCCGGCCGCATCGGCCTGCGCGTGCTGCGGCTTCTGAAGCCCTTCGACGTTCACCTCCACTACATGGACCGCTACAAGCTGCCCGATGCTGTTGAGAAGGAGCTGAACCTCACGCACCACACGAGTCTGGAAAGCCTCACCAAGGTTTGCGACGTGGTCACGCTCAACTGTCCGCTCCATCCCGAGACGGAGCACATGATCAACGACGCGTCGCTCAAGAACTTCAAACGCGGGGCCTATCTCGTGAATACGGCGCGCGGCAAGTTGTGCGACCGTGACGCGATCGTCCGGGCCCTGGAAAGCGGTCAGCTTGCGGGATATGCCGGCGACGTGTGGTTCCCCCAGCCCGCGCCGCAGGATCATCCCTGGCGTTCGATGCCCCATCACGGCATGACGCCTCACATCTCGGGCACATCGCTTTCGGCGCAAACGCGCTACGCCGCGGGCACCCGCGAGATCCTTGAGTGTTATTTCGCCGGCAAGCCGATCCGCAATGAATATCTGGTCGTCCAGGGCGGCAAGCTCGCAGGCGTCGGTGCGCATTCCTACAGCGCCGGCAACGCGACCAAGGGCTCCGAAGAAGCAGCCAAGTTCAAGCGCTAGCAATCATGGCGAGCAGGATCCCGCGGGATCCTGCTCGCAGCCTTTTGGGGGGATTACGCATGTCAAACGTCGATCAACTCGCGGAGACGCGCTTTACGACGCGTTTCACAGAGAGTGCATTTGCCCAGATTGCAGAGCGCCCGTGGCGTGGCGCGTTGCTGGCTGGCACGGGAGCGGCTTTGGCCATCAGCTTTCTGGGATTACTGGTCAATGCCACACATCTCGCCCTGCTGATTCCCCCCTTCGGGGCTTCCTGCGCGCTGCTGTTCGCCGCCCCTGCAAGTCCGCTCGCGCAGCCGAAGAATGTCGTCGGCGGGCATCTTCTCGCCGCCATCGCGGGCCTTCTCATGGTCGGCCTGTTCGGGCCAGGACTGGCTGCCATGGCGGCAGGCGTGGGATTGGCAATTGCGGCCATGGTCCTAACCGACACGCTGCATCCACCAGCGGGCGCCAACCCCATTGTCGTCGCGTTGACATCTCCAGGATGGATCTTCCTGCTGACGCCCATTCTCCTGGGAACGCTCCTCTTGATCGCGGCGGCTTCCGCTTGGCGTTACAGCATCTCCAGACCAGGGCACTGAGCGAAACAACCCGCCTGCAGTTGGTTCTTGTGCGTCATAGCTATATGACTATAACGCATTCGAAGGCGTGTCACGGCGGCGCTATTTCGCTCAGGAACAAAACTGCGATGTTTGAGGGTTCAATTCTGCGCGCGGACGGGCCGCAACGGCGGCCCGTCCTGCTTGCCGATGCCATCCGTGCCGTCAAAAGCATTCTCGCTCCCGTCCACGACACAGAGCAGACTGACGTATCGGCCGCCCATCGGCGCGTCCTCGTTTCAGACCTGATCGCAGGAGTCGATCTACCCCTGCGCGATAGCTCGGCGGTCGACGGCTTTGCCGTGAGGTCTGCAGATATCGAACAGACACCATCAACGCTGAAGATCATTGGGCGATCGGCTGCCGGCCATCCGTTCTCTGGCAGCGTGAAACGCGGAACCGCCGTGCATATACTCACCGGCGGCGCCGTTCCCCAGGGTGCCGATCGCGTTGTCATGCAGGAGCACTGCGAGATCGCGGGAGACAGCCTTCGCGTCAACGAGGCGGGAAAACGCAACATCCGTGTCCGTGGCGAGGATGTGAGGGCAGGTACGGCCGTCCTCCCTGCGGGTCGCCGCGTGCGGGTGGAAGATATCGCTCTTGCGCACGCTATCGGCATAACGGCCGTGCAGGTTCGGCAAAGGCTGCGCGTCGGGCTTGTGTCAACCGGCGACGAAGTGACCGAACCAGGCTTGCCTCTCAATCCGGGGCAAATATGGGACGCCAACCGCTCGCTCCTCAAAGGCCTGCTTGGCGCGTGCGGATGCGAAATCATCGATCTCGGCATTGTGCCAGATGAAGCAGAAGACATCGAAGCCATTCTGAGGAATGCGGCTCCTGACTGTGATCTTCTCGTTTCGTCGGGAGGAATGTCGGTCGGCTCCGGCGACTACATGCGCAGGATCATCGAGCAGCGCGGCTATCTCGAAGTGTGGCCGCTTGCCATCAAGCCGGGCAAACCCGTGGGCTTTGGCGATATCGATGATTGTCCCATCCTTGCCTTGCCGGGCAACCCCGTCGCCGCTGCCATAACCTTCATTGCGTTCGGACGGCCGATTGTCGATCACCTCGCCGGCGTGACCAAGGAGAGCGCGCGCGACACGCTTTTCCTGCCCGCAGGCTTTGAGACGGAAAAGAAAAAGGGACTGCGTCAATTCCTTCTTGCGACGGCGGTTGCCTGCAGTACGGGCAGCCGCGTGGTTCCGATTCCCCATCAGGGCCCAGCGATGCTTTCGGCGCTGACGTCCACGAGCGGCATCGCCGTGCTCGACGAAGACCGGGACTCGGTCGCAATCGGCGACGTCATCGAGTTCTTGCCGCTGACAGCTTTTCTCAGCTGATGTCCTGACCGGCCGTCATTCGACCTCGTCTTGTGGCGCTATTTGCAGGCAACATGAGGGCTGCCGTCACCGGCGCGTATTCACGCGTAAAAGCGATGGCGTCTGTTCGGATGTCGCTAGAGAGCTGTTGCCCGCAACCGCCGTCGACGACGACCGGACCTGTCTGCGATACTTGGCTGGCGGCAATCCAAACTCCCGCTTGAACGCACGTATAAAGGCGGCTTCTGACTCGTATCCGACCTCGAGTGCCACTTGAAGAATGGTGTCACGCGATGTCTGAAGACGTCTAGCTGCCAGTTGCATTCGCCACATCGCGAGATATGCCAACGGTGAGTCGTCGAGAAAGCGCGCGAACCGTTCGGTCAGGACAGAGCGCGAGGTCGCGGCCTCTTCGGCCAAACTGTCTAGCGTCCATTGGCGACCGGGCGCGCGATGAATCGCGGCGATCGTTGCTCCTAGGATCTCATCGCGAGCGGCAGCGAGCCAGCCGGTCTGTTCCGCAGGCAGTTGTTCCATGTAGCGGCGCAGCGCTTCGATGAAGAGAGCTTCGGCCATCTTCGACAGAAGCACGGATCGACCGGGCCGCTCACCGCCGGCTTCCGTGACCAAGTGGCGGATTGAATGCTCAAGCCACTGGCCGGCCACGTCGCCTCGCAGACTAATCTTGATGACCATCGGGAGACCGGAAAGAAAAAGCCGGTCTGCATGGCGTTCGCAACCGAAGAAGCCACAAACGAAACGCGTCGGCTTGCCGCCGCCGCCGATCTGCAATATCGACAAATCGCCGGCGAGGTAGCGGTCTAACGTTCCATCGGCGTTTATGATCCTAGGGGCGCGACCGTTTGAAATCACATGCGGGTCGCCATGCGGAACGATCAGCACGTCACCTGCTGTGATGGGCACTTCGTGTCCATCGCCGAAACGGGCAACAGCATCGCCTTCGGTCATCAGGTGATAACTGACGACGCGTTCCGTTCCCGGCGCCAGCAAATGCGCATATTCGCGCAGCGGGGGTATCGCGACGCCCCAGGGGCTGGTGCATTCGGCGCGGTAGAAGATCGCGCCGGTCATGCGCACCGAATTGAGCGCCTCGGATAAAGCATCCATGGTCTTTCCTATGGGCCTTGTTGTTCCTCTCTGCAAGAAAATCCGGCCTAGCGGCAAACTATCACTCTGCCTCTGCGCTTAGACCCGTGTCTGTTGGCGTGAACGTTCTGCAAATCTTGGAGGAAACGATGACGAAGACGGTCGATGAATCGAAGCTCAAGCAGTTCGTCGGGCAGATGCTTAGCGATCTTGGCGGAGCGCTGAGCGTTCCGCTGGTGCGTATCGGTGACCGGCTGGGTCTCTACAAGGCGCTCCATACCGACGGCCCGATGACACCGGCGGAGTTGGCAACAAAAACGAATGTCGCCGAGCGCTATGCACGCGAGTGGCTGTCGCACCAGGCTGCGTCCGGCTATCTGACCTACGACTCCAAGTCAGGCAAGTTCACCTTGCCGCCCGAGCAGGCGATGGTATTCGCCGAGCCCGATAGCCCCGTCTACCTCCAGGGCGGTTTCGACCTTGCGGTGACGATGATGGAGAATCAAGCGCTGGTGGAGCCGGCGTTTCGTTCGGGCAAAGGTGTCGGCTGGCGCGAGCAGTCGCAGTGCCTGTTTTGTGCTGCGGGACGCTTTTTCCGTCCAAGCTATTTTAACAGCCTCGTTGAATCCTGGCTGCCGGCGATGGAAGGCGTCGTCGCGAAGTTAAAGCGCGGCGCGATGGTCGCAGATGTCGGATGCGGGCATGGCTTTTCCACGGTCATCATGGCGAAGGCGTTCCCGAACTCGACGTTCATCGGTTATGACTTCCACTTAGGTTCGGTAGAGCAGGCCCGACGGCATGCCGAACAGCATGGCGTCGCGACGAATACGCGGTTCGAAGTCGCCGTGGCGAGCGAGTTTCCCGGCAAGAACCTGGATCTTGTGACCTTCTTCGATTGTCTGCACGACATGGGTGATCCCGTTGGAGCAGCCCGGCATGTGCGGCAGACACTGAAGCCTGACGGCAGTTGGATGATCGTGGAACCGGCCGCAGGCGACCGGCTGGAAGACAATCTCAATCCGGTCAGTCGGCTGTACTATGCCGCCTCGACCATGATCTGCGTGCCGACTTCACTCGATCAGCCCGTCGGTGCCGCGCTCGGCGCCCAAGCCGGCCTGAAGATGCTGTCGTCGGCGATTTCGGAGGGTGGTTTTAGAAGCGTCCGCAAAGCCACCGAGGGCCCTTTCAATATAATCCTGGAGGCTCGACCCTGAACGCATTCGGAGCAAGATCAGTCTTTGGGAGGCACGGCGCGTTTCCGACTTGCTACGACTCGCGCCGCACTCTGCGGGACCGGGATCTCATCAGTCCTTGAGCGCTGGTTGCCAATCTCGCTTGGCGTCCAAAAAATTCTTGCTCAAAATAATAACGACAAAACTGGCGCGCCCGACAGGATTCGAACCTGTGACCCCCTGCTTAGAAGGCAGGTGCTCTATCCAGCTGAGCTACGGGCGCTTGTGGAGGTTGGCTACACGGTTTGCGGGTTGGCGTCAAAGCGGCCGCCTTGGGACATGCGTGAGGCTCGCGGCGACGCGCCCGGGAGACATTCGCAATGGCACGCCGAAACAGCGCTCGTGTGATGCGATGGCGTCACAGCAGACGACCTTGTGCGCGTGACAGGCTGCACTATTCGTCAATATCCGCTTGGTCGCCGGTCCACCCCTGCGCGCCGATCAAGGGCACAAAACGGACCTCGCCAAGATCCTCCTGGGTGAACGCGTCCGCAGCCGTCCGCGTCACGCGCAACAGAGTCTGGCTGTGCGGGTCATCGCCGACAGGAATGACGAGCCGCCCGCCAACCGACAATTGCTGCTTGAGCGCTTGGGGAAGCGCGGGCGCGCCGGCGGAAACAAGAATCCCGTCGAACGGCGCTTTGTCAGGCCAACCCTGCGTTCCGTCATCGTGCTTGACGTGGACATTCTTGCATCCTGCCTGCGCGAGGTTCTTCTTCGCCAGACGGACCAGAGACGCGATCCGCTCGATGGCGTAGACCTCATGTGCGATGCGCCCCAGGACGGCGGCCGCGTAGCCTGAACCTGCCCCTACTTCCAGCACCTTCTCCCCGCCTTCAAGTTGCATGGCCTCGATCATGAGGGCCACCACGTAGGGCTGCGAGATTGTCTGTCCGGCGCCGATGGGCAACGGCCGGTCGAGATAGGCCGACTGAGCCAGTTCAGCGGGCACAAAACAGGTGCGTGGCACGTCCGTCATGGCCGCGAGCACAAGGGGATCGCGGATGCCGCGCCGCGCGATCTGGCGCTCCACCATCTGCTGGCGATCTTCGGTTTCGTCTCTCATCGGGTGCTCCAGGGGCCGCAGGGACCGGCAATACGATCCAGTTTGCAATTCTTGCATGCCAACACCGGCAACGCATTGAGCGCAGCACCCTGGGCGCTCAACGCAGCGCATAATTCCGCCCTGACGTCCGCGAACCGTTCGCAGGAGCTTGGGATCAAATTTGATGTTGCACCGCGCAATACTCCCCATACTTCCGGATCTGGCCCGGGTTTGCCGGAGAAACTGGCTCATAGCTCATTTTGCAGCGCGGCAAAGGTTGTTCGGCAGTACCGGCGCTTTTCTCTGCATCCCCGATTGATTGTCACGGCAGGCCCATGGCAAATGGTCACGGGCGTTGGACGAAAGTGCAAGGCCAGCAATCATAAAAATGAAATCCGTGGGGGAGAGACAAGTCCATGGGCGCAGCGGCGACCTCGAAAGGCGATTCCGGTCTTTTGGACCGCGAGCGAATAATTGCATCAGCTGGCTTCAACCGTTGGATGGTGCCGCCGGCGGCGCTCTGCATCCATCTCTGCATCGGCATGGCCTACGGCTTCTCTGTGTTCTGGAAGCCGCTGCAAGGGGCGCTGTTGGGTGCGGACGGCAAACCGCTGCCTGAATGCTCTGCTGGTGCCGTGACCTTCGGCGAAAAAGCCGCTGGCACGCTCAAGGCGCTGACCGCCACGGACTGCAACTGGAGCCAGTTCGATCTGGGCTGGATGTATACCTTTTTCTTCGTCCTGCTCGGTGTTTCGGCGGCGATCTGGGGCGGGTGGCTGGAGCGCGCGGGCCCGCGCAAAGCTGGCGTCGTCTCGGCGCTATGCTGGTGTGGCGGCCTGCTCATCTCGGCTCTCGGCGTCATCTGGCATCAGCTTTGGATGCTCTGGGTCGGCTCCGGCATCATCGGCGGCGTCGGCCTCGGGCTTGGCTACATCTCGCCCGTCTCCACCCTCATCAAGTGGTTTCCAGACCGCCGCGGCATGGCCACGGGCATGGCCATCATGGGCTTCGGCGGCGGGGCGATGATCGGCTCGCCGCTTGCGACCTTGCTGATGGATCAGTTCAAGACCGCCACCAATCCCGGCGTGTGGCAGACGTTCGTGGCGATGGCAGCCATCTACTTCGTGTTCATGCTGATCGGCGCGTTTTCGTACCGCTTGCCACCGACAGGGTGGAAGCCCGAGGGCTGGACACCGCCTGCGGCCAGCAACGCCATGATCACGCAGAACAACGTGCATCTCGACAATGCGCATAAGACGCCGCAGTTCTGGCTGCTTTGGATCGCGCTGTGCATGAACGTGTCGGCCGGCATCGGCATCATCGGCGCGGCTTCACCCATGCTGCAGGAAACGTTCGGCGGCATGCTGGCGGGCAGGCCGGAACTGGGGTTTGCGGACTTGAAAAAGGATGCGGCGCTGCTTGCGACGGCGGCGGCCGTCGGCGCGGGCTTCGTTGGCCTCGTCTCGCTCTTCAACATCTTCGGGCGCATCGCATGGGCGTCGTCATCCGACCTCCTCGGACGCAAGGTGACATACTTCATCTTCTTTGTGCTTGGCGCCGCGCTCTACATTCTCGCGTCCTTCGCCGCAGACTGGAAATCGCTCGCCGTGCTCGTCATCGCCTTCTGCATCATTGCATCTATGTACGGCGGCGGCTTTGCCACCATTCCGGCGTATCTTGCGGACATGTTCGGCACGCAATTCGTGGGCGCCATCCACGGACGCCTGCTCACGGCATGGTCAACAGCGGGCATCGTCGGCCCGGTAATCGTCAACTACATGCACGATCAGCGCGTCGCGCAGGGTATCGCCTTCGATAAGATCTACGCGCCGATCTACTACACGCTGGCCGGCCTCTTGGTGGTCGGGTTCATCGCCAACCTGCTCGTGCGTCCCGTCAATCCAAAATGGCACATGACGCAAGCAGAGCTCGACGCGGAGCACGCCCGCTTCCACGAGGCGGCCGACCCGGTGAAGCCGGGATCCTACGGCATCGGCAAAGGTGGCATCGATGCCAAAGCCCTTCCGTTCTGGCTGCTGGTCGGTATTCCTCTGGCTTGGGGCGTGTGGAAGACGGTGCAGAAGGCGCTCGTGCTCTTCCACTGACGCGTTTCGTCTTGCACGCAAAAAAGGAGCGGTCCTTCCGCTCCTTTTTTAGTCCAGTTTCTGGACGATGCCAGCCTGCTCGTCGACGAGTTCGGCCCCCGTCAGCCAGACATCATTGCCGCCTGCCATCTCGGCACGCACCTTTGTGATCCAGCTTTGGGAGACCCCGGCGGGTACAAAGAAGCGCGCAAAGAGACGGTCCGTCGCCGAACTCTTGGCTCTCTGAGGGACTGCAACCTCGTCGTCGGAGAGCTCCTCGCGGAAGCTGACCTCATGAAACATAAAGCGTGAATCGGCTGCCGCTGTTCGCCGCTCGCCTTGAAGGAAAACCGGAACGCACATGGATGCGCAGTGCTTGCCTGCTTCGACCCGCGTGTCCACACGATGCGTCTCGCGAACTTGGCGCAGAAGCCTGACGACGCGCGCGCCGTGATCGATCGCCCCGCCAGGCGAAGACAGATCCAGGACGAATGTGCGCGTCGAACCCTTGTACTTTTCGAAGGCTTCCTGCAGGCGCGCCTCCATGGGCGCATCGATCCGGCCTCGCCACGTGAGATAAACGGTGTCCTGGGCAGGTTCTTCACGCACGCTCAGGCTGCCGACGCCTATGAAATAGGCGTCAAGCGTATCCTGTGCCTTGAAGCCGAAGTAGAGAATACCCAGCAAGGCCAGGGCCCACAGAAGGCGATTGAGCGAGCGGGAGGGCATGGCCGATAGATATCTCCCGCAACCGCAGTTTCAAGGTCTCCAAGTCCAGGCCCATAAGGCCTTGCCGGTTTGAGTGGGGAATCACGGACTGCACAAGGCCCTTATCTTGTCGTGCTTCCACCCGGAAAACCCGAGTTCCCACTTTTCCGCAAAGGCACTCCAACGGGTTCTTGCGGTCAAGACCTGAATGTGGCGCCGCCCGGCCCGCCGGTCAGTGGGTCCAGCTCCCGATGCGGCCAAACCTGAAATTGTCCCCGTAGGATTTCTTTACGAACGCGCGAGGCTTGGGTTCGATGATCGTGTAGGCCAAGCCGTTGCGCGTCGCATAGGTGATGGCCTCCTCTTTACTGAGGAAGGTGAGCAGCACCTGCTGCCGCGTATCGCCTCCACCGGCCCAGCCCATCAAGGGATCAGGCGTGCGTTTGGCTTCGGGTTCGAATTCAAGGTGCCAAAATTCGGTGTTCGCCTCGCCCGATTGCATGGCTGATTTCGCCGGCTTGTAAATTCGTACCTTCGTCATGCGTGCCTCGAAGACCAGAGTCTGCCTTGCCGCTTCATACGCAGGCGTTAGAGCGCCAGCGGGATTCCCTTGGGTATGTGGTATCGCCACATCCTGTCAATGGCGCGCCACAGCGCGGGGGCGGCTGCCCGGACTTTGGCGGCATTAGCGCAGGGCCACTGTGTAGTCGCGCAAAACGTTAGCCTCAAGCTGCACCTCCTCCAGACGGCGGCTCAAGACGTCGCCGATGCTGATGAGACCCACCAGTTTGCCGCCCTCGGAGACCGGCAGGTGCCGGATTCGCCGGCGGGTCATGATTTGGGCAACGCCATACAGACTGTCCTGCGGAGAGCAGGTGATGACAGCGCGCGTCATTACGTTGGAGACCGGCATCGCAAGCAGCGCGCGGCCGTGCGCGGCCAGCGCGGACGTGAGGTCGCGTTCGGAAACGATGCCTTCGAGCGCGCCGGTCTGCGAAATGACGACCATGGCGCCCACCTTCTCTCGCGCCAGCTGCCGGCATAAGAACTGCACGGTGTCGGTGGGATTGACCGATTTCACGGCGTCGCCTTTGGCGTTCAGAATATCGATGACCTTCATCTCGATACTCCGCTTGCGGCCGCTCCACGACGCGTCACTGGCAATCAGGGCTTCCATGCCCGCAAGTAAACGTCTTCCTTCCGCCCGTTCGCTTCCCTCCTGGGGAATTTCGTCAGCAAGTTCCAGAAGGCTGTCGACGACCGCGTGGGCCCCGAAAATCCCGGTATCGAGCTCGCCGCGCCCCAGCACGGCCAGCGCGGCAACACCCACCGCCTGCGCGGCCGCAAGACCTTCCGCGCTCGTCTCGATGACCAGCACCCGCCCGTTCGCCCCCGAGACCGCTTGCATCATCGCGGTCACAGGACCGTTCTTGTCCTCCCGCACGATGCGTTCGAAAAGTTCCTCCGCATCCCGTCCGGTTGCCTCGCGCACGAGCTTCTGAGCCAATTCGATAGGAAGCCGCGTCAGAAGCGCGATCTCGCCGCCTTGTTCGCTCACCGCTTCAATGAGACTAAGCGCGCCTGGCACCGTCTGCAGCCGCACGCCAGCCAGCATGTCGCCTGCGATCTGGCGCAAGTGCTTGTGCGTGACCTCAAAAAGGGTGTGCAGATCAGCCGTCTGCTTGCGAGGATACAAACGAGACGTCGCGTACTTGAGAAACCGCTCTTTGGTGACGTCGTGGCCAAAGGCGCTCGCAAAGGCGTCTTCGCCGATGACATGAGCGAAACCAGCCTCGGCCAGCGCTTCGTTGGCCGCGCGCCGGTAGATGTCTGCGGTCAGGAAAAGTCCGCCCTCAAGCCTCACGATGAGGCGCGATAACATCATTGAAGAAGTCCAGCCCTCATTGCAGCGACACTAGGCATCCGTTCGGAATTCCCCCTCTTGCAGCTTCCTACCGGAAGCACGCACTTTGCCCGGGCAGCGCATCCAAACATCCAGACACCCCCTGGCAGCATTGTGGTCCCCAACGCGCCGCGCCAGCGGCACTTCAGCGCTCCCGCTTTCTCACCTCGTTCCACGCTTGAATGTCCGGCCTCGCAGGCATCCGACCCACCGGGGCTGCGCCAGGATCACCCCGTTTCATACTTTTGGAGATTGATCGCTGGAGGCGCGCGCATCAAGGCACCATCAATGTCGCAGTCGAGCGGCCTTTGGTCGCTGCCGTTGAAATTTCAATCATTTCGCAATGCATCATCATCAGGGCACCTTGTCCGGCGCGGGGCGCGGGCTGCGCTGGAGATCTTGCCCCGAGATCTGACCGGATCCGTGAGACCTGTCCCCGGCGTGACAGCCTCTTTTTTGAACTTTCTCCAATGATGCGGCGACGGACGGGCTGAACACCAGTCCGCAGTGCCAATTCAAGCATCAAGGAGAGAAGCCATGTTGGGTCAGATCGAGAGCTTCCGCCGTGATATCGGCGTCGGCGTCATTAAGGCCGAGGACGGCCGCAAGTACCGCTTCGTGCGCGGCAACATGATTAACGAGCGTCCGCAGATCATGGGCGAAGAAGTTGACTTCACGCTCAATGGCCGCACGCCCAAGGACATCATCGTTCTGGCGGGATCGCCGTGGTCGGTGTTCGCGGGCCTCGCCAAATCGGCTCCCCTCGAAGCCTTCGACACCGGCGCGGACTTCAATCTGCGCTTGGCCGCCTGATCCCAACACTTTCGAAAAGGAACGCAGGCGATGAGCCGCCAGATCGACACTAGCGATATTCCACCCGTTTCGCTTGAGCAGCTTCTGGTGCCGATGCGCGCCGCCATCGCCAATGGCCAGGGCCTTGCCCTCCTCAACGGCATGAGCGAGGCCGCCATCCGCGACATCGAAACGGTCGTTTGGAAGCACTTCGCTGGCGCACCCCGCACGCGCCTGGCCGTCGCGTTGCGCTTCCGCGCACTGCTCGATGTGTTCCGCGCGCGCCGTCTCAAGCAGTTGTTCTTAATGAACGGCTTCAAGTTGATTGCACGCGCCGTTCACGAAGCCGCAAACCAGCGCCTCAATGCCGAATTCGGCTTCAACGCGCACAAATTCGTGCTGGCACTCGCCACCGGGCCCACGGTGCAAAGACATCCGGCGCAGAGACCCTTCGAGCAGGTGAAGCCGGCCATTGCCGTCATCGCAGGGCGCGCGGCCTGAGGCGCCTGTTTCGCAGGGAACTGCCGGAGCGGTCCGCCCGGCTTAACCCTCTCAGTATCGAAATTTGCATCACCCGGGGAAGGGACAATGGCAAGCGAAGTCGGCTTCAAGATCAAGGGCGGCAAGGTCGGCATCCTCCTC
>WBZN01001548.1_pt1 | contig 13838 bp, 9 predicted proteins | sample 5204281 | NCBI WGS metagenome assembly WBZN01 (sample SAMN12344347, study PRJNA552823) | activated sludge metagenome | biome: Activated sludge suspended growth; feature: Nitrification reactor; material: Wastewater; isolation source: activated sludge from nitrification reactor of wastewater treatment...
CAGTTCTCGGCGGATGCCAGCGCGGCGCGTTTGGACAAACTGATCGAAGGCCTGTGTGGGCGCGCAACGTCGTCGAGCGCCGTTGTCGCCGACGACACGTTTGCGCGGATGGCGGAGGCGCACCCGGCTCCATGACATCGACCACGCTCACCGCGCATCCGATCGACGCGACAGGTCCTTCGACAACGGTTTCCCGGCGGGCATTGCTCGTCTGGACGCTCGAGTTGATCTGCGGCGTCGTCCTGGCGTATCTGTTGATCATCGGCCTATCGCCGAACGTCTTGTGGCCGACGCCGTTCTCGCTCGTTACGTTGGGATTCTTCGGCGCCCTGACCGGCGCCTGGATCTTCGTCCGTGCGCGTTCGGCCGGCGCGGGTCTCGGGCGCGCGCCGGCGGCGATCGCGGCCTTCCTGGTGATCGGTGTCCTTTCGGCGCTCGCGTCGCTCGATCCCGCGCGTTCGTGGAGCGCCTGGTGGCAGATGCTGGCGCTTGGCGCCGTCTTCCTCATGGCGGCTGACCTGTTCGCCGGCCCGCGCCGCGACTGGGTGCAAAACGCGCTGTTGTGGGCCGGCGGTCTCGCAATGCTTTGGGCGTGGCTGCAGGTCATCGGCTGGTACTCGAGTTGGCTGTCGCTCAACCCGCAGGCCTGGCTGCCCGAGATGCCATATCGACTGCAGAACCCCAACCAGATCGCGCTGCAGCTCGCTCTGCTGCTGGTGTTGGCGGTCATGCGCTTTGCTACGGGTCGACCTCGCGCAAGATTGTGGCTGGCGCCGTACATCGTCAGCGACCTGGCGCTGCTGTTTCTGTCGTCGTCACGCGGCGGATGGATCGGCGCCGCCGTGGGGCTGATCGCCCTGGCGGCCACGCTCATCGGCCGCGCCGGTCTCGCGACCTGGAACGGTCGACTCCGGATGACGCTTCGGACGCGGCCCTGGGTCGGGATCGTCGGGCTGCTGCTCGGCGCGGTCGTCATCGCCGGAGCGGGGCGCGTCATCCTCAAGCAGCTCGATCAGCCGACCCGCGGCGGACGGCTGGAGTACTGGGTCCCGGCGCTCGAGACGTTTGCGGCGCATCCCTGGCTCGGCCAGGGCCAGGCCACGTTCGCGGTCAGTTTCATGCGCTCGCAGACGGCGCCGCCGGCCGTGGTCTACAACCACGCTCACAGCATCTATCTCAACACCCTGGCGGAGAGCGGCGTGCTCGGTGCGCTCGGCGGGCTGGCGTTGATCGTCGGCGTCGGCGGTTGCGTGTGGCGGCGCCGAACCGAGTCTGACCCGGCGGCTGCGTCGTCGTTTGCGCTCGGCGTCGCCGTATTGGCGCTGTACCTTGCGCATGGGGTCGTCGAAAACGTGGCGTTCGACAAAGGCAACGTGCTCGTGCTGGTGTTGCTGCTGGCGAGCTGCCTTGGCGTCGCCGCCGGCTCTTCGAGCGCGCGCTCCCGTTGGGCGTCGACGGCGATCACGGCGATGCTGGCCGCCGCGGCGCTTGCGCTCGGCGGCTACGGCATCTGGCGCGACGATCCCGCGCATCGCGGGGCCGCGTTAGCCGATGCCGGCGATTGGCCCGGCGCGGCCGACGCCTATTCCGAAGCGACGCGCCGGGATCCGGCGTCGCCGGCGCCCTGGCAGCAACTGGCACTGGTCGAGGCGCGTCTCGCGGCGGAGATCCCGGACGCGCCGCTGGCTCCGGCCATTGCTGCGATGAAGCGGGCGGTAGCGCTGGACCCCAACTGGCCGGCCAACGCGCTCAACCTCGGCGCACTGTATCGCGCGGCCGGCGACGCCGACACGGCTCGCTATTGGCTGGAGCGGGCCGTCGCTGCGGCGCCGCTTGTGCCGCTGTACCAGGTCAACCTTGGGAGTCTCCTCGAGGACATGGGCGAGGCCGATGCCGCCAGCCAGGCCTACGCCGAAGCGCTCGCCCTGGCGCCCGAGCAGTCGAAGGCGCCGTTCTGGCGCGCGACCGCCCTGCGGCAGACGGCGCTGGATCGCTGGCAGTCGCAACAACCGGCGTCGCCGGTCGACACCGGGCCGGTGCAACTCGCGGCGGGGCTGTCGGATTCGTTCCTGCTCGAAGCCGAGCGCGCACAGGCGCAGGGCGACCTCGACCGGGCCGAGTATTGGCTCGGTATGGCGGACCTGGGTTACTGGGCGAGGTCGGATGCGCGACTCCGGTGGGCCTGGCGCCTGGCCGAGGTGAAGGCCGCACACGGCGATCTGGTCGACGCGCTTGCCCTGGCCGACCGTTTGCAGGCTCTCGTTGCCGAGCCGTCGTCGTTCGGGCCCGGCACCGCCGGCGGCGCCGTGTACGGCACCTACGTCGCCCTGCGGCCGACGATGCAGGCTGAACTCGTGCCACAGGTGCTTGACCTGACGCCGACGATCGATTGGCCGGAGCGCTCCCAGGCGGCCGAGTCCTGGTGCCTGGGCCTTGCGCCGAACGCGCGGCCGGCCTCGTGTGGCGCCGAGGTCGTCCCATGAACCTGCTCTACACGCTCACGGCCTATCCGCCCTTCTGGGGCGGGGCGCAACTGCTGATGCACGGTCTCGCCCGCCAGTTGCGGCGCGACCACGACGTGCAGGTCGTGACTCAATGGGACACGCCGCGCAGCGACTGGTTGTTGGGCACTACGCTCAACGCGCCAGTCGACACGCGTCTGTACGTCGTCGACGGTGTGCCCGTGCGCCGCATCGGCGTGCCGCTCGAAGCCCGTGCCGCGCTCAGACCCTGGGTGGTCGGCTACTGGGCCGCGCAGGGGACCGCCATCGAGCGGATCAGCCGCGTCGTCGCGGGTCGCTTCGCCGATCTGGCCGAGACCGCCGACCTGATCCACAACTGCCGCATCGGTCGTGAGCCGCTCACCGCCGCGTCGTTGGCGCTTGCCCGTCGTCGCGACATCCCCTTTGTGCTCTCGCCGGTCCATCATCCGCGTTGGGGTTCGTGGCTGCACCGACACTACCATCGCCTGTACCGCGCCGCCGATGCGATCGTGGCCCTGACCCGCGGCGAGCGCGATCTGCTGCTCGACCTGGGCGTCGATGAACGCAAGATCGCGATCACGGGCATGGGCCCCGATCTCGCCTCGAACGGCGACGGCACCGCGTTTCGCGCGGCACACGGGTTGGGTCAGGACCCGGTCGTGCTCTTCGTCGGCCAGAAGTACGCGTACAAGGGCGTGGCCGCGTTGTTGCAGGCCGCCCAACGCGTCTGGGAGCGTGTGCCCGAAACCCGCTTCGTCTTCATCGGCCGGCCGACCCGCGAGACCGCGGCGCTGTTCAACGAACTCGATCGCCGAATCGTCAACCTCGACGTCGTCGATCTGCAGACCAAGACCGACGCTTTCGCGGCCTGCGACGTGTTCTGCCTGCCGTCGACGCAGGAAAGTTTTGGCGGCGTGTACACCGAGGCCTGGACGTTCGGCAAACCCGTCATCGGCGCTGACATCCCGGCCGTGCGCGACGTGATCGCCGACGCCGTCGACGGTTTTATCTGTCCGCAGTCGGCCGGGTCGTTGGCCGAGCACCTGCTGCTGCTGCTCAACGACGCGGTGTTGCGCGAGACGCTTGGCGCCGCCGGGCGCCGCAAGGTCGCCGAACATTACACCTGGGAGCGGATCGCTGCGCGGACCGAGTCGCTCTATCGTCGGCTCTTCGCCGGTGAGGACGCGGCCGCCGAACAAACCGTCGCCGTGTCGGCCGCGCGCCCGGTCGAGGAAAGGATCGCATGACGGCCTTCACGCCTGCGCCTCGCAAACTCTCGAAGCCCGTCGAGTACGCCATCGTGGCCGTGCTCCTCGGCGCTGCTGCCGCGATCCTGGTCATCGCCGCCGAACGCCTGCCGCTGCTCGACTCGGGTGTGTTCGGCTACGACTGGCATCTCTTCTGGACCACGGTGCGCAGCGGTGTGCCTGACTACAGCCAGCTCGACGTCTTCAACCCGCCGTGGACGCAGCTGATGCTGGTGCCCTTCGGCCAGCTGTCGTTCAAAGCCAGCTGGGCGTTGTGGACCCTGGCGTCGTTGAGCGTCTTCGTGTTCTCGGTCCCGCGTCGCGCCGACGGTCAGGCCTGGCCGCTGGGGCTGCTGCTTGGGCTCGGTTCGTTCTGGACCCTGCGCGCTCTGGCCGATGGAGCGCTGGAGGCCTTCGTCGTCGGCGGTGCGTTGCTGATGGTCTGGGCCTGGCGCTCGCACAGGCCGATCTGGTTGGGGGTCGGGTTGGTGTTGGCGACGTCGAAATATCAGGAGACGTGGTTGCTCGCGCTCGGCACCGGCGTGTTGTGTCTGCGCTACTGGCGGCCTGCGACCTGGGCGCGCGCCGCGGCGGTGTGTGCGGCGATCATGGCGCCCACGTTGCTCTGGCTCGGTCCGAGCTGGGTCGCACGTCTCACGCACGGCGCCGAGGGCGTGGGTTTCTCGCCCAACATCGCGCGTCTGGGCAGCAACGTCAGCGTGCAGGCGCTGGGCGGTATTGAGGGCTGGCCGGCGACCGGCACGACCGCGATCTGGGGGATCGTGCTCGCCGTCAGTGCGATCACCTTGTGGCGGCGCGCGACCGGTCTTGAGACGCGCAGCCTTGGGCTCTTGATCGTGAGCTCGATGCTCCTGGCCCCGTATGTCGGCCTGCTCTCGCTGGCCAGCCTGGTCGTGCTGGTGCTGTTGCCGCTGATGCAGCGCAACCGCTGGGTGGGCATCGCGTTGGTGGCCTGGGCCAACGTGCCGTATCTCACCGCCTTCCTCCCCGGCAGCACCGGACAGTTCGATTGGCCCGAGACCGTGCACCTGGGTCTGATCGGCGCGACCTGGCTGACGCTCGTCGTCGAGCTCTGGCGCGCGCGGGAGGTCGCATGAGCGCGCGGGTCGATTTGCTGGGGGTGCGACTCAACGTGCTCACGCTCGCCGACGCCGTCGATGAGATGGACGCGGCCATCGCGCGGCGCGAGCGCGGCTACGTCTCGACCTGTCCGGTGTACACCGTCATGCTTGGGCACGAGCGCGACGACGTGCGCGCCGCGCTCAACGGCGCCACCTGGGCGACGGCCGACGGTGTGCCCGTAGTCTGGGCTCAGCGGTGGCTGGGGGGGGCGGGCGCGCAGCGCGTCTACGGCCCTGACCTGATGCAGGCGTTGTGCGCGCGGTCGGCCGAGCGCGGGTACCGTCAGTTCCTGCTGGGTGGGGGGCCGGGCGTGGGCGAGCAGCTGGGCGCCAACCTGCTGGCCCGACATCCGGGGTTGCAGATCGCGGGCATCGCCTGTCCGCCGTTCCGGCCGTTGACCGCAGAGGAAGAGGACGCCCTGGTGGCCGAGATCAACGGCTCCGGCGCCGACGTCGTATGGGTCGGCCTCGGCTCGCCGAAGCAGGATCTGTGGATGGCGCGCATGCGACCGCGGCTCACGGCGCCGCTGCTGGTCGCCGTCGGCGCGGCGTTCGACTTCCACACCGGGCGCGTGGCTCAGGCGCCGCGCTGGATGCAGCGCTCGGGGCTCGAGTGGGTCTTTCGACTTGCCTCCGAGCCGCGTCGGCTGTGGCGGCGCTACCTGATCTACAACCCCAAGTTCGTCGTCGCCCTGGCGGGCCAGATGCTGCGTGGCTCGCCGCGCCCGGCCGAAGGTTAGAATTTCGACGCGAAATTGTTGAATACCCTTTTTGAGTGGCCTTGTTTTTCCGAGAATCGCATATGGACCTGTCAGGTCGAAGGTTAGAATCCGACCCCGACGGGCACAGCCCTTGCACTTAGTCCAACGACGATCGCGCGCACCGATCGGCGCGGGCTACAGTCTGCGCCGCGGGCGCCGAAACCCATGAGCGGCAGGCCCGCGCCGGAAGGCGTGCCCGGCCGGGAAAGATCAGGCGAATGATCGGCGTTCAGACGCGGGCCGCAACGAATCAGATCGATTGGCGCTACCTCGGGCGCGAGGCGTTGCTCATCCTGCTCTTCGCCTGGGCGCTCCCGATCGCCGGCGGCATGGACGGCCTGATCTCGTTCCGCGGCCAGGCCGGCTCGGCCGCCCTGTTCACGCTCGTCGCCGGCGTCTGGCTGGCCCATCGCGTGTGGACCCGCCGCACGCTGCCGGCCACCGGGCTCGAACTCCCCCTGATCCTGCTCGTCGCGGTCCAGATCGCCTCGGCCGCTTTGGCCGAGGTGCCGCGTTTGAGCTTCCCTGCGGTCGCGCAAACCCTCGCCTACATCCTGATCTTCTACCTCGCGCTGGACCTCGGCCGATCGGGGTGGGCGGCCGAACTGGTCGAGAAGTGCCTGCTCATCGGCGGCGCCATCGTGCTTGCCCTGGCCGCGCTCGACCTCGGTCAGGCCTTCCAGGGCTGGCTCGCGCTCCGCGACCTGCCGTTCCCGCCGCCCTTCGAACATCGCCTGTATGCCGTGGTCGGTGACGCGAACGTCCTGGCCGGTTTCACCAACGTCCTCTGGCCGCCGGCCCTGGCCCGCCTCTTGACGACGCGCAACAGCGTCGCGCGCGTGCTGCTGACCGTCATGGTCGCACTGGCCCTGGGCGTGCAGGCCTTCTGCTACTCGCGCGGCGCCACGCTGGCCTTCGCCGCCGGTGCGCTCGTGTTCGTCGCGGCCTGGGCCGGTCTGGTCTCCGATCGTCTGCGCCGTCGGGCCATGCGCGTCTGGCGCTGGCTGGTCGATAACCCGCACTGGCTGGTCGCGCTCTGTCTGGCCGGCGCCCTCGCCGGAGCCGGCCTCGGCTGGCGCCTGCTGGTCTCGCGCAACAGCGCCACACAGGCGCCCGCCGCCGAAGCGCGCACGACGTTTTGGAGCGTGGCCTGGGACGCCTTTCAACAGCAGCCGTGGCTCGGCGTCGGACCCGGCGCCTTCCCGCAGGTGATGAGCCTCGCCATCTCGGCGCCGCCCGAGCACCTGTTCATGAACGCGCATAGCCTGGTCTTCAACACGCTGGCCGAGACCGGCGCGCTTGGGCTGGCCACCGGCGCGCTCGCTCTGGCCGCGCTCGGCTGGGCCCTCTGGCGCGCGCGCGCTGCGGAGACGCCCGAGGCACGCGCGCGTTGGGCCGCGACCGCCGCCGCCTGGACGGCCTTCCTCGTGCATGGCACGGTCGACTATCACGTGCGCTACCTGGCGCTCAGCGTGCCTCTGCTGGTCGGCTCCGCGCTGGTCCTCAGCGCGCAACCCGCACCCGAGCGCCGGCGCACTCCACGACCCTGGGCCGTCGCGTGGCTCGCGCCGATCGCCCTCGTCGCCGTCGGCTTCAGTGCGTTCCAACTGTCCGCGGCCTTCCGGCTCGAGCAGGCCACGCTCGCGGGCCGGGTGGACGATTGGTCCTTCGCCGCGAGCCGCGCCGATCAGGCGCGCGCGGCGGATCCGGCCTTCGGCCTTTACGCGGCCCAGGCCGGCTACGCCTACGCTCAACTCGCCGAATCGTCGACCGGCGAAGATGCGAATGCGGCCCGCGATCGCGCGATCGCGCGCTACGTCGAGGCCGTCGCGGCCGGCCCCGACCTGGCGGTCTGGGAGCTCAACCTGGCCGTGCTGGTCGAAGCCGACGGGCAACCCGCTGCGGCTGGCGTGCATCTGGACCGGGCGCAAGAACTGGCGCCCACCTGGGGCCTGCCGGCGATGTTGCGCGGCCTGTGGCTCGAGCGCGACGACGAAGTGGCGGCGCGTTCGGCGTTTGCGGACGCGCTGACGCGCGAACCCGGGCTGGCGTCCTCGGCCTTCTGGTCTGCGACGGCGCTGCGCCGCGGCGTCCTGGCGCAGACGCAGGCCGGCCTGACCGACGCGCCGGCCACGCTCGATGTCCAGATCCACACGTTGCTCGCCGCCGGGCGCCTGCCCGAGGCGCAACAGCTGATCGAGAAGGCCTGGACGTTGTCGCCCTCAAGCCCGTGGGTGTACCGCGCGCTCAGCGATCTGGCCGCGGCGCAGGGTTCGCCGACCCTGGCCGAACGCTACCTCCAGGCCTCGCAGTGGCTGCAGACCGTGGCCGTCCGCGACTTCGTCGTGACCGCGCTGCAGCGCGCCGACCAGGCACAGCAGAGCGGAGCGCTCGACACGGCACGCGCGGCCTACGCCTTCGCCTGGGAAGCGTCGACGCAGGTCAGCCCGTACGGCTGGGGCTACCTCGGCTATATCCCGCACGCACACTTTGTCTTCCAGCGCGACACCTGGGCCGGCGAACTGGTCCCGCAGACCCCGCAGGTGGACTTCGACGCCGATGTCGCCCGGACGCTGGCCGATCTGCTCGAGGCTCAGCCGGACCTGGCGCCGATGACGGCCGCCGAGTTGCAGCAACGCGTTACGGGGCTCTCTCAACCATGACCACGACCTCGCTGCGAGCCGTCTCGCTTCCGCAGATCAAGGGCATCGAACGCTGGGCCTGGCTCATCCTGACGCTGGCGTCCGCGTTGGGCGTCGTCGCGTATCTGCTCGTCTCGCGCTCGACCGGCTTTGTGGGTTATCCACTCGACGACGGTTGGATCCATCAGACGTACGCCCGCAACATCGCCCAGCTCGGCGAGTTCTCGTTCGTGCCCGGCGTCCCGAGCGCGGGCTCGACCGCGCCGCTCTGGTCGCTCGCCCTGGCCTTCGGCCAGCTGCTGCGCCTCGAACCCCGCGCCTGGTCTTACGCGCTTGGCTTGATCGCCTTGATCGCGACGTCGCTGCTGGCGTTCGGGCAGGCGCGCCTCTGGCTCGCGGGTCGCTGGCGCTGGGCGCTCGTGGCCGGGCTGGTCGTGGCCTTCGAGTGGCACCTGATCTGGGCCGCGGTCTCGGGCATGGAGACGCTGCTTTTCGCGGCGCTGTGTCTGGCCGCGTTGACCGTCCGCGCCGACAGGCCGGCCCTGCTTGGCCTGCTGACCGGCCTGGCCGTCGCCACCCGGCCCGACGGCTGGCTGCTCGCGCCGTTCGTCGTCGCGCGCCTGGCGCTCTCGGTGCTTGGGCGCGAGGGCGGGGCAGTCGACCTGCGCGGCTGGCGGGGTGCGGTCCCGGCGATGCTGCGCTTTAGCGGCGCGTTCGCGGTCGCGGTCGCGCCGGTTTTGGCGCTCAACTGGACCCTGGGCGGCTCGATCTTCCCGAACACGATGGCGGCCAAGGCGGTCGAGCAGGCCTTCCTGTTCAACCTGCCGATCCTCGAGCGTGCCTTCTGGCACTGCAGCTATCTGCCCGGGTGCGAACCGGGTCCGCTGCTGCAGCCGTGGGTCGGCGGACAGGCCCTGCTGCTGCCGGGGCTGCTGGCCTTCGTCATCCAGCGCATCAGGCGACGCGCCTGGGCCGAACTGATCCCGGCGGCCTGGGCGTTGACGCTGCTGTGCGCCTACGCCTATCGCCTGCCGATCATCTACCAGCACGGCCGCTATCAGATCCCGGCCATACCGGCGCTGGTGCTCTCGGCGTGGGTCGGCATGGCGGATCTGGTGCGCCTTGACAGCCGCAGCCTCCTGCCGCGAATGGCGAGTCGGATCTGGGTCGTCGCCAGCCTGGCCAGCATCGCCAGCTTCATCCTCATCGGCGCCCGCACATACGCGCGCGACGTGGCCTTCATCGAGACCGAGATGGTCGCCGGCGCACTGTGGATCCGCGATCACACGCCGGCCGACTCGGTGGTCGCCTCGCACGACATCGGCGCGCTGGGTTACTTCAGCGGTCGCCGCATCCGTGATCTCGCCGGGCTCGTCGACCCCGAGATCATCCCGTTCCTGGGTGACGAGGATCGTCTGGCGCGTTGGCTCGACGAGGTCGGCGTCGACTACGTCATGACCATGCAGCGCTTTACGCCCAAGCTTGTGGCCGATCATCCGGATGCCGTCATCTACGTCAGCCCCTACACGGTCTCGACGTCGATCGGCTACGACCAGACCCTGATCCTGCGCTGGGGAGGCGGGGTCGCGCCATGACGACCACCACGAGCGGCCTGAATGCCCCTGACCTCGCGTTGACCCGATCCACGGGCCGACGCTTCGGTCTGGCCTCGAGCCTCGCGCTGGCCCTGCTGGCCTTTGGCCTCAACCTTTGGGTGGCCGCGCAGACGACTACGCCGCCCGTGATGGACTCGTACGAATACTTCAACGGTGCGTGGCTGCTGGCGCGCGGCGTTGGGCTGCAGGCGCCGTACGTGTGGAACTACCTCGACGGCGCTCGGGCGCTCCCGACGGCGAACTTCACTTACTGGATGCCCTTGCCGGCGCTGATCGCGGCACCGTTCATCTGGCTCGCCGGTCCGGTGACGTCGGCGCCGGGCGCTCAGCCCGGGGTGTGGGTTTGGGGCGCCATCCCGATGGCGCTGCTCGGCGCGCTCGTGCCCGTGATCGCGGCGTGGGTGGCTCAACGCGCCTCCGGCCGGCCGGGCCTGGCGTGGCTCGCCGGCGGCTTCGCGCTGGCGACAGGCCTCTACCTCATCCGCTGGTCGAACGTCGACTCGTATGCGCCGTTCGCGGTCAGCGCCGCGCTGGCCTTGTGTTGCACGGCGCTCGGCGCGCGCGATCCACGTCGGCGTTGGGCCGTCGTCGCCGGGATCGCCGCCGGGCTCGCTCATCTCAGTCGCGCCGACGGCGTGCTGGTGCCGGGCGCGATCGGGCTGTGGCTGCTGTTCTCGATCCGACGCGCGGAAACGCGCTCGTGGCTGGGCGTGTTCATCCTGGGCTACGCCGCCACGCTGGCGCCATGGTTGATCCGCAACCTGTGGGTCACCGGCAGCCCCATGGGGTTGGGCGGCACGCGCACGCTCTGGCTGCTTGCGTACGACGAGCTCTTCAGCCTGGACCCCGACCGTCTGACGGTCGCGCGCTACCTCGCGTCGGACCTGGGTGTGCAGGCGGCCGCAAAGGCCCAGGCCCTGGCCCAGAACCTGACGACGTTGTGGGTCGCGCAGGGTCAGGTGCTGGCGCTGCCTTTGGCGCTGGTCGCGGTCTGGGTCTGGCGACGCGCGCCGTTGACGCAGCTGGTGACGATCTTCGCCGTCGCCGCTCTGGCCGCGTTGTCGCTGGCCTTCACCTACCCGGGGCCACGCGGCGCCTTCCTGCACTCGGGTGGGGTACTTGTGCCGTTCATGTCGGCCGGCGCCGTGTTGGGCCTGGATCACGTCGTGGGCTGGGCGGCGCGCAGGCGGGGCTGGTCTCTGGCGTCGGCGCGCCCGGTGTTCCTGGCGGCCGGTCTGATCGTCCAGGTCGCGGCCGGGGCCGGCCTGGCCCTGGGTCGGCCGCTTGGCGACACGCTGACGCCGCTGGCGGCCTTCCGCCAGGCGGACGCCCTCATCCCGACCGGGCAGGGCGCGGCGGTCGCCAACCCGCCGGCGTTCTTCTACCACACCGGTCGGTCGGCGATCGTGGTCCCCGACGGCTCACCCGAGGACCTGGCCGCCGCGCTCGATCGGTTTGAATTGCGTTTCGCCATCCTGGATGTCAACCACTCGGCCGGCCTGGACGCACTTTATGCCGATCCCGGCGGGTCAAGCCTGTTCAGCGTGCGCGCGAACCTGGCCGACGGGGCAGACCCGGCCGTCTGGTTGTTGGAGCGTCAGCCATGAGGACGGCCCGTGAAAACGCGGGGAATTTAGCGGATTTTTGTTTGTGGTCACCTGGGTGCCTCGGGTATACTCCACGCGGGGCACTTTAAGTCAAGGAAGTACGTATGAAGACGATCTCGGTCATGGTCATTGACGATCATCCTCTGTTCCGCCAGGGGCTCCGCAACGTGTTGCAGAGCGAGCCCGATCTGACCGTGATCGGCGAGGCCGGCGACGGGCAGGCGGCTTTGGACGCGATTCGCCGGGATAAACCTGACGTGGCCCTCCTGGACATCAACCTCCCGGAGCTGAATGGCCTGCAGGTCGTGCGGCAGCTCCAAACCGAGCGAATGAGCACCCGCGTGATCATGTTGACCGCTTATCACGATCTGGAACAAGAATTGCACTCCTTCCGGGCAGGCAGCGCCGCTTACTGCCCGAAGGACGTCACTCCGGCCCGGTTGGTCGGTGTGATCCGGCAGGTGGCGGCCGGACATTATGTCGTTGGGGAGCGTAACCTGGATGAAGCCGGTCTGAAGCAGTGGCTCGAGGTCGGCGTCGAGAAAGCGGCCCGGAGTTTTGTGGCCGACGCGCGCGAGGCGTTCACACCGCTCTCGCCGCGCGAGATGGAGATCCTGGAGTACGTGACCCGCGGCTTGAGCAATAAGGAGATCGCCTACAAGCTAGGGATCAGCCACCAGACCGTCAAGAACCACATGACGGCGATCCTGCAGAAGCTGGATGTCGAGGACCGGACGCAGGCCGCCATATACGCGGTCAAGCACGGCTGGGTTCGACTGCAGGATAACGACGGCAAGCCCGATATCAAGTAACGGCGAATTGTAGAGCAGGGCGATCAGGGATTTACGCGACGTTTACGGCGATATGTCAATTGTGACATATCAAAGCCGACCGCGCATATGGCGATGAGGTGAGACCGACATGATGAGCACGACTTCGCTCACGATCGAGGACATTCAGCAGGACGTCGACAGCGAACTGGAGAACATCCAGCGCGAGCTGAAGGAGATCAGCTTGCTGGTCAGCCAGAGCCGCGCCGAGGTCGACAAGCTGGCCCAGCGCAATGCGCAGCTGGCCGGCCAACTGCGGGCGCTCAACGCCAACCTCGAGAACGTGCCGCGGGCGGACATCAAGGCGCTGTACGACAACGCCCAGGACGCGCAGCAGCGTCTGTTCGCGATGCGCGGGCAGCTCGAGAAGCTGCAATCCGATCAGTCCAACCTCGAGCGACTCGGCCGACAGCTCACCCAGCTGCGCGGCGCGCTCGACACCTGGATCACGCAACGCGCCGGCAAGAACAGCATGGGCGTCAACGGCCAGCTGGTGCTCTCGCGCGTGATCGAGGCCCAGGAGGGCGAACGGCTGCGCCTCTCGCGCCAGCTCCACGACGAGCCCGCACAGGCGCTTTCGAACTTCGTGCTGCAGAGCGAGATCGCGATGCGTCTGTTCGAGAAGGACCCGAACCTCGCCCGCACCGAGCTGGCGAGCATGAAGACCGCGGCGAATTCGACGCTGCAGAAGATCCGCAATTTCATCTTCGATCTGCGCCCGATGATGCTCGACGACCTCGGCCTGGTGCCGACGATCAAGCGTTACGTCGACGCATTCAAAGAGAAGACCGGCATCCCGACCACGTTGCAACTCTCCGGGACCGAACGCCGGCTCGAGTCGATGCGCGAGGTCATGCTCTTCCGCGGTGTGCAGGAGTTGCTCAGCAACGCGCGCAACCACGCGCAGGCGACGGCGATCACGGTCGACTTCGACTGCGACGAAGAGCGGGTGCGTATCCAGGTGGAGGACAACGGGCTCGGGTTCGATCCCGAGGTCGCGCTCAGCGGCGAGAGCCGCGCGATCGGGTTGGCGGCGCTCAAGGAGCGTTTGGAGGTCCTGAGCGGCAGTCTGACTCTTGAAAGCCAGTCTGGGCAGGGGGCCCGGGTGACCATGGAGCTGCCTGTGGGAGAAACACGTTAGCCGTCCGGTTTGAAACATAACCTAACGCACGCTAACACAGGCTAACGTAAACCGAACCTATCTCTCACATAAACTTTTCAATGCGGGCCTCGGATCGGGGACACCCGCAGCAGTGCAGGAGGCATTATGGCGCGAGGTCGAACTCTCTTACTGGTGGGGCTGGTGCTCTTGGGGCTCAGCGCGTTGGCCGTGGGTTTCATCTGGAACCTGTCCAACAGCAACACGCAACCCCCGAGCGGTGACGTCCCGACCGCTGTGTCGTCTGACCCTGGCACCGCGGCGACGCCCGTGTCCAGCGGCAGCCTTGACATCGTCGTGGCGGTGCAGGACCTGCAGCGCGGCGTGGTGATCCCGACGGAGGCGCTGGGC
>WBZN01001550.1_pt1 | contig 13826 bp, 12 predicted proteins | sample 5204281 | NCBI WGS metagenome assembly WBZN01 (sample SAMN12344347, study PRJNA552823) | activated sludge metagenome | biome: Activated sludge suspended growth; feature: Nitrification reactor; material: Wastewater; isolation source: activated sludge from nitrification reactor of wastewater...
GCCTTGGGACAGCCATTCCAATATCAAGGACGAACATCGCAAGGTCGCCAACCAGTGTGACTCCGGTCTGGCAGCCTTGATCATCGATCTCAAACAGCGCGGGTTGCTGGATGAGACCTTGATTCTCTGCACGGGAGAGTTCGGTCGGACGCCTTCCGTGGAAATGGGTCAGGATGGTTCCGGAGCCAGTCAAGGCCGGGACCATAACCATTGGGGCTTCTCACTGTGGATGGCGGGCGGCGGCATCAAGCGCGGAATGGTTTACGGCGCAACCGACGACTTTGGCTTTCGAGCCGTCGAGAACCCGGTCTCGATGCACGACCTGCACGCCACCATTCTGCACTTGATGGGATACGACCACGAGCGTCTGACCTACCGCTATGCCGGCCGCGACTTCCGCTTGACCGATGTGCATGGCCAGGTCGTCCGTGACATCATTCAGACATAGCCATCTACACGATGTCTGGACTTGGAGTGAATGACTGCGAATTTGTTCGACGCACGTCCTCGGAAAACTCCCATCCAGATTTCTTTCATTCAAAAGCACAAGGCCCAGCGGTATTCCGCTGGGCCTTGTGCTTTTGAATGCTCACAAATCGGAGGGCGCAGGGTCCCAAAAGTCTGTCGCGGTTTGATTCGGGAATTCTCGGATGGCCAAGTGAGACTTGCGGACAGCAAAGGTCCAATGGGAAGGTGAATCTGTGAGGGGCCGCGCTCTCCATTCTGTTAAACAAATTCTCTCCGGGAGTGGCGTTTCTGTTAACCTGTTGATCCAGAGTTCGCGATTGCGCACATTCGGTCGATAGAAGCGTGTCGGTCGCGAAATCATTTGCCGCAACAACTTTTCTGATTGGCGCTCGCGATAACGTTGTGTACGGGGATGGGTCCCTTCCGGGGACGGTCAGACTGTTACGCTGCACGGCACGTGAAGTCACTTCGCAACAGCGTGGCGTGTTTCAAAACCTTCGCGACCGACTTTGCCGTTTCGTCGATTTCCGAGGACGTCAGTGTGGGATGCACCAGAAACATCAGGCTGGTTTCTCCGAGTTCCTTCGCGACGGGAAGCCGCCGTGGCGGTCGCAACCCCGGTCGGTCAAATGCCTTTTCGAGATAGATCTCGCTGCATGATCCAGGGCCGCATGGAATTCCTTCGGCCTGAATCGCCTGAATGATGCGATCCCGCGACCAATCCGGATGCAGACATTCGGGACGGACAAAGGCGTAAAATTTGTAAAAGCTGTGACCGATGTGAGGAGGGGCTTCGGGAATTCGCAACGCCTCGATCAAAGACAATGTCGCGGTCAATTGAGCGGCGTGTTTGCGGCGAATTGCAATCCATGCGGGAAGCCGCCGGAGCATGACCCGCCCCATCGCCGCCTGCATCTCGGTGAGTCGCCAGTTAGTGCCAAAACTTTCATGCAACCAGCGAAACAGATGCGGCTGGTGATGTTTCTGGATGGCATCCCAGTTCTTGCCATGGTCTTTCAGGCTCCAGCACTTGTTCCACAGCTCCGAGTCATTCGTGGTCATCAGTCCCCCCTCTCCACCAGTCGTCATGATCTTGTCCTGGCAGAACGAGAACGCCCCCACATGTCCGATCGAACCGACATGCCGCCCTTTGTATGTGGCATGATGAGACTGCGCGCAATCTTCGATCACCTTGATTCGGTGTTTGCATGCCAGATTCATGATCGGGTCCATGTCACACGGCCAGCCTGCCAGATGGACGGCCACGACGGCTTTCGTTCGCGGTGTCAAGACTGCTTGAATCGTTTCGGCGGTCAGCGTTTGGCTGTCGCGATCAACATCCGCGACAACTGGCGTCGCACCGCGCATCATGGCGCAACTGGCCGAGGCAATAAATGTGCGGCTGGGAACGATCACCTCGTCTCCCGGACCGATCCCCAACCCGTACAAAGCCAGCTCCAGCGCGACAGTTCCGTTGGTCAGTGCGATTGCGTGCTTCACGCCAATCGCCTCGGCATATTCCTTCTCGAATAGCTTGCATTCCTCGCCGGTCCAATAGTTGACCTTGCCCGACCGCAGGACGCGAGTTGAGGCGTCGATCAACTCGTCATCAAAGAATGGCCACGGAGGCAGCGGCGCGCTGCGTACCGGCAAGCCTCCACGGACAGCTAGGATATTACTTTCGACGGATGAATTGCTCACGAATTCCCTCCTTGAATTGAACGGTCAGGATGCCTGACGCATGCAAACCGCTGATTTGATGATCCGTGCCGGGCTACCAACGGCCACAACGTTGTCAGGCAGATCAGCAATGACTGTTGTACCGGCACCCACGACGGCTCCCCGTCCGATCTCGACTCCCGGGATCACAACACTTCCCGTCCCCAACGCGGTTCCTGCACCGACGCGAACACCCCCGGCCAGCCGGCCTCCCGGCCCCAGATGCACGTAATCTTCCAGTGTACAATCATGATCAACCAACGCGCCCGTATTAATAATCGCGTGTGCGCCAATGCGCGCGTCCGGCTGAATCACCGCCCCGGCAAATACGAGGGTCCCTTCACCGACCACGGCACTGGGATGGACAAAGGACCGCGGGTGAATCACAGTCAGCCACTTGAGCGGCAAGGCTTTTGAAAGGTGCTCTCGTACGAAGTTGCTTCCAATTCCGAGCACTCCCGTCGCGCCGACGGACTGCTGCACTGCTTCAATCGGGCCGCGCACCGGTACACCAAGGAGTGTTGTACCCCACACTTGCGGGTTGTCGTCGTAAACGGCGTCCACGGGAATCCCAGCCGCCTGCAGCGTACTGACCACGACCTTGCCGTGACCTCCGGCACCTATCACCAACACTGGCTGGCGAGTAGAAGTGCGCGTCCCCTCGAATTCGGGCATCGTACTATGCCCCTCAGCCGAAATTCCCTTGCGACCGAACACGGCGGCCACCGTCATCCACAGAATCTTTAGATCGAGCCAGAAACTGCAATGATCGACATACCAAACGTCGAGACAGAACCTGGACTCCCAGTCGAGGGCATTGCGGCCGTGAATCTGCGCCCACCCCGTCAATCCCGGCCGAACTTCATGCCGTCGCGCCTGTTCCGGTGAATAGAGTTCGAGGTACTTCGTCAGCAGCGGCCGGGGACCGATGAAACTCATCTCTCCTCGGATGATGTTCCAAAGTTCCGGCAATTCATCGAGACTCGTCGCCCGCAAGCACTTACCGAATCTCGTCAGACGTACCTCGTCCGACAGCAATGTCCCACCTGCGTCGCTGGCGTCTGTCATCGTACGAAATTTCATAATACGGAACGGCCGCCCACCAAGGCCCGGTCGGGACTGTAGAAACAACGCTGGGTTCCCAAGAAACAGACGCACCAGCCCCGCCGTGGCCGCCAATACCGGCAGCAACACGAACACCGCAGACACTGCGAGGGCGAGGTCGAACAGCCGTTTGCCGTGTCGCCGGTAGAATCCGCTTGTCATATTATCCTGCCTTCTTCTCGCCGATTTTGGAAACGACCTCGGGCTGGTTTTACATCAAGAACTGGAAGACCGCGCTCTTCGAGCAATCGAGAATATTCCTGAGACATCGCTTCCCAGACGTCCTCCGGTCGAAAGTTGAGCAACACTCGTAGGCGACCAGTCTGGCCGTGTGCGTGTCACTATCGCGGATCCAACAGATAGCGTTCAATCGCCGCAATCCGCTCAGCGACGACCGAAACAAGCATACCCGTGTGACCTTCCGCCACCGCATCGATGCAACCTGGAATGCGAGTGGACACAACGGGAACGCACATCGCGGATGCCTCGGCGACCACAAGACCAAACCCTTCACGATGAGACGGGAGCATCAGCACATCCATGATCGCATAGTACGGCGCTGGGCGATCAACAAAGCCGGTGATATGTACGCGGGCATCGCATTCTAGACTTCTGCGCACCGTTTCGGAAACTCGGTCCTGTTCTTCAAAACCGCCGACCAACAACAGATGCAGATTCGCAAATCGATCACGCAGACCCCCCTCATCACTGCGTCAGTTCTTCGATTCCCTTGTCACGATCGAGACTTGCGACAAACCCGAGCACGAGGCTACCTTCCGAAATTCCACATTTTGAACGGACGGTTGTTCGATCCTCGACGGAAATCAGTTCCGGACAAAAGTTACCACTGACATCGATGCCGTCAATGGTGCTATTCGCCGGCACCCTAACGCTGTCACCGAGGATGGGCCCCCGCGAACGACAGACTTTTGAGACCCCGCGCGGTTGAACGCTCGACTCCAACAGCTTTTCGTATTCTTGGATCTGCATCGAGATGTAGACTTCCCGGTCGAACCGGTCGCGGCCCGTCTGGGCATTCTTAGACATGGCAGCCATCGTCTGCCGATCAGAGTAAGCACGGGTCATTGCATTCCCAAGGCCTCTTGCATCTCCATCGCGCACGACGATCCCATCGACGCCGTTTCGTACCACGTCGCGGCAACCGCGGGAATCCTTGGTGATGACCGGACAGCCCATCGCCATCGATTCCATCACACAGACCGGCACTCCCTCGCGATCGCTGGGGAACACCATCGCGTCGGCCGCCGCCAACAGGCGCTCCACATCGTTTCGGAATCCCAGGTCGATGATGCGGTCCGACTGCTTCATCTGTTCGAGCTCCGCAGCGGACAGTCCGCTCGGATGAGTCGGATCCAAGGAACCAGCCAGCAGTAGGACGGCTTCGGGGCAGCGATCGACAATAGACAAGAATGTCCGAACGACTTCGCCAAATCCTTTGAAGTCGACAAAGCGTCCGACGAACACGAAAGCAAACGCTTCCGGCCAAACCCCCAGTTCTGCCCTGATGGAGGCAATTCTCGCGTCGTTGAAGTGATTTCGGTCGAACTTTTGAAGATCGCAGCCGACGCCGAACGGAGAAACGACACCGGTACGCCCAGTACCCAGTGAATGGGCCAGCAAAGCATTATCGTCATGGGTCAGCACCCACGCCCGATCGTAGCGCCGGGCTGCCCAGCGTTCCGCCAAACCCACCAGCGACCGCTTCCAACCCTTAATGAGCGGAAATGCGAGTCCATGGAACGTTCCCACCAGCGGAGGCCAACCGCTCTGGCGGGCAATCGCGGCAGTGAAGATCGCCGCAGAGAAATGGACGTGAATCAAATCCGGCTGCACCGACGCAACAATCTTGCGCAGCTCGCGTGCCGCCGCCAGATGACGCGACGGATTCATTCCCCGCGGCAGAGTGATGTCGTGAAAAACAACGTTGGCCTCACCACCGGACAGTTCTGGAATTTGACCGCTGCACGCACAGTGCACTTCAACTCCGCGTCGTGTCAGGGCGAGAATCAATTCGCTGAGGAACGCGCGAATGCTCCCGGCGAGGGGAATGACGATGAGGAGTATTTCCGGTCGACCGTTCTGCCCGATTTGCGACAGGATCGCACGACGATCCTGGCTGCCATTCGCATCGAGACCCGCCTCAACCATCGGATTTTCCCTGCAATGTGCTGATCGAGTCGCAACTCAGCTCGATTGACGATTTCCGTTTCACCGACCTCATGCCACCCGACGTAATGGGGTGCCTGACCGCGTTGCGACAGCGCTTTCGGTGGCCATCTTCACGTGCTTATAAAACTCAATGCGTCGCGCCATCAGGACGTCGCGATGATAACCGCGAGCTACCGCGAGATTCCGTTCCGACATGGCTCGCCGACGCGCAGAATCTTTGGCGACGTCTCGCAATTGAATTGCCAAGCTGGCTGAATCGTTGGGCGGAACAAGATCCGCCTGTGTCAGCAGTTCGGGAATCCCGCCAACTTGCGTCCCCAAGCAAGGAAGGCCGCGAGCCATGGCCTCTATCAATGCCCGCGGCAGCCCCTCAGTACGCGAAGCCAGCACGAAGATATCTGCCTCGTCAAGCCTCGCCTGCACAGGCTCTCCCGCTGGAACCTGGCCGAGAAATTCCACATACGATTCGACGCCGCAATTGCGAGCCTGCTCTTCTAACTTCGATCGGTACTTGCCATCGCCCAACAGCTTCAAACGCAGGTCCAAACCTTCTGCCCGGCAGCACCGCAACGCTTCGATGAGCACGTCGAATCCCTTATACATCTGCTGCATGGTTCCGATCGACAGCACCCGGATGGGTCCATCGTTCAAACTCCGATTGATGATTCGTTCGGAGTAAGCGATCGAAGGCAGTTCAACACTTGAATAGTGAGTGGTGTAGGCATCGTGAGACGGCGGAAAAACTTGCTGCAGCGCCTGGCTTGTTACATATGCCGCGGCGACAGCTTCGCGACATTGACGTCGCAGGTTCGAGCAACCGATCCATCGAAAAAATGTCCTGAACGGATGGTTGAATGTTTCGGGGGCAAACACGTCGTTGGGATTCGCGACGACTTCCACTCCGTAAGGCAGCTGACGTCGGCGCAGCTCTGTTGCCAGAACACTTCCCACAATGCCGGGAACTCGCAGAATATAGGCCTGATCAACTTCGCACAGTTTCCGAATGATCGAACCAACTTCGGCAGCACGTCGCAGATAACCGAATGCTCCGACATAAGGGGGCAAGGCGACGAATTGGACACCGTCTCCCTCGACGAAGCCACCAGACGGGTCTTCTTCGGGAAACAACCGTCCCAGAACGACAACCGAGTCAAACACGGTCAGATAGCGCTGCCAGATCCGCTCGTAAGTCAGATGGTGAGAAACAGCACGGCCCTCCCGGATCTTGAATCGCGATTCGATGGGAATAACCACTCTCATGCTACGCGCCTTTGATGAACGGCTTGGTCGGGAGCAACTCGCGCGATCATTTCACACCGCGATTCCAGGCATTCTGTCTGCCAGCGGACAAGACGAGATCGAACTTGATTGGAACGCGCAATCAGGTCGTCGAAGACGCGGCACAGCGTCTCGCTGCTTATGCTTGAAATGGGGATCGAGAAGTCCTCCAGTCCGAGATCGTTCATGATGCCTTCTCCCTTATTTCCTCCATATGCAACAGCCATCGAAGGAACGGCCGAACCCTGTGCAAAGATGACGGAATGAAACCGGGTTCCGACAACGAGGTCCATTTCGCCATATACAGCTTTTAACTCCCGGCAGGTCCCGGGGACATTCAGGTAAGTCTTCTCAACACCGTCGAGTCGCGAGATCAATTCCTCGATCGCGAAGCGGTCATTCTCGTGCGCTCCCGGCCCTAACACGTGAGCCACAAGCACCGGATGAAAACCCCGGGTCGTGGCGTAACGTACGAGTGCAGCAATTGAATGTAGATATTGATTGTACCGTTCGACGGGGTTGGACAATCCGGGAAATCGCCAGGGACGAACGGTAAAGGCAACGCACGGCTTCTGACCCAGCGGAACGCCGGCGTCGCGACAAATCTGACGTCCGACTTCTGGATCGGCCCCGCGCAGAAAATAGCCCATATCCGGATAAGTGGGAACAGGGCGCTTGAGCAGTTTGCTGAGTGCTTCGGCCGAGATCGATTCTCGAGCCGCAATAAACTGGCATTTCGACAGCACTTGGCGCATCTGCCATTTGACCGTCAGACCTTTGAAGGGTCCAAACGAGTTGGGAAGGATCAGCACCGGCTTTCCGAGTCGTTGAGCCAGTCGCATGTAGTACAACTGGTACCAGACGTAATACGGTGCACGCAGTTCTCCATTGGCATGCAGAAATCCACCACCCTTTACAACGCATACTTCTGCTTCACGAAAGGCAGAGAGGGTCTCCCGCTGTTTTCGGTTTAATGGCAATCGGGCCAGTGCAGCCCACGGAACCATCAGGAGGACCCACGCGCCGACTAGGAAATCGTAAAGTCCATAAGCAGCCAGAAGCACGAACGACCACCAGCCATCGTTCAGCTTCTCGTGCTGATGGCTGCGACCGCGACGGGGATCGGGTTGTAGACCCTCGAGAAGATGATACCCTTCCTCGCGCGTCTGTTCCGGGATGAATTCGAGATTTTCTCCCCCCGCGTGAACCACGCCGATGCTCTCGGCAAGTCCAGCATCGACGATGAACCGACCGGCCTCCCAGACCAGCGCCTGGTCACCACGATTCAGGTCTGTGATTGTCGGGATAATAATTGCCGACCTCATGCTCACATCCATGGAATGCGAATTGTCGGAAACACCGCGATATTGATTCAATGCGCCGGATAGAGATTTTATGCGGCGCGCAGACTGGCCAGAGGGACCGTTCGGTAACATCGTTGCGAAGCGGGCTGGACTGCAACTCGAGCAGGCTCTCGCCACCAGGTAATTCCCACGAGCATCATCATGACGCTGAATCCATTTCTGGCATAGAGAAAGCTGATTTTTGCATCGATCACGACAATTAAAAGAACGCATAAAACGCAGTAAGCGGCAGCGGCTGGTTCCAGCACCCGAAGCTTCCAGCCTTGCCACACGAAATACATCGCCAAACCATACATCACGAACCAGGCGACGAGTCCTAGATTATGAAGATTGAGCACGATTCCATTGTCGGCTGCCACATAGTAAGTCGCGTCTCGGCCGGAGCGGCCTGTGCCCCAGAGCAGCACATCAAACCGTTCGGGCAAGAAGTAATGTTGGCCAATCACTTCAATTGTCATTGCAAAATCGTTCGCCTCACGATCGTTACCTTGGCTGGGGTCGAACATCACAATCACACGAGCTATAGCTGTGTCCTGCGTGGCACGAACCAGGTGCTCGTAAAACGGCCCCAGAGCGAGAGCAACGAATGAAAACAATAGAAAACACGAGATGACGGCTCCGCGGCGCAATCGCTTGTGATCGGAAAAATAGATGGCCACCGGTAATAGTACACCAGTGGTGACGATGCCGGTTCGTCCAGAAATACAAACCGCAAAAACAAGCAGGGGTACCGCAATCGCCGTGTAGAGGGGCGAAATTCCTTCTCGCGTGAGCATTAGGGGGAGCATCAGCAAACCCATGCTCTGTAAACCCGAAAGGGCATCCCACGAAAGTGCAAGGCCAGAGATTCGGGTTCCGCTGGATTTTGAGATCTGCGTTCCGATATCGTCGCCCAATGCTACAAAGGAATTGATTGCGTCACGGAATTGGGGGCTGATCAGCATCAGAAACATGATGCCAGCATGAATGACCAGACAATCCAATACATCTCGAGCGATTACTCGCTTGGCTTGAGCACCGTGTTTGCGAATATACATGCTCAGCAGCGCGACTACTCCTAGCAGATTCAACACGATTCGGCCGAATCGCAGTGTCTGGTAGGAGTCCGGATCGGAGGTATTCAGAAAATGCAGAGCAGCGTGCGCAGCGAGCAAAGACAGCGCTCCACTCGCGATGGCAGCGGATCTCCACAAGCTGTCGGGAATGCGATGCGCCTTTGGCTGGCAAAGCGAGGCCGCGACCGCAATCAGGCAACTGACGGGGATTACGTCGATCCCACTATTCAGTCTAGGACCAAAGATGATCAAAAAAGAAAGAACTCGCAGCATCTTCCTTCCTCCCAATGGGACCTATGCCGCTTCTTTCCGGCCGAATTGCGAACCTGCAGGATCATACAAGCCGAGAATTCTGCGGAATCTCGATTCGTACGAATACTTCTCGATCGCGTCCGTTCTGGCCCGACAGCCCAGAGAATGCCTGAGTTCTACATTATTCTTGAGCAACTCGATAACGGCGGCCCACGCCTGCGGATCATTGTGCGGTACGAGCAGCGCATTCACCCGATCTGTGAGAACTTCCCGCAGCACAGGGAGATCGGAGGCCACGATGGCCTTTCCAGCTGCCATATACTCGAAGAGCTTCATGGGCGACGTGTAGCGACCGATGTCGTCCCCATTCACCATATTAACCACAGGTTGATTCGGGAGCAGCGCAATTTGAAAGGAATTGAAGCGACTGGCCATTTCCGCAGGGGGAATGTACCCATGCCATTTTAGGTTCGGAGTAGCTACCGAGGCTTGCGAATACCGATGAACTAAGTCGGGCGTTCCTCCGAAGATCTGAAAGTCGACATCCCGGCAACGCTCCGCAAGGGGCAAGATCACTTCGAGTCCCTTGCCCGGATAGAAGCTACCCACATAACCGGCAGCAACCGAGGAATCGTCTTGTGTATCCGGACTGGCGAATCGCCCCGGGCTGACAGCGTCGGGTGCGATCAGAATCTTATCGTTGGATGCCAACTTCATTGCGATTTGAAGATCCCGCTGTAGCGCTTCGGTCAATACCACAACCCCCAGCAACTTTGAAGCGTCCCAGACTCTTCGGAGAGTCTCCAGACCATAGCGATCCGGCAACGAATGAATCTCCAAGATGGTCGGAATCGACGCCCTCAAAGCAGCTGGCAGAATCCGGATGTACCGGGCATAGAGCAGTGACCGCTGTGAAGCCGCATACCGCACTATGGCCGAATCGAACCACAATCCGCAACGTGGTAATTCTAAAAACCGCTCAATGCGAAACTGCGGTTCTACTCCGTAGAATTTCCAAACTTCTGCTTCGGAAGGATGACGTCTCCAGAACTTAGCGCCGATGGCCAGCGTTACGTCGTGACCGAGCTCCGCCAAGCACTCGCACATGCGCATAGTATTCACACTTGCGGCAGATGCGAATGGAATAGTTGCGCGGGTCGCGTATACGATATTCACGGCAATTCGGACCATTACGATAAAGGCGACCGCCAACGACTTGCGTAACAATCAATTACCGATAGTTTTGAAGACAAATGAGCGAACAAGTCGGTTAATCCGCTTGATTTGCAGTCGCAGTCGGTAGTCGATTGTTCGTTCGAGTGTTGCAGCGGTCCGCATGTAGAGCGCCGGATGAACGATTGAGAGCTGCCTGGGATCAGTGCTCTCGTAGGCGCTACGCAGTCTCGAATTGTTCGTGAGAACCTCAGGCTTGGTGAATATCATGGCGTTTTGAGCGTACCAGAACGCCACGTTTCCGTTACGCCACAAATGGCGGCGAACCGCGTCGATCAGCAAATATCCTCGATCCTCGAATTTCTGCACCCAGTACTCCGGCCACTGTTCATTAATGTGATGATTGCCACCCTGCGACGGAATCGCCGCGGAAAAGACAATCGTCGGCGCTAGACGGGACAATGTGTCGATGAGACAGTCTGCATGGGCCTCAGGAATATGCTCCGCGACTTCCAGACACATTGCGAGATCGTACGTCTCATGGAGACGCAGTGGTAAAGAAAGATCGTGATGGCGGAATTGCTGTTCTTCAACCAACACATCAGATTTTGACACATAGGGGCCATCGATTCCGAGCACGCGCGCAACACCTGCCTTCTTCCACTCGACCAGCCACGCTCCCAACCCGCATCCTACGTCAACAACGCTGGTAGGCCGAATCAAATCGTTGAGGAAAGGGACAACCTCAAGGGACGAATCCGCTGCAAAGTGTTGCCGAGATTTGAACCACCGTGATGAGTATTGCGTCATTTGAAGTACCCTCTGCCATACAGATTACGCGATCACGGTCATTGCTTATGAGCCGAATAGTCGCCCTCTGATCGACTGACGCGCAAGTCTTAGCATCGGTGCGGGAGTACTGTCAATATGGAAAACGCGGGCTGGTAACAGCGGCGATTGATGCGACAAATGCAAGGAAGTCAGCGGTATTATACCGACTTCACGCTGCTTTTTGATCGCTGAAGCATGCCGTCGCACAGTTAGCAGATGCGTCCCAAGCCGCAGCCAGGGATTCTTTGCGTTCCCGACATTTAGCCATAAGGAACAACGTCGAAGTAATGCCATGAACAGCGTTGGTGATCGTCATGGAATAAATGGCTCCATGCGTGCCATAGAGAGGGATCAGCAAGTATGCGCTGAGAAGGGATGTTGCGAGTGTGAAGGCGCAGTCGAGGATGACCAGCCGGAATTGTCGGATTGCCGCGAGAATGGTCGCGGGAACGGTGGCTAGCCCTCCCACGAGTGTCGATACGCTGATGAGCAGCAAGCAGTCCGCGTGCTGCGCATAGATGTCGCCGTAGATTGCGGCGAGCATCGAGCCCCCGCCAAACCGGACCGCGAGGTATGCAATAAGACCTATCGCACCCACACATCCCGCCACTTTCCACGCCAGTCTACTTAGGTCGTTTAGTCGCCCCATATGAAACAGCTTCGCAAACCGCGGTCGGGTCGCGTCGATCATTGCGCCGAGTACAGTCGTGCAGGGGACGGTTAGGTAAAAAAGCACCGAGAAAATGCCCAGCGCAACTTCACCTTCATTGGCCACAAGGAAGTACCGTGGAACATTTGAACTCGTTGATATGAGCAACGTTGCAACGCACAACAAAAATGAGAATCTTAACAAGCGAAGCGTCGGAGCTAATGAGAATTCTGGCCAGAAGATCGCGGTCTCTAATAAGTATTGTTTACGAAGGAAAACGACGTTTCCGCGATCGATGATGAACAGAATCGCCAGTCTCACCGCGAGAGTTGCTAGGAGTGCCAGGCTCAATTCTCTAGTCGCAACGAGTACGCATCCCATGACCACTAGGGATAGAATGCTTTTGCACACTTTTGACTGTGCGACCAGGAACATTCGCTCTTGTTGCTGGAAATACCCGTTAATGACTTCGCTCGTCCCATCAAGAATCTTGTTCAATACGACAAGTATGATGATGAGCTGCGATTCAAAAGAACGCGTCATTGCGATCGGGAGAAAGGCAACGACCAGCATCGATCCCGAAAGCGTCAGAAAGAATCCGATGTAGTTGGCGAGCGTTTCTGTCCGTTCGACATCGGTGGCAACGAGAATTCGCGCCGCCTTCTCACCGAAAATTGCGATCGGGGCTGCAATTGCCAGACCTAGCGCAAATAGTCCAATATCAACTGGCAACCCCCATATTGCAATTGTCTGTAGAAGCCCCCACTGACTAGCCGCGTACAGCAGGTTAGCGATAAGTATCCAAGAGAAATTCCTGCGAATCATAGACTCAGACAGTCAGTGATTGTGAATAGATTTCCATAACGGCCGTGAAAAGGGATCATCTCGATCGATCCAAACGTGATTCAGTTAAAGAGTTTGCCGTAACATTCAAAGATGCGATGTGCTTCCCGATCAGTTCGTGCTACGTTTGCGAGTTTTTCTCGCCCGGTTATCAGGGTCCTCATCGCAATCCGCGTGTCGAGCATGAACTTCGATTGCTTCACGATGAAGTCGTAGTGGTACGCGGTGCCGTCGGTAGTGGTCGGCATGCAGTGCTTTCGAGGACGACGAGTCGCCTCTTGCGGAGCCTCTTAGCGATGTTGTCCGCAGTCCCTTCGATGTACATGAGGTCAAGACCCGCCGTTCGTTTAGCGGGATGGGGCGCCAATGATGACGCAATCGCCTTTGCCCAGGCAGACCATTTCACTTGTGGGAGTGAATTTCCCCGAGTCGACCTGTCCGTCCCTTCATGTAAGCGGCGTCGATGTCCTTGATATACCTTTTGCCGTCGTACAGCTTGCCGACCTTGGTCTGGTCGACGTCGAAGCTCATGATGCGGAAGTCCGCATATGCAAAAGCGGAAATCAGAGGCAGCCCAACGTAGCCGGCCGATGACTCCGATCAGCGACTGCTTGCTGTGAATTTTCGCAGCGAGTCCGTGCGTCTGCATGCCCATCACGTCCCTGATGTCAGCGCTCGGGTAATCGGCAGTATCCTGTGCCAATCCTCCAGGTTCGCGCGGATGCTAACGGTTCTCCCAAAATGCCGCAATGCGTCTTTTCTCCGGACGCGAGCTCAGCTGAGAGCACGTCGGGGCGGCCGGAAAGGCCTAGAGCGCATTCCGTTTAGCTGTAGCGGTAGCCGCAGTGCCGGAAGTGATTGCGGCATTCGGGTTCGTCGAATGATTGGCTCATGTCGCCG
>WBZN01001551.1_pt1 | contig 13816 bp, 11 predicted proteins | sample 5204281 | NCBI WGS metagenome assembly WBZN01 (sample SAMN12344347, study PRJNA552823) | activated sludge metagenome | biome: Activated sludge suspended growth; feature: Nitrification reactor; material: Wastewater; isolation source: activated sludge from nitrification reactor of wastewater...
ACAGCAGATTTTGTCAATTAAATAGTTCGTAATTAATCCAAGAATTTTAGCCGATGGTCAACATAGAAATCGACGGTAAGCAAGTATCTGTTCCTAAAGGAAGCACTATCATGGATGGTGCGAAGCAGATTGGTGTATATATACCGCACTTTTGTTATCACAAGAAACTATCGATTGCAGCAAATTGCCGCATGTGCTTAGTGCAGGTCGAAAAAGCACCAAAGCCGCTACCTGCCTGCGCAACACCTGTAATGGATGGAATGAAGGTTTATACACACTCCCAGCAGGCTATAACAGCTCAGAAAGGTGTGATGGAATTCCTTCTAATTAATCATCCACTGGATTGTCCCATCTGTGATCAAGGTGGTGAATGTCAATTGCAAGATCTAGCTGTGGGTTATGGTGCAAGTGGATCTCGTTATACGGAAGCAAAGCGTGTGGTCGTCAATAAAAATTTGGGACCATTGATCTCAACAGATATGACCCGATGCATCCATTGCACACGGTGTGTGCGTTTCGGCCAGGAAATAGCAGGAATCATGGAATTAGGCATGGCGGGGCGCGGAGAACATTCAGAAATACTTGCTTTTGTCGGAAAAACAGTAGACTCAGAATTATCAGGTAACGTCATAGATTTATGTCCAGTAGGTGCGCTGGTGAGTAAGCCATTTCGTTATTCTGCTCGTACTTGGGAATTATCGCGCAGAAAATCGATCAGCCCACATTGTGGTCTGGGTTCGAACTTAGTGGTGCAAGTTAAGCAAAATCGAGTGATGCGAGTGCTGCCTCGTGATAATGAAGCAATTAATGAGTGCTGGTTATCGGATAAAGATCGTTTTTCATACGAAGGTTTGAATTCCGAAGACCGGCTAATACGACCCATGATTAAGCGAGACGGGCAATGGGTAGAATGTGAATGGCTGGATGCGCTTGAATTTACAGCCAATGCACTGCAAGCTATTAAGCAAAAGTATGGTGCAACTAAAATTGGTTCTTTGGGATCTGCCCATAGCACGTGCGAGGAATTGTATTTACTACAAAAGCTTACTCGTGCAATGGGAAGTGGGAATGTCGATCACCGTCTGCGTCAATCTGATTTTCGTGCTGATGAACAATTAACTGGCATACCGTGGTTAGGGACGAGTATTGCTGAAATGTCGCAATTGAAATCGACCTTGATCATTGGAAGTACATTACGCAAAGATCACCCATTGTTGGCACAACGATTGCGACAGGCTGTCAAGAATGGCATGGAATTGAATATTGTTAACCCTGTTGACGACGATTTACTGTTTAGTATTAACAACAAAATCATTGTTGCACCTTCTGCAATGGTGAGATCGTTAGCGGAGATTTTAAAGGCAGCTGTTGAAATCAAGGGAAATGTATCACAAAGCGATGAATTAAAAAGATGGATTGATTCTGTCAATATTTCAAGTTCTGCTAGTGCATTTGCTATAGCTTCGAGTCTAATTGAACATGCACCTGCTTCGATCTATCTGGGTAATATTTCACAGCATCATCCAGATTATTCTAGCCTGCATATGCTAGCAAATTGGATTGCTGATGTGACTGGAGCGAGTTTTGGTATTTTGGGAGAAGCAGCGAATAGTGTCGGTGCCTATTGGGTAGGCGCCATTCCGGATTCTTCTACTTTCTCAGTTTGCCCAAGTTCCAACATATTGAAAGTTAAAGGATTGAATGCGGGACAGATACTGCAATTAGACGCTGCACAATCTGAGCAAAATAAATGCGAAGCTTTGCTTCTGCTGAATACTGAACCAGAATATGATTCCTATAATTCACAGAAAGCATTGCAAGCAGTCAAGTCGAGCGAGTTTGTTGTGTCGTTGACTGCTTATAAGGGGCATGCACTAGAGTATGCCGATGTATTACTGCCAATTACACCCTTTTCGGAGACTTCTGGAACCTACGTAAATACTGAGGGAGTTGTGCAAAGTTTTAATGGGGTTGTAGCGCCACTGGGAGATGCGAGACCTGCATGGAAAATACTAAGAGTGCTAGCTAACTTGCTGGGGCTTGAGCATTTTGAATATGATACTCCTGAGCAAATACGTAAGGAGATTTTTCCTGAAGGAACAAATCTTCAACAGCAGTTGGGTAATGTAATAAAAAATAAAAATATTGATATTGGCGGGATAGAGAATAAGAGATTGCAGCGCATAGGGGAAGTTCCCATCTATCAGGCTGATCCTATTGTTCGTCGGGCAGAATCGCTACAGTTAACGAATGATGCTTTGCCACCTAAGGCCTGGATGTCGCAATCAACTTTGCAAAGTCTGAATGTTAACTCGGGTAACCAAATAAGAGTGAAGCAAGGTCAAAAGACCATACAGCTTGAGACAGCTTGTGATGATAGATTACCGGTTAATTGTGTACGGATAGCTTGTGCTCATTCTACAACGATGGAACTTGGCGATTTGTTTGGTGAAATTTTTGTAGAAAAATTGTAGGGTAAAGGGATCGGGGTTTTTGATGGATTTTATTCAACAGCAATTCATAATGTTATTGGGAACACAATGGGGTTCCATGTTGTTTTCACTAGTGACCAATGTCTTCTTTATCATTGTTATCATTGTGCCATTGTTGCTTGGTGTTGCTTATCTGACATTTGCTGAACGCAAGATAATTGCATATATGCAGATCCGAGTTGGTCCTAATCGAGTGACCTTTTTCGGTATTCCATGGCTTAGAGGGTGGGGGCAGCCGATTGCTGATGCAGTAAAAGCAATTATGAAAGAAATTGTCATACCCACAGGGGCCAATAAATTTCTATTCATTTTAGCACCCGTTTTGACTATCATGCCTGCACTGGCAGCTTGGGCAGTTGTACCGTTTTCACCAGAATTAATTTTGGCAGACATAAATGCTGGGTTATTGTACATACTCGCGATGACCTCGATGGGTATATATGGCATCATCATCGCAGGATGGGCTTCGAATTCTAAATATGCCTTTCTTGGTGCTATGCGGTCAGCCGCTCAGGTAGTCTCATATGAATTAGCAATGGGATTTGCGCTGGTATGCGTTTTGATGATGTCGAAAAGCTTGAATTTGGGGGATATCGTCAGTGGCCAACAAGGAGATAGCTTCCTGAACTGGTACCTGATACCGCTTTTTCCTATGTTTTTGGTCTATCTCATTTCAGGTGTGGCAGAAACAAACCGCGCACCATTTGACGTGGCAGAAGGTGAATCTGAGATTGTGGCAGGATTTCACGTCGATTATTCTGGCATGGCATTCACGGTGTTTTTCTTGGCGGAATACGCTAACATGATTCTTGTCGCAACATTGACTTCTATCATGTTTTTGGGGGGATGGTTACCACCTATTGATATTGCGCCACTGAATTTGATCCCAGGGATTGTGTGGTTATTATCGAAGATTGCATTTATTCTGTTCTTTTTTTTGTGGTTTCGTGCAACCTTTCCACGTTATCGCTATGATCAAATTATGCGACTGGGATGGAAAATTTTTATTCCGATCACTTTGGTGTGGATTGTAGTTCTGGGATTGATCATGCAGCTTCCTGAATCAGTAAGGGATTTGCCGCCGCTGAATATTTGGTTTTAAGATTTAGAGAAAACTAATGAATCGTATAAAAAAATTTTTTAGTACCTTTTTGCTTTTTGAATTGTGGAAAGGCATGGTAGTAACCGGGAAATACCTGTTTAAACCCAAAATTACTGTTCACTATCCAGAAGAAAAGACTCCACAATCTCCACGCTTCCGCGGATTGCATGCATTACGTCGATACCCTAACGGAGAAGAGCGGTGTATAGCTTGTAAATTATGTGAGGCGGTATGTCCTGCCATGGCTATAACCATCGATTCAGAGCAACGTGCTGATGGAACTAGGCGTACAACGCGTTATGACATAGATTTGAGCAAGTGTATTTTTTGCGGCTTCTGCGAAGAATCTTGCCCAGTCGATTCCATTGTTGAAACACGAATTTTGGAATATCACGGTGAAAAACGTGGAGACTTGATTTATACCAAAGAAATGCTACTAGCAATTGGCGATCGTTATGAAGAACAAATTGCCAAGGATCGAGAAGCAGATGCTCCTTATCGTTGAAACTCGTCAATAAACAAGATATGAATTTTCAAGATATTATTTTTTATACTTTTTCGGCGATATTAATTGCTTCGTCACTGGGAGTGATAACGTTTCGGAATCCAGTGTATTCTGCACTATTGCTTGTATTGGCTTTTGTTTCCTGTGCTGGTTTGTGGTTATTACTTGAAGCTGAGTTTCTTGCCATTGCATTGGTTTTAGTTTATGTGGGCGCTGTAATGGTACTATTTTTATTTGTTGTTATGATGCTGGATATCAATCTTGATCGCCTTCGAGAAGGCTTCTGGAAATGGTTTCCTTTTGGTGCTCTAATTGCATTGGTTATGATTGGTGAAATGGCGATGGTTTTGATGGGTAAGCACTTTGGATTGGAGGAAATGCCAATACCTAAAGGGCAGTCGGCAGATTATAACAATACAAGAGAACTGGGACGCCTGATCTATACAGAATATGCTTACGCTTTCGAATTAGCTGCAGTCTTATTATTGGTTGCAATGGTAACAGCCATTGCATTAACTCTGAGACATCGTGAAGATAAAAAATCAGTCAATCCATCTGACCAAGTTAAAGTTAAAAAAGAAGATCGGTTGCGCATTATATCGATGCCATCTGCAAAGAAAGAATAGCTTTTAAATTGTCTTTATTAAAAAAATAGAGGTTGTAACTTGATATCGTTATCACATTATTTGGTGCTAGGTGCGATTCTTTTTGCCATAGGAATTGTCGGTATCTTTCTGAACAGAAAGAATGTCATCATCATTCTGATGTCGATAGAATTAATGTTACTTGCTGTAAATATGAATTTTGTTGCGTTTTCTCATTATTTACAGGATATTACGGGACAGATTTTTGTTTTCTTTATCCTAACGGTAGCTGCAGCGGAATCTGCAATCGGTCTTGCAATACTTGTCGTACTGTTTAGAAATCAGCAAACAATTAACGTTGATGATCTGGATAAACTTAAGGGCTGAGCATTCTACAAGTATTAGCGAAAATTCTTAATTAGATAAAAATTTGGTCGAAATGCAGAAACTTTATTTATTAGTCCCACTGGCGCCATTACTTGGAGCAATTATAGCCGGATTATTCGGCCGTTACGTTGGTCCTATCTGGAGTCATAGAGCAACAATTTTGCTTGTATTCGTATCATTTTTAGCGTCAGTTCGAATCTTTTTCGATGTGATGGAAGGTAATATATTTAATGGTACGGTCTATACTTGGTTAATTACCGGTGATACTCGATTCGAAGTTGGTTTTTTGATTGATCAGTTATCTGCAACCATGATGATTGTCGTTAGTTTTGTATCGCTAATGGTGCATATATACACGATTGGTTATATGCATGACGATCCGGGATACCAGCGGTTTTTCAGCTATATATCATTGTTTACTTTTTCGATGATGATGCTAGTCATGTCGAATAATTTCGTACAGTTATTTTTTGGTTGGGAAGCAGTAGGACTGGTTTCATACTTGTTGATTGGTTTTTGGTATACACGTCCAACAGCGATATATGCCAACATGAAGGCATTTCTTGTCAATCGCGTAGGAGATTTCGGTTTTCTGCTGGGTATTGCCATGATTTTGATGTATTTTGGAACATTGGATTATGCTTCTGTGTTTGCACAATCTTCGGATTTTGCAAAAGAAGAAATTGAATTATTTCCAGGTATGCCTTGGTATGTGATCTCGGTGATCTGTATTTTATTGTTTATCGGCGCTATGGGTAAGTCTGCACAGTTTCCATTGCACGTTTGGTTACCGGATTCAATGGAAGGTCCTACGCCTATCTCGGCACTCATACATGCGGCTACGATGGTTACAGCAGGAATATTCATGGTAGCGCGAATGTCTCCACTTTTTGAACTATCTGAAACTGCATTGACAACAGTTTTGGTGATAGGTGGAATTACTACTCTGTTCATGGCATTGGTTGCTGTTGTTCAAAATGATATCAAACGAGTAGTTGCTTTTTCCACTCTCTCGCAGCTTGGCTACATGACAGTAGCACTTGGAGCATCTGCCTATTCTGCGGCGATTTTCCACCTAATGACACATGCATTTTTTAAGGCGGTTTTATTTTTAGGTGCAGGATCAGTAATCATTGCTATGCATCATGAGCAGGATATGCAAAAAATGGGAGGGCTTAAGCGGTATATGCCTATTACTTATGCAACTATGTTTATAGCCGCTCTCGCTAGTGCTGGTGTGCCAGGTTTTTCGGGGTTCTTTTCGAAGGATGCCATCATCGAAGCAGTTCATTTTTCGAATATTCCAGGTGCGGGCTTTGCTTATTTTTGTGTACTTACAACAGTATTCGTCACTGCCTTATATACTTTTCGTTTAATTTTTATGACTTTTCATGGTCAGGAAAGAATGGATAAGCATACTAAGGAGCATCTACATGAATCGCCTTGGGTTGTGACAGTTCCGTTGATTATTCTCGCCGTACCAACTATTGCCGCTGGTTGGTTGATTGATCCTATAGTTGTAGGAGAGTATTTCAGAAATGTAATTTATGTCGCTGCTAATCATGATGCCATAAAGCAGTTGAGTAATGAGTTTACCGACGTGGTTGGAATGATGTCTCATGCACTCTCTACTGCTCCCTTTTGGTTATCACTGACTGGCATATTTGCGGCTTGGTATCTGTATTGTGTAAAAACTTCAATTCCTGAAAAAATTAAGAATCAATTTGGAATTATTTATAATTTGCTCGACCGCAAGTATTACATCGATGAATTCTATTCCTGGTTTTTTGCTAATGGCGCACGTAATCTTGGTACTGTGCTTTGGAAATATGGAGATGTGAAAATAATCGATGGTTTTTTTGTCAATGGAACGGCAAAAGTTGTTGCTATATCTGCGTCGATAGTACGACGGTATCAAACAGGTTATATCTACCATTACGCATTTACAATGATTGTTGGCATTGTCGTAATTCTGACATTTTGGCTTTATTAGTAATGCCATTAATTCTGTTTGCAATTTTAGAATGATTTTAAGAACAGTTACTTAGCAATAATAAGTCTAAACAATTAATCGGAACAAGCATGTCGTCTGGATTCCCACTTTTAAGTTTGATTATTTGGTTACCAATCGTCTTCGGTGTTGCTGTTTTCGCTACTGGAAATGATCGCAATGCTGTCCTAGCGCGCTGGATCGCTTTAGTTGGATCACTTTTGGGGTTTCTTATAGCGCTTCCTTTGGGGAGCGGTTTTGATACCACTACAAGTGCTATGCAATTTACCGAGAGTTATCCCTGGTTTGAGCGATTCAATGTGAATTATCACATTGGTGTTGATGGGATCTCAATGCCATTGATTCTTCTGAATTGTTTCTTTACTCCTATCGTGGTGATTGCGGGTTGGGAAGTTATCAAAGAGCGTGTTTCTCAGTATATGGGGGCGTTTTTGGTAATGTCAGGTATTGTTAATGGCGTTTTCGCATCACTCGATGCAGTATTGTTTTATGTGTTCTGGGAAGCCTCACTAATTCCAATGTTTTTAATCATTGGAGTCTGGGGAGGGCCAAACCGAGTTTATGCAGCGATCAAATTTTTTCTCTATACCTTGCTAGGTTCATTGTTGATGCTGGTAGCGTTGATTTATCTGTACCAGACATCGGGTGGTAGTTTCTCCATTCTGGATTACCATCAATTACCGATTCCTTTTGCACCGCAAATTCTTATATTTATTGCTTTCTTTTTGGCGTTTGCAGTAAAAGTACCGATGTGGCCTGTTCATACATGGTTACCTGATGCACACGTAGAAGCACCTACCGGGGGGTCAGTAATACTTGCAGCGATACTACTAAAGTTGGGGGGATATGGTTTCTTGCGTTTTGCGCTACCTATTACACCTGATGCAAGTCATTATTTGGCATCAACTGTCATTGTATTATCTCTAATTGCAGTGGTTTATATTGGTTTGATTGCATTGATGCAAACAGACATGAAGAAATTGATAGCTTATTCGTCAGTTGCTCATATGGGATTCGTGACGCTCGGTTTTTTTCTCTTTAATGCATATGGCATTGAAGGCGCAATGGTACAGATGATTTCTCATGGATTTATTTCTGGTGCCATGTTCCTTTGTGTAGGCGTGTTGTATGACCGATTACATTCGAGACAAATTGCTGATTACGGTGGTGTAGTGAATAAAATGCCAGCTTTTGCTGCTTTCTTTATGTTATTTGCAATGGCAAATGCAGGCTTACCTGGAACGAGTGGTTTCGTTGGCGAATTTATGGTGATTATGGGATCGGTAAAGATTAGTTTTTGGTATGCTTTTTTGGCTGCTACAACGCTGATTACAGGGGCTGCATATACTTTATGGATGTACAAGCGGGTAATATTTGGTGCCGTTGCTAGCCCTGCTGTAGAGCGTCTCGAGGATATCTCCAAACGTGAATTTTTCCTATTGGCAATATTAGCCATTTTTGTTTTATGGTTCGGTTTATATCCTTATCCACTGACAGATGTAATGCATGCTTCAGTGGATCATCTGCTGAATCACGTCAGCAACAGTAAATTGTAATAAATAAAGATTGTGCGAGATTTTTCAGAAAAAAGGATTGAGCGTTAATGAATTTTATACCACCTGATTTTGCACCTGCATCTTCCGAAATTTTCATACTAATCATGGTCTGTGTCGTCATGCTGGCTGATCTTGGTGCGGGTGAAAGTAGACGTTATGTTGCCTATTTGCTGACGCAAATGGCACTTCTGGGTTGCGCTGTCCTCACTTTTCTTTCATTTTCGACTGATGTAAGTCAAACTTTTTCAGGCATGTTTGTTGACGATGCCATGGCGGATATTCTCAAGCTGATGGTTTATGGAACAGTTGCTGCCGTATTGATTTATTCACATTCCTACATTGAAGACCGGGGTATGCTCCGAGGAGAGTTTTTCAGTCTGGTATTGTTTGCAACATTAGGTATGATGGTGATGATTTCCGCTAGTCATTTCCTAACGTTATATATCGGCTTGGAATTACTTTCCCTGTCACTTTATGCACTGGTTGCCTTACGGCGTGATTCTGTCGTCGCAACTGAAGCTGCCATGAAATTTTTTGTTTTAGGTGCACTAGCTTCCGGTTTCCTTCTATACGGTATGTCCATGGTGTATGGAGCAACAGGAACACTTCACGTGACTCAACTTGCTCAAATTATTCAGAGTGAAGCCAGTAGCAAAGAAGTTTTGGTTGTTGGTTTGGTCTTCATTGTTGCTGGAATCAGTTTCAAGCTAAGTGCTGCGCCATTTCACATGTGGGCACCTGATGTATATGAAGGATCGCCGACCGCTGTAACATTATTCATTGGTTCGGCTCCAAAGCTGGCTGCATTTGGCTTTGTTATGCGTTTACTGATTGAAGGTTTGGGGGAGATGGTGGCAGACTGGCAAGGTATGTTGATTATCCTTGCTGTTATGTCCATGGCTGTCGGTAACATAGCAGCAATTGCTCAAACTAATATCAAGCGCATGCTTGCCTATTCAACGATATCTCACATGGGATTTGTTTTACTTGGTTTTATCAGCGCCGATTCCAATGGCTATAGCTCTGCTTTGTTTTATGTGTTTGCATATGTCTTGATGACATTGGGAAGTTTTGCTGTGATCATGCTACTTTGTCGATTCGGGTATGAAGCAGAGAATATCGAGGATTTTAAGGGCTTGAGTAAGCGAAATGCGTGGTATGCATTTGTTACATTGTTACTGATGCTTTCTTTGGCAGGCATCCCACCCATGATTGGGTTTTATGCCAAGCTTGCAGTTTTACAAGCAGTCGTCAATGCAGGCTATATTGAGCTTGCGATCGTTGCTGTTTTATTATCACTTATTGGTGCATTTTATTACCTGCGTATTATCAAATTGATGTACTTTGATGATCCAGAAACGAGTGAGCCGATTTTACCCAATAGTGATGTCAAAATTCTATTGAGTGCCAATGGTTTTGCTGTTTTGCTTTTAGGTATTTTTCCTCAAGCACTCATGGGTCTTAGTCTTTATGCCATTCAGAATTCCATGTAAATAAAATATATCTTGGGTACTTCTATGAAATGCCCAAGACTCTTGATGTTTAAAAATGACTGGAATTTCTTTCACAAGCTAGATATAAAATACTAGATTATCCTCTCGTATCGAATCGTTTCATCATAAGTGGAATAATAGATTTCCTTGACTTGATTTCTTTTGCATTGTCCCAATATCTAAAAAATTTTTAGGAGATAACCGTGCAAACCGAAGCAACTAAAGAGCATTTAAATTTTCAGACTGAAGCTAAGCAGCTACTGAAATTGATGATTCACTCCTTGTACAGTAACAAGGAAATTTTCTTGCGTGAGCTGATTTCTAATGCTTCCGACGCGGCTGATAAATTACGTTTTGAGGGATTAACGGACGCCGCCTTGTTCGAATGCGATTCGGATTTGAAAATTGGTGTAGCCTACGACAGTGAAGCAAGAACCATAACGATTTCTGATAATGGCATTGGTATGTCAAGACAGGAAGTGATCGATCATATTGGCACAATCGCTAAGTCGGGCACACGTGAGTTTTTTGATTCTCTGACAGGAGACCAGGCCAAGGACGCTCATCTGATTGGTCAATTTGGAGTGGGTTTTTATTCAGCTTTCATTATCGCTGAAAAAGTAATTCTGACTACCCGACGGGCCGGATTGACTGCTGAACATGGTGTTCGCTGGGAATCAACCGGAGAGGGAGATTACACTCTAGAGACGGTGGTGAAGCCGGCGCGCGGAACAGAAATTGTCCTTTACTTGCGCCAGGAAGAAGATGAATTCCTCAATGGCATGAGGATTCGCACTATCATACGTAAATACTCGGATCACATTACTCTGCCAATTGTAATGAAGAAAGAAGAATGGTCATCCGAAGAGAACAAAAACATCATTACGGATGAAGACGAGACCATCAATCAAGCGAGTGCCTTGTGGGCAAGACCTAAAAGCGAAATTACCATTGAACAGTATCACGAATTTTACAAGCATGTTGCTCATGATTTTGAACCACCACTTGCATATTTGCATGCCCGTGTTGAAGGCAAACAAGAGTATACGCAATTACTGTATATCCCAGCGCGAGCTCCATTTGATTTGTTCGATCGTGAACATCGTCATGGAGTGAAGTTGTATGTGCAACGTGTTTTTATCATGGACGATGCTGAAAAATTGCTGCCCAATTATTTACGCTTTGTTCGTGGTGTCATCGACTCCAATAATTTGCCCCTCAATGTCTCACGTGAGATTCTCCAGGAATCTAAGGACATTGATACCATTCGGGCAGGTGTCGTCAAGAAAGTTTTAGGATTAATTGAAGAACTATCCAGAAATGAAGACGAAGAAGGTAAAGAAAAATTCCGTACTTTTTACCGAGAGTTTGGTCAAGTTCTCAAGGAAGGTGCTGGAGAGGATTTTGCCAATCGTGAGCGTATAGCCAAATTACTCCGATTTGTTACCACCCAAAGTGAGAGCGATGAACCATCTGTTTCTTTGGAAACATACTGTCAACGTATGAAGTCTGGACAGGAAAAAATTTATTTTGTAACCGCCGATAACTTAAAAGCTGCAAAGAACAGCCCACATCTTGAGGTTTTTCGTAAAAAGGGTATCGAAGTTCTTTTATTGCATGATCGTATCGATGAGTGGCTCGTATCGAATCTGACTGAATTTGAAGGCAAGTCCTTGCAATCAGTAGCTAAGGGTGGATTGGATCTTGGCGGCTTGGAAGACGAAACCGAAAAGGATGAACGTGAAAAGGAAACGACGGCCTTCCAGGAACTGACAGAAAAAATGAAAGCAACGCTGAGTGAACAAGTGAAAGATGTTCGTATTACATTGCGGTTGACTGAATCACCGGCATGCTTGGTTGCTGATACGTATGATATGGGCGGGAACTTAGAAAGATTGCTAAAGTCAGCGGGACAAAAGGTGCAACATGCCAAACCCATTCTCGAGATCAATCCGCACCACCCGATGGTGCAAAGATTGAAAATAGAGGAAGAACATTTTGAAGACTGGAGTCATATTCTGTTCGATCAAGCCCTGCTAGCAGAGGGAGGGCAGCTCGAAGATTCGGCATCATTCGTAAAACGATTGAATGATTTGTTGCTGTCCAAATCCTGACTAGCATAATTGATAAATATTTCTGATTCTTCCGGTGTTGAACTATCAACACCGGAAGAGCAGTGAGTGGAAACTTCTTTATTGATAATTTGTCAATGAATTTTGCGCATTGATAAATTTCCAATATTCTCATGATCGTATTTCGATTTGAAAGTGAGTAAAACCAATAATAATCAAATTGTTACTGCCACGAAAGACTACCAGGCAAAATTGGTGGCACCTTTTGCAGTGCTGGGAATCGTGATCGACGAGGACTGGCTCACTGATATCGATTATCTACCGCTCGATACCAAGGCTCTTGCTCCTCAGAGTTATTTGGCAAAGGAAGTTTGTAAACAGTTAGAAGCCTATTTTACAAATTCTGATTTCTGTTTTGACTTGAGTCTGCATATTGGTGGAACGGTTCATCAACGACGTGTGTGGCAAGCAATTCAAGCTGTTCCAAGCGGAAAAACAACTAGCTATGCAGATATTGCGGCACAGTTGCATTCAGCTCCTAGAGCTGTTGGCCGAGCATGTGGTGCCAACAGACTACCCATCATCATTCCATGTCATCGTGTCATTGCAAAGAATGGCGGATTGGGGGGATTTATGAATGCAAGTGATGGCAATCCCCTTGAAATCAAACGTTGGTTACTGCGCCATGAGAGTGCTTGAGCTGGATGCCAATTTATTGGATGAATTTTCTGATGCCCTATGGCTGGAAGATGGCTTGTCGCGTAATACACTGGACAGTTACCGGAACGACTTGCGGCTTTTTAGTGAATGGCTAAGAAAACGTGGAGAGAATGATCGTATCCTGACGGATGCAACGCATTCGGATTTGCTCGAATTCCTAGCTTCCCGAGTATCCGACAAAGTCAAAGCCAGTACAACTAGTCGCGAACTGTCAAGCTTGAAGCGGTTTTATCGGTTTTTACTGCGACAGGGAAAAATTGCAATTGATCCCAGTCTCAATATAGAAACACCGAAATTGATGCGTAGCCTACCCGAGAGTCTAACCGAAAAGGAAGTGGAGCTATTGCTGAGTGCCCCAGATATCCAGCAATCACTTGGGTTGCGTGATCGAGCCATGCTCGAGGTGTTGTATGCTAGTGGATTGCGTGTGTCGGAACTGATCAATCTGAAGTATTCGCAGGTTGGACTGGATATGGGCGTATTGCGAATCATGGGCAAAGGCAGGAAAGAGCGCCTGGCTCCTATCGGTGAAGAATCGCTCGAGTGGTTGAATCGATATACCAAGGAATCCAGACCGTCGTTGTTGAATGGCATCGTGACTGATACCATTTTCGTGACGGCACGGGGAGCCGCTATGACCCGACAAGCCTTCTGGTATCTGATCAAACGCTATGCGCTCATGATCGGTATTACCAAGAAGCTGTCGCCCCATACGCTAAGACATGCATTTGCGACCCATTTGTTAAATAATGGTGCTGATTTGAGAGTGGTGCAAATGCTGCTCGGACATGCCGATATTTCCACGACACAAATTTACACGCATATTGCTCGCGAACGTTTGAAGCAATTGCATGCCAAGCATCACCCTCGCGGCTAGAATGGACGGGTTCTGTT
>WBZN01001552.1_pt1 | contig 13813 bp, 13 predicted proteins | sample 5204281 | NCBI WGS metagenome assembly WBZN01 (sample SAMN12344347, study PRJNA552823) | activated sludge metagenome | biome: Activated sludge suspended growth; feature: Nitrification reactor; material: Wastewater; isolation source: activated sludge from nitrification reactor of wastewater...
CACAACATGGGATCGCCGGGATGTTGGTCCAACATCAACACATCGCCGGGATTGAAATTCATCAAGTCCTGCACGTTGATGTTGGCCGTACCGAGTTGGACCGTCACGGCCACATCACATTCCTGCAGCGAGTCTTTGAACCGGCTGCCCCAACTGCTGTCCTGCTCTACGTTGTCGGCAAACAAACCGGAATAGAGTTTTTCTTTGATCGGTTCCAGCATGGAGTACGGATAGGCGATGAACATATCCCGAGTAATGTCGCCGAGATGAACCTGCAACGTGACGACCACGACGATTTCTGAGGTCGTGACGACCATGGCAAATTGCGGGTTGCTTTCCGAACGGAGATAACCAAGTTTGACCGGCATGACGACGTGCCAGGCCTTCTCAAGGTCTGCCAGCGCTTGCTGAACCAGTTTCTTGACCAGCCGAACTTGAACGGTTGTGAACTCTCTTCCTTCCGGTTTCACATGAGTCTGCACTTTTCCCCCGAAGAAGAAGTCCACGATCAGGTACACCAGCATGGCGTCCATGACATAGAGCCCGTTACCGCGTAACGGCTCCATAGCGAACAAATTAAAGGAGGACGGCACAGGGACCTTTTGGATGAAATCCCCGAATTTGATGATCTGCGTACCGAGGACGCTGAATTCGATCTTCTCGCGCAAGAGACTGGTCCAGGAGACGGACTGCTGACGCGTGAAGCGGTCATTGATCATTTCCATCGTGGGCATGCGCCCGCGAATGATCCGCTCCTGGCTGGTCAGACTGTAGATCTTGACGCCGCCCGGCTCTTCTTCTTCCTTCGAGTCCGTTTCGACCTCGCCGGACATGACACCGCCCATCAAGGCATCGATTTCTTCCTGGGAAAGTATCTTGTCCATCACGTCCTCGGCAAAGAATAATCCGCTACTGAATGACGAATTCCGTGAAATAGGTCGATTTGACCGATTTTTTCGGCAGCAGGCCGTTGATGCGTTCGGTGATATCCTCGCGCAACTTGTGTTTTCCCTGCGGAGAGCGAGCCGTGGCGGAATCCAAACTGGTCAACAACACGAGAATGGCGTCACGAATTTGCGGCGTACGCGCCTTAATCTGTTCGACCGTTCCCGAGCTGTCCGCCTCCACCTTCAGCGTGACTTTGAGATACCGAATCTCCGGCGAATCCGCGAGGTTGACGATGAAGGGGTCCAGATCGGCGATGGAGCTTGCATCGGCGACAGCACCATGCTCCCCACCCTTCCCCTTCCCCTCCGCCTCTCCATGTGCAGCAGGTTTTTCCGCCCCGCCTTCAGCCTGCGCCTTCTCTCCGGAGGAGCTGCCCATCATTTTCACCATCGCAAAGGCGCCGCCCAGGGCCAGGACCAATACCCCCGCGACGATGATGATCACCATCTTCATCGGCATACCCGCCGGTGCTACGGGCGCTTTTTCTTCAGCTGCTTCTGACATACAGACCTCCTGCGGACAGTGATTGCCGGTGCCGGTCAGTTGTGCAATGCATATGCCACAGGCGCAACAGGACTCGTCCTCCGTCTCCCGCCATCAGCGCGGCAGATCATGAGATAAGACAATGATTTGGGGTTGCCGACGCGTCTGCGACGGAGGCATCAGTCCGGGCGTGAAACCTGTTGTCACCGGGGTGACGCGTGACTCGCGAGGGGCGACAGAATGTTGACGAGAACGTCGTGACTTCGCGGAGCTGCGGAGGCGGAGTTGAACTAGGTAGAAATTGCCGACATGAGCCCTGGCGCGGGCCTTACGGCGCCGCGCCAGAACCCGTACCGGTTATCGCTTGAGGTTCACGAGTTCCTGCAACATTTCGTCGCTGGTCGTGATGGCCCGCGAATTGGCCTGGAAGGCACGCTGCGTGATGATCATGTCGACAAATTCTTTGCCCAGATCCACATTGGACTGCTCTACCGTTCCCGAGAGCACTCTGCCCAATCCGTTCACGGTCGGCGCGCCGGCCAAGGCGGCACCGGACTCAACGGTCTCCAGAAAGTGATTGTCCCCGACGTTCGCCAAACCGTCAGGGTTTGTAAATCGACTCAAGACCACCTGTGCCAGGGCCCGGGTTTGCCCATTCGTAAACTGTGCCATCACCTTTCCTTCCTTATCGACGCTGATGCGGTCGAGCGTGCCGGATGAATACCCGTTTTGTGTCTGACTCTGCACGCCGGACGCTGCCCCGAATTGAGTTAAAGACGCCACGTTCACTGTAATGGTTTGTGGTGTCGTCGCTCCATTCGTCAGGGCGGCAGTGACGGTCTGCGTGCCGCCGGCGGTGACGGCGCCGCTCGCGTTAAACGTCATATTGGTTTGCGCGGTCGCCGCGCCGCCATCGATCTGGGAATAGACGCCCCAGGCATTCGCAGCGGTTTTTCTGAAATACAGCTGCATCTGGTGTGAATTGCCCAGCGAATCATAAAAGGTCATACCGGTGGAGAAGTTGTACGACGTGGTATCGGTCACGTTGAACGCAGTCGTAGGTGCCGTGGCATTCGCATTGAGGTTCCCGAGAATGGACGCCGTGGTTGTGGACAGCGGCGGGACGGCACTCGAGGTCAGGGTGATACCCCCGATCGTGCTTGTGATAGTGCCTGTTGTATCGGCCTGGTATCCTTGTAGAAGGGCTCCGCTCGCGTCGACTACTCGCCCCACGCTGTCCACTTTGAATTGCCCGGCCCTGGTATAGAAATTTGCTCCAGAAGCATTTCGCACCAGATAAAAGCCATTGCCGTCGACCGCCAAATCGAACGTATTCCCGGTGGTGGTCATCGACCCCTGTGAAAAATTCGTTTGCACATCGTTGAGGTACACGCCGAGTCCGATCTGATCGCTTCCGGCGCCGCCTGCCATGCTTGAAGAAATCAAATCCGAAAAGGTCGCCCGGCTGGACTTGAACCCCGCCGTACCCACGTTGGCGATGTTATTGCCGATGACACCCATGGCGTTCCCGTATGAACTCAATCCGGTCACCGCGGTGAACATCGAAGTCAAAATGCCCATGATCTCTCCTCCTTGTTGCCGTACACTGTCTCGTTCTCTCTCTGCGTCCGGCCGGCATTCACGCCGGCCTCGATCAGCCTACTGCCGTCGAAACGGTCTGGGTGGTCTTGTTCTGGGCCGCCTCTTGGAGCGCCACGCTCTTCTCCATCAACGACACCATCTTCGTCATCTGGTCCAGCTGCGAAAATTGCGCCGTCTGCGCAATGAATGCCTCGTTATCCATCGGCTTCAGAGGATCCTGATGCTGAAGTTGTGTGACGAGCAATTTGAGAAAATCGTCCTTGCCGAGCGGTTTCGGTCCATCGGTCGTCGGGGTTGACGGATCCGCCGGGGTCTTTTGTGTAATGAGCTGACTGATATCCATACATCCTCCAATCAGGCAAAAAAACTCACGCGTTCGCTCGACTCACTCGCCTGCTCTCTCCTGACACTTCGCTCACCCTCCCGCGTCGAAGCATGTTGCGGGGCTGCGGACCCCTGGCGTCCTTGTTGCTGTTGTTGAAACATCCAGGCGTTGTCGCCTCGCCCCTGCTGTTGGTCCACTGTGACACGCAACATACCCATTTCCAGACCGGTCGTCCGTAGCGACGATTCCAGGGACTGTCCCTGCTGCAAGAGCCCCTGCCCCAACTCTCCATGTTCGGTCCGGATATGCGCGTGAACAGTCTGGTCGTTCATCATGACTCGAACGCGCAACGGCCCCATATCCAGCGGATCCAGATCCAACGTGACGCTTTGCGAGATTTGAGCAGCTCCGCGAAGCTCGCTTAACCGTTCGGACTCGGAGGCACGCGCAACAGTGGTCGCCTGCCCGGTCTCGCCGCGATCGGATACATTGTCGCTAGCCTGGGACGCCTGTGAATTCAAACCGTTTATCCCGTCCAGCAATACCGGTCGATCGTTTACCTCGATGGTCGGGACCGAATTTAGTGCGAAGCGGTCACTCCGGCTTGATGATTCGGAGAAGCGCTGAGAGTCCTTCCCCAGATATTGACCCGCGCCGGCTTCCCCTTGTCCATCACTTAATGACGCTCCCTGCGAGAGTGCATTGAGCAGAATCGAACGATCGGTCTGATCGGTCTGGCCAGGTTCCACGACGTGTGGTGGTTCCTGTTTTGCTGCGGTCATGGCTGCCGGCACAGGCTTGAGTTTATCCGGCTCGATACTCACGTTTGAGGGAGCCTTATCCGACCCTGTCGGTTGCGGTACTGATGCGTACGTCTGGCCCTCTGTCTTCGGCATGTCCCGCGCTTCAGTCGTCATCGTCGCTTGCTCTGCCTTCCTCTCAGACTGCTTCGATTCCTTCCCTGGCTCTGCCGTAACGGGTGTCACTGTGCCGGTCGATGTCGCTCCTGCCGGCTCTGCCGAAGAGATCGTGGCGGAGGTCGAGTCTGCCGGTTTCGTCCCATGATCCGAAGCGTTAGTTCCGCTCACCTCCTCGATGACACCGTCATTGCTATTCGCCCCCGCAACCAATGCTGTCGCAGTCTGGCCTTCTGGGAGGGCAGCCGGTGCGGCCGGGACGATCATCGCAGCCACAAGTATCTCTTGCGACACAGTGCCCTGATCATTGCTTTTGTTCCTAGGCTCCTGACTTTCGTCATTCTCTGCGGCCTCGTCTGAAGGCTGCTGCACTTGCTCGCGCACACCTTCACTCCGGGTGAGAGTCTCTTCGTTCAGCCTGGGTATGTTAGCCGGCTCAGGCTGCTGGCTGGTTGCTTCCGGCTTTGAACGTGTCGACTGGCGCGCCTGAATTCCAGGCTTCGAGCCAGCTCTCGCCGGCGACGCGTCATGTTTAACCGCCATCTGGCGGGCCTCCGCACGTTCAAGCATCGAGTCAAAATCACGGGATGGCCCTTGGTGCTGGGCCGTCGACTGACGATCTCTTCCGTCCGACACAGCTGGCGTATGGTGAGTGGGAAATCCGCTGAAGAGTGGTTGCATGTCAGTGGCCATAAGAATTCCTGTCTGTTTCGATTCCTGCACGTTGTCATGGAACACCTTTACAAACGCCGTGCCATGGGTATGCCGTAGAAAAAAGCCGTATGACGCGTGTTTTTGATATTGCCAAATGAGCGAAGATACAGGAGAAGGAAGTTTCTGCAGGTGGAGACGGCAAAAGCTGCCGCAGGACGGAGGAGCGAAATGAGTGACTAGGGCGTGGTCAGCAGTTGTTCGGTCAACCTGGCAGCGCGGTCCGGTTTCACTTCAGCCAGAATAGCCCCCGCCGATTTGCCCTTGAGCAGCCGCAAGACCTCCAGCGCCTTCCGCTCCGGCATCCGTTCGAGTCTGGCAGCGGCCTCCTCAGCAGGCATGGCTTCGTAGATCTTCGCGAGTTGGGCTTGATTGACGTTGGCGGGTGCCCCGGTTTTCGTCGACGCCTTCGCTTTGTCGGCCTCGTTCGTGGCTTTGGCCTGAGCGGCCTGGCGGCGTTTCTTTTCGGCCTCCACCGCCTGCTCATGCCGCGTCACGATCTGTTCCAGCTCTGCCTTGAGTTCCAATAGATGCGTTTCCGATCCGCGCACAGCCGTCTCCCGCTTATCCAAGAGACGTTTGCGTTGTTCCAACATCTCAAAAATTTCCCGGGGCGCGCTGATGGCCGGCCCTTGCACGTCTTTCTTGAGCTCCTCGGCTTTCGGTTCTTCCTTCTGCGTAGGCGGAGCCGGATCCGGCTTATTCTGCTCAGACGCCTGCGCGATCCCAAGGACTGCCGACAAGGCCAGACCGAAGATCACCCCTGCCGCTGCGCGCGCGTGCAAGCCATGCTGTGTACGCCGTCCGGTCACGGTCATGCCCGTTCTCCCTTTTGTAATGGGCTTCGTCGCCAGGCACGTTCATCGAGCAACTGCTGATCCTGCCGCTCTCGACGACGGCGCAACTCCAGGGCCGCGCGCGCATCCAGCAAATCCAACTTCTTTCGATACTGCATCGCTTCAAGGAGTTCGCCGCGCTTCTGTTCCATGTTGGCCTGTTCTGCGGCCAAAGTGCGTTCCAAACTCTTTCGAGCAACGATAGCCTGATCCATGGCATCGAGGTGAGCATAGACCTGATCAACGGTGCTTCCGGCACGGACCTGCAGAAGGTACCGGTCGGCATCTGCCTTAGCCCGTGACTCCAACATCGTCATTCGATCGACGGTCTGCTGGAGTGCACGACTCAATTCCGCCAATTCAAGTTTGGCCACCTCCTCCAGTTGCACCGCATAGGTCCGCAGCACCGTCACATTCATTGAATCGTTCCTGCCAGCGCCATCAAGGTCTCAATCGATTGCGACAGCCCGACGGCTTCCTTGGTCTCTTGCCGCAAGAACGCCGTAATACCGTCATGGGCAGATACCGCTTTGTCGAGTTCCTTGCTTGTCCCTGGTTTGTATGCGCCCAGCGTAATCAAATCCTCCGATCGACGATAGAGCGCCGTACGCTCAAACACCAACCGTGCGGCGGCATAATGCGCCGGCGTCACGATGTCTCGCATCACACGGCTGGTGCTCTGGAGTATATCGATCGCGGGAAAGTGGTTGCGCGCGGCCAGTTCTCGCGACAGCACGATATGTCCATCGAGAATGGAACGCACGGCATCCGCCACCGGGTCATTGAGATCGTCGCCGTCAACCAACACGGTGTAAAGTCCGGTAATACTGCCGCCGCTTTGCGCCGGCCCGACCCGCTCCAGCAGTTTCGGCAAGACGGCAAAGACAGAGGGGGTATAGCCTTTCGTAGTGGGCGGCTCCCCGATGGCCAATCCGACTTCGCGCTGGCTATATGCCAGGCGGGACAGCGAGTCCATCATGAGGAGGACATGTTTGCCGCAATCACGAAAATATTCCGCAATGGCGGTCGCCACCAAGGCCCCGCGAATACGGACCAACGGCGGTTGATCCGAAGTGGCCACGACGACGATGGAACGGGCTCTCGCTTCAGGAGTGAGGTCGCGCTCCAGAAATTCTTTGACCTCACGGCCCCGCTCGCCGACCAACGCGATGACCCTGATGTCGGCCTGGGTATACCGGCTGATCATACCCAAGAGCACGCTTTTCCCCACGCCAGACCCGGCAAACACACCGATCTTCTGGCCCTGCCCACAGGTCAACAGGGCATTGATGGCCCGAATACCCAGGTCGACGGGTTGAGTGATCCTGGCGCGATGCAGAGGGTTCAGCGGAGCGGCGTATAGAGGGACACGGACCTCACTGCGCACCGGCGGCAAGCCGTCCAACGGATGCCCGAGGCCGTCAAAGATTCGTCCCAGCATCTGGGGTCCGACCGGCACGGATGCGACATGGCCTTTCATCACGACGCGACTGCCCGGCCCGATGCCCTGCATTTCGCCCAAGGGCATCAGCAACACACGATCCTCACGAAACCCGACGACCTCCGCCATGACGGCCCCGTGACCCCCTTCTCGGGTGATCTCGCATACCTCCCCGACGGAGGTAAACGGTCCCGAGGCTTCAATGACGATGCCCACGGCCTGCGCCACACGGCCTGTGACCGACAGCGGCTCGACATGTTCAAGGCGTTCGCTAAGCTTCACCGGCATCCCGCTTTCTCAAGGCCTCGCCCAACCGCAACAACTGTGTGTCCAGCGTCGCATCAATCAACAGACTCTGTGCCTGGACGAGGCACCCGCCCGGGCTGATGCCGGGGTCCGTCTCAAATTTTAACGTCAACATGCCGTGCGGGGTCTGGCTCAACGCGGCACGTGCCGACTCGAGTACGGCCAGATCGGACGGATGCACGCGGACGCGGACGAGACCGCTTTCATGCAGATGGGCGAGCGCGCTCCGTGCCTGCGCGACAATCACCTCGCGTTTTTCGACCACCGCCTCCCGCAATACTTTCTGCGCGATCATGAAAGACAGGGAGGCAATTTCCTCTTCCACTGTCTCATGCAGGCTCCGCCAGGTTTCCTCAAGTCGTGTCATGAGCGACATCACAAGGGCCTGCTCCCGCTGCCGTGCCGCCGCGACCCGTTCTGCGGACCGCTTTTCTCCTTCCGCCACGCCCCGTTCAAACTCGGTTACATCATCCGTTCCGAAAGGCCGGTTCCCACGGCTAAAATCAGCCAGGGGCACGGTGCGCAATTGAATGTTACCGGACCGAATCAACGTTCTGGTGAGCACCGTATTTTCCTGACGAAGACGATAGAGTTCCAGAAGTCTGGACACGGCCAGACGCACCAATTCAACTTGAAAGGGTTTGGTGAGAAAATCCGCGGCCCCGGACTTCATCGCCCGTACCGCCAGCTCAATATTGCCATGGCCGGTCATCACGATGCCGAGCAGACGATTATCGACATCCACGGCCTGCTGCAGGAAGGCGATGCCGTCGGCCCCGCCAAGCTGCACGTCGACGATCACGACTGCAACGGATCGGGCACGAAGATGGCCAAGCGCCTCGTCCACTGAGCCCGCGGTGAGAACCGGATGCCCTGTGGATTGGAGCAGCTCGGACAGCAAGAGACAGATGGACGGTTCGTCGTCAACGATCAACACCGCCCGAGGGGATAGTTCCTTTTCTGATTGCGCCGGTGATATCAACGGAGTACCGGTGCCCAGGGCAGCGCTTCCCATTTACAACAACTCCTCGCCCCCGCCGCCTCCGATGACAATCCGACCTTCTTCCTCGAGCTTCCGGCAGACTTTGAGAATATTCTGCTGGGATTTTTCGACATCGGAGACCTTGACTGGTCCCCGCGTCTCCATGTCCTCCTTGAGCATTTCTGCCGCCCGGCTCGACATGTTTTTGAGAAACTTTTCTTTGATTTCCGGGGAGGCGCCTCGCAACGCGATCGGCAGGTCTTCTTTACTGATTTCCTTCATGAGCTCCTGCATGCCGCGCGAATCCAGATCCACCAGGTCGTCGAAGACGAACATCAAGGCCCTGATGCTTTCCGCCAAGGCCTGATCGCGTTCGGTAATCTTGGCCATGATGTTGCCTTCGGTATTTTTGTCGACGCGTGTCAGGATGTCAGCCATCAGTTCGGCTCCGCCCACCGACATGCTCGACATGCCCATTGAAGCGGAGAGTATTTCCTGCAAACTGTCACTCAACTCTGCCAGCACTTCCGGCTGCACTTCCTGCATCGTCGCGAGCCTGAGGGATACATCCGCATGCAGGTGGACAGGCAAGAGCGCGAGCACGGCGCTGGCTTGTTCGGCTTCCATTTGTCCCAGGCACACGGCAATGGTCTGCGGATGTTCGATCTTGAGAATTTGCGCGACCGTGCGGGCATCCACCCATTTCAACGCATCGATGCCGGGATAGGTCTTGGTGTTCAGGGATTCCATCATCCGCGCGGCCTTTTCAGGGCCCAACGCTTTCTTCAGAATGGCTTCCATGAACTCCCGCCCTTCGAATTGCACCTCGCCGGATGAACTCGCCTGCTCAAACTCCGCAATGACGCTGTCTTCTTCCTGTTTCGTGATATTCGCCGTCTCCTTCATGAAGCTGCCGAGCTTGCGAATATCCTTCGGATCGAGCGTTTTCATCACTGCCGCGGCGGCTTCTTCGCCGATCGCCCGGAGCAGAATGGCCGCCTTTTGGGCACCTGAGAGTTCTTTGTTCATGACGAAATCCGTTAGGCGTTACTCTTGAGCCACTGCTTCACCACGACGGCGGTGTTCGCAGGATTGTTTTTCGCCATATCCAGAATCTGGCCCGGCTGTTTCCCGGAAATGGCTGCTTCAACCTGTCCCACTGAGGCAGGCAGCGCCGGCGTCTCACTCGCGACGGTGGCCGGTACCGACTGCACCAGCATCACCATCAAGGGACGAACTACCATGAATAAAATCAGGAAAAAGAGGACTCCGCCCACCGCATAGCGGATATACGGCATCCAGGCTTTGCTCGTGTCGGCTGTGGCTTCAACCGCCGCGCCGGCCGGTTCTTCCACTCCGAGGCCGAACTGAATACTCACCACTTCCACCTGATCCTGACGCTCAGTGGAGTATCCCATGGCCTTCTTGACGATCTCTTCAATACGCTTCATTTCCTCTTCCGATCGAGGCACATATTTCTTAGGCTGGTCCGCTCCTGCCTCGCCGGCCTTGCCTCCCTCATAGGTCCCGTCGACCAGGACTGCCACCGACAATTTCTTAATCGTCCCGGTCGGCTCTACGATGCGGGAGACCGTCCGGCTGATCTCGTAATTCACCGTCTCGTTTTTCGTCTGATTGTTGTTCGAGCTGGTCTGGCCGCTCTCCCCCTCCGTACCGCCAGGGACATTCGATTCCACGCCGGGCACACCGCCGGAGGTTCCGTTCACGCCGCTGGACTTCTCCTGCCCGCGCTGCTCGCTTCGTACCACTTGCCCATTGGGGTCGTACCGCTCTTCCGTGGTCTCAATCTTCCTGAAATCGAGCACGCTCGAGACACGAACCACGGCTTTATTGACGCCGACGATCCGCTCCAACATCGTTTGAATGCGCGTCTCAATGTCTTTCTCCAACGTCCGCTGAAATTCCATCTGGCTCCCGGAAAGTCCGGCCGACTCGTCACTGGACGTGTTCGAGAGCAAATTGCCGTGACCATCCACCACGGTCACATCGCGGGCCTGGAGACCTTCCACGCTGCTCGACACGAGATGGACGACACCCTGAATCTGCGCCTTCGACAAGGTCTGGTTGGAGCGGAGCGACACCACGACGGATGCGCGTGCGCGGTCCTGTTCGGTGGCAAATAACCGCCGCTCAGGAATCGCGAGGTGTACCCGCGCCCGCTCAACTTCCGGCATCTGTGTGATCGTACGCGCCAATTCACCTTGCAACGCCCGCCGGTAGTTCAATTTCTGCACGAAATCCGACATCCCCATGGTGGTGCGGTCAAAGATTTCATATCCGACCCCTCCGCCATGCGGAAGACCTTGACCGGCCATCTCCAAGCGCAAATCATGCACTTGCGCATTGGGCACCAGGATGGTCGTCCCACCGTTGGTCGTTTCGTAGGGCACTTTGGCGTCCTTCAGCTTGTCGATGATGCCCGAAGCATCGTCGACCGCGAGATTCGCAAAGAGCACCTGCATGTCCGGCTGTTGCGTCCAGAGAGTCACCGCGACCAGACCGGCGATAGACCCGGCGAGGGCAAGCAGAATGATGAAGCGTTGGTTGATCGTAAACTGGCTGAATTTGGAAAACATACGATGTGGAGTCCTTTATGGGTGACACCCGCGACGGGATACCAATCGCCTAAATCTGCATCCGCTGGATTTCCTCGTAGGCGGTCACCAGCTTGTTCCGCACCTGCATCATCAATTGGAAGGATGCGTCAGCCTGTTGCAACGCCACCATGGTCTGATGAATGTTGGTGCTTTGCCCGGTCACCAAGGCATCAACAGCTTGGCTGGCTCCCGTCTGCGCATCGTTGATGTGCCCGATGGCTTCCTTGAGTGAGCCCATGAAGTTGGTCCCTCCGGCCTCACCGGATTGCCCGGCTTGCTGGAGATCGGGCGCCTCAATCGGTCGGGGAAGATGAGCGCCTGCGATACGCAGATCCGACATGGTTACCTCCCGATTTCCAACGCGCGATTCCACATGGTGCGGGTCGCATTAACGGCCTGCACATTTGCCTCATAGGCTCTGGACGCGCCGATCATATTGACCATTTCCTCCATGACATTCACATTGGGCATCGTGACGAATCCCTTCTTATCCGCGTCCGGATGACGGGGATCGTACACCGTCTGACCGGGCTTATGGTCTTCGATGACCCGCGCGACTTTGACGCCGTCCAGTGCATGCCGGCCTGGCCCTTTGGATACCTGCGAGAAGGCTCGCTGGAACGCCGAGGACACAGGCGCCGCCTGAAACACCACATCACGGCGCCGATAGGGTCCACCGGTGCTCGTCTTCGTAGATTGCGCGTTGGCCAGGTTGCTGGCGATTACATTCAGTCGATGCCGATGCGCATCGAGTGCGGAGACCGAGACTGCGAGACTATCCGTTAAATCCATTCCACACCTCGTCTTGATTATGTCCGTGGACGATCAGCTGCAGCATGATCATAGTTGCACCCTACCGCCCTTCTCGAATGACATTCAGGAGTCCCTTGAATTTCATGGCAATGATGGTGGCGGCCGTGTTGTACTGCTGTGCGTTATCCGACATTTTGGCCATTTCCAGTTCGATATTGACGGAATTGGCGTCCAACGGCAGGTCACCGGCAGGGACTTCTTCAATGCGTCCCTGGACTCGCTGAAATCCGCCGCCTTTCGGGCCAATGTGCTGTTGATGGGTCGCGACCAGCGTGATCGGAAGCTTGCCCTGCTGCGCGTTGGCCAACGCTTGACCGAAGTTCAAATCTTTTGCACGATATTGCGGCGTTTCTTCATTCGCGATATTGGCGGCGATCACCTGCTGGCGAGCCCCGCGCAAATCCAAGGAACGTTCGAGCAGCTGCATGGTCCGGTCAAAGATGGTCATGGTCTGAACTCCTTCGAAAGTTCTGCCCAAGAAGGTGCAATCTATGTACCGCGATCGCGTTCGACTCCACACCGAGTGCAGGAGTTTTCTCGGCTGAGCACTGCGAAACAAACCAGGCAAATAAGGCCCCATGAGGGAACAATCTGCCTAGTGCCACTGTCGACCGTCAGGATTTCTCCGCCTCCACCTGATAGCCCATATCCCGATATTCCCGCAGTTTATTTCGTAACGTCCGAATGCTGATGCCTAACTCCTTGGCCGCATGGGTACGATTCTCTTTTACCCGCGCCAGGGTCTTGAAGATGAGATCCCGCTCCATTTCCCACAACGATCCGTGCGCCGACGGTGCGACAAGGGCTTCCACCGTCTCCATCGGCTGCACGGGCACCGTGCCATCGCCCGGCATCAGATGATCGACGTCAACGGCGCTGCCGGTCGCCACTAAAATGGCGCGTTCCATGACATTCTCAAGCTCCCGGACATTTCCCTTCCACGGACGTTGTTGCAAGTCTGCGATGGCGCGCGCGGACAAGGTCGGCATGGTCAGGCCATTACGTTGCGCCGAGGAACGAAGAAAATGCCTGGCCAGGAGAGGAATATCCCCCGGTCGTTCCCGGAGCGGAGGCACCGTGACCGGAAATACATTCAATCGATAAAACAGGTCTTCACGAAACCGTCCCTGTGTCACTTCGTGATAGAGCGAGCGATTGGTCGTGGCGATCACGCGGATGTTCACCGGCACCGGTTCGCGGCCGCCGATACGGTCGACCTCCCGCTCCTGCAGAACTCGCAACAATTTTGCCTGCAATCCCAAATTCATCTCGCTGATTTCATCGAGAAACAGCGTCCCGGTATGGGCCATTTCAAACTTGCCCAGCTTTTTCTGAATGGCTCCGGTAAAGGCCCCCCGTTCGTGGCCGAACAACTCGCTTTCCAGCAGGCTGTCCGGAAGCGCAGCACAATTCAGGGCGACAAACGGACGATGGGCACGAGGGCTTCGCGCATGGATGTAGCGCGCCAGCAATTCTTTTCCGGTGCCGCTTTCACCGCTGATCAACACCGTGGCCTGGCTGGCGGCGACCCCCTCCAGGGTTGTCAGCAGGCGAATCATGCCAGGGTCTTGCGTCAGGATTGCGCGGGCCTCAAGGGTCGCCGGGGAATCCGGCTCATCTGAAGTCATTGAGGCTTGCAAATTGATGATGACCCGCTCCAGCAGGTCGGTTGAGAAGGGTTTCAAAATATAGTCGTTGGCACCATATTTCATGGCCTCCACCGCGGTCTCGACGGTGCCATAGGCGGTCATGAGAATGATGAAGGTTTGGGGAGCCTTCTGCTTAATGGCCTTGACAAGTTCGAGCCCGTTCAGGCGGGGCATTTTCAAAT
>WBZN01001484.1_pt1 | contig 13798 bp, 17 predicted proteins | sample 5204281 | NCBI WGS metagenome assembly WBZN01 (sample SAMN12344347, study PRJNA552823) | activated sludge metagenome | biome: Activated sludge suspended growth; feature: Nitrification reactor; material: Wastewater; isolation source: activated sludge from nitrification reactor of wastewater...
TTACAGGATCGGATTGTCGCGGGCAATCTGTTGTGATTTATTACCACCAAGAACTGGCTGGAGCAGCGGCCAGCGGCGCGATCCGGCCCGCGCGATCCGGCCCGCGCGATGGGGAGGCAGGGGAGGCAGATTATGGCTGTTTCCGACATCGTCGTGATCGGCGCCGGCATCGCCGGCAGCGGTGCCGCCTTCCGCCTGGCCAGCCGCGGGGTGAGGCCGCGCGTCATCGAGCGCGTGTTCCCCGCCTCCGGGCCGACGGGAAAATCTTCCGCGATCACCCATGCCTTCTACATGCAGCCCGCGTTGTCGCAGCTGGCGATCCGCGGCTGCGAGCTGCTGGCGCGGATCCCCGAACTGACCGGCCATGCCAGCTGCGTGTCCGAGGTCGGCATGATGTGGGTGATGAGCGCGGCGGCGAAGCCGGCCTGGGCGGCGACGGTGGCGCGCATCCAGGGCGAGGGCGCGCGCATCGAGACGCTGGGGCTGGAGGATTTCGCCAAGGCCGCCCCCGGTTTCAACCTGGACGGCATCGCCATGGCGGTCTGGGAGCCGGAATACGGCTATGCCGATCCGCACCGCGCGACCAACGCCCTGATCGACGGCGCCAAGGCCCGCGGGGCCACGGTGATGAACAATTCGGTGGCGCAGCGGATTCATCTGGCCGGCGGCAAGGTCGCCGGTATCGAACTCGCGAGCGGCGAGCGCATCGCCTGCGACACGGTGATCTGCGCGGTGGGCGTCTGGTCGAAGGCCTTCTTCGGCAAACACGGCGTCGACCTGCCGGTGCATATCGAACGCCACCCGATGGCGGTGCTGGATGCGCCGGGCCAGGCGCTGGAGGTGCTGCCGTTCTCGTGGTGCGACGACGTCCTCACCCACTACGCGCGGCCCGACGGCAATTCGCGCATCCTGGTCGGCAGCTGGTCGGGCGGCGGCACCGGCATCCGCCACGGCGGCGTGGAGCGGCCGCGCCTCGTCGCGCAGCCCGAGGGCTACGACGAGATCGTCGACCTCGACGAATCGGCGGATATCCTGAGCCATGCCATCCCGCGCATTCCGGCGCTGGGGCGCCTCGGCGTGCGCAAGGGCTATGCCGGCCTCTACGACATGAGCCCGGACGACAACCCGATCATCGACGCGGTGCCGGGCATCGACGGGCTGTTCGTCGCCTGCGGGTCGAGCGGCCACGGCTTCAAGCTGGGGCCGGCGGTCGGCGAGGCCGTCGCCGACTGGGCGCTGGGCGGCAAGCCGGACGTGCTGGCGCCGTTCGGCCTCGACCGCTTCCGGCAAGGCTGAGCCGCGGCATGGCCCGCCCCGCGAGATCGATGGCGACAGCGGCCAAGGCGGGCGCCACGGTCGCCGACCGCATCCGCGCGATCGCGGCGGAGATGACCCCGGCCGAGCAGAAGGTGGCCCGCATCCTGTTCTCCAGCGCCATGCTGGCAGGCCTCGGCACCGTCGCCAGCCTGGCCGCGCGGGCGGGGGTCAGCGGCCCAACCGTCATCCGCCTCACGGCCAAGCTCGGTTTCGGCGCCTATCCGGATTTCCAGGCGGCCCTGCAGCGGGAGCTGGAGGAGCGCGGCACCTCGCCGCTGGCGCTCTATGCCAAGGCGCGGCGCGGCAAGCGGGACGATGTGCTGGCGCGGGCGCTGGAGGTTTTCGCCGGCGCCATGCAGCGCAGCTTCGAACGCGCCTCGCCGGCGGAGTTCGCCGGCTTCGTCGCCGCCCTCTGCGACGCCAGGCGGCCGCTGTTCCTGGCCGGCGGGCGCTTCACCCAGATGATCGCCCAGATGCTCTACCTGCATCTGTTCCAGATGCGTCCCGGCGTGCACATGATCCATGAGGGGCTGCAGGCGCGCAACGAACAGGTGCTGGAGATCGGCCCCCGGAGCGTGCTGCTGATCTGCGATTTCCGGCGCTACCAGGCGAATTCGGTGAGCCTGGCGCGGGCCGCCAAGGCGCGCGGCGGCGCCGTGCTGCTGGTGACCGATCCCTGGGAATCGCCGATTGCCGAATTCGCCGACCGCGTGCTGATCGCGGAGGTGACTTCGCCCTCGGCCTATGATTCGATGGTGCCGGGCTTCGCGCTGGCCGAGACGCTGATCGGCGCGGCCCTGACGGCGCTGGGACCCAAGGCGATCGCGCGGATGCGGGATCTGGAGAAGCTGCGCGTCGGTTTCGAGTATCAAGGCAATGGCCAGGGCGCCGCCGGACGGACCAAGGCGGCGCGCGGCAAGGCCAGGAGCGGCAAAGGTAGGGGCGGCATGGGACGGCACAGCATGGGAAGGCACAGCATGGGAAGAACTGGGCATGGCTGAAGGGGAAGTGATCTATCTCGGCTGGAACGACCTGGTCGGCATCACGCGGGTGCGCGGCGTGCCGGCGGCGGAAATCTCCAAGCGCATGGCCTATGGCCTCGGCTGGGCGGTGGCGGGGCAGGCGCTCACCCCCTTCGAGGACATCGCACCCAACCCCTGGGGCCCGATGCTGGAGGTGCGCCAGACGCCGGTCGGCTCCACCGAGACCCGCATCGACATCTGGCCCGACGCGTCGCCGCTGCACTTCTTTCTCTGCGATTCCAAGATGCCCGACGGCAGCAACTGGGAATGCTGCGCCCGCGGCTTCATGCTGAAGGCGCTTGATGCGTTGGAGGCGGAAACCGGCCTGCAGTTCATGGCCGCCTTCGAGCACGAGTTCCTGCTGACGGGCAGCGAGGCGAAGTGGTGCGTGCCCTTCTCGCTGGAGCAGGTGCGCATCAACGCCGGGTTCATCCGCGACATGACCAAGGCCCTCAACACGGCCAAGGTGGACCTGGAGACGGTTGAGCCGGAATACGGCATCCTGCAATACGAGGTCGCCTGCTCGCCGGCGGTCGGCCCGATGGCCGGCGACCGCGCCATCATCACCCGCGAGGTGATCCGCGAGGCGGCGCGGCGCCTGGGCTTCCGCGCCAGCTTCACGCCGAAGCCGACGCCGAACGCCGTCGGCAACGGCGCCCATGTGCATTTCAGCTTCCGCGACAAGGACGGCCGCAACGCCACCTATGATCCGAACAGCGCCGGCGATCCGCGGACCGGCGGCACGTCGCAGGTGGCGCAGCATTTCATCGCCGGCGTGGTGCGGCACATGCGGGCGCTGTGCGCGCTGATGGCGCCGAGCCCGGTGTCCTACCTGCGGCTTGGCCCGCATCACTGGAGCTGCGGCTACAACGCCTTCGGCATCCAGAACCGCGAGGCGGCGATCCGCGTCTGCCCGTCGCCGGAGCGCGACCCGGCGCGCAAGGGCGGCGCCTTCAACCTCGAGATCCGCATCCCCGACGGCACCGCCAGTCCCTACATGGTCATCGGCGCATTGGTGAATGCGGGCCTCGCCGGCATCCGCGAGAAGCTGCCGCTGCCGCCGGCGCTGGACCGCGACCCGGCCGAACTCAGCGACGCGGAGCGGGCGAAGCTCGGCATCGTCACCCTGCCGTCCTCGCTGGCCGAGGCGCTCGACGCCCTGGCGGACGACAAGGTGGCGCGCGGCTGGATGTCGCCGACCTTCTTCGCAGCCTATGACGCGGTCAAGCGCATGGAAATCTCCATGTTCGCCGACAAGAGCCCTGAACACATGTGCGAGCGCTATCTCAATGCCTACTGATCTCAGTATCGACCTGCCGCTGATCGACCATCACTGCCACGGCGTCTCGCCGGCCGAGCTCGACTGGAAAGGCTTCCAGGCGATGTTCAGCGAGAGTTACCTGCCGCCGCCGCCGGGGACCAGCGAGTTCCAGAAGCCGCTCGGCCTGATGATCCGCCGCTTCTGCGCGCCGCTGCTGGACCTCGAGCCGTTGGCGAGCGGGGAAAGCTATGTCGAGCGCCGGCTGGCGCTGGGGGCGGCGGAGGTGAACCGCCGCCTGCTGACATCCTGCGGCCTGGACTCCCTGCTGATCGACACCGGCCACCGCTCCAACGCCATCATGACCTGGCAGGAGATGGCGAAGGTCGCCGGGCGCCCCGCTTACGAGGTGGTGCGCATCGAGGCGGTGGCCGAAGAAGTGGCGAAGAGCGGCGTTTCGGCGGCGGATTTTCCCGACGCCTTCGCCGCCGAGCTCGACAAGCGCGCCGCGGGCGCCGTGGGCCTGAAAACCATCGTCGCCTACCGGGTGACCTTCGCGATCGACCAGACCGCGCCGGAGAAGGCGGACGTGGTCAAGGCGGCGGGTGCCTGGTTCGCCAAGGCGGCGGAAATCAAGCGCTGGCGCCTGGAGGATGCCACCATCATCCGCCACGGGCTGTGGATCGGCGGCGAGATCTGCCGTGCGCGCAAGCTGCCGCTGCAGGTGCATGTCGGCTTCGGCGATCCGGACATCTACATGCATGCCTGCGACCCGACGCATTTCACCGATTTCATCGCCGCGATGGAAAAATGGCAGGTGGCCATCACCCTGCTGCACTGCTATCCGTTCCAGCGCGAGGCGGCCTGGCTGTCGGAGATCTTCCAGAATGTCTATTACGATGTGGGCGCGGTGCTGAACTATACCGGCGCCATGTCTGCCGACATCCTGGGCGAGGCGCTGGAGATGGGAAAGTTCTCCAAGCAGCTCTACTCCTCCGACGCCTTCGGCCTCGCCGAGCTCTACTACCTGGGCCAATTGCTGTTCCGCCGGGGCATCAAGCAGCGCCTCGACCGCTGGATCGCCGAGGATTTCTGCAGCGTGAAGGACGCCGAAGAGATCGTCGGCCTGATCGCCAGCGGGAATTCGCGGCGGATCTATCCGCTGGGCTGAGGTGCGGGGCGATGAAGAGGCGACCGGCGGATTGACCTTGCCAGCGGCGGCCGGCCTGGGGAAACTCCACCGGCGCCTGCTTGGGGGCGACGCCGTCGAGGGGGCGGCCAGTTCATGACCGGATACGGGATCGACCGCTTCATCGCCGAATGCGAGGCCGCGGCCGCCGCCAACGCGGAAGCGGCGGATTGCGTGGTGGCGGCGCTGCCGCTGATGGAGCGCCTGCTCGAAGGCGACAAGGCCTTCCTGAAGCCGGAGCATTTCCGCGCCGACCCCGATCACTACGCCCGCAACGCCATCTATGTCGCCGAAGACGAGCGGATGTCGCTGTTCGCCCTGGTGTGGCTGCCCGGGCAATGGACCCCCGTGCACGACCACGGCACCTGGGGCGTCGTCGGGGTGGTGCAGGGGGCGCTGGAGGAGCGCAGCTACATGTCCGAGGGCAAGATCACCCGGGACGACGGCATCGCCCTGAAGCGCGGCGGCGTGGTCCTGCTGAAGGAGAAGTCGGTCACCAGCTTCGTGCCGAATCCCGATCACATCCACATGACCGGCGTGCCGGAGAACCGCGCGATGGCCGTGACGCTGCATCTCTACGGCCGCAACATGAATTCGTTCCACATCTATGACGTGGCGCAGGGCACGCGCCGCCTGATCAACGTCCCGCACCAGAAAAGCTGAGACCGAGCATGACGCAGACCATGAGCCGCGAGATCCCCCTGGTGAAGCACGAATCGGCGCTGCTGTTCATCGACGTGCAGAATTTCTGCGCGCGGCGCGACGGGGCTGAGTTCAAGGATCTGCCGGAGCCGGAGTTCCAGGCCAAATACGGCTGGTTCATGCGCGAGCTGCACGGACGCGTCATCCCCAACATGCAGCGGCTGCAGGCGGCCTGCCGCAAGGCGGGGGTCGAGGTGATGTATACCACCATCGAAAGCCTGACCAAGGACGGCCGCGACCGCTCGCTCGATTACAAGATCACCGGCTTCAACGTGCCCAAGGGGTCCTGGGACGGTCAGACCATCGACGAGCTGAAGCCGGGCGAGGACGAGATCTGCCTGCCCAAGACCTCGTCCAGCGTGTTCGTCTCCACCCATATCGACTACATCCTGCGCAACCTCGGCGTTCGCCAGGTGGTGATGAGCGGCATCCTCACCGACCAATGCGTGGAATCGGCGGTACGCGACGCCTGCGACCTCGGCTATCTGGTGACCCAGGTGACCGATGCGTGCCTGACCTACAGCCAGGAGCGCCACGACAACTCGCTGCGCACCATCAAGGGCTATTGCCGCCAGCGCAGTGTCGACCAGGTGATCGCGGAGCTGGTCTAGGTTGCGGCGCGGCATCGAGCAACAAGGAGACGATACATGAGCAAACGGGCCCTGGTCCTCATCGACATCCAGAATGACTACTTCCCCGGCGGCAAATGGACGCTGAGCGGCATGGACGCCGCGGCCGACAATGCCGGACGGCTGCTCGCCGCCTTTCGCCAGCGCGGCGACCTCGTGGTCCATGTGCGGCATGAGGACACCAGCGACGACGCGGCGTTCTTCGCGGCCGGCAGCGAGGGCGCGGCCATTCATGCCAAGGTGGCGCCGAAGCCGGGCGAGACGGTGGTGGTGAAGCATCACGTCAATGCCTTCCGCGACACCCCGTTGAAAGACATCCTCGACCGCAACGGCGTCACCGCGCCCATCTTCTGCGGCGCCATGAGTCATATGTGCGTCGACGCCGCGGTGCGCGCGGCCTCCGATTTCGGATTTGAATGCACGGTGGTTCACGACGCCTGTGCCACGCGCGATTTGGAGTTCGGCGACCGCGTCGTTTCGGCGGCGGATGCGCATGCCGCCTATATGTCGGCGCTCGGCTTCGCTTATGCCAAGCTGTCTTCGACGCCCGACTGCGTCGCGGAACAGGGATAGCCCCGGCATCGCTAAGGTCATCGACGCGCAAGGCATCCAATTGCCTTGCGGCCTCGCATCCCTGTCATGAAGATCGGCGATGGATCAGGGCCGTTCGACAGACAGGAGAGACGCATGCCGACCATCAAGACCAGAGACGGCACCGAGATCTACTACAAGGATTGGGGCGCCGGTCAGCCGGTCGTGTTCTGCCACGGCTGGCCGCTCAGCTCCGACAGCTGGGAAGCGCAGATGTTCCACGTGGCCGACAACGGCTTTCGCGCCATCGGCCATGATCGTCGCGGCCACGGCCGCTCCAGCCAGCCCTGGGACGGCAACGACATGGACCACTACGCCGACGACCTGGCGCAGTTGCTCGACCATCTCGACGTCAAGGGCGCAACGCTGATCGGCTTCTCCACCGGCGGCGGCGAGGTCGCGCGCTATATCGGCCGGCATGGCACCAGGCGGTTGCGGCAGGCGGTGCTGGTCTCCGCCGTGCCGCCGCTGATGCTGAAGACCGCGGCCAATCCCATCGGCCTGCCGATCGAGGTGTTCGACGGCCTCCGCGCCGGCAGCCTGAAGGATCGCTCGCAGCTCTACAAGGACATCGCCTCCGGCCCGTTCTTCGGCTTCAACCGCCCCGGCGCCAAGCCGTCGCAGGGCATGATCGAATCGTTCTGGATGCAGGGCATGATGGGCGGCCATAAGAACACCTACGATTCCATCGCCGCCTTCTCCGCGACCGACTTCACCGAGGACCTGAAGAAGTTCGACGTGCCGACCCTGATCATCCATGGCGACGACGACCAGATCGTACCGATCGACGCCGCCGGCCGCGCCGCGTCGAAGCTGGTGACGGGCGCGACGCTGAAGGTCTACCCCGGCGCCCCGCACGGACTGGCCGACACGCACAAGGACCAGCTCAACGCCGATTTGCTGGCGTTCATCAGGAGCTGAGCAAGGGCAGCGCCGCGGAACGCCTCAGGACTGCGCCGCCGCGTTCTTCAACGCCGCGGCGGTCAGGTCGCCGAGAGCTTGTTTCTGCGTGCCGTCGGCGGTGAAGTTCGCCGGATCGAGCCAGGTCTCGTAGGCGGCCTTCAGCGCCGGCCATTCCTTGTCGATGATGGCGAACCAGGCGGTGTCGCGGTTGCGGCCCTTGTAGATCGTCGCCTGGCGGAAAATGCCCTCGTAGGAGAAGCCGTAACGCAGGGCGGCGCGGCGCGACGGCTCGTTGAGCGAATCGCACTTCCATTCGTAGCGGCGGTACCTCAGGTCGTCGAACACGCGGCGCATCAGCAGGTACATCGCCTCGGTGGCGATGCGGGTGCGCTGCAGCCGGGGCGAATAGTGGATGTGGCCGGTCTCGATCACCCCGAATTTCGGGTCGATGCGCAGGAAGCTGGCAACGCCGACGGCCTGCCCGGACGCCTTGTCGAGGATGGTGTGGAACAAAGGATCGTCACCCAGGCAGGTCGCCTTCATCCAGGCGCGGTATTCCGGCAGGGTGGCGAAGGGGCCGTAGCCCATGTAGGTCCAGGTCCGGCCGTCCTGGTCGTCGGAGACCGCCTCGAAAAGCTGGGCGGCGTGGCGCTCGGGGTCGATCGGCTCGATCCGGCAATAGCGGCCTTCGATCGGGGTTCGCGGCGGCGGGGCCACCGGCTTCCACTGCGGGACGGGATCGCCGATCGGCTGCCCCAGGGAATTCACTCGATGCTGCATGCGGCCCCCGTGCGATGATTCGTGGCCGCATCATAAGCCGATTCAGTTCAGCCGCCAGATGACGAAGTTGAGCAGTCCGGCAAAGCCGACCCAGCCGAGATAGGGGATCATCAGCAAGCCGGCGCGGCGATCGACGGCCCAGAAATGCAGCGCGGTTGCGGCGACGAATGCCCACAGCAGGATCAGGCAGGCGAAGGCCAGCCCGATTGCCTGCAGGCCGAAGAACAGGCAGGGCCAAGCCAGGTTGACCGCCAGCTGGGCCAGGAACCAGATCATCGCCGCGCGGCGCTCCCGGGCGCGGCCGTTTTGCCAGACCAGGGCAGCCGCCAGCGCCATCAGCACGAAAAGCGTGGTCCAGACCGGGGCAAAGAGCCAGTCCGGCGGGTTGAAGCTGGGCTTGCTGAGGGTCTGGTACCAGCCGTTCACGGAGGTCGACGTCACGGCGCCGCCCAGTCCGCCGACGCCGAGGCAGAGCGCCAGCAAGACGCCGAAGGGCAGCCAGAACCGCCGCGCGCCGTGTTCTCGTTCCAGAAGGCTCTGACTCATGCCATCAACCTTTTCCCGGAATGCTTACGGCTTGGAGCACAGTCGGATCACAAAAATGCTGTAGTTTGAATTGGCCGCTTCGCATTATGAAGGCATTGGGTGAACCGGAGCTGAACGGGGGCGGAATGCTCGAGCGTGCCGAGACCTATGCCGCCTTATGCGACGGGTTCCGCTGGAAGGTCCCGGAATTCTTCAATATCGGCGTCGATGTCTGCGACCGCTGGGCGGAAAACGAGCCCGGTCGCATCGCCCTCATCCAGGTGGGAGAAGACGGCGCCGCGCGCGAGCACAGCTATGCCGCGCTGCGCGGCAGGTCCAACCGGCTGGCAAATCTGCTCCGCGCCCTTGGCGTCATGCGCGGCGACCGCGTGGCGGTGCTGCTGCCCCAGATGCCGGAGACCGCCATCGGCCATATCGCGATCTACAAGCTGGGCGCCATCGCCGTCCCGCTGTTTGGCCTGTTCGGGCCGGAGGCGCTGCAATACCGCCTGGCCGATTCCGGCGCCAAGGCTGTCCTCACCAATCGCGACGGCGTGGCGAAGCTGGCCGGCATCCGGGCCGCCCTGCCCGAATTGCGCCACGTCCTGGCTGTCGATGGTCCGGCCGCGGGCGCGCTTGAGCTGGCCCCGGCGCTCGCCGACCAGCCGGCGGATTTCACGGCCGAGCAAACCCGGGCCGAAGATCCGGCGCTGATCATCTACACGTCCGGCACCACCGGCCAGCCCAAGGGCGCGCTCCACGCCCATCGGGTGCTGCTGGGCCATCTGCCGGGCGTCGAGATGAGCCATGACCTGCTGCCGCAGCCGGGCGACCGGATCTGGACCCCGGCGGACTGGGCCTGGATCGGCGGGCTGCTCGACGTGCTGCTGCCGGCGTTGCATCACGGCGTGCCGGTGGTGGCGCGGCGGTTCCCCAAATTCACCGGCGAGGCGGCGTTCCAGCTGATGCAGGATTTCGCCGTGCGCAACGCGTTCCTGCCGCCGACGGCGCTGAAGCTGATGCGCGCCGTGCCCGAGGCGGCGGCGCGCTGGCGCCTCGGCCTGCGCTCGGTCGCCAGCGGCGGCGAGACCCTGGGCGCGGAGCTGATCGACTGGGGCCGGCGCGTCCTCGGCGTCACCATCAACGAGTTCTACGGCCAGACGGAGTGCAACATGATCGTGTCGTCCTGCGCGCGGCTGATGCCCGCGCGGCCCGGCAGCATGGGTCGCCCCGTGCCGGGGCACCACCTCGCCGTGGTCGACGCGGCCGGCAACGAGCTCAAGCGGGACGAGCAGGGCAACATCGCCGTGCGGCGGCCGGACCCGGTGATGTTCCTGGAATACTGGAACAACCCGGCGGCGACGCAGGCGAAGTTCGCCGGCGACTGGCTGCTGACCGGCGATACCGGGCGGATGGATGTCGAGGGATGGATCACCTTTATCGGCCGCGACGATGACGTGATCACCTCCGCCGGCTACCGCATCGGCCCGGGCGAGATCGAGGATTGCCTGCTCGGCCATCCCGCGGTGCGCCTGGCCGGCGTCGTCGGCAAGCCGGACCCGGAACGCACAGAGATCGTGAAGGCCTATATCGTGCTGAAGGACGGATTCGCGCCGAGCGAGGCCCTCGCGCGCGAAATACAGGCGCATGTGAAAGACCGCCTGGCCGCGCACGAATATCCGCGCGAGGTGGCGTTCATCGCCGAATTGCCGATGACCACCACTGGCAAGATCATCCGCCGCGAACTGCGCGCCCGCGCGGCTTCGGAGGCCCCCGGCGCGCGCTAGCGGTCAGTGCAGGATGTCGAGCGCCGCGACCTCGAGGATGTCGAGGATCAGGTTGGTTGCCCGCTTCACCAGCATCACCTTGTCGTCGATGATGACGTAGCGATAGGCCGGGTCGAGGCGGGGCAGGCGAGTCAGCAGATCGTCCGGCAGGTCGCGGTATTCCAGCCCCGGCGGCAACTGGCCGTTGCGCTGCAACTGCATGGCCAGGCCCGGCGGCAGCGTGCCGCGCTTGGCGAGGCCGGGCGGCAATCCCTTATGCTTGTTCTTGTGCTTCTTGTAGTCGCGACCTTCGTCGCTTTCCTCCCAGTCATGGAGGTGGCGCGCGTAATAGTCCCGGATGATGCTCTTTTCGATCTCGCCGATCACGATGTCGGCGACGTCAGCGCGCGCCGTCGGCGCGATGACGGCCGCGGCCGCGAGGATCAGAAGTGTGTCCCGCCGATGGAGCAACATCTTGGTTCCCTGATTGCCTGTGTCGCAGGCGTCAAGGATAGGGCCGCAGGAAGGGAAGTTAAACCACGACTTCGTGAAGCCGATGCAACAGGCGGGCTCAGCTTCCGCCGCTGTTCATCCGCCGTTCATCGTGCGAGCTGCACGCGGCAGCGTTGCCTCAATAGCTCGGGTTGTCCGGCGTGCCCGGCGGCACGTTGTCGACCGTGGGCTCGGCCGGGATCGGGCCGGCGCCGGCATCGGCCGGTGCACCGCCACCGCCGCCGCCGCTGCCCTGACCGGTCGCGGTGCGGCCGGTGCCGGGAACCTGGGTGCAGCGGTCGCCGCAGGCGAACAGCGCCTCGGTGATGTTGGCGCCGTCGGGACGGAAGACCGAGACCTCGTTGCTCTTGTTCTTCGCGGTGACCACGATCTGGGTGTCGAGCGCGATGTCGTTGTTGCTCATCACGATCAGGCGGGTGACACCGGGCAGCTTGCCGATGATGACCAGGCGATCGGGCGCCTGGACGGTCACGTCGGCAACCTTCGGGTTGGCGAGGATGACGTCGCTGGCCGGGTTGTCCAGCTTCAACACATAGGCGCCGCTGTACTCGACATTGATCTCGGCATGCGACAGGCGCGCCAGCCCCAGGGACAGGACGGCGGCGATCAGGATCGGCCACGTCGATCGAAGCGTGCTCATGGGGCCCCTCGTGTAAACCAATTGTTTATTATGTTCCGCGAGACTGAACGTGAGGCTAGTCCAACAGAACATCCTGAACGTTCGGTTAACGCGGCCGGAGCCGCAGGAGCGGGGGTAAACATGGCAGGATCCAAATTCAAGCTGCTGGCGACCGTGGCGCTGTGCATTGCGGCCTCGGGTTGTGCGGTGGTCGGGTCGGATCCCAATTCCAGCGCCAAGTCGGAGAAGACCGCCGATGTCGAGCCGACCATCCGCCAGGCGGCGCTGATGGCCGAGCACAGCGGCAACTACGCCGAGGCGGCGCAGCATTACTCGGCCTTGCGCAGCAAGCACCCGGAAGACAAGGCGATCATGATGTCGCTGGCCCGGAACCTGCGTTTCGCCGGCAATCCGCAGCAGGCGATCGGGGTGCTGAATTCCAACGGCGCCTCGGCCTCCAATGACGCCATCATGCTGCTGGAGCTCGGCAAGGCCTATCTGGCGGCCGACCAGCTCAACCTGGCCAAGCCGACCCTGGAGCGGGCCAAGACCGCTGCCCCGCTGAACTGGGAGGTCCTGTCGGCCCTGGGCGTGGTCTATGACTACGAGGGCAAATACGCCCAGGCCCAGGAGCAATACGAGGCCGCCCTGTTCCTGGTCCCGGACAACCCGACCGTGCTCAACAACAAGGCCCTGTCGCTGGCCCAGGAGGGCAAGCTGGAAGCCGCCCTCGCGGTCATGCAGCAGGCCACCGACCAGCCCGAGGCGGGCGCCCAGACCCGGCAGAACCTGGCCCTGTTGATGGCCCTGAAGGGCGATGCCGACGGCGCCGAGCGGCTGGCCCGCAAGGACCTGCCGCCGACCATGGCCGAGGCCAATATCACCTACTACCGGTCCCTGGCGACCCAGCCCTAAGCGGCGGCCCAGGCCTTCCAGACCCAAACCCCGGCGGCGACGCCGGGGTTTTTGTTTGCCCGCTGGTGCCGCGGAAGCACGGGCATTTTTGGCGCATTCGCATCGAAGGCACGCCGCCGCCGGCTCCCTTGAGCCGGGACCGCGCGCTGGGCACGGCCCCGCAGGATCGCGGCGACGGTCGCCCGCGACCAGCCCCTGGCGGAGATGCAACTCGCATATGCGGGGCGGGTGCCGGCCGGCAGCTATGGCGGCGCGTTGCCGGGCGCGGAGGTCTATCGCGTGGTCAATGCCGCGGCCTTCATCGCGCTGAACCAGGGCGAACGGCTATTCCGCGCCATCCGGCGATGGCTCACGGTCACCGGCAGCCGGCGCTTGATCCGTGTCGGCTGGCTGGATATCGAGGACTGGCATGCCGATCGGCCGGACGGTCCCGGGCTAGGCTCCGAGCCACCCTACGGGGCGCAATAGCGGCTCCGGCCTGCGCCGTTCCGATCCGATGCTAGCGGTTGAAGAGAGCGATGACCTGGATCGCCGCCGGCCCGACCACGACGATGAACAGGACCGGCAGGAAGAAGATGATCATCGGCACGGTGAGCTGCGCGGGCAGAGCTGCGGCTTTGCGCTCGGCGATCGACATGCGCGCCTCGCGGTTCTCCTGCGCCAGCACGCGCAGGCCGTTGGCGATCGGCGTGCCGTAGCGCTCGGCCTGCAGCAGCGTGGTGGCCAGCGCCTTGAAGGCGGGCAGGCCGGTGCGGTCGGAGAGGTTCTCGAAGGCCTGGCGGCGATCGCTCAAGAAGGCGAGCTCGGCCGAGGTGAGGCCCATCTCCTCCGCCATCTCGGGCGAGGTCTCGCCCATCTGGTCGGTCACCTTGGCGAAGGCGGCTTCGATCGACATACCGGATTCGACGCAGATGACGATGAGGTCGAGGGCGTCCGGGAAGGCGCGGCTGAGCGCCTTCTGCCGCTTCTGCACGGCGTTGGAAAGCAGGATCTGCGGCATCAGGTAGCCGAGCAGGCCCATGCCGGCGACGGCGATCAGGCGCACGCCGATCGGCTTGTCCGGGAACAC
>WBZN01001553.1_pt1 | contig 13795 bp, 12 predicted proteins | sample 5204281 | NCBI WGS metagenome assembly WBZN01 (sample SAMN12344347, study PRJNA552823) | activated sludge metagenome | biome: Activated sludge suspended growth; feature: Nitrification reactor; material: Wastewater; isolation source: activated sludge from nitrification reactor of wastewater...
GACGATTTTATCGTCAAACCCTATTCAGGTATGGAACTACTCGCTCGCGTGCGGGCGCTGCTTCGCCGTTGTCGGCAGAGTCAGGCACAGGACGAAGAACTCGCCGAGGATCTCGCCCTGGCCGACAATCTGTATGTGGCGGTCTATCGCGGTCAAAAAATGACGCTCTCTACGCACGAGTGGAAAGCTTTGCGTCGATTGGCGAATACGGTCGGGAGCGTCGTCCCGCGCGAGGAGCTCAAATCACTGCTCTGGGGAGACGATACCCTCATGCACGATGGAGAACTCGATCGGTGCGTGGATCTGCTCAATCAGAAGTTGACGAGGGAAGTTCCTGCTGCCTCCCAGATCAAAACGGTGCCCGGCGGTTTTCGTTTGACGGCGCCGGAGTCAGATAGTCCGACTGGTCTCCCGCCTCAGTAACGCACCCGGTCGGTTCAATCCAACCCACAGATGCCCGGATGCCAGCGCATCCACCAACCACGATAAATCGCCGGGTACCGCCCGGGCCCGTTTGCGGGCCCGCTTCCAATCTTTTTGAATACGCGTCTGTACGGTCGGCGTCAGCGTCTCGCTCCAACGTTTAAAGTCAGCCAATTCTTCATACCGCCCCAGCAGGGCCTGAACCCGTTTGATCTTCTTAAGGAGCGTCTGCTTGGGTTCCGCCAGCCCCGGCAGCCATTCGATTTGATACCGGATCGTCTTGAGCACGAGACGCAAGGCGTGAAGGCATTTTCGACGCGGATTGTCCACGGCTGCCTTGATAAGACGGCTGAGTCGCCGTTCCTGTTCCTCACGCAGGACGTCAAGACGGCCGGTGAGGGAATGGCCCTGGGAGGAGATGGTCGGGAGCGCCTGCTTCCAGACGACTTGTTCGAGCTTGCCATAGGCCTGGATGCGGTTCAGCTTCTGCTCTCGTTTCACAATCCAGGCTTCGACGACGGCAAGGTCGGACTCGGCCGCATCGATCTTCGTCAAATACTGTCGGAATACCTGCAGCGCTCGCAATTTGCTCAGCCGCCGCACGGCCCGCGCTATGGCTGCAGCGCGTCGCACGTCGCCAGATAGCTCTAGCAATGCTTGAAGTGTTCGGCAATGTGTCCGGACAGCGTGAACCGTGTCAGCCTGTCCGTCGCCGGCCATCAATTGGCGCAACAATCCTAGCACCGTGCCCTGATAGGCAGCCGCCGCGTCGACCAGACCTTGAGAAGGGGAGGAGGGTGCGGTATGAATAGGGCGTCGTGACCGTTTCATGTCTTTCGGACAATCCGCTCTGGAATGGCCGGCACTCGTTCAAGTTTCAATTGAACAATTCATGGACGCGTCACGCCCACAATCACGCGCCTGAAGGAGTCTCGATGGAATGTCTCTTGTTCCGACATGGTATCGCGTGTGAACGTCAGGACTGGAGCGGGGAGGACGAGGATCGCCCACTCACGGAGAAAGGCGCGACCCGTGCCAGACAATCGGGCAGGGGGCTGCTGACTCTGCGCGTCGTCCCCACACATATTCTCTCAAGTCCGCTGACGCGGGCCCTTGAAACCGCCGCGATTCTGCAATCGCTGCTTCGCTCACAACCCAGGATTCGGGTCTGCAATGAGCTCAATCCTGAGGTCGCTCCGCGCGCGCTCTTGTCCTTGCTCGACACCTTGCCGTCTGATGCCGTCGTGTTATGCATCGGGCACGAACCTCATTTGAGCAGAACAGCCGGTGTTCTCCTCACGGGAAAACCGTGCAGCGGGCTCTCACTGAAGAAGGCCGGCGCCTGCCTGCTTCATCTTGAAGGGATCGTTCGACCATCGACAGGACGCCTCGAGTGGTGGCTCACGGCCTCGCAGCTGCGCGCCCTCGCGTGACCGGAGATTGCCTCGAATTTCAGGCGCTGCCGGAACCATGCGGGAGGAGCAAAAGAATCGGTGCCGGCCAAGATCCCGGATCAGGTGGCGTCGCCCTCTTGAGTCGTCGTGACGAATTGAACCGGTCGCTTGAAGACCTTCTCAAACAGGTCACTGCGGCCACGCGCCGCCCAAATTTCCAACTCAGCATCACCCGATACCTGCACCGTCATCATCACAGTCTTGCCGAGTTTGACATCGACATTCTGCACCACCGAAAACTGGCTGCGGTCCAATCCGTCGGCGATTCGCAGGAGCGCCGACAACACATTGATCACGCGCTGGCTGCCATCCGGCAGGGCGGTGAACTCACCGTGTTTCCGGTTGGGTACCGATCGACGGTGGTAGCGCGCGACATTCGCGACGAGGTCGATTTCTTCGGCCGTGAATCCGGAGAGGTCACTGTTCTTGATCAGGTAATAGGCATGCTTGTGGTGTTGCCGCGAATTGATCAGGTACCCGATATCGTGCAGAATCGCCGAGTATTCCAGCCATTCGCGTTCCCGCTGCCCGAACCCATGCAACGGTTTTGTTTGATCGAACAGCCGTAGGGCCAGCCCCGCCACATGAAGGGCATGTGTCTCGGAGACGTGACACCGGTGCGCCAGAGCCATGATATTGCGCTTGCGGACATCGGGAATGTCCCGCTCCGCCTGTATCCGTTCATGATGCCGTTGGATAAAATCGTAAATAAGTCCTTCCCGGATGGCTTTATCGCAAATCGTCAGCTCGGTCTTGTTCAACACGTCGAGCAGAATCCTGAAGACCATGGTGGCGGGCAGCAGCGTATCCACCCGTTTCGGGTCGAGCCCAGGAATCGCGAGACGCGTTTTCAGTGTGGCGTCGGCCAGGCGCTTTTCAACCGCGATGATTTCCTTCGCGGACACCTTCGCCAGATTCAGTTGCGGGAGCGGGCGTCCGGTTCGTGCAAGATGGATGACTTCGGCCAGATTGCCCGCCATGCCGGACGTCGCAATAATCTGCGCCACTCGTTTCGTCTTGTAGGGACCCAGCGCACTCTTGAGTTGAACGGTGACGGCCTCTTCCAGCTCACGCAACATAGCCTTGGAAGGAGGCGTTTTGGTCAGGTACAAGTCCTTCAGCCTGATGGCGCCCAGCTTAAGACTGCGAGCCTGAAAGATGGTTTCACGGTTGCCGACGATCACCTCCACCGAACCACCGCCGATGTCAATGACGAGGGTGGGGCCCTCGGGCAAGGCCACGCTGTTCTGCACGCCGAGAAAAATCAAGCGCGCTTCTTCCGCGCCGGTAATGACCCGGACCGTCAAACCCGTTTGTTGTGCGACGTGATCCAGAAATTCGCCGCCGTTCCTCGCCTCCCGCACCGCGCTGGTCGCCACGCCTTCGATCCGCTCATACCCTTTATTTCTGGCGAGGGTCACAAGCGTCCGGATCACATCCAGCCCGCGCATCATGGCCTGGTCGGAAAGACGTCGCGAGGTGAAAACCCCGTCGCCCAAGCGAGTCATGTCTTTGAAGCGATCGAGGATCTTATAGGAGTAGTCCGGTTGGACCTCCGCGAGGACCATATGAATGGAATTGGTGCCGATATCGAGGACGGCCAGCTTGGGCATCTAGTAACTCGCGGAAGGAGCGACGTGCCGGATGTTCTTGCCTTCGACCATATAGACCACCAGTTCGGCGATATTGGTTGCGTGATCGGCAATCCGCTCGAGGGATTTCGCCACAAACGTGAGACGGATCGCGCGAGTAATGGTGCGCGTGTCCTCCAGCATAAAGGAGAGCAATTCTCGAAACAACTGTTCGTTCACTTCGTCGACGAAATCGTCATCCGCGCAGACCTTTCTCGCCAACACCGGATCCGAATTCACGAAAGCGTCTAGGCATTCCTTGACCATACGCATCGTCCAATTTGCCATGCGCGGAATATCGATATAAGGCTTCAGCTGCGGCTCGCCGTTCAATTCCAAGGCCCGCTGGGCAATGTTGTCGGCCAAGTCACCCATTCGTTCCAGTTCGGAAGAGATCTTCATACCCGTGGTCACGAACCGAAGGTCGCGCGCTGTGGGCTGCTGGAGGGCCAGCAGTTGAATGCACAGCTCGTCTATCTCGACATCCAACGCATTGACGTCATGATCCTGCTTGATAACGTCGACGGCCAAATCGGAATCCCGATCCACCAGGGCCTGCAGAGCCTGCTGAATCTGCGACTCGACCAGGCCGCCCATGCGGAGCAATGTTTGCTTCAGGTGCGCGAGGTCTTGATCGAAGTGTCGTTGCATGGTGCTGGCTCCTCTCGCGAGTTATCCGAAACGCCCGGTGATGTAATCTTCGGTTCGTTTGTCACGAGGCGTGGTGAAAATGGTTTTTGTGTCGCCGAACTCGACCAACTCGCCCATCAGGAAAAAACCGCACTGGTCGGAGACCCGTGCCGCCTGCTGCATATTATGCGTCACAATGACCACTGTGTAGGTATCCTTCAAGCGATAGATCAGCTCTTCAATTTTCCCCGTCGCAATCGGATCCAGCGCGGAGCAGGGCTCATCCATAAGGATGACCTCCGGTTGCACCGCCAGCGCGCGGGCGATACAGAGCCGTTGCTGCTGGCCGCCGGAAAGTCCGACGGCGCTGTGCTGAAGGCGGTCCTTTACCTCATCCCAGAGACCCGCTCCCTCTAAACTATGTTGAACCAATTCGTCCAGCGACCGTTTGTCTTTGGTCCCATGCAGACGCGGCCCATAGGCCACGTTATCGTAGATCGATTTGGGAAAGGGGTTTGATTTCTGAAAGACCATCCCCACACGCTTCCGGAGATCGGTCACATCAATGGCGGCATCGTAAATATCGACGCCGTCCAACTCCACACGTCCCACGGCACGCGCGCCTTCCACCAGATCGTTCATGCGATTCAAACAGCGGAGCAGGGTGGACTTGCCGCAGCCGGACGGGCCGATAAAGGCCGTCACGGAGTGGCTTCGTACCGTCAGTCCCACATGAAACAGGGCCTGCCGGTGCCCGTAATAAAAGTCGAGATCGCGAACCGAAATTTTCGCCTGAACGGGCGACCCGATGGGCCGCTGGGTAGGAGCGAGCCGGGATTGAGGCATGGTCGGGCGAAGCGAAACCATCGGTGGGGTCGCCGTCACCCTGTCGGATTGAACTTCCATGGGAACTCCTCTCTGTGATCACACTGCCGACGTCGCGAAACGCTTGCGTAAGCGGTTGCGCAACATCACCGCAGCCAGATTCAACAGCACCACCACGAGAATCAGAATCAGGGTGGTCATGTAGACCATCGGCTTCGCCGCTTCGACATTCGGCGACTGAAAGCCGACGTCATAGATATGAAAACCCAGGTGCATGAACTTCCGCTCGAGATGCAGGAAGGGGAGATATTCGTCCAACGGAAGCGCCGGGGCCAACTTCACGACGCCCGTGAGCATCAGCGGCGCGACCTCGCCTGCGGCTCTGGCCATGGCGAGAATCAATCCTGTCAAAATTCCCGGCAACGCGCAGGGCAGAATGACATGTCGGATCGTTTCAAATTTCGTAGCGCCCAGACCGACCGAGCCCTCGCGAAAATCGCGTGGCACGGCAGACAGGCCTTCCTCGGTGGCGACGATCACAACAGGAACGGTGAGTAACGCCAGGGTCAGCGAGGCCCAGAGAATGCCACCGGTTCCAAACGTCGGATTCGGCAGGGATTCCGGAAAAACCAACTGATCGATGGTTCCTCCTAGCGCATAGACGAAGAACGCCAAACCGAACACGCCGAACACAATCGATGGCACCCCGGCCAGGTTGTTCACCGCAATCCTGACCAGCCTGACGAGTGGTCCTTGTTTCGCATACTCCCGTAAATATACCGCCGCCATGACACCGAAGGGCATGACCGCCAGCGTCATCAAGAACACCATCAGAACCGTACCGAAGATGGCTGGAAAAATCCCGCCCTCCGTATTGGCCTCGCGAGGTTCGCCTGAGACGAAGAGCCACAAGTTCCGGACATAGGCCATCACCTTCTCAAACCAACTCATCGCATTCGGCCGACTGACGGCCAACACCTGATCGAGCGATACTCGCACCGACCGACCGGTAGAGAGGGTGAGGAGCACCACGTCCTGGCCTGCCTCTTTGTGCAACCGCTCCAGCGCTTCGGTCTTGGAAAGGTAGTCACGCTCGAGCGCGGCAATTTCATCGACCAGACGCCGGTCTGCTTCAGCGGTGGCCGGATCAGCCCCGCCTTTCAACACCAGAGCCTGGCGCGCAAGCCTGGCCTTTTCGATACGATAGTTGATCGATCCGATGTCCTCACGCTCGAGATGTTCGATTCGCTGGCGCAGCTGGTTTGCCCGGTCCACAAGCGTCGCGAGGGTGGACCAGGTACTTTCGTCATGGTTGATGGTGGCGGCGTTTTCTGTCGCGAGGCTGATGCGGCCATAGGCAGGGCCCCACTCACGACGCTCCACGAACGTCAGATCTTCAGGGTAGGAAATCGATGCAATATCGGCTTCGTTGATCCAACGATACTCAGAACCGAACTGATCTCGATTGCCGACGCGATATCGAAAGCGGCGTTGCCCCGATTGCGCCTCAGTCGTGACTGAATGGGGAATCACCTCTTCGCCTACCATTTGCCCGATCACCGTCTCCTGCGTGTTCAGCGTCACCTGCTGCAAGGTCCCCGGCCAGAACTGCCCCAGACCGTTGAGCATAATCAGGGCAAGCATCCCGGCCACCATCAGCAAACTGATCGCCACGCCGGACGCCGTCATCCAGACGAAGAGTTCTCCGCCTCGCCAGAAATCCTTCATAACCTTGGACTGCTTAACCATGGCTGTATTTTTCCCGGAGGCGCTGGCGGACGAATTCAGCCAACGAATTGATGACGAACGTGACCACGAACAGGAGCAGAGCGGCCAGGAACAGCACCCGGTACAGACTTCCGCCGTGCGGCGCTTCCGGAATTTCGACGGCGATATTGGCCGAGAGGGTGCGGAAACCGTTGGCCCAATTCCAATCCAGAATCGGGGTGTTCCCCGTGGCCATCAGGACGATCATGGTTTCTCCGATCGCGCGCCCGAAACCGATCATCACGGCGGAAAATATTCCGGGACTGGCAGATAATAAGACCAGATGCAGCACGGTTTGCCAACGGGTGGCGCCCAGCGCAAGAGAACCGGCGATATGGGATTTCGGTACGTTGGAGAGCGCCTCTTCGGCAATGCTGTAGATCACCGGCACGATGGCAAATCCCATCACGATACCGACGACCAAGGCGTTGCGCTGATCATATTGGATGCCGAGCCGATTCGACAGCCAGATCTTGATGTTGCCGTCGAACCACCAGGCTTCGAAATAGGAATGACCCCACAGGCAGGCACCGATCCCGATAGCCAGAATGGGCATCAACATCAATGCCTCGTTCCCGGGGGACACATGCCGTTTGACGGACAAGGGACAGAGGTGCCAGGCGAACGAGGCCGTGATGATGAGCATCGGCAATATCAGCACCATACCGGCGAGAGCCGGAAGCATACGCTCGAGGAAGGGGGCCAACCAGAGCCCGGCGAGAAAGCCAAGCACCACGGTCGGCAAGGCCGCCATAACTTCAATGATCGGTTTAATTTTCGCACGCAGATCGTGATGCATGAACTGTGAGGTACAGATCGCGGCCAGAATCGCGATGGGGACGGCAAGGAATAGGGCGTAGATCGTTCCCTTCAGAGTCCCGAAGGCCAACGGAAGCAGACCCAGTTTCGGTTCCACATCATCCGAGCCGGAAGACGATTGCCAGACATAGGCGGGCTGATCGTACCCTTCGTACCACACCTTGCCGAAGAGTGTTTCCAACGTGACTTCAGGATAAGGATTCTGTACCTGGTAGAGCGACAGTTGCCCGGCTCCATCCAGAGCGATTACCCCATCGCCTTTCGGCGCAAATGCGACGGCACGAATAGGAAATTCGCCGATGGCCAGGCGCAACAGCGTTTGAGAAGAGGTGGCATGGTGCAGGAACACATTCCCCTTCGCATCTCCGGTGACAAATCCTTTGACCCGTTGCGACGGCGCGAAGGCGGTCACCGGCGCAGAGTGAGAGCGAAACGTATGCATTTGCGCGAGCTTCCACCCGGATGGCGCGTCGGAGCGTCGAATCAGGCCCCACGTCGACACGGCACCGTCAGCCGCCATGACCACCAGACTACGATCACCGCTGAGGAACCCCAACATACTAATCGCCGTAGTGGGTGCAGCGACCGCATAGGAAGCCCGTACCTCCGGCGGCTGTGTCTCTGATAGTGCGATATGGATGATGCGCCCGTCGGAAGTGCCGACGTACACATGTTCAAGCGACGCATCCAGCGCCAGGGACGTGACAGCGCCTGGCGGTTGAGGCAACTCCGTGATCTTCAGATCGGCTCCCCCCGGATCATCCAGAGCGATCTTGGTGATAAAGAGCCGCCCCGCCTTGGTGGCAACCGCAAAGAGACTACCCTGATCGTTGGATCGATAGGCCAGGCGGACAATGGGGCTATTCGTCACTGGAATGGGTGCGCCGGCATGAACATGCGGCCGCTTCCGTCGTTCACCCTGTTCGGAAAACTCCGTCGTGGTGCCGATCTTCAATAACATGATCTCGCCGGCGGCCGTACCCACGGCAAGACGCGCGCTGTGGCCGCCCCCCGAGGCCATTGCCGTCACCTGCTTCGACGTCAGCTGCGCCGGCATCTCCATGAAGATAGGCCGGCCGGAGGCCAGGTCGAAAAACTGAATCGCACCGGAGGTGAATACCTGCGCAATCTCCCGATGTTCGTCCACTGCGACCTGCGCGGGGCCTTCGTCGGATAACAAGGCAGGCACACTCAGACGTTGGCTCAACTTCGCACTCGGCGCCGTAAAGAACGGGGTGACCTCGCGAAACAGAAAAAAGAAGATACCAAGAATACTGACAATGGTCGCCAGCCCGCCCACCGTAATGACAGTGCGGGCGAGCCGGTCGAGCAGTGGTCGAAGGCGGACGGGCGCGAAAAAGTGCCTCAGAAGGTTCGTCTTCATTAGCGAATCTTGGCGAGTTGTTTCTCAGCCAGTGCCCCGGGGACGGGAAAGTAACCATCTCTGAGCACGTCGGACTGCCCCTCTTTGCTATACACGTACGCAAGAAACTCTTTCACGATGGGGGAAAGGGGTTTACCAGGCGCCTGGTTCACATAGATGTACAGGTACCGCCAGAGCGGATAGGTTCCGTTTTTCGTATTCGCATGTGTCGGTTCGATGAAGGGCTGTCCCACCTTTGCAGTCAACGGAACCATTCTGACTCCCGACGTGCTGTAGCCGATACCGCTGTAGCCGATGCCGTACCGGTCCTCGCTGATGCCTTGCACTACGGAGGCCGATCCCGGCTGCTCCTTCACCTGATCCTTGAAGTCGCCGTTTTTCAACGCATGCTCCTTGAAGAAACCATAGGTGCCCGATGCCGAATTGCGACCATAAAGACTGATCGGCGCATTGGCCCAGTCGCCGCTATGGCCAAGCTGTCCCCAACGGGTCAAGTCCGTGGTATGCCCATGGCGGCGCGACTTTGAAAACAAGGCGTCCACTTCCGCGATGGTCAGCCCTGCAACCGGATTGTCCTTATTCACGAAGAGCGCCAGCGCGTCCACCGCCACCGGGTAGGCGGTAGGGGGATAGCCGAACTTGGCCTCGAAGGCATCGATCTCGCTGGACTTCATTGTCCGTGACATGGGTCCCAGCTGAGCCGTATTTTCGATCAATGCAGGAGGGGCCGTGCTCGATCCTTTACCTTCCACTTGAATTTTGACGTTGGGATACTGCTTGCGAAATCCCTCTGCCCACAGGGTAATGAGATTGTTGAGGGTATCCGACCCGATGCTGTTGATCGTTCCGGACACGCCGCTGACCTTCGCATAGAGCTTGATCTCGGGATCCAGTGTGACCGTATTACTGACGGCCGAGGTCTCCGCCGCACCGGCGGACCACAAATTCGTCGTCATGAACGGCCCTAAGACCGTCAGGGTGAGGCCTACACAGACTTGACCACGTGATAGGGACATACGAAGATTCCTCCGTGAAAAAAAGAAGCCGCCTACATATATGCAGGACAGCTTAAGGAGGCGACATTTCACCTTGTTCACCACTGCGTTACACAATTGTTAACTTTTTCATAACGACAGTCGGTCCGAGGCCGATCGGGATGACAAGCCGGCGCCACGGGAATTCAGGCCTAGCAGGCAATTAACGATTTCGTAACAATGTCGAAACGATCTCGTGACTGGTGACTGGTACACAGCGCCAATAGTTATGCATTTCTTTCGACCATCTTAGGATTAACCATTTTAGGAGTACGAGGGGCAGGCATGAAACGACGACAACAGCGAGCATGGTTCACAAGCCTCTGCCTGTTGAGCCTATGGGCACCAGCCGGGGCGGAGGAGATCGGCCCCGTTCGCTCTCTGGCTCATCCAACAGTTGTGGCCCAAGCGGAATCGACCCGCGATACCGGCACTCCGTCGCAACCACCGGTTGCTTCGCCACCCGGCGGTACATCACTCGAAGATCTGCTCTTACAAAAAGGGTCGATCACGATGGACGAGTGGATTCAGGTCCGAGCGGAACAGGAATACAGCGGTGCGGAAAGCGCCCGGCGGATCGACGCGATCGAGGACTGGAAAACCAGGACCGAATTACTCCCGATGTTGAGAGACAAGGTGAATTTCGGACTCAATGCGCTCCAATTCCTGTATAGCCACCAGGACGCCCATGTCCCGGAAGGAAAAAGTCAGGACAACTTCTCCATCCGCCGATCTGAGCTGTTATTCTGGGGACGCATCAGCGATACGCTGCCTCGTTGGCATGCCTTGATGGAATTCCAAAGCATCAATTTCGGCCGCGAGACACCGGCCGGCGGAAGCGGGGCTGCCACCGGACAACCGATCGCCGCGACCTTCTTTCGCGAATCCTACATCGACTTTCGCCCGTTTCAATCCTGGGCTCCTTATATGAACTTTATCCGGATGGGTATCTTCCGAATGCCCTTCGGCATCTTCACGGAAACCTCCGGCGGGCTTCGCGATATCATCAGCTCACCCTATCTGACCTCCGTCGGAAGCGGAAACGGCAATCGCACCGGGTCGGCCGGCACGATCGACTTCTTGCAGGAACGTGATTTCTTTGTGGACGTGCGCGGGAAACTGTTCAATCGCCTGGAATATGTGGCGGGCATCATGAACAATAACAATTTCCATGCGAATGCAACCGGTGCCAACGCCCCGAAAAGCTTTTACACGCGAGTTCGTCTTTTCGGCACCGATGTGTCATGGATCAGCTTCACGACCATTCAAGGGGAGTCGAACAACGCCAACACGAACATCAACGGCCGCGGTAAGGGCGCATTCGACCGGTATGGCCTCGACTTCCGGTACACCTCGAAAATCATTCCCGGATTTATGGTTCAGGGTGAATGGTGGCAGGGACACGATGGCGCCAACCAAACGACGGTCGGTCGTCCGGCCAACGGCGCCTGCCTCGATCAGACCATCTGCGGCGGGTCCGGAGCGCCGGGCGCGATGCGTCGCACATGGTACGTCCTCGCCAAATACCTGATTTCAGACGGACCTTTTCAGAACTGGGAACCGACGGTCATGTATGAGCAGTTCGATCCGAGCACCAGCGTGTCGAACGATCTCTATACGCGAACGATCCTGGGCTTGACGTACTACTTCGAAAATTTTCCACCCAAGGTTCAATCGAAGATTCAATTTAACTATGAGTTCAGGCATCATCAGGGGAACGGTCCCGGCGTGGCGTATGACACGACGTTCGATGCTTTCGCCCAGAACGCGTTCCTCGTCCAATTTCAAATTCGGTTTATGTAGTCGAACCAGTCGATCGTCGATATGCGAACCCTCCGGAGTTGCGACGCAACCCAGGAAGGCGTAAGGAGGACTAGAATGAACCGTCTACCCGGTGCCATATTCGTCGTGCTGTCTCTCGCCGTCGCTGCCTGTGCGCCGGTTCAACTGTTTCCCGCCGACGTCAGAAACGGCGTCGAGAACGATTTTGATTTCAGCACCTGGCGCAATATCCCGAATGCCAGAATCGGTCAGAAGGTGCAGTTGGGCGGACGAATCGTGCAGGTGAATGGTGGAAACGGCAGCCTCACGATCATTGCCACCCAGTTACCGATTGTGCAACAACCAGCCTATGGCCCCAAAGACTCGGGCCGCCGTTCAGGAGAGTTTTCGATCGTGTATCCGGGATCGTTGGATTCCAAATGGGTGAAAGCCGGCAATCGGCTGATCGTGATCGGCACAACCAAGGAAGCCAAGACTGTCGTGGTCGATGACGTGCAGCGGAGTCTGCCGTCCCTGACCGCACAATGCGTCCATATCTGGAATACCGGCGGGAAGGAAATCACCGATTTCCCATATAATGCAGGCGGCGGGTATGAGCCGTTGGAGGAGGAGACTCACTGTGCGCCACACTAGGCGTCACCTGAGTGGTGAATGACGGACGTACGTTTCATGGGGCTGACCTGCCTCGTTCTCTTCATGGCCGGATGGTCCGGATGCGCCCACGAAGCCACGCTTGTCCGGACGACGGACCAGGGCGGGCTCGTCTCGTATCCGTTTCAATCCGATGCCGACGTGCTAGCCTCTTCCGGCCGGCACGACGCGTTTGCCTTAATTGCCGAACAATGCCCCAAGGGATCCCGGATTGTTCGTGAGGGGGAAATTCCAAAAGTCAGCAGGGCGGCAGATCGTGCCTGGCGCGGGCAAATGGGATTCGATCGGCTGTGGGGAGTTCAATTCGTATGCGAATAACACCGGGCGGCTGGCTGTCGTACCGCAGACCCGTCGCGCTAGTCATCTCCCTTGGACTCGTATCCGTGACGCTCCCTGCCTGCCAGCTGCTGGGCCATGAACGAGTGCTCTACGAACGCCAGGGGGTACAAGTCGGTCTCCAGGCCGATCCCTCAATCTCACGTGCCTCACAACCGACGGTGAATACACATCCCATTGACCTGACGGCTCAGGACATCACGAGCCTGCTCGGCGCCGTCCGCGTGAGCGGATGGAGTGGAACCGTGGTCGGGTGGTTCGACGCTCCTCGCGCGATTCCTCTGTTCGATGACACCGATCTTCACCGGATTGCCCAGCCGGTCGCCGAGGCGTTCAAACAAGCCGCCCCGGATCAGCGGGTGTATTTCTCCATCCCCAACCCGCGTTCCGCCTACGGCGATACCACCGCCGGAGCGCTCTTTGTCCGGGGAGCCTATCTCCACGTCATTGTCACAGACCATAAGGCGTTCTCGCGGGCCGACACGGCCGGGGGCGACGAAAAGGATATTCGAGATACGAAGGGCATGAGGCTTAGTCTTGCGTCCTCCTCACGAATGACGTCCATCACGAAAGGGGACGAGCCCGCCTGGGCCCCATTTGAAGCCGTTCACCTTTCCATGAATAGACATGAAGTCCTGGCTCAAGGCAGTCTACATGCGAGCGAGGGAAGAGCGGCTGCAACGGCTCCGCAAGCGGCAACTCCGACGCAAGCCGCAATGGCTCCTACCAACAAGGCCGTAGAGCCGGCTCAGGAACTCCGCCTGCAGATTCGGGAATTGACCCAATCAAACCAGGATCTGCGTGATCGGTTGACGCAGCAATCGCAGCAACTTCAGGATCTCAAAGAAGAACTTGCACGGTTACGGCGTGACTCGGAGGGGACTCGAGCGAAGAAACCGACAGTTCGCAAACCCACGACGCAGTGACGCCGATCCCGGCGTCACGACGTCACATCCACCAGAACCTTCACGGCTTGCCGGCTGCGTCCGAAGCAGAGGCGGACTTCAGGGCCACCGACAATTTTTGCACCTGGTCCAACGGCAGGGGATAAAAGCCGGC
>WBZN01001182.1_pt1 | contig 13789 bp, 10 predicted proteins | sample 5204281 | NCBI WGS metagenome assembly WBZN01 (sample SAMN12344347, study PRJNA552823) | activated sludge metagenome | biome: Activated sludge suspended growth; feature: Nitrification reactor; material: Wastewater; isolation source: activated sludge from nitrification reactor of wastewater...
CTCCCGATTTCGCTGCCCCGGTGACTCGACCGCCAAGCCGGCGCCTCGTCCCATCGCGACGAAAACATTCTAAACGCGCGCCGGTAAATCGGAGAATCGGTCCGTCTCATGACTGGGTCGCGAGTCCGCGCGTCCGTTCCGTTGTCCGTGTCCATTGTCCGTGCCGTCGGGTTGCAGTCATCGAGGAGGGTTATGTCCCAGCGCACCGCGTCGTTCGCCGCCGCCATGCTTTGCCTGCTTCTGAACGCCCTGCCCGTCGCGGCGGCCAGCCACGGAACCCTGCTCGTCACCGCGGTCGATCCCGAAGACCGGCCGGTCCGCGGCGCCCAGGTCCAGGTAACGTCCGCGCGAGCGAGCGCCAGCCATGAGGCCGCGACCGACGCCCGCGGCGAGGCGCGCTTCCCAGGTCTCGCGCCGGGCGCCTACGAGGTGAGGGCTCAGGGCCCGGCCGGAGAAACCGGCGCCGGCACCGTCCTGATCGCGTTGGATCAGACGGCGGCGCTCCGGATCCTCCTCGGCGCCGCCACGGTGCGCACGACCGAGACCGTGGCCGGTGAGACCTTGCCGATCGACACGCGCAGCCACACCGTGGCGGCGCACCTCGATCTCGCCGCCGTCGAGGCGCTGCCGGTCGCGCGCGACTACCGCGGCATCGTGCAGCTGGTGCCGGGGGTCAACATCGTCCCCAACGGCGTCGGCCTCGACGTGGCGCGCGAGCCGGCGTCCAAGGCCGGCAACAACTATCAGGACCGCGGCGCGGTTCCCGGCTCGCAGACCAACACCTACTACCTCGACGGGCTCAACATCACCGGCATGGCGAGCGGCACGGGCGACCTGGTGTTCGACAACGAGATCATCCAGGAGCAGGAGGTCATCACGTCCGGCGTGCCGGCGGAGCTCGGCGGTGGCGCCGGCTACGTCACGAACGTGGTCACGCGCTCGGGCGGCAACCGCTTCTCGGGCAGCGTCAACCTCTTCGTGCAGCAGCCCTCGATGGTCGAACGGCAGCGCACCGGCGACTCGCGCCTCCTGCAAGCCCTGCAGCGGCGCTATGACACGGGCCTCACGCTGGGCGGTCCCCTGCTGCGCGACCACCTGTGGTTCTTCCTTGCCGGCCAGCAGCGCGACAAGTCGAGCGACACGCGGCTGTCGCTCTCGGCCAGTCCGTCCGGCGAGAGGGTCGAATATGGCGAGCGGCGGCGCAACCTGTTCGGCAAGCTGACCTACGCTCCGACGGCTGCCGACACCCTCACCGGCCTCTACTCGAATGATCCCTTCACCACCCGCGGCACCACCGACGTCAACACACCACCGAACCGTTTCTCCAAGACCGAGAATCGGCCGCGCACTTTCCTGCTGGCCTATCAACGGCAAGCCGGCGCCCATTGGTTTCTGGAGGCCCGTCTCGCGGACTTCAAGCAGCCCATCGTGACCCGCGCCGAAGACCCCGGCGCCGGTCCGTCGAACACGCTGCTCTTCCCGGCCGGCGACCCGACGGCGGCGTACGCGCGACTGCTGGGCTCGGCCCCGGGTCGCGCGGAAACCGACTACAGCCGCGAGCAGGGCGACTTGAGCGCCACGGCGTTCGCGCTCTGGCACGGTGACCACACGCTCAAGCTCGGCGGCCAGGAGGAGCGCTGGCGGGAGGCCACGTCGGGATCCTCGGGCTTCGGCTTCACGCTGACGTCCCTCGCCCCGAGCCTCGGCGGCCTGAGCTTCGCCGCGGCCCGCGATCTCAACCTCCTGCCGGCGAGCGAGTACGACTTCGTCTACCGATCCCTGCTCGCCGCACCCACTTCGAGCGCGTTTCGCACCGCGGATCGCAACGGCGACGGCACGGTCAGCCCCGATGAGTTCGCCGGCCTCACCTTCGCGTCGCGGGCCGGCAACAACGGCGGGGTGAATTTCCTCCGCGCCGAGGACGTGCGCGTCGGCGTCAACGACATCGAAATGCGCAACCGCGTGGCGTACGGTGCGGAGACTTGGCACACCGGGCGCTTCACCGTCCAGGCCGGCACGCGCATGGAGGTGCGCTCGTACATCGCCTCCGACGGCTCCACCATCCTCACCATGGATCCGGCCTTCCTGCCGCGCCTCGGCCTGACCTGGGCGCCGCGCGACGACGGCCGGCAGCGGCTCTCGCTCACCTACGCCGAGTACGCCAATCCCCTGCGCACGAGCATGGTGCGCTTCGCCGGCAACCTCTCGGGCAGCGTGAGCGCCGACCAGATCCGCATCGGCGAGGACTGGTTCACGTATCGCACGCGCGGCTCGGCGAATCGCAACCGGGATGCGGACTTCGCGCCCAACCTGCGCAACGAGATCGAGCGCGAATGGGCGCTCACCTACGCCGCCGAGGTGTCGACGCGCACCAACGTCTTGGCCCAGCTCTACGATCGCCGCGATCGCGGCATGATCGAGGACTACGACCCGAGCGTGTACTTCAACCCCGCCTTGGCCGGCGGCCTCGCGCTCACCCCGCAGGACTTCGGCTACGGCCCGGCGGGCCCGACGGGCGTCAACTACTTCCTCGGCAACCTGGTGGGCGGCGAGCGCACCACGCGCGGCCTCGACCTCGCGATCGAGCGCCGCTTCGACGGCGCGTGGAGCGGCTCGCTCCAGTACTCGTACAAATGGTCGCGCGGCAACACCAACTCCCAGGGCGCGGCCGACCTGCAGGGCGATTTCCTCGAGCTCGACCCCCGGCAGCCCTACATGAGCGGCCCGATCCCCGGCACCATTCCCCATCAGCTCAAGGCCTTCGGCGTCTACCGCACCCCGTTCCGCGTCGAGCTCGGCGCCCTCGCCTACTGGACCAGCGGCGCCCGCTACACCGAAGCCGACATCTGGCGCCCCACCGGCTCCGACATCTACTACAACCACCGCCTACCCGACGGCACCTACGTCCGCATGGGCAACAAGCAGCAACCGAGCTGGGCGACCCTCGACCTGCGCCTGCGCTACCCGCTGGCCCTCGGGCACGGGTTCCTGGCGGACTGCTTCCTGGACGTGCGCAACGCGCTCAACAACCAACGCACGATCCGCGTCGAGCCTGGGTATGGCGACCCGACCTTCGCCTACGGCGCGCCGCGGGAGTTGTTGCTCCCGCGGCGGTGGGAGGTTGGGGTTAGGGTGGGGTGGTAGGGGGTTTGGTTCGAGCGAGCCTCCGAGGTCCGTGGCAGCAGCTCGACGACCGGAACCAAAGGGCTGGCGCAACGCGTCCCAGAAATCTAGACGAAGTACGCACGCAGGCGCCACCAGAACAAGCGCCCGGCAATGCTCAGCGACAGGATGCCGATCATCGATTGAACGATCGACGTTCCGAGCCCGGTGACCGTGACCAGCATGGTGTACGCGCTCTCGAGATTCTCGAAAAGCGGGAGAATTGCCGCCGCAGCGACAAGTCCTGCCGTACCATTGATCCACACCTTCGGACGCGGTAGTTCTTTGAACGGGTTGTACTTCGCGATACCACCGGCAAGAAAGCCAAAGACAATCAGAGCCGAGCCAACGAGGAATGGAATCTTGACCCAAACTCGTAATCCTAACCGCCCCCCTCTGCGCACGATCTCGGAAACCAGGGAGGGGTATCGTCGCATCGCCACCGTCAGGGGGGTTGAGCTAGAACCGCAATCAACAGCCACTGACGCACCGACCGTCAGCAAGGCGCTAGCGACGTCGCCGTGCCCATTCTGAAGAGCCTCGCAGAGCGGGAACGTCGCGCCCTCTTGATCACCGAGATCTGGCGAGGCCCCGGAAGCCAATAACGCAGTCACGACACCCTTATTTCCCTGTAATGCAGCCAACGCCAGAGCTGTCCTCGGCGGTCGACCGCCCAGCAGATTCGCCGAGGCACCGGCCTCAAGTAGCTCCTCAACGATGCGCGTCTCACCAAGGCTCGCCGCGAGCATCAGCGGAGTGGTTTCGTCGCGCCCTCTCGCGTCGACCGCTGCTCGCCCAGATCGCAAGAGCGCGACGACGGCGGCTTCTCGCCCCTGCCTTACGGCCAGCTCGAGAGGTGATTCTCCCCCTACAGTCCCGCAGCGGTTCGAACCGCCCGGGCCAACCGTCACCGCGTTCGGGTCCGCACCAGAAAGGAGGAGCAATGCGATGATCTGCGCGTCGTTTCGAACTGCGGCCTCCGACAAGGGAGTCATGCCACAGTCATCGTACGCGTGAACATTCGCACCGCGCACGATCGCGGTGCTCGCCCCCCGAACATCGCCCCGATCGATTGCGTCGCGCAAGCTCACGCTGCTACCCACTTGCGCTACGAGAGGGGCGGCCGTGAAGGACAGCAACGCCAGTGACCGACCTCTCACTGTTGCTCCGACGCCAACGCTTCTATCGCAAGTGCGTGGGCACCTTCTATCGCTTCGATTTCCTTCCTATTGAGATGCAAGCGTCCTGTGCACGATCGACACTGAATTCGGTTCTTGTCGAAGTCCTCTAGGAGGCGCACCGCTGCCGACTCTCTTGCTTTCAGATGGCGCACCTCGTCCTGAGCCACCTCAAGCTGATGAGCCAAATTCGAACGCGTGTCGGAGACTGCCTCCCCGAGGGCGGCGATGCTCTGCGACTGAACCATCAGTTGGCTCTGCTCGGTGCGGCTGCTGGCTTCGAGGCGCCTGAAACTCTCGACCATCGCCAGCCTTAGGCCGTCGAGTTCGGCGTCGACGGTGCTCTTGACCTGTTCAGGAAGGTAGATCTTCAGGTTGTTCGAGAAATCGTCAAATCGCCTCTTCGTCTCGTCAGCGATCGCGGTGGAGATCGCATTTTCTCCTCCACCCTGCGCCTGCGCTAGGGCTTGGCGGCAGTCGGACTCTCGCTTGGCTAGACTGCTGTCGCTGGCCCTTAGCTCTTCAAGGGCCTTCTTCCCGTCATCGCGCTCACGCACACAGCCTTGGTATTGCTCCAGAGGCACGCGGTCACAAGACAGCGCGGCCAAGGTCACCAGCACAAGAGTTGCCGAGTACCATGTACCACGAGCGGAAGCGCGCTCGCGACTGCGAAAAATCCTCCTGCCCGAGACTCGAAAGCTCACGCCTGTCTTCCTCATGCCCCCCCTTTACTGGCCACCTATTGACCAATGCAATCCCGAAACATGCACTGCCCTCGCTCCGCAAACGCCTGACGATGGAAATGAGATGTGACGACAGCAAGGCTGGTGCCAGGAATGGATATGCTTAGATGCCGAATCTGACCGGCAAGAACCTTCGCGTCTGTTAGCTTCGTAGCTAGCTCCCCCGTGGATCGCTGGCTGGACTTCACAGTCGCGGCAGTGAGTCGAGATCCAAGAGAAGCAACCCGCTCACACGCTTGGCAACGCGCCAAGATGCTTGGCGCTTCATGCTCGGGCGGTTCCGACCTAGATGTTCAGCCGCCTGATCTTCAGCGCTAGACCGTTGCGCGTAAGACCCAACAGCTTCGCAGCTCGAGACTTGTTGCCGCCGGTGTCCGCCAGCGCCCTTCGAATGGTGGCGCGCTCGAGATCGTCAACCTGAGAAGCGAGCGTCTTGCTACTTTGCGTGAAGATTCCTTCGCTTTTCGCAGTTGCCGAGTGAACTCCATCCCAGTGCCTATGAATACCTGCAAACTCGCCGCGACCCAGCACTCCCCCATCCGCACACAACAACACCGCTCGCTCCAACTCGTTCTCGAGCTCACGCACATTCCCCGGCCACGGGTGATCGAGCAGCAGCGCCAACGCGTGGCGGGTGATGCCGGTGATTTGCTTGCGATACTTCTCCGCCGAGCGCGACGCGAAGCCCAGAATCAACTCCGGCAGGTCTTCCCGCCGTTCGCGCAGCGGCGGGATGTGGAACTGCAATCCGCGCAGGCGATAGAAGAGGTCGACGCGGAAGGCGCCCTCCTGGACCAGCTTGGCGAGGTCGCGGTTCGAGGCGGCGACGACGCGGGCATCCACCTTCTTCGCCGTCGAGCCACCGAGCGGCAGGACTTCGTGCTCCTGCAGCACACGCAGCATCTTCGCCTGCAGGCGCTCGGGCATGTCGCCGATCTCGTCGAGGAACACGGTGCCGCCTTGCGCGAGCACGAAGAGGCCGGGGCGCGGGTCGACGCCCGTGGCGACGCGGGCCGTGACGCCGAAGAGCTCGGCTTCCAGGAGCTCGCTCGGGATCGCGGCGCAGTTGATCGCCACGAACGGACCGCGCGACTTCGGGCCCGAGGCGTGGATCAGACGCGCGAACAGCTCCTTGCCCGTGCCGGTCTCTCCCACCAGGAGGACGTTCATCTCGCTGCGGATCGTGGCGCGCATGTGCGTCAGCAGACCCTGAAGCGCGGGCGAGGCGCCGACCATCATTCCCGGAGGAAACTGCAGGATCTCGCCCTCGGACGCGCTCGCGGTGGACGGCTCGGCCACTGCCGGCGCCCGGCGTTCCAGAAGACGGTCCGCGAGATAGTCGAAGAACTCTCGCTGCCAGGGCTCCGGCTCGGACCGCGTCGCGGCAAATCGCGCCACCAGGGCGCGCTCACCGTCGTCGCCGCCACGACCGACCAGGGCGTGCTCCAAGCGGCCAGCAGGATCGCGCCGATCCGCAAAGAGCTTCGAGAGACTCTCGAGGAACTCTTCCGACGGATACTGCCCGTGGCACGCCTCGATCGCGAGCTCCGGGTCGCGATCAAGCACCAGCAGCGTCTCGCAGCCCAGGGCCTCCGCACAGCGCCGCAGGAGACCAGCCCGGCCGCGTGCCGGCAGCTTGGCGCCTTCGAGCTCTCGCACCAGGCGCAGAGCCGCAGCCGGCGAGATCGACGTGCCGTCCTCGCCGGTCCCCGACCGCCGGTCGGTGGCGCGGGACGCGCTCTCACGGCGGAGCGCGTGCGATGCTCCGGTCAGAGCGAAGGCGACCTCGGCGTCGGAGGACGGCAGGTCTTCGAGCACCAGGGCTGCACGCCCTACGAACACGGATTGCCCGGCCCGCAGCAGGAGCTCGTCGACCCGGCGGCCCTCGCTGACCAGCCCGTTCTTCGAGCCGAGATCGCGCAGATGAACACCCTCGGCGTGCGGCGAGACCTCCAAGTGGAGCTTGGAGACGCCGGGGAACGGCGCGTGCAGCTCATTCTCGGTGGATGAGCCCAAGCGCGCGGCCGTTTTGGGCACGGCGAACTGGCGCACCTTGTCCTCGAACCTGACGGCCAATCGCAACATGCGGCGCTCCCTCCCGAACTCGGACGAGCTTCAGTCTTCAAGCATGGTTCGCAGCGAGCCGTGCACGGTGCCAGGCGCGCAGGTCGCTGAGCACGCCGTCGGCCTCGGCCCCGGCGTTGCGCAGCAGACGCGCGCAGCGATTCGCCACCAGCTCGTAGTGCGCCGCGACGCCGACGTTGGTCGTGAGCGCGCCGCGCAGTTGCTGGAGCGCCTCGCGTGCCTCGCTCGCCGCCTCGGCGCGGCGGCCGAGGTCGGCCAGGAGCTCGGCGCGCAGGGCGCGCAGCAGTGCGACCGTCTCGGACGCGCGCCCGAGCTCGGCGTCGAGCGCCACCAGCAACGTGGCGGCGCTCTCGTGCCGCGCCCAGCGGAATTCGAGATTCCAGTAGCGCTCGAGGTCCGGCGACGACGCTGGGTCGCCCAGCCCGGCGATCGCCGGCGGCGTGCCCTGGCGCCAGCGGACGTATTGGGCATAGAACTCGGAGAACTGCAGGTTCATCGGATAGAGGCGCGAGAAGCGCGCAATCTCGGCCTGGGCCTGGTCCCACCGTCCGAGCTCGCCGAGCGCGAGCACCAGCCCTTCGACGAACTCGTACTTGCCCCGGCCAACGCCGTCGATCGCACCGGGACCGAACCCGCGGCGATACCAGTCGATCGCACGGTCGAGCTGGCCGCGCAGGTGGAAACTAGTCGCGGCATCGAAGGCGGCGTCCGACAGCCCGGGCGAGGTCACGAGCAGATTGGCGAACACCTTCTCGGCCTCGGCCGTGGCGCCCTGCGCCACCAGCGCCTTGCCGAGAGCGCGCGAAGTCCATTCCGTCAGATAGCGATCGTCGGCCTCCGCCGCCAGCCCGTTCGCCATCCGGCACTCGGCCAGCGCCTGCGCCGGAAAGTCGTTGGCGAGCGTGAGGCGCGTGCATTCCTGAAGATGCTGGTAGGCGGCACTGCGCCGCTCTGCCCGCGTCTCTTCGGGCAACGGCGACCGGGAACCCTCGAGGAAACCCTTCCAGTCGAACCGCGCTTCCGTGTCGTCGGCGAAGTGCAGGGTAATCCGGCGCGCCTCGCGATCGACGCGCAACGCCTTGGCGCCGGCGAGCGCCGCACGCGGGCCGAGGGAATACCAGAGCAGGCCGTGGGTGTTCGGCGGCGACGCGTTCGCATCCGGCGTACCGGGGATCTTCTGGTCGATGCTCGGCGCGTCGAGCGCCTCCGAAATGACGTTGACGTCCGGTGAGATCTTCACCGCCGCCACCGCCGAGTACCAGCCCATGCGGTTGTTGATGCCGAAGAACAGCAACTCGGGCTTGCCGTCGCCGTCGATGTCCTCCGCCGCCGCGAAGCGGTGGTGGCCCGAAGCGACGAACACCACGCGCGAGCGCTCGATTTTCGGCTCGTACAGCACCGTGAACGACGGCCAGTAGGGATTGTGAAAGTACGAGGCGACGATCTCGTCGAGGCCGTCGCCGTCGAGATCGACGGCGCGCAGGACCGGGAAGTACTGATCCGCGAAGGTCGGAAAGTTGCCGGCGCCGGTCGCGAGCTGCACCTTGCGCAGGACCTTGCCGGTGTCGGCGTCGAGGATCGACAACATCCGCGTGAGACGCCCTTCGACGGAGCCCGGCGGTCGGTCGATGGTGAGCACGCGCGGCGGCTCGCCCTCGTGCAGGCGGGCCACCACGGCGCCCGCCTCCGGATCGACCATGGGGAGAGTCCACAGGACCGTGCCGTCGCGAGCGATGGCGCTGGTGCCGTTGTCCCCGACGCGGACGAGATGCGAGAAGCGCGGTTCGCGACTCGCGAGGACGCGCGCGCCGGCCAGCGCCACGGCGACGAGCGCGAGCATCCCGACCGCGATGCGCGTCGCGCGTCCGCGCACGCGATGCGAGCGCCAGCGCCGGCCCGCGCGCAGGTCCGCGAGCACCGCCTGCGCCGACGGATAGCGGCGGCGCGGCTCCTTCTCCAGCAGGCCGGCAACCACCTCGGCGAGGAACGGCGGCACGTCCGGGCGCAGCGCGCGAAGCTCCGCCGGGGTGCCGCGCACGTGTCCGATGAGCGCGCCGAGCGAGCTGCCCGCCCGGTGCGGCAGCTCCCCGGTCAGCATCTCGAACAGCACCACGCCCAGGGAATAGAGATCGCTGCGCTCGTCGGCGTCGCGGCCGAGGATCTGCTCGGGCGCGAGGTAGTCGACCGTGCCCACCACCGCGTCACCGACGGTGGCGCGGGTTTCGTCGCTCGCCCAGCGCAGCGCGAGACCGAAGTCCGCCAGCTTCACGTCGCCGGCGGCGGTGAGCAGGATGTTGCCCGGCTTCACGTCCCGGTGCACGATGCCGAGACCGTGCAGAGCCGCCAGGCCTTCGAGCACCTGCTCGCCCACCTTGACGGTCTCGGCGACCGACAGGCTGCCGCCGCCCAGCCGGTCGCTGAGCGAGCCGCCGTGTACGACCTCCATGGTGAGATAGCAGAGCGCGTCGCCGAGCACGAGGTCGAAGATGCGCAGCAGGCGCGGGCTCTCGGCTTCGCGCGCCACCGCCGCCTCGCGGCGCAGGCGGGCTCGGGGCGTCGGCCCGAGGCGCTCCGGCCGCAGCATCTTGAGCGCAATCTCCTCGCGCAACTGCCGGTCGTAGGCGCGGTACACCACGGCATAGCCGCCGCGGCCGAAGACCTCCCGGAGCTCGTAACGCCCGTCGATCAGCGTCCCGAGCGGCAACGCCTCACCGAGGCGCGCCCCGGCGAGCGACTCCAGATCCACGGATTCAGTGCGCGATTGCGTGCGGTCCGGCGCGCTCATATCCGCAGAACGAGATGCGGCCGTCCCGAGTCGATCCCTGGAACCAGCACAGTGAGCGCGAGCATACTCCCTGGCCGTCCGTCGGGCTGAGCGCCGGGACTTGTCGTGGAAGCGCCAGCATGAGCTGCCGGACCTCGATGACTCGTACCGCTCCCCGAGCAGAAGGTCGCCCTCTCCCCGCGTGGTGTGCAGAAGCGAGCGACCGGGAGACGGCGGCCTTCGAGGCGGCCTCCTCCGCGCGTTTGACGCAGCCAACGCCCGGGCCTGCAACCGGGCCGAGCCCCGATCAGCCGCTACCGGTTGGGACGTTGCAGGCTACGCAGATGGGGAGCCCTGTCTTCGACACACCCGGCCCGGTCCCCGGTTCCCGTGTATCCTCGAACGGTGAGCGACGCGCCGCTGATTTCGCTGATCGTTCCCGCCTGGAACGAGGAGCACTACCTGCCCCACCTGCTCGATTCGGTCGACCGGGCCCGCGCGCGATTTCCGGGCGGTGACGGGGCGATCGAGGTCGTGGTCGGCGACAACGCGTCGACCGACCGCACGGCGGAGATCGCGCAGTCGCGCGGTTGTCGCGTTGTCCTCGTCGAGAACCGGGTGATCGGCGCGGCGCGCAACGGCGGCGCGCGGGCGGCCCGCGGCAGCATCCTCGCGTTCATCGACGCCGACAGCCGCATCCACGAAGACACCTTCGCCGTGGTGGCGCGCACGCTCGCCTCACCGGACGTGATCGCCGGCACGACGGGCCTGGTGTTCGCGCGCTGGTCACCCGGAATCGCCGCGACGTACGCCATGGCTTTGCCGGTCGCGTGGCTCACCGGACTCGACGCCGGCGTGGTCTTCTGCCGGCGGGCCGACTTCTTCGCAATCGGCGGCTACAGCGAGGAGCGCCTGTTCGCCGAGGACGTCCAACTGCTGCTCGATCTCCGGCGCCTGGGACGCGGCCGCGGTCAACGACTGGCGCGGGCGCGCGGCGCCAAGGCCGTGACCTCGACGCGCAAGTTCGACCGCCACGGCGACTGGCACACCTTCCGCATGTTGCTGCAGGCGGCGCCGCACTGGCTGCGCTCGCGGGCGCGCCGCGAACGCGCCATCCGCACGGTGGCGCGGCGCTACTGGTACGAGGAGCGCTTCAACCCACCTTCACCACCCGCGGACGGATCCCGGGCCCAGCCGCCTGCACGGTGATCCGGCAACGGCCCCGGCAGGCGCCGAACACCACGTCGGTGACGTCGGCGAAGTCGGCGAACGCGGTCGAGAACTCCAACGTGCCGGACTGCGCCACGACCAGCATCGCGCGGTCACGACCGCCGACGTCCTCGAGCTCTGCCGAGATGCGGCGCGACAGCTCCGCCGAGAGTCCGCTCGCGCGTAGCGTGCCGTAGTCGGCGCGCGTCGAGGCCGGCAGGAAGATCAGGGTGGCGTTCACCCCGGGCGTCACCGGATAGACCGCCGTCGCTACCGAGCCCCGCGGCGCCGAGGCAAGCTCATCGTGCAGGGCGGCGAGCGAGTCGGTGAACCGCGTCACGTTGCCCGCGCAGGCGAGCGGCGCCGACAGCGCAACCGCGAGCAGCAGGGCCAGGGGGTGGAACACGCAGCCCTGGCGGGCACCGGGGCGAAACACTGGGGCCGGGTTGTGCGCCATCTTCACTCCGGGAACGAGACGCAAGGGAGATCCGGCGTCGCGCGGACTCTACGCGAATTGGGCGGCCACTCCATCATGCGGTCCCGGTCAGCTCGCGGCCGCGAATGCCTGCCGTCCTCGTTCTCGCGCGTTCCGGCGCAGGTCCGGCGAAGGCGGCGATCCCCGGTGGCGCGCCCGCAGCCGCGGCTTCGGCTCGTCAGCGCGGCAGCGTGAACCAGAATGTGGCGCCCGCGCCCGGCGCGCTCTCGACGCGCACCGCGCCTCCGTGCGCCTCGACGAACGACTTCACGATCGCGAGGCCCAGGCCGGTGCCGCCCTCCTTGTCCGGATCGGTTTCCAGCTTGTCGAATACGCGCTCGATGCGATCGGCCGGGATTCCGGCACCGTTGTCGCGCACCCAGCACTCGATGGCGCCGCCGTCGGAAAGCTCGTGCGCACCCACCTCGACCAGACCCCGCGGGGCGTAGGTGATCGAGTTCGCGATCAGATTCTCGAACACCCGGCGCAGCGTGCCGGCGTCGGCGTACGCGACCGCCTCGTCCGGAACCGCATTCGTGAGCGTCGTGCCCGCACCCTCCGCCAACGGCTGCAGGTCGTGCAGCAGGGACTCGACGAACGGCCACAGGTCGAGCTCCCGGCGTTCCAGCCGCACGCCCCCCTCGGTCGCGACGTGAGCGCTCTCCTTGAGCACCTTCCCCACCAGCGATTCGAGATGCCGCACGCTGCGCTGCAGCGTCTTCAGGCGGCGCGCCGCCGTGCGCTCAGGGCGAGCTCCCGGCGCGGCGGTCTCCGCGGAGCCGCCCGGTTCGGCCAGCTCCGCCTCGAGGAGGCTCGCGATCAGCGCGATGGCGTTCAGCGGCGTGCGCAGGTCGTGCGCCACGAACGCCAGGTACTCCTCGCGACGCCGCTGCACCTCGAGGGCCTGGGCCGTGGCGAAGGTCTGGACGGCGAGGCTGATCGCCTCGTCCAAGACTCGGTTCAGGATGTGGAACGACTTGCCGCCGAGCTGGATGCCGTTGGCTTCCGCGAGATCGTGGATACAGCCGCGCAGGATGTTGTACTCCCCCACCACCTCCACGATGTCGAAGCCATCTTCGTGGCGCTGCAGTCCATGGGCGGGCGGACTGCCCTCGAGCATCGCCTCGGGAATCGTCTGGTCGTCCACCTGCGCCAGGGCCCTGGTCAGCTCCTTCAGAAGCCGAGGCACGTGGTCGTTGAGGGTCGGCGTGTCTAGATGGCGAGCCGAGGGCAACTCCCTGACCTGCCGCCGCCAGGCCGCCAGAAGGTCCTCGCGCCGTTGGGAGAGGAGCGCGGCCAGTCTCTTGAGATTCTCGGTGTTCATCCGGGTCCGGCGAGGCCAAGCGTCGAGGCGATTCTCGGCACCGCGCTGCCGGAAACTACAACGCGCAGCGGCCCCGGGGGAAGAGACCGGCTCGGGACAGGCCCATTTTCAGCCCTCCGGGACGGGCCGCGAAATCACCGTCGAGAGCATCGTGGCCACCAATTCGCGACCGGTGTCCCGTTCGCCCCACACCTCGGCGAAGGACACGACCAGCGTGCGACCGGCGCGCAGCACCTTGGCCTCGGCGACGAAGTGCCGGGCCCGGGCCGGGCGCAGCAGGTTGATCTTGAACTCCACGGCCAGGACGTCGCAGTCGCGCGGCACGACCGACAGCGCCGCATAGCCGCACGCCGAGTCGGCGACGCTCGCCAGCACGCCGGCGTGCAGGAAGCCGTTCTGTTGCGTGTGCGCGGCCGAGAACGGCACCCCCACGTGCACCACACCCGGCTCGACGCGCTCGAGCCGCGCACCGAGCGCGGTCATGAAGGTCTGGCGGCCAAAGCTCTCGCGTACCTTGGCGGCGAAGTCGGGATTCGGCGGCAGTGCGTTCTCGGCCATGACTCGACTCCTAGCGCAGCATCAGTTTGAGCTTGGGACCGGCGAACGCGAACCCCTGGCGCTCGTAGAACGCCCGCGTCCGGGACCAGCGCGGCGCCTCCGGCGCGGTGACCTCGAGGCGCCGCCAACCGCGCTCGCGGCCGACCACCGCCGCCTCGGCCATCAATCGCGCGCCGGTACCGGAGGAGCGGTGCGCCGGCGCGACGTACATCTCGTTGATGATGCCGTGCCGCCCACCGGCGTAGATGGCGAAGGTCTCGACCAACGTGAGCGCGCCGACGCAGTCTCCGC
>WBZN01001554.1_pt1 | contig 13786 bp, 12 predicted proteins | sample 5204281 | NCBI WGS metagenome assembly WBZN01 (sample SAMN12344347, study PRJNA552823) | activated sludge metagenome | biome: Activated sludge suspended growth; feature: Nitrification reactor; material: Wastewater; isolation source: activated sludge from nitrification reactor of wastewater...
ATGAACAGGACCGGCAGGAAGAAGATGATCATCGGCACGGTGAGCTGCGCGGGCAGGGCGGCGGCCTTGCGCTCGGCGATCGACATGCGCGCCTCGCGGTTCTCCTGCGCCAGCACGCGCAGGCCGTTGGCGATCGGCGTGCCGTAGCGCTCCGCCTGCAGCAGCGTGGTGGCCAGCGCCTTGAAGGCGGGCAGGCCGGTGCGGTCGGAGAGGTTCTCGAAGGCCTGGCGGCGGTCGCTGAGGAAGGCGAGCTCGGCCGAGGTCAGGCCCATCTCTTCCGCCATCTGCGGCGAGGTCTCGCCCATCTGCTCGGTCACCTTGGCGAAGGCGGCTTCGATCGACATGCCGGATTCGACGCAGATGACGATGAGGTCGAGGGCGTCCGGGAAGGCGCGGCTGAGCATTTTCTGGCGCTTCTGGACGGCGTTCGACAGCAGGATCTGCGGCATCAGATAGCCGAGCAGGCCCATGCCGGCGACGGCGATCAGGCGCACGCCGATCGGCTTGTCCGGGAACACCAGCCAGGCATAGAGCAGGCTGCCGATGATGAGGCAGACCGGCACCGCCACGCGCATGAACAGGTAGTTGGCGACGGCCGAAGGACCGCGGCGGCCGGCGCGCGCCAGCTTCATGCGCAGTTCCTTGGCGTCCAGCAGGTCGCGCATGGAGACGCCGCGCAGGGCCAGCGCCTTGAGGCCCTTGCCCTGGGCGTCCTGCAGGCGGGCGCGGGTCTGGAACGAGGTGGTCTGCGCCTGGGAGAGCTGGCGCCGACGCTCCTTGACCGAACGCAGGCGGCTCTCGAAGCGCTCGCCGCGCATGAAGGGCAGCGCCAGGGCGACGATGGTGGCGAGCGTCGCCGCGAACACCACGATGATGATGATGCTGTTGAGGTTGAAGCCGCCGGAGAAGCTGATGCCGAGCTGGTCCATGCGCGCTTCCTAGATCTCGAAATTGATCATCTTGCGCATCACCAGCACGCCGACCGTCATGATCAGGAAGCCGGCGAAGACGCACCAGTTGCCGGCGCTGGTGGTGAACAGGATCGACACGTAGTCCGGGGCGATGAAGCTGAGGATGGCGCCGACGGCGAAGGGCAGCGAGCCGATGATGCCGGCCGAGGACTTCGCTTCGCTCGACAACGCGCGGATCTTGTCGCGCATGCGCTTGCGGTCGCGCAGGATGCCGGCGAGCTTGGCCAGAGTCTCGGCCAGGTTGCCGCCGGTGGTCTGCTGCGTCACCAGCACGATGGAGAAGAAGCGCGTCTCATTGCTCGGCACCCGGGCGGTGAAGCGGTTCATGCAGTCTTCCAGCGTCAGGCCCATCTGCAGGCCCTCGGTGATGGCGCGGAACTCGATGCCGATCGGCTCGGGCATTTCGCGCCCGACGATACCGAGACATTCGGCCACGGTCATGCCGGTACGCACGCCGCGCACGATCAGGTCGATCGCCTCGGCGAAATTGGCGGTGAACTTCTTGATCCGCCGCTTGACCAGCACGCCGAGGATGAAACGCGGGATGCCGAGGCCCCCGATGACGAGCGCAAGGCCCGGAACGAAGAGCGGCAGGCCGAACGGCAGGGTCAGCAGCGCGGTCAGCAGGGCGCAGACGCCGCTGTAGATGAAGAACTGCTTGGGCGTGGTCTTCAGGCCGGCCTGGATCAGCTGCTCACGCAGCTTGTAGCCGCGCTGCTTCGCCTTCATCTGCTCGGCGGCCTTCAGCTTGGCTTCGATGTCGCGGCGGCGCATGCCGGTCTGGGCCTTGCCGCCCTTGCCGCCGCGCTCGGCGGCGGGGCCGACATGGCTCAGGCGGCGCTCGAGCCGCGCCCGGGGCCCGTACAGGCTGTTGATCAGGCCGATGCCGACGACAATGACGGCCAGCACCAGCACCAGCACGGCGCCGAGGATCATCGGGTCGAGAGTGGCGAGACGCTCAATCAAGCTCTTCTCCCATGATGTCGGCCAGCTCGCGCTCCTTGCCGAAATACTTCACCTGATCCCAGAAGGCGGGGCGCAGGCCGGTGAACTTGTGCCGGCCGACGATGCGGCCGGAGGAATCCTCGCCCTGGATCTCATAGATGAAGAGGTCCTGCAGGGTGACGACCTCGCCTTCCATGCCGATGATCTCGGTCACGTGGGTGATCTTGCGCGAGCCGTCGCGCAGGCGGGCCGCCTGGATGATCACGTTGATCGACCCGGCGATCTGCTCGCGCACCGTCTTGGCGGGCAGCGTGTAGCCGCCCATCGCGATCATGTTCTCCATGCGCGAGATGCACTCGCGCGGATTGTTGGCGTGGATGGTGCCCATCGAGCCGTCGTGGCCGGTGTTCATCGCCTGCAGCAGGTCGAAGGCCTCGGGTCCGCGGACCTCGCCGACGATGATGCGCTCGGGTCGCATACGCAGGCAGTTGCGCACCAGGTCGCGCATGGTCACCTGGCCGACGCCCTCGAGGTTGGGCGGGCGGGTTTCCAGGCGCACCACGTGCGGCTGCTGCAGCTGCAGCTCGGCGGCGTCCTCGCAGGTGATGATGCGCTCGCCCTTGTCGATGAACTGGGTCAGGCAGTTCAGCAGCGTGGTCTTGCCCGAGCCGGTGCCGCCGGACACCACGGTGTTCAGCCGGCAATGGCCGATGATCTGCAGCAGCTTGGCGCCGGCCGGTGAGACCGAGCCGTAGTTCATCAGCTTTTCCAGGGTGAGGCGGTCGCGCTTGAACTTACGGATGGTGAGCGCGGCGCCGTCCAGGGCGAGCGGCGGGGCGATGACGTTGACGCGGGAGCCGTCCGACAGACGCGCGTCGCAGATCGGGCTGGCTTCATCGACGCGCCGGCCCACCGCGGAGACGATGCGCTGGCAGATGTTCATCAGCTGCTGCTGGTCGCGGAACTTGACGTCGGTAAGCTCGATCTTGCCGTTGTGCTCGATATAGACCTTGTCCGGGCCGTTGACCATGATATCGGCGATGTCGTCGCGCGCGATCAAAGGCTCCAGCGGGCCGAGGCCGAGGACGTCGTTGCAGATGTCGGTGATCAGCAACTGCTGTTCGGCGGCGCTGATGGTCAGGTTGCGGAGGTTGATGATCTCCGCGACGACCTCGCCGATCGCCTCGCGCACCGACTTGTGGTCGAGCTTGGCGAGCTCGGCCAGGTCGACCGTCGAGATCAGGTCGTTGAAGACGTTCTGCTTGATTTCCTGCAGCCTGCCGTCAAGCTCGCCGGCGCGGCCGGCCTTCTTGACCGGCTGGGCGGCCGCCTGCGCCACCTCCGCCGTCGCGGTGGTGACCGGGACGGAAGCGTTGGGGGATGGCGTCGTCGGTGGCGAGGAGCGGCGGCCGAACATGCGCGGTCAGTTACCCTTAGGCGTGCTTGGTCTGGTGCTGCTTGCGGAACATCCCGCCCAGCGAGAACTTCTTGGCGGGCTTCGGTCCCTTGGTACTGCCGCGCGCGCCGAGCTTCATGGCGAGATCGGTGAACACGCCGACCAGCTTGTGCGTCTTGAAACGGTCGCCGATCATCTTGCCGTCATTGGCGGCCTCGATGAACACCGCCGGATCGAAGGGGATGTTGGCGATCGGCTGCACGCCAAGGGTATTCGAGATGTCCTTGGGCAGCAGCCGCGTGCGCTTGGCGAGGTCCGACTTGTTGATGATGACGCGGCACGGCCGGCTGTCGCCGCGCTTGCCGTTCAGGAAATCGAGCAGGTTGCGGGCGTCGCGGATGTTGGCGATGTCGGGGCCGACCACGATGATGGCCTCGTCGGCGCCGATCATGACGCCCTCGACCCAGCCGCTCCAGGTATGCGGCACGTCGACGATCACCAGCTTGGTCATCTGGCGGCACAGGTCGATGGCCTTTTCGACCGCCTCCTCGTCGATGCCGTCGTAGTGGCGCAGCGCCCCCGAGGTGCTGAGGATCTGGAGATTCTCGTCCTCGTTGACCATGTAGCGCTCGAGCAGGGTGGCGTCGAGGCGGTCGGGATCGGTGAAGGCCTCGCCGAATGGCTGCCGCGGGTCCTGGTTGAAGGCGAGCCCGGCGGTGCCGAAGGTGAGGTCGAGGTCGGCCAGGATCGTGCGCATGCCGACCTTCTTCGCCGCCGCCCAGGCCAGGTTCTGCGCCACGCTCGAGGAGCCGACACCGCCGCGCGCGCCCATCACCGCGATGTAGCGGCAGCGCTCGGGCCCCTTCGGGTCGTGCGCGGCGCGCTCGATTGCGTCCATCATCGCTTCGAGGCGGAGCGGCGAGACGAGATAGTCGGTGACGCCGAGCGAGACGATCCGGCGGTAGACCGAGATGTCGTTGACCGACCCGACGACGATGAGCTTGCGGCCGGGCTCCACCACCTGGGCCAGGCCGTCCAGGCGGCCCTGCAGCGTGTCGTTGTCGCCGTCGTCCTCGACAATGATCAGGTTCGGCGAGGGGTGATCGGCGTAATGGGTGATGGCGCGCGCCAAGCCGCCTTCCCGCACCGCGACCTTGCAGCGGGAGAAGTTGCGCTGTTCGGCCAGGGCTTTGCCGGCCGCGGCGGTCTCGTCCTTGATGGCGAAGACGTCGATGCTCAGACGATATTGCATGGGTTCATTCCGCCTTGTGCGACCTTTAGAAAATCTTGAAGTTGTAGTCCTGCTGCAGATCGTTCGAGCTCGGCAGGGCCTCGCCGCGCGTGTACTTGTCGATCACGTAGAAGGCGCGGGCGCCGCTGCGGCCCGGCGTCATCTCCTGCGGGTGCGACAGGTCGCGGGGATTGGCGGCCATCACATCGATGTTGTGCTGGACGGCGCAGCCGAAATTGCTCGAGATGCCATTGTTGTAGTCGGAGTCCATCGGCTTGTCCCAGTAGCCGCATTCCTCCGGCGCGACGACGAAGATCGGGAACGCCATATGCGCGGTGCCGGCGGTCTCGTCCTGCTCGACATAGAGGTTGATGTCCTCGGCGTTGACGCCGCGTTCCATCAGCGCGTTGGCCAGCTGCAGCGCATGCTCGCGCGCCGCCGGATCCTCGACGTTGCGGCCGGCGACGGTGACGTCGAGCGGGGCCTGGCCCTGGCCGTAATAGGCGGCCAGGAACTCGTTGATGCGGGTGTCGTCGTCCGGGCTGGGCTTGCCGGCATAGAGCGGGCCGAGATCCAGGCGCGCCGTTTTCTGCTGCACCGTGGTCGGGTGCGAGTAGTGCGGGTCGTGGGTCGCCATATCGGTCTCGCAGGCGGCGAGCGCGAAGGCCAGCAGCCCGGCGCCGGTGATGCGGAGGAGGGAGTTCTTCACGGCTGGTCCCCTTAATTGATGATGTAGCCGATGGGGCCCTTCGGGCCATCGGGCGGCAGGTCTGTTGCGGTCGGCCGCTTGACGTAGATGTTCTGCAGGTTGCCGATGAAGTAGCGGTCCAGGTCGTGCGACGGCGCAAAGCCGTCGGTGCCGGCGACCAGCTGGTCCGGATCGACGGGCTTGGCGAGGATCACCGAGACCAGGATCACCAGTTCGGTCTCGTTGCGCTGGAACGAGGTGGAGCGGAACAGCGAGCCCAGGATCGGCAGATCCATCAGGCCGGGCACGCCGTTGACCGTGCTCTGGATGTCGTTCTGCAGCAATCCGGCGATCATGATGCCGCCGCCGCTGGGCAGCTCGATGGTGCTGTTGGCGCGGCGGGTCTGCAGGCCGAGGATCTGGAAGCTGTCGTCGCCGAAGGGGATGACGACGGCGTTCTGGGCCGAAAGCGCGCTGACCTCGGTCGAGACCTTGAGCCAGATGCGGCCCGGGCCCATCACCACCGGCAGGAAGGCGAGGCTGACGCCGAAGGGCTTGTACTCCACCGAGACGGTCGAGCTGTCGCCCTTGTCGGAGACCGCGACCACCGGGTATTCGCCGCCGGCGAGCATGCTGGCCGGCTCGCCCGAGACGGCGAGCAGGTTCGGCTCGGCAAGGGTGCGCAGGAGGCCCTGCGTCTCCAGTAGCTGGAAGGTCGCGTCGAGGTCGTTGATGTTGACGCCGAGCGTGCCGGCGAAGACCGAACTGGAGAGGCCGGTCGCGGCGGCGGCGAAGTCGAGGCTGAGCGGGCCCAGGGTCTGCGGGCTGATCAGGTTGGAGGCGCCGAGTTCCTTCAGCACGCTCTTCTGGATCTCGGCCACCTTCACCTTGATCAGCACCTGCTGCTCGGAGCCGATGGTGATCATGTTCACGATGTTGGCGTCGGCCTTGACGAAGCGGCGGGCGATCTGCTGCGCCTGCGCGGCGGCGGCATCGCTGCTGGCCACGCCGGAGAGGACGATGGAATCGCCGACGCCCCTGGCCTCGATGCGCTCCTTCGGCAGCAGGCTGTGCAGGGCGGCCTGAACCGAATCGCCGTCCGGCTGCACCACGACCTCGAGCTTGCGGATCAGATTGCCGCTGGCGTCGACCAGGAAGACGTTGGTGACGCCGACGGCGCGGCCGATCAGGTAGACTTCGCCGGGCGCGCGCACGACGATGTCGGCGATGTCCGGGTTGCCGATGATGACGTCGCGCACGTCGCGCTCCAGCGTCACCGCGCGCGTCTTGTTGAGCGACAGCTCGAACTGGTCGGAGGCGGCGCCGCCATCGGCCTTGGCCAGCGGCTCGACCGGGATCTGTACCCGTTTCGACGGCTTCGCCGCCGCGGGGCTGCTTTCCAGTTCATAGGCGTCCAGCGGGACGTTGGCGGCGGTCTGCGCCGCATCATCCGGCAGTTGGATGTGATTCTGGGATTCGGCGGCGCTCAGTTGGTTGATCTGGCTGACCGCGTCGAGGATCGCCTGCTGGCTGTCATCCAGCGCCGGGGTCGGGTTGTGACCGGTCGGGTCCACCACCGGCATCTCGACGGTTTCGGTCTTGGCCTGGACCGGGGCGTTGATGATGCCGATCATCTTGCGGATCGGCTTCAGGCTGGACTGCGCCGCCTTGGCGACCGGCGTCTCCGGCTGCGCTTCGGGGGCGGCGGCGGGTTCGGCCGTGTTCGTCGCCTTGGGCGCGGCGTCGGTCGTGGGGAAGCCGTACTGGTCCACCGTCACGGCGTCGACGCTGGTGGCGCCGGCGTCAAGCGGGGAGTCGACGACGATGCGCGGCACCTCCGGCGAGGTCGCGGACGGCAGGGGATCTGCGAAGGCCGGCGAGGTTCCCCACATTACCCCGACGACACAGATTGCCGCGATTCGCTGAAGGTTACGCACGGTCAGAATCCTTCTTGAGAGATGGCACCGCCGCGATTGACGCGCACGACGGAACCGGCTGGACCACCCCCGTAGAGGCTCGAACTGGTGAAGATCGCCGATACGGCACGGCTGGTGGCGACGTCGGAGACGAAGTTGAACGGATCCTCGAAGGCGTCGACCTCGTCCTGCACGGTCTGGTCGACCACCATGGAGCGCAACACGAGGGTCAGGCTGCCGAGCTGGCCGGCAGTCAGCAGCTTCTCGGCGTCGCGCGGCGAGACCTCGAGCGTCGCGGTCTTGCCCACGTCGGCCGGGCCGGAATCCTCGTCCCGCGCCAGCGACTGGTCGATGGCGAGGACCTTCACGTTCCGCATCACGGTTTCGGTGGTGAACTTCACCAGCGAATCGCCGTCGGGCAGGGTCACGGCGCGGCCTTCGGTCGATTCCGCCTTGCCGTCCGGTCCCATCACCTTGATCTCATGGCCGATCGACAGCAGCACGTCGACGTAGTCGCCGGGGGCGATGAAACCGCCGGCGCCGGTGTCGGCCGAGATCTTGATCGAGATCGCGCGCATGCCGGGCGACACCACGGCGGAACCGACGCTGCGGTCGCCGCGGTTGATCAGGGCGTCCGGGCTGATCGGCTCGTTCATCAGGATGCGGCGGCGGGCGACGGCGCCGACGATGTCGCTCTCGGCGTTGCCGGTTCCGCTGGACGCCATCTGCGTCGGCGCGGGCTCGGCTTCCTTGCTCTTCTCGTCGTCCTTCTTGGCCGTCTTCTTCTTTTTCGTCTTGTCGTCGGCGCCCTCTTCCTCGGCGGCGGGCGCCGCGGCGCTTTCGGCTGCTTCCGGCGCAGTCTCGCCGGCCTGCTCACCCGGCGCTTCGGTGCGCACGATCAAGCCGACTTGCGTCGGCGGCACGGTGGCGGAGGGGATGACGAACTCGCTCTCCAGGATCATGCGGTCTTCGACCAGCGCCTCGGGCCATTCCGCCCAATTCACATCCTTCGACGAAAGCACTTCGCCGGGATTGATGTTGCGGCTGGCGACCAGGACCTTGGCCACGCCCGTCGGCCGCTGCTCTTGCTGCACGACGACGGGCTGGGCCTGCCGTTCCAGGAAAACCTTCACGAGGAATGCCGCGGCGCCTGCCAGAATGAAGGCGATAACGGCGAGCATGATGACTGATGGCCTCATGGAGAACGCGGCTCCTCTTCCCACGAATAGCGTCAAGCGGATTTATTCGAGTATCCGCAATTGACTGCATGCTAGGGGTGCATGGTGAAGGATTGGTAAACCGCATATGGGGCGATTACGGCCGGCGCAGATATTCGTGAAAACCGCCGAAGCGATACCGCCCGGTCGTAAGAAACCACCCGGGGACGACAAACGCAGACTTGATTCTTGCGATTTCGTTCAGGCACTTGCCCGCGATGTCGCGGGCCCGGAACGCCGGCGCGCCGGGCGGCCGAACGGCCGGCCGCAGCTAGAACGGAAGCCAGCCTGTCAGCGGCGATTGCGGCCCGAAGAGAAAGAAATCGATTCCGGCGAGCGCGATGGCGATTCCGTAGGGCAGGCGCGCGAAGGGCGCGGCGTGGCCCGGTTGGGCGCCCGGTTCCTCGGGCGCCAGGTCGCGCGCCGGCCCGGCGGGCGGCTCCGGTGCGGCGGCTGGCGCCTTCGCCGGGCCGGCCAGGCGGCGCCGGATCAGCCAGATCACGCCCAGGATGCCGCCGCAGGCCGACATCACCAGCAGGAACCGCGGCAAGCCCGCGAACTGGGTCCACAGCGCCATCGCCGCGATCAGCTTGGTATCGCCGCCGCCGAATATGCCGAACGCGAAAGGCACCATCGCGACGACCAGCACGGCCGCTCCGGCGGCGAGCGACCAGCCGAGCTGGTGCCAGGAGCTTTCAGCGGCGGCAAACACGGCGAAGCAGGCGATGACGCCAAGGACCAGGGCATTGGAGATCCGATAGCGCCAGCCATCCTCGATCGCCGCCGCGACCAGGCAGAGCAGGGCGGCGATGGCCGCTGCGAGTTGCAAGGTGGCGGCGAAGCCGGCGGCGTCAGGAGATGCGGACATGAGGCAGGGAATGCGAACGGTTGAAGGGAATCAGGCGGCTGCGGCGCGATCGGTGGCGCCAGCTTGCCTGCAAGACCCGGCAGGGGGCAAGCGGGCTGGAGATCGATGGCGCGGCCCGCCGCGGCTGAGCACCGCAATGCTGAACGGCGGGCCGTTGGGCGGCCCGCCGTTCAAAGTCCAGCACGTACGCAGCGCTTACGGCGCCGGCGGCACGCTCTGCAGCGCATCGCTGATGCGCGTGAACACGTTGACCAGCTCGTTGCCGGTGATGGTCACCGACGCGATGATCACCACGGAGATCAGGCCGGCGATCAAGCCGTATTCGATGGCCGTTGCACCCGACTCACAGCGGCGCAGCTTGCGGATGAATCGAAGCATGGATATTCCCCTCATGGACGAAGCCGAATGGACGAACGGCGGGCCCTTGCGAGCCCGCCGTCCGCAGTAATCAAGCGCAGGAGAGCGCCTGGCGCTTACGGCGCCGGCGGAACGCTCTGCAGGGCGTCGGAAATGCGCGTGAACACGTTGACCAGCTCGTTACCGGTCGTGGTCACGACACCGATGATGACGACCGAGATGAGGCCGGCGATCAGACCGTATTCGATGGCCGTGGCGCCAGACTCGCACTTGCGCAGTTTGCGAAAGAAGCGAAGCATCGTTAGTTCCTCCTAATCGACGTGGCGCCCCGACGGCGACCACTTCCCACTCCACCCATGCGGCACCGGATCATTTTGCCGCCGAATGTCACATGAGCTAATAAATACATTCGAAGTCCAGAACAAGTAAAAAATCGATCCCGGTAGAAGATTTATTTGAGATAATTCAATACTAAAGTGATTTTGTTCGAGTAATACAATAAATGTCGTAGAGCCTTGGAAATTCTTCGGGTGAGCGACGGCTCGGAAAAGCGAGCGCGATGTTCGCCCGAACGTGCCTTTATAGGCGCCGAGGTTTTAACAAAGTATGAAAACCGGGGGTTAATTCGGCTTCCGCGGGAAAATTGCCCTCGGGAACGGGATTTTTCCTGGTCCGCCGGTGGGCTAAAATTTTAAGTAAATCTCGGCGAATACTGTGACGAATTCAAATATTCGCGAAAAGGCGCGGGAATCCGCCGTTTTCCGCCGGCTTCAACCCGGCGGCGGCTTCGGCTAGGGTCCGGCGCGGAAATCGAGGGAGGCGACGTGGCGATTCTCTATGCCGACGATCCGGCCGACGCAGCCGACTGGGCCAAGGCGATTCGGGCCCTGGATCCGGCGCTGGACCTCCGCTTCTGGCCGGATTTCGGCGCCGCGGACGAGATCGACTTCGTCATCGTGGGGTCGAAGGCGCCGGCCGACCTGCGCCAGTTCCCCAATCTGCGTGCCATCCAGTCGACCTGGGCGGGGGTCAACCTGCTGCTGGGCGATGACGGCTTGCCGCCGGAGCGGCCGCTGGCCCGCATGGTCGATCGCGGCCTGACCGTCAGCATGACGGAGTACGTCGTCTACCACGTGCTCGATCATCTGCGGCAGGGGCCGCGGCTGCGCGCGGCGCAGCGGGCGCGGCGCTGGATCGAGGTCGAGGAGCGCCATCCGCGTTCGGTTCGGGTCGCCATACTCGGCCTCGGCGTGCTCGGCACGGACGCGGCGGCAAAGCTGCACGCCCTGGGCTTCCCGCTGCGCGGGTGGAGCCGCAGCCGCAAGGACCTGCCGGGCGTCACCTGCTTCGCCGGGCGGGATCGGCTTGCCGCCTGCCTCGACGGCGTCGAAGTGCTGATCTGCCTGCTGCCGCTGACCGACGATACGCGCGGCATCCTCGATCGCGCGGTCTTCGCCGCCTTGGCGCCCGGGGCCGTCCTGATTCATGCCGCGCGCGGCGCGCACCTGGTCGAGGCCGATCTGCTGGATGCGCTGGCTGCCGGGCGCTTGTCGCGCGCGGTGATCGATGTCTTCGCGCCCGAGCCGCTGCCTGCCGGACATCCGTTCTGGCGCCACCCGGCGGTCACGGTGACGCCGCACGTGGCGGCGATCACGCGCGCCGGCACCGGGGCCGAGGATATCGTGGCGAATTACCGCCGCGCGCGCGCCGGCGAACCGCTGATCAACCAGGTCGATCGCCGCCAAGGTTATTGACCGCGGGCTATTGATCGCGGGCTGTTGACCGGGGGCTATTGGCCGGGGGCTATTGACTGGGGGCCGCTAGCGCAGACGGCGATAGCCTTCGGCCCGCGTCAGCATCATCGAGATGTGGTTGCGGCGGATCATGCCGAGCGCGTCGAAATCGTTGACCGCCAGCGCGCGCAGCGATTCCTCGACCTCGTAATAGAAATACTCGACCTCGCGGCGAATATCGGCTTTCGCCATCCAGCCGTACCAATAGCGGTCGGTCTGATTGTAGAGCTGGTCCTGGAACTGCCGCAGGAAGGCGTTGCCGACCACGTTGTTGAGCCGGGCGAAGAAACGGTCGCAGAGATCGGCATATTCGCCGATCGCAGGTTCGGCGTCCGCCTTCAGCATCTCCTCCAGGCGCCGCTTGACCGCCTGCAGCTCGGCCAGATCGGCTTCCGCGAGCGGGCGCGGCGACAGCCGCCCGATCAGGCTCGCCAGCGCCATGCGCAGTTCGTAGATGTCGCGCAGTTCGGCCGCGTCGACTTCGGTGACGCGAATGCCGACGCCGTTCTTCACCTCGACCAGGCCCTCGACCGCCAGCCGGTGCAGCGCCTGGCGCACCGGCGTGCGGGACACCTCGAACTCGCGCGCGATTTCCGCCTCGGTCAGCCGCTCGCCCGGAGCGTATTGCCGCGTGGCGATGCGCTGGCGCAGCACGTCATATACCCGCAGCGAATTGTCGCCGTGGCGCGCCGGCGCGTGCGGCGCGGCCGAGCGTTTCGGCGCAGCCGGGCGCTTTGGCTGGTCCGTACGGGTCGGAAGAGGCGGGCGCCGATGCAAGGTCATGCTGGTCCGGTGCGGTGGGGCCGCCCATATAGTGACGGGAATCGCAGGGGGCAACAGCCATGAAACGTGGCCAATGCCGGGCGCAGGCATTCCTTAACGTGCGTGGCGGAACATGGCCGCGGCGATTGTGCCGATTCGCGCCCGGCTGGGCACCCCAATGACCCTGACGCCTGCGTTCTCGCTGCCGATCCAGAGTGAGGTATTGCGCCGGTTGCTGGCGCATTGGGACCGGATGCGGGGCGCCCGCCGCATGCCGGCGCGGGCGGATTTCGACCCGCTCGACGCCCGCTACGCGCTCGGCTTTCTCAGCCTCATCGAGGTGCGCCGGGAACCCTTGCGCTTCTACTTCCGGCTCGACGGCACCAGGCAGGTGGATCTGTTCGGTGTCGACTGCACCCGGCGCTATCTGGACGAGGCCATGCCGGCCGACCATGCGGCGATGGCCGTGGAATCCTATCGCGACGTGGTTGAATGTCGCATGCCTCGCCACCATGCGCGGAAAATCCGGTTCCATGAACGAATTATTGACTATGAAGTGCTCATCCTGCCGTTCTCCGAGGACGGCGAGCAGGTCAACATCCTGATGACCGGCATTGTGCCGAACTATGGCTAGGCCGGCGCCAATCTGCGAGGCGGTCCCGCGCGGTGGCGCAAATGTGCCGCAGGTCACTTTTTTGCGCGCGGGCGCAGGCCTATATGCAGGGCGGCGTTGAAGGATTTGACATCGGGCACGATCCGGGGGGCTTGCGATCACCGATTTGTGTGTGTCGCTCCCTGGCCCGGCCCCTGATATTGCATGCGGGAACTGGGGGCGCCCCGCCGGGTTGCGCCCCGTAACGGGTGGAGAGGATTGAATGAAGCGGTTTCTGACCCAGGCGGCGATGGTGGTCTCGGTGGGCGCGACCCTGGCGGGCTGCGCGCAGAGCTATCAGCCGGTCGTGGATACGCGCGGCCACGACACGTCGCGCTATCAGCAGGACCTCTATGAATGCCGGCAGTACGCCGAGCAGGTCAGCCCGGTCCAGGATGCCGCTGTTGGCGGCCTGGGCGGCGCGGCGGCCGGCGCGGCGCTCGGCGCTATCACCGGTGCCCTGGTGGGCGGCGTCAGCGCCGGCGAGGGTGCGGCCTTCGGTGCGGCGACCGGCGGCGCGGTCGGCCTCGGCGCCGGCGCCTATAACGGCGTCAACGACCAGCAGCGTATCGTCGACAACTGCCTGCGCGGTCGCGGCTACAACGTCCTGAACTAGGCTCTTTTCCAGCCGGTTGGCGAGATGACGAGGCCCCGGGCGCCACGAGCGCCCGGGGCTTTTTGCGTCTTCCGGCACTTTTGGCAGACGCCGGCCGGCGGCAAGAGTCACTTAAGATAAAATCCCTAGATTGGATTCTCCGGGTCAGAGGGAAAAGGGGGAATCCATGCTGCGGCTTCTGGGCATCCTGGTGCCGGCGCTGGCTGGCGCGGTCTTGGTTTGGTTCATGATCCCGGTGCCGCAGAACGCGGGCGGCGGCACCAAGGCGGAGCAGGCGCTGTCCGAGGACGACAAGAAGGTCCTGTCGGTCGCGCTTTCCACGTTGGTCCGCAGTCCCCGAGATTTGTTCGGCCAGCCGCTGCAGATCATCACGC
>WBZN01001556.1_pt1 | contig 13783 bp, 14 predicted proteins | sample 5204281 | NCBI WGS metagenome assembly WBZN01 (sample SAMN12344347, study PRJNA552823) | activated sludge metagenome | biome: Activated sludge suspended growth; feature: Nitrification reactor; material: Wastewater; isolation source: activated sludge from nitrification reactor of wastewater...
GGATGAGCCCGCCGCAGGTGCCGTCGAAGACCTCCGGGAACGCCCCCGGGCGCCGGAGCAGCACCAGCACGCAGCGATAGCGGGCCCGCCGGCGGCTTTCCTGGGCCCCGCGCAACCGGCGCAGCAGCTCCGCGTTGTTGGCCGCATCGACCTCGCGGGGCGATCCGGCGGCCCCGGCCCAGCGCTTGGACCGGACGCCGGGCTGTCCCCCGAGGGAGAAGACCTCAAGGCCGGAGTCGTCGGCCACGGTGGGCAGCCCGGTCTGCTTGAGGAAATACTCGGCCTTGTGCCGCGCGTTGGTCTCGAAGCTGTCGGCCACCTCGAGGGTGTCCTCGATGGGCCGTTCCGGGACGCCGACGTCGTCGGGAAACACCACCTCGTGGCCGGCGGCCTCGAGGATGCGCCGGATCTCGCGCTGCTTGCCCGCGCTCCGGGTGGCGAAGAGCAGCTTCACCCGGCGAGCGCCTGTGCCTGGGCGGCGAACAGCTGGGTGATCCCGCCCTGCGCCAGCTCCAGCAGGCGGTCGAGCTCCGCCCGCGCAAAGGTCCCGTGCTCGCCGGTGCCCTGGACCTCCACGAAGCGGTCGGGACGGACCATCACGATGTTGGCGTCGACGCCGGCGTCGCGGTCCTCGAGGTAGGCGAGGTCGAGCCGGGGCTCCCCGTCGACGATGCCCACCGAGACGGCCGCGACGAGGTCGCCGAAGGGGCTCGGGATGCCGGCCCGCTGGGCCAGCCAGGCGCAGGCATCGGCGAGGGCCACGCACCCGCCGGTGATGCTCGCGGTGCGGGTGCCGCCATCGGCCTGCAGCACGTCGCAATCCACCTTGATGGTCCATTCGCCGAAGGCCATGGTCTTCATGGCGGCCCGCAGCGACCGGCCGATCAGCCGCTGGATCTCCTGGGTCCGCCCGCCCGGCCCGCGCCGTTCCCGGTCGGTGCGCTCGGCGGTGGCGCGCGGCAGCATCGCGTACTCGGCCGTGACCCACCCCTCCCCGCTGCCCTTCTTCCAGCCGGGCGCTCCCTGTTCCACCGAGGCGGTGCAGTGCACCAGGGTCCCTCCCATGCGGATCAGGCAGGACCCCTCCGCGTAGGGATTGACCCGGCGCTCCAGCACCAGGGGGCGCAGCTGGTCGGCAAGGCGGCCATCAGGTCGAGCCACGGAGACGCTCCACGATCGCGGTGGTGGAAAAGCCATCCTGCAGGGTCACATGCTTGACGCGTCCGCCGCGGGCCGAGACGATGTCGGCGCCGACGGTGTTCGCGAGGGTATAGTCGCTGCCCTTCACCAGCACGTCCGGCTCGAGCGCGCGGATCAGCTCGAGCGGCGTGGCCTCATCGAAGATCACGACACAATCCACGGCGGCCAGGGCCGCGAGCACCCGGGCCCGGGCCAGGGCCGGGACGATGGGGCGCTCGGGCCCCTTCCCCAGCAGGCGGACGGAGTGGTCGCTGTTGAGGCCCACCACGAGGGCATCCCCCTCGCCGCGCGCCGCCTCGAGCAGCGCCACGTGCCCCGGGTGCAGCAGGTCGAACACGCCGTTGGTGAAGACCACGATGCCGGCCTGGGCTTCCCGCCAGGCGGCCGCGGCCTGGCGGTCGCGGAGCTTGCCGGAGGTGTCCATCACGCGCCGGGGACCCGGGCGAAGATCACCTTCAGCGCCACGGGGGCGATGAACGTGGTGGCCATGACCATCAACAGGACGATGCTGAAGGTGGTGTCGCTGAGCAGCCCCGCTTGGCGGCCGACGTCGGCGAAGATGAGCCCGACCTCGCCCCGGGGAACCATGCCGGCGCCCACCGTCAGGCGATGATACCGGACCCACGGGGCGCCCCAGCCGGCGACCAGCTTCCCGGCCACGGCGATGAGCGTGAGGGCACCGGCGATGAGGAGCACCGCCCCGGCGTCCGGCCGGGTGGGATCGAGCAGGCGCACGTCGGCGGCCGCGCCGACATTCACGAAGAAGATCGGCGCCAGCAGGGCGGCCACCGGCCGCACCTCGTGCTCGACGGTCGGGGCGTGCCGGGTCTCGCGGAGGATCAGCCCCGCCGCGAAGGCACCGATGATGAGGGCCGACCCCACCTGGGCGGCCAGCGCGGCCAGCGCCAGCGCGAACGCGATCGACACCGCCACCACCACGCCGCGAACCCGCATGCGGAGGACGCGATCGGCGAGGCGGGGGACCAGCAGGTTGCCCAGGACGAGTGCCGCGACCAGGAAGCCCACCGCGATCGCGAACGTGGCGCCCACCCCGGCCGCGGTCACCGTGCCGCCCGCGGCGATGCCCGAGACCACGCTCAGGATCACCAGGCCGATGATGTCATCGATCACCGCGGCGCCGAGGATGATCCGCGCCTCCGCGGTGTCCATCCGGCCGAGGTCACCCAGCACGCGCGCGGTGATCCCGACCGAGGTGGCGGTCAGGGTGGCCCCGACGAAGATCGCCACGGTGCGGAGGTCGCCCCCATCGCCAGTGGCCGAGTGCGGCAGCCACGCCCAGTAGGCGTAGCCGAGGACGAAGGGGACCGTCACGCCGACCGCCGCCACCGCCAGCGCCGCCGGCCCGACGCGCGCCATTTCACGAAGGTCGGTCTCGAGCCCCACCTCGAACAGCAGCAGGATCACGCCGAGTTCGGCCAGCAGGCGGATCATGTCGGTGCCGGGCGCCCCGGCCGCCGGCACCACGCCGAGCAGGCTCGAGCCCAGCAGGAGGCCCGCCGTCAGTTCGCCCAGCACCGAGGGCAGGCCGAGCCGCTCGGCCACTTCGCCGAGCAGCTTGCCGGCCACCAGCATGGCGGCGACGATCAGGAGGAGGTGAGGCAGGCCGCCGTCCGGCCCCGCGGCCCACAGCGGCGACGGCAAGAGGAGCAGCAGCACGAGCAACCAGGCGGGACCGGGGCGGACAGCCCCGTGTCGCCACATCAGAGCGGTTCCTCGGCGATCGGCACGTAGAGGAAGGTGTGGGTGAAGATCGGGACCACGACCGTCTCGCTGTACTGGGTGGTGATGGTGATCTTCCGGGGCTTGCCGCTGCGGGTGATGGTGAACTTCCGCGCGTCGGGCGGCAGGCCGAGCTCGTCGACCTTCGCCTCGAGCCGGCGGCGGATCACCCCATCGCTCAGGGTGGGGGCGAGGCGCGCGGAGACGCGCATCTCGTCGAGGAGCTGGTAGTAGCGGATCCAGGGCTGCCCGAAGTGGATCCCGTAGTAGACCCCGGCGACCAGGATCACCAGGGACACCAGGCAGCCCGACGTGCTCGCCCCGCGGCGCGAGGAAGGCCGAGCGTTCACCATTGGGACTGGGCTCCGTCTACGATGTTGGTGACCAGCTTGCTGAGGGCGCGCCCGCGAGCCCGGGCCTCGGTCTCGGAGCCCGGCTCGTACTCGCCGTCGATCGACATGCCGTTGCGCTGCCAGAGGACCTTCCCGTCCTTGTCGACGATCTCCACCGAGACGCTGAGCTGCACCAGCCGCTTGTTCACGTTGACGGTGCTGTTGCTGCCGCCGGTGAAGGCGACGGCCACGTCCGGCTCGTATCGGGTGATGCTGCCGCGCACCACGGCGTCGGCCGAGGCCTCGCCGGCCTGGCGGAGGCCCAGCCGGCCCTGCACGGCGGCGCGGACCGAATCCACGACCTCCTGGGTCAGGGTCGGCTCCGCGGTGAGGTTGTCGAACGGGAGGATGGCGACCGTCTTGATCTCGGGCGGAAAGCCCCCGCCCTTGAAGCCGTAAAGGCAGCCCGTGAGCACGAGGCCGCTAAGGCTCGACAGGACGAGCCCAGATCTCAGGCGGGAACTGCGCTGCGGGAACCGTCGCGTAGAACGTGATCTCCAGTTTGGACGGCACACTGGGCACCGTCAGCCTTGCCTTCACCGGGTGGCCTTCCGCGGTCAGGGTCACGGACGCCCGCCCGATGACCTTGCCGCCCTGCCGGACCTCGGCCACCAGCGTGGACCCGCCGCTCCCGCTCTGCACGTAGGTGGTGGTGTCGGGCCCCGCCACGTACTGCCAGGCGGTGGTCCCTCGCTCCTCGAGCCCCAGCAGCGTCACCCCATCCACCGGCGGTCGTGCCACGCCGAGCACTGCCCAGAGCAGGGCGATCCCGGGCACCAGTTCGTCCACGGAGCGGTCCGGGACCACCCAGATCGCGGAATCGCCCACGACCGCGGCCGACCCCTTGCCGATCCCCAGCGACCCGGCGAAATCGAACCGGAGCGAGTCCGCCGGGACGATCCGCACGCTGCCACGACCACCCTTGCTCGCCTGTTCATCCTGGTACAGCCAGGTGAACCGGTGCATCACCGCCTGACGGGGGGTGGTTCGCGCCACCCAGGCATCCACCTGCTCCGCCCCGACCGGCACGAGCCCCTTCGGGGCCACTGAAGCCGGCGCCCCGGTGCAGGCGGCGAGGACGAGGGCAAGATAGACCACCCCGCCGGGGCGGTCAAGCCGAAACCATTGTGGCATCAGTAGTTATACCCAAAGAAGAACTGCACGAAGCTGCGCCGCTTCTGTTCCGGCCCCAAACCATATCCCCGGAAGCCCCGGTCGCTCCACCGCCGGCCCCAGTCGAGCCGGAGCACCAGGCCGGGGATGATGGGCCACCGGAAGCTCACGCCGTAGCTGCCGAGCACCGCCCGGTGCTCCTCGCGAAAGAACCAGGTGCGTCCCACATCCCCGAAGAACGCCCCCTGCACTTCCGGGAACCGGGCCGGGCCGGCCGGCGTGCCCAGGGTGAAGAAATCGAGCAGGGGAAAGCGGAGTTCGCCGTTCACCATCCACGCCTTGGCCCCGATAATGTAGCCGTAGTTCGGGTAGCCGCGCAGCCCGAGGGTACCGCCGATGTTCACCCGCTCCGGGCGATCGCCCCCGCTATAGAAGCCGAATCCGCGCACGGCCACGGCGGCCCGCCGACCGAGCCGCAGGTACTGCCGGGCATCGAGGACGGTGGTGTACCCGTCGAAGCGGGCATTGCTGAAGTCGCTGGCCACGCCCCCGGTCAGGGCCAGGAGGTGGCCGTCGATCGGCCCGGAGGAAGTCCACAGCGCGTTGCTGTGGACGAAAGTCACGTACTGCGACGCGATCCAGCCCTTGCGGCGCGGTTGGTCCACCGGGAGCGTGAAGTCGACGCGATTGGAGTGCTGCAGGACCCCCTGCGCCTCGATCCGCGCAAAGCGGGACAGCGGGTAGCGCAGGAGGCCGAAGGCTCCCACGGCGTTCTCGGTGTAGGCCGCCGTGAAGTCGCCGACGTACTGGCTGCCCTTGAAGCGGAAGGCGCCGACCCCCCAGTTGAGTCGCCGCGTCTGGTTGAGGTACAGGCCGAGCAGGCTGGTGTTGTCGAACAGGTTGCGGAACTCGCGCCCCTGGTAGGTGCTGATGTTGACGAAGAAGAGGTTGTCGCTCAGCAGGTCGCTGATCAGGAAGGTGGCCCCCTGCCCCGTCCCGATCTTCGGGGCGTAGACGAACTCGCCGGCGGCAAAATCGAGGGTGTACTTCCGCCGGTAGGGCTGGCTGCTGGCGCGGGCGAGCCGCCCGTCACTCCCCGCCGGCCATGCCCAGGCCGAATGCGGCGGCGGCGGCTCGAGGGTGAAGCCCTCGGTGCGGGCGGTGGAGTCGGCCGGGAGGAGGTAGACGCCGAGTCCGAGGTCGTTGAAGCCGGACACGAGGAAGGCATCGCGCCCCCGCACCGGCGCGGCGTCGAAGGCGCCGGTCCAGGCCGAGGTCTCGCGCCGCCCCGTGCCGAGGGTGTCCACCGAGAAGACGTTGAGTACCCCATCGCGCCCGGAACTGAACAGCACCCGATCGTCGGCGAGCCAGACCGGGGTTTCATCGACCCAGGCGCCGAAGGTCAGCTGGCGGATGGCGCGGGACTCAAGGTCGAGGACAAAGAGGTTGACCGCGTCCTCCAGGCCGAGCGCGGTGCGGTCGGAGGCAAACACCACCCGGCGGCCGTCGGGGCTCACGCTGGGGTCGATGTCCTGGTAGTGGTCGTCGGTGAGCCGTTCCAGGGTGCCGTCGGGCAACGAGAGCCGGTAGAGGTCCGACACCCCGGCGTTGGAGAGGCCGCTGAAGACGACGCCACGGCCATCCGGGGTCCAGGAGGGTGACAGGATCGACACCAGCTCCGGGAACTGGTATCGGCCCACCAGCTTGCGCTCCGCCCGGTCGAAGATCATGAGCGCATCCCGCTCCTGGTAGCGGGAGGAGAAGAGCAGCAGTTCGGGGCGCGAGGCGTCCACCCGTGAGTCGAAGGCGTGCAGGTTCTCGTACGCCGGGCTGCGGCCGGAGGTGACCAGCGAGCTGGCGGGGCCGCCATCGACGGGGCGCTGCACCAGGGTCACGAAGCCGTTGCCCGCCGAGGCGTAGACCAGGTCGCCGCCGGTCGAGTCGTTGGGGGAGAAGGACGGCTTGATGGCGGCGGACGCCAGCAGCTGGCCGGCCGCCGGCAGCGACACCCGGCCACCGACCGCCGGGTAGTAGGCGCGCCGCATGGCCATCTGCCATTCCTCGTTCAGCTGCGCGAGGGTCCGCCCGTAGGTGCCCGCCACCGCCTCCTCGAACGTCTCGTAGTGCCACAGCTCCCGGTACATCGACGCGATGCGCCAGTCGCCGTAGGTGTCGGCCAGCCATCGGTGGATCCGGCCGCCCAGCGGGTAGACGATGCCGCCGGTGACGTAGCTCAGGTCCTGCAGCCGGGGCAGCCGGCCGCCGAGGACGATGTCCCGCATGATCATCTCGTCCCGGGCGTCCTCGCCGCCGCTCCACAGCTCCGCGAGTCCCTCGGTGAACCAGAGCGGGATGGCCATCGTGGCGCTGCGGGGGGACCGGACGTAGCGATCGTAGAGCAGGCTGATCTGGAAGACGTGCACCATCTCGTGCCGCAGCGTGTGGCGGAACTCCGCGAGGTTGCCGCGGAACGGCAGGGTCACCCGCCGCTTGAGGAAATCGGTGACCCCGAGGAGGCCCTCCGGCGGGGTGAAGGGGAGGACGTTGGTCTGCTCGAAGTCGGTGTGCGAGGCGTAGACGATGAGCGGCACCCGGGCGGTCACGGTGTGCCCGAACTTCACGGCGAGGTCGTCGTAATTTCGCTCGGCATCGGCCAGCGCCACGCGCGCCAGCTCCGCCTCCTCGGGGTAGTAGTACACGTCGACCCGTGGCCCGGAGAGCACCTGCCAGTCGAGCCGGCGGTACTGGATCTTGTTCTCGCCGGCCAGGAAGAACTGCGCGGCCGCCGGCCGGGCGCCGAGACCGAGCAGGCCCAGGAGCAGCAGGCGGCGCCAGCTCACCGGCGGATGCTCCGGATCTGGTCGCCCTCGGTCACGCGGAGCAGCGCGGGAATGCCGTCCCGCACCCGGCCGAAGATCGTGTAGGTCCCGTCGAGGTGGGGCTGGGAGCCGAGGGTGATGAACCACTGGCTGCCGCCGGTGTCGCGGCCCGAGAGCGCCATGCCCACCATGTACCCGACGTAGCGGCGGCGGTTGACTTCATCGCGGATGACGGTCCCGGGCCCGCCCCATCCGTCCCCGCGCGGGTCGCCGGCCTGCACCACGAAGCCGGGCACCACGCGGTGAAAGCGCTGGCCGTCGAAGTACCGGCGGTCGACCAGCCGGAGGAACTGCAGCACGGTGAGTGGCGCCTCGGGCCCGAGCAGCTCGAGCTCGAGCACGCCGCCCTGCTCCAGCTCGACCCGCACCGTGGGATAGCGTTCGGGCGCCTGCCCGACCAGGAACTGCCGGGCCGCCTCGCGGTAATCCTGCAGCGTCCGGCCTGTCTCGAAGGGATAGGCGGGGCCCCACGCATCCGCCGCGGCGGGCCAGGTGTCCTCCGCCCACCGGCGCACCTGGTAATCGGGCGCGCCACCGAGATCGGCGAGCACGGCGCGCTCCGCGACCTCGGCGCCCTCGGGAGAGCGCTCCAGGCCGGCCCGGATCGCGGCGAGGGCGGAGATGGCGGCATCGGGGAAGGAATCGCGGGCCGCGGCACGATAGGCCGCCACGAGCGCGGCGCGGTCGGCCGGATCGGCGGCGCGGGCCAGGCCATCGGCCGCCAGGCTTCGGAGGGCGGCGTCGCGGCTGCGGAGCAGCTTCCGGCACGCGGCCACCAGCGCCGCATCCGGCGTCTCGACCGCTTCGAGCCACGCACCGAGCGCGGCGCCGACGACCCGCGGATCGGGGTCGTCGAGGAAGCGCGGCAGGCGACCCGGCCCGATCCGCGCCGCGCCGCGCGCCACGGCCGCGCGATCGCGCCAGTCGCTGCTCGCCGCCCAGCGGACGGCCAGGGAGTCGAACCGGGTCGAGTCGAGCCGCGCCAGGCTGAGCAGGCTCTCGCGGCGCAGCGCCCAGGTCCCGCGCGTCGCGCCGGCGAAGCGCGCCAGCTCGGCGATGCCCCCCGTGCCCCCGAGCTGGCCGATGGTCTCCGCCGCCTGGACCTGCACGTTGGCCACGGGATCGTTCAGGGTGGGAAGGACCTTGGCGGTGGCCCCCGCGGCGTGGAAGGTCCCGAGCGCGCGCAACGCCTGGATGCGGACACCCGGGTCTTCATCGCGCGTGGTGCGCACCAGCAGGTCGATCACGGGCTCCGGCGCCATCCGCGCCGAATCCACGTACGCCCGGGTCAGGGTACGGGCCGCCACCGCGCGCACCTGGGCGGAGGCGCGGTCCCCGAGCCGTTCGATGAGCCGGGGCGCGGCGCCCGGCATGCGCAGGCGGCCCAGGGAGTAGGCGGCCGCATACCGGGCATCTTCCTTGGTATCCTGCAACAGGGGCAGGAGCGCATCGACCGCCGCCGCGCGCCCGAGGCGCCAGCTCTCCAGGGCGGCGCGCCAGACCAGCGGGTCGGCGTCGGTGCGGTCACTCCACAGGGTGCGTTCGAGCACGCCCCGGACCAGCCCCGCCCCATCCCGTCCGCCGATCTTCGCCGCAGCGGTGATCATCTCCAGCGCGAGTGGGGTGGAGACGTGGGTGCCGTCCTGGGCGCGCCGCACCAGGGCCGGCCCCGCGGCAGTGTCCCCGATGAGCCCGAGGGCGAACGCGGCGGCCACCTGCACCAGGCTGTCGGGGTCGGCCAGCGCGGGGACCAGCAGCGCCACGCCGCGGGGATCGCCGATGCGCCCGGCGGAGACCGCCGCCAGCGCACGCACCGAGCTGTCGGGGTCGGACAGCGCGCGGAGCAGCAGCCGATCGTCGAACCGCCGGGCGTCCTCGGCCTCGAGCACGCGCGCGAGCGTCTCGATGGTACCCGCGTCCTGCGCCTGTGCGGCGCGCGGCCCCAGGGCGAGGGCGGCCAGCGCCAGGGCCAGCATCGGGCGGCGCATCAGGCAGGCTCCGGCGGGAGGGACTGCCGCAGCGCCGCGAGCAGCGGCGCCGGCAGGCGCGAGGGGCGCCGGGCCGCGTCGAGGCAGATCAGGGTCGTCTCGGCCTCGACCAGCGGCGTTTCGGTCCCGGCGAGCTCCAGCTGGTACCCGAAGATCACCCGCCGGGAAGCCACCTCCCTGAGCCGGCACCGGATCCGGACGACGTCGTCGAAGCGGGCCGCGTTGCGGTAGCGAACCTGCAGATCGGTGACGACCAGGCGGATCCCCTGTTCTTCGAGCTCGCGGTAGCTGTAGCCGGCCTGCCGCAGGTGTTCGGTCCGGGCGATGTCGAGCCAGACCACGTACCGGGCATGGTAGACGACGCCCATCTGGTCGGTTTCGGAGTAGTTGACCCGGACGGTGGTGACGGATTCGATGGTGGGCTGGTGCACAGGGGCGCGGGTGGGGGTGGAGGGTCCGAGGGGTGACGCGCCAAGGGTAAGCCGCCGGCGCGGCGCCCGGAAGGGCGCCGCGCGCCCTTCCCCGGCCATGGGGGCGGCCCTACCTTTGCCGCGTGTTCTCCCACCGCCTTGTGGTGGTCGGGGACGCCCACATCGGGCGCGAATCCCCCGACACGACCTCCGCCCTCGTGGCCTTCCTCGACGCCGTGCCATCGCTGGGCGATGGCCTGCTCGTCACCGGCGACCTCTTCGAGTTCTGGTTCGCCTACGACCGCGTGGTGCCGCGGCATGGGATCACGGCGCTCGCCGCGCTGGCCCAGGTGGCCCGCCGGGTTCCGGTGCTCATGCTCGGCGGCAACCACGACCGCTACGCCGGAACGTTCTGGGACCGCGAGCTCGGCATCCGCTTCGCGCCGCACGAGGCCCGCTTTACCCTCGACGGGCGGCCCGCCCTGGCCCTGCACGGCGACGGCCTCACCGACACCCACTGGTCGGCCCGGGTGCTGCACCGCATCCTGCGCCACGACATGACGGTGGCGTTGTACCGGACGCTGCACCCCGACCTCGGCATGTGGCTGGTGGACCGCCTGAGCGGCTACCTCGGGGACCGGGAGCGGACCGAGGCCGAGATCCAGGGCGGCGTGGCCCGGCAGGCCGCGTGGGCCGAACAACGGCTCACCTCCGAGGCGGGCCTGGGCCTCGTGGTGATGGGGCACACCCACCGACCGGCCGTCCGGGTATCGGCCGCAGGGTGCATCTACCTCAATCCGGGCGCCTGGTTCGACGGGTACCGCTACGCGGTCGTGGCGGACGGCGCGGCCACCCTGCACCAGTTCAGGCCCGCATGACCGAACCTGCGATCCTGGCCGAGGCCACCCAGCTGATTCGCGAGGGCCACCGCCGGGAGGCGGTGGCCCGTCTCACGGCCGCGCTCCCCGGGCTCGATGCGGCCTGGCAGCGAAAGGCGCGCAGCCTCGCAGGCCTCGCGTGGTACTTCGAGGGAGCGCACCGGGAAGCGCTCGGGATGTTCGAGGCCGCCGCCCAGGGCAGCGAGGTCCCGGAGGACTGGTTCAACGTGGCGATGGCGCGGGTGCAGGTCGGGAGCATCGAGGAGGCCCACGCCGCCTGGCAGCGGTGCTTCGACCTCTCGTACCAGCACCAGGATGCGCCGGAGAGCTCGACCTTCTTCCAGAAGAAGCTGATCTTCGCGGAGGCGCTGCTTGGGTCCGGGCACCCCGATGCCCGAGGCCTCGACCTGGTGGAGCGCCAGCTCATGGGGTTCTTCACCCACTACCGGATCACCGACCCCAGCTACTGGGCCATGCGGGGAGTGCCCGCCTTCGATGATGTGCTGGCGCTGACCCGGCGCTACTACGAGGCGATGGGGCGGAGCCGGGAGGAGTGGGTGGCCTGCTGCGACGCGATCGCGCCGACGGTGGACGAGGAGGGACAGGCCGTCCTCGAGGCGGCGCGCGCGGCCTTCACCGCCGCCTGAGCCTCAGCCGAGCGGCACCACCTCGGCCGCCGCGAGGCGCTCCCCGATGAACCGGCTCCCCACCTGGCGGAACCGCGGTTCGTCGTCACTCACCGCGAAGCGGTGGTAGACCGGGGCGCCGGGCGACGCCGCCAGTCCCTGGGCCGCGAGCGTCTCGGCCACCGATTGCGCCGTCTCCGCGGCGCTGTCGATGAGCCGGACCTCCGGGCCCATCACCCGCCCCAGCAGCGGCTTGAGCAGCGGATAGTGGGTGCATCCCAGCACCAGCACGTCCACCTGCGCGGTCGAGAGGGGCCGCAGGTACTCCCGCGCGATCAGCTCGGCCGCGGGATGCTCGAACCACCCCTCCTCCACCAGCGGCACGAAGAGCGGGCAGGCCGCCTGCTCCACCCGGAGCTCCGGCCGGAGGGCGTGGATGGCCCGGGCGTAGGCGTTGCTGGCGATCGTGCCGGCGGTCCCGATGACGCCGATCGGTCCGCCCTGCGTGGCGCCGACCGCGGCGCGGGCCCCCGGCTCGATCACCCCGATGACCGGCACCGGCGACTCCGCCCGAAGCGCCGCCAGGGCGTGGGCGGTGCTCGTGTTGCAGGCGATGACCACCAGCTTCACCCCCTGCCCCACCAGCCAGTGCAGGATCTCGAGGCTGTAGCGCCGCACGGTCTCGGGACTCTTGGGCCCGTAGGGCACCCGCGCGGTGTCGCCGAAGTAGATGGTGGATTCGCCCGGGAGCCGTTCGTAGATGGCGCGGGCCACCGTGAGGCCGCCGATGCCCGAGTCGAAGATCCCGATGGGGGCGCCGCGGCTCACGGGAAGCGGATCGGGATGGACATCCCGACCCCCGTCCCGCCGGCCGGGAGCGGCGCGGCGCGGACCTCGAGGTCAGGCGGGAAGTCCCACAGGTGGGCCCCGACGTAGGCCTCGATGGCGGCAAAGAGGTGATTGAAGGCGAGCAGCACCAGCCAGTCCTGCCGCTCCTTTTCCTTGGCCCGCACGCTGCCGGAGTTGGTGCGCCGCAGGTACCCGAGCTCGTGGTTGCTCTTGATGGCCATTCCGAGCGTGACCCCTTCCCACGCCACGAACAACGCCCCGGTCAGCTTGCGGTTGAGCTTGGCCTGCCCCCACCCCGGCAGCAGGATCGAGCGCCAGAGCGCGCCCATCGGGGACACCGGCGCCCGGGCGTAGAGCGTGTCGCCCGACGGCGTGACGGCCGCCACCAGCACGCTTTCCGCGGCCGCCGGGGCGGGTGCGAGGGTGTCGGCCTGGGCCGCGAGGCCCGCGGCGCCCTGGGCCAGCAGGAGCACCAGCAGCATCGCGCCGCGCCGCCGGGCCGTCATCGCACGATCTCCCGCACCGCGGCGGCGAACCGCTCCACATCGGACTCGGTGGTGTCCCATGCAGTCATCCAGCGGACCTCGGCCAGCTCAGGGTTCCAGACGTAGAAGTACGCTCGGTCCTGCAGGGCCGGAATATGAACCGGCGGCACCCGCGCGAACACCCCATTGGCCTGGACCGGCTGGGTGAGAGTGACCCCCGGCACGTCGCGCACGCGCTCCGCCAGGAGCCGCGCCATGGCGTTGGCGTGGGCGGCGTTGCGATGCCACAGGTCTCCCTCGAGCAGGGGCACGAACTGCGCGGCCAGGAACCGCATCTTGCTCGCGAGCTGCATCCCCTGCTTGCGCAGGTAGGCCATCGCCTCCCCCCCGGTCCCCTGCAGGAACACGACGGCCTCGGCGCCGAGGAGGCCGTTCTTGGTCCCGCCGAAGGAGAGCAGGTCCACGCCCAGGTCGGTCGTGAAGGCCGCGAACGGCAGGCCGAGCGACACCGCCGCATTGGCCAGGCGGGCGCCATCCAGGTGCACCAAGAGGCCATGACCGTGGGCGGCGGTCACCAGCGCCTGGAGTTCCGCCACGGAGTACACCGTGCCGAGTTCCGTCGACTGCGTGAGCGAGAGGACGCGGGGCTGGACCCGGTGCTCATCGCCGACGCCGTGGAGGAGGGGGGGAAGGTCGGCCGGGCGCAGCTTGCCGTCGGGGCAGCGCACCGGGAGCAGCTTGCAGCCGGCGATGCGCTCGGGCGCGCCGCACTCATCGACGTGAATGTGGGCGCCGTCCGAGCAGATGACGGCCTGGTAGGGCCGGGTCACCGCCCCGAGGCCGAGCACGTTGGCCGCGGTCCCGTTGAAGACGAACCAGGCATCCGCGCGGGGCCCGAAGTGGGTGCGGAACAGCTCCCGCGCCCGATCGGTCAGCGCGTCGTGGCCGTAGCTGCGGACATGGCCGGCGTTGGCCGCCGCGAGCGCGGCCAGCACCTCCGGGTGGACCCCGGCATTGTTGTCACTGGCAAAGGCGCGCGGGTTCATGCGGCGATCAGCACCGGGAGCGCCCCGGCCTCCAGGCGGACGTTCATCGAACCGGCCACCTCGCGCAGCTCGCCATCGAACTGCGCGTGCAGCGGGCCGGAGTGGCCCGTCACCGAGACGTGGGTGGCGCGGAGCATCCGGACATCCTTGAGCCCGGTGTGCTTGCCGAGCATCACG
>WBZN01000854.1_pt2 | contig 13781 bp, 11 predicted proteins | sample 5204281 | NCBI WGS metagenome assembly WBZN01 (sample SAMN12344347, study PRJNA552823) | activated sludge metagenome | biome: Activated sludge suspended growth; feature: Nitrification reactor; material: Wastewater; isolation source: activated sludge from nitrification reactor of wastewater...
GTCCGACTCTGAAACCAGCGATCGGTGGGCGGCCGCGGTGGAAGCGGCCGGGCACTCCGCCTTGACGGCCACGACGCTGCGCGATGCCCTCGCGCTCATCCGCGAAGGCGGGATCGACGTGGTCGTGCTCGACACCTATGATCCCGGCGCGGGAGTGATCGACCTGGCTCGTAGCATGGCGGCGCTGCCGGACGCGCCGCCGATCATCTTGATCTCGAGCTCGCCCGACGCACCGGAGATCTCTGCGCGCATCGGCGCGGTGGCGTTCCTCGCCAAGCCGTGCGAGACCTCGGAGATCCTTGCCGCCGTGAACCGGCTGCTCGGCGCCCTCCGTCCGGTGCTCGTCGTAGAAGACGAACCTACCGGTCCGAACGGGCGCTCGCGCCACTTCAGCGGATAGCGCGATGGCATAGTCGGCGTCCGTGCACGACGACCGAGCCGCCACCCCAACCGCCACCCTCCGCGTCGAGATCTCGCCTCACACGATCGGGCTCGTCCTGCTCGTGATCGCGGGCGGATGGATGGCGTTCAAGCTCTCGACGGTGCTGATCGTGATCACGGTCGCGCTCGTGATGGTCGGGACGCTCGAACCGCTCGTCGGCTGGCTCGAGCGCCGTGGCGTCCGGCGCGGCCGCGCGCTCGCGCTCGTGTTCCTGGTGATCACGCTGGTGCTGGCCGCCGTCCTGCTGCTCACGATCCCGCAGCTGGTGTCCCAGCTGCTCCACCTGATCGAGGACGCTCCGAAGACCCGCGACAAGCTCGTCGAGCTGCTCCGCCCGTACAAGTGGGCCAAGCCGCTGGTGCAATCGGTGAAGGCCGTCCGGGTCGACGACCTCGTGCTGAGCGCGGGCTCGACGATGTACGGCTACTCGTCCGACGTCCTGTCGATGCTCGGCTACGGGATCACGACCCTGTTCCTCTCGATCTACCTGCTGGTCGACCCGGTGAAGTCGCAGGGCTTGCTGTACGCGGTGGTTCCCCGGCACCACCACGTCAAGCTCGCGCGGATCCTGCTCGAGCTCAAGGTGATCGTCGGCGGCTACATGCGTGGCCAGCTGATCACGTCGGTCTCGATGGGCATCTTCGTGTTCGCGCTGCTCACCGCGTTCGGCGTCGATGACGCGCTCGCGATCGCCCTGTTCGCGGCGCTCACCGACATCATCCCGTTCGTCGGCGGCTACGTCGCGAGCGCGCCGTGCGTCGCGGCCGTCGCGAGTCGCGGCAGCGGCGTCATCATCGTCATGATCGTGATCATGGTCATGTATCAGGAGTTCGAGAGCCGGATCCTGGTCCCGCGGGTCTACGGCCGGGTGCTGCGGCTACCGCCCGCGATCGTGCTCGTCGCGCTGCTCGTCGGCGGCACCCTGATGGGCGTCCTCGGCGCGTTGCTCGCCCTGCCGATCGCCGCCGGGATCCGCATGATCGTGCGCGAGCTCCGCGTCGAGCTCCCCGGCGAGGCGCCATCGAGCGCGACCACGCTCGCCCGCGACGAGAAGGTCGAGCACATCTTCGAGCGGCTCACCGAGGGCGCGACCGCGCAGGAATCCAGCGTGATCGCCGGCAAGCTCGCGCATCAGCTCAAGCAGAGCGAGACCCTCACCGGGACGCCGAACGCCGAGATGCCGGGCCACCCGACGTCTCCCGACGAGGACGAAGGCGACTGAGGATCACGACACGAGCAGCATCCGGACCCCGCGCGCCGCGAGCGAGAGCGTCGCCTTGCCGTCCGTGATCCGGATCCGTTCGTCGCTGAACGGATCGCGGAGCGAGGTCGCATCGCCGATGATCAGCACCGCGGACGTGGGCTTGTTCGCATCGCTGACCACGAACACGACCTTCACCGTCCCCGCGGGGTCCGCGTAGGACATCGCGCGCACCTCATCGGGGCGCTCGATCTGCCACGCGTCGGACCGCTCGCCGGCCAACGCCGCGAGATCCTCGGCGAGGCCGGGCAGATCGTCGAGCGAGGCCTCGCGGATCTTGCCGGCGCGCCGGGGAGCTGGGTCCGCGAGCGGCTGGCCGAGCTCGTCTCGCGCCGGCATGGTCGGACCGAGCACGACGATCGTGCGCTTGTGTTCCGCGAGCGCACGGAGCCGCTGCCACAGCGCGCGATCCACGCGGTCGAGCGTCGGGACGATCACCGCACGGTAACGGGCGAGCTCGGCCTCGGCCGCGGCCTCGTCGACGATCTCGTACGGGACGGCCGCGAGCTCCAGCGCGCTCGCGATCGCGGTCTGCCACCGCCGAGCGGTGATCGCGCCCGCGTCGGTGCCGAGCTCGGCGGCACCGCCGGGGCCCAGGCCGAGGAACTCCGAGAGCACCGGCGTCATCGGCGTGGACACGCAGGTGGCGAGCCCGAACCGCGCATCGGCCTTGGTCGCGACGAGCGCGATCGCAGGATGGCTGCGGAGCGTCGGCCAATCGACCGCGACGAGCGCGCCGATCAAGGTCTTGATCCAGGTCGCGTGCGACTCGACCCGCCCCGCGCTCGAGATCGCCGCTCCATAGTAACGGTCGCGCTCCACGGCCATGACCAGGTTGAACCCGCGCACGCCGGCCGCGAGCAGCGACAGCAGCTGGTCGCGCTCGCGGTCCTTGTCGTCTCCGGCGTCGAGCGGCGGGAACCATGGGGAAAATCCGATGCCGACCTCGAGCGCGAGCGGGACGGGCGCGGCGCTGCCGACGAGCGCGCGCGCGCGACGGCGCAGCTCGCGGAACTCGGCGCGCGGGGTGTAGGCGTCGATCCCGACCGGTCCGTCGATCTCCGCCTGGATGCCGCGCAGGTCATAGAGGCCGTGGTGCCCCGGCGGCAGGTTGTGGAACCGCGCGACGCCGGCGAGCCCGACCTCATCGAGCGCCGTCGCGAACGCGCCGAGCGCGCGCGCGAGGTAGCGATCCTTGAACCGCACCCAGGCGACGCACCGCGCCGCATCGGCTGCGCTCCACGCCCGCGGAGGCGCCTCGTGCCCGGTCGCCTCGGTCCACCACGCGATCGCGTCGGGGTGATAGTCCAGATCGTACGCGCCGATCCGGAAGAACATCTGCGCCTCGTTGTCGACGCCGAGCGCGACGACCGGGCCCTCGGGCGCGAGGTGCGGCGTGATCACGCGCGCGAGCTCGGCGTACCACGCGCGCACTCGCTGGTGAAACGCCGTGCTCGCGTACGACGGAATCGGCCAGGCACGCGGCGGCGACGGCAGCCACGCCGGGGTGCCGTGCGAGGTCCGCGCCTGACACGCAGGGTCTTCGAGGACGTGATCCGGCATCCCGAAGCTCGTCAGCGCCGCGTTGACGTGAGGACCGGGCCGCAACACCACCGAGAGCCCGGCCGCGCGAGCTGCTTCGAGGAAGGCCGCGAGATCCTTCGCGCCGGTCCAATCGAACTTGCCCGGGAGGATCTCGTGGACGCGCCAGGGCACGTAGGTCTCGACGATCGTCAGCCCGAGCCCATGGATCGCGCGCAGGCACCCGGCCCACCGCTTCGGATCGACGCGCCAGTAGTGCATCGCTCCCGCATAGAACGGCAGGGCGCGCTCTTCCGTCCCGCTCGCGAGCGGCCGGAGGATCAACCCGCGCGCGTCGAACCAGGTGCGTCGACGTGCTTCCACGCGCGGCCCTCCAGGATGAAGCGGCTCGGCCCACGCGCCCACCGCGGCCGGTAGGCCATCGGCGTGCTGTCGCCGGTCCCGCGGTCGGCGTACTCGGGATCCCAGGGCAAGAGCAGCGTCCGACCCGGCTCCCCCGGAGGCGTCGCGCGCAGCCGCGGCATCACCGGATGCGGCTCGGCGGCACGCGCGTGGCCAGCCACGATCACCTCCTCGATCGAGGCGTGCTCCGCGAGCTCCCACATCGTCCGGACCTGTGGCGGCGGAAGGGCGAGCTCGCCGGCGTTCGCCAGCGCCGCGCGCGGACGCACCCAGGTCTGCTCGACGGTCTCGATGTCATCGAAGCTCGGCTCCTGGCCGGCCGGCAGCTCGCAGACGAAGAACCGCGCCGAAAATCGCCTGGGCTCGAGCGAGGGCGTGATCCAGTGCGACCACGGCACGAGGACCTCGGTCCACCACTCGAGCCCCGAGGCGGTCAGCACCGCCGTGGCATGCTCGCCGGCGAGGACTCGCTTGCGCAGCGCGGCCGACGAGAACGCCCGGCCCTCCTGCAGCGTCGCGCCCTCTCCCTCCGCGAGCAGGACGCCGGCCTCCTCGAACAGCTCGCGCGCGGCGCACGTCCGCGCGTCCTCACCGGGATCCGTGCCCCCGCCGGGGAACACGAACGCGCTCGCCATGAACGATGCACCCTTGCGCCGCCGCAACAGGAACACCTCGAACCCCGGCTCCGCGCGCCGCAACAGGATCACCGACGCTGCTTCGCGAAGCTGCGCGCTCACGGCGACGTTGGTACCACGAACCTAGTCGACTCTCACCTCGCCACGCACCGGCTCGTCCGCGAGGCCCAGGCGATCTTCGATCGCACGTTCGACGAACCGCGCGACCCAACCGTCCGGGGTCTCGAGCACCAGCCGATCTGCGCGTCCGCGCCGTCGCACGAACACGCCGAACCACGTCAAGAAGCCACACCGCGGCTGCCGCTCGACCACGAACAGGGCGTCGATCACGCCGGCGCCGAGCACGAAGCAACCGTCATGCTCGCGCACCTCGATCGCGAGGTCGTCGACGTCGATCACGATCTCGGTCGATTCCCCACGGCGCGGCTCGGTCACGACCTTGATCCGCAACGTCTTTCGGCCGAGCTCGATCCCGCGGTACGGGCTGCGCAAGCGCAGCTCACCATCGATCGTCTCCGTGGAGACTGACCCCAGGGACCGGCGGTACGAGCGAGCGGGAATACGCTCATTGTAGCGCTAAGGAACGACGACGAACTCGCGCTTCATCAGGCTGATGATGTTCTGCGCTGCGTCGAGGTCGGTCCCCGGGAAGTTGTCGAGGACCTTCTGCAGCTGCCCGTGATCGAGCACGAGCTGGAACGTATCGAGCTCGGACGGCGTGAGATCTCGCAGCTTGCCCGCGAGCGGCGTCGGCACCGCGAGCGGGGAGCCCAGCGCCGGCAGCTGCTTCTGGAGATTTCGGAACTCGTCCAGCTGGCGAACGCCCTCCATGAGCAGCGCCTCGGTGGATTCCTGGATCTCCTCCATCACCTGCATCTCGACGCTCGGCTCGAGCTCGAAGGTGCCGGTGAGCCAGGTCAGCATCCGGTAGATCGACTTCTGCGGGCTGACTGCGAAATCGTCGTTGATCGTCGCGAAATACAGCGCACCCTTGCGCAGGTAAATCTTGCCGATGCTGACGCCGTTGTTGACGGTCAGCACGCCGCTCTTGCGGCTGGTCGAGAGCAGCTGCAACAGGTCCGGCAGCGGGATCTCCTCGATCACGCCCGACATCGGTCGGCCCTGCGTGGCCTGGCGCTGCTGCGCGCCGGCTTCGAGCTTGCGGCGCGCCTCGGCCTCGGTGGTCTGCGCGAGCTGACCCTCGACGGCGACGACCTTGATGATCGATGTCCCGACGAGGATGCGATCGCCCTCGTGGAGCAAGGCCCGTCCGGCGATCTTCTCGCCGTTGACGAACGTGCCGTTCGTCGAGCCCATGTCCTGGATGAACACCTCGGCGTCGGTCGAGCTGATCTTCGCGTGACGACGCGACACCATGTCCTCGACCAGCACCATGTCGAGGTCGCTGGACCGACCGATGATGATCTCCCGGTTCATCCGAAGCGGGAACTCGCCTCCCTGGTACTTACCGGAGATGAAGCGAAGGGCGAAGCGGGGACGATCGTTCATGGAATTGGCGCCAGCGACCATCATGCGTTCACCGGCTGCAAGGACTCGAAAATTCTAGTGCCCAAACGCGGAGGCGCGCAAGCAATCCCCCGGGATTCGAAGGCCGACCGAGCTCGAGACCGGGTCAATCGGTCTCTGGTGCATCGTCGTTGTTATATTCATGCGGGGGCCGGAGGGTGTTGACGACGCGGCGGTAGACATCCTCCGACACGACCAGGCTGGAATGGCCCAGCGGGACGGTCACCGCGCTCGCCCCGGGGATCCGGGTGGTTGATAGTGGCACGACCCAGTCGCGCGCGGCGGCGATCGTGTGCACCTCGACGCCCGGTGGCATCGGCCCCTGGGAGAGCTCGTCGAGGAACCGGCTGCGTGGCAACAGCTGCCACGAGGACGTCGACCACAGCCCGAGCGTCACCACGCCGGCGAGCGCCGCCCAGGTGCCCCGGATCGGGGTCCCCATCATGATCAGCTTGCGGACCCGAGCATGGCCGCCGAGCTTCTTGACATAATAGAGCCCGATCAGGCCGCCCATCGAGTGGCCGATGATGTCGATCCGCTGCGATGGGGTCTGCGCGAGGATCCGCTCGATCTTGCGATGGATCAGGAACGCGGAGCGCCGGATGTCGCGCACGTTGAACGTCCCGAGGTTGAACGAGACACAGACGAACCCGTCCTCGACGAGCCGGCGCTCGAGCATGTACATCGAGCCGCGCGTCCCGAGGAAGCCGTGGATGATCAAGACCGGCGGGGACTCCGGGGTGACGTCGTCGAACCCCGCGCCGCGGCGGATCCGATTCCCGCGCACGAGGTGGCGCAGGTACGACAGCCCATCCGCCCCGCCGGCGACGTCCTGCCCGATCGTGCTTCGTTTCCCCAGCCAGCGACGGGGGGCCTCGAGCGCCCAGCGGATCAGCCAGGACGAACGCGACTTGGGATCGGCCACTTCAACCACGATAGTCCGAGAACCCCTCGGAGACGAACCGACGGAGCGCCTTGACGTACGAGTAACGGGCTGCTGGCGAGGTAGGGGATTCGACCACCCGCCCTGGACAGAGCCTCCCAGCGAGCTCGGTGACCGCGCGCTTCGGCGTCCAGCCAGGATCGGGCTTCACCGAGCTGGGGAGCTTCGCGGTCGCGGTCGCTGGCTCGGCGTCGGCTTTGTCATCCCGGTCATCACGTGGTCTGTCCACCGCGCCCCCTTCCCGATCCATGGCCTTCTGCGGTCGCGAATAGGTCCGTGGTCGGTCGTCGGTCGCGCTGAATGGAAGTGTCCGGAGTCGGCTCCTCGCCATGGTCTCGGTCGTGCCAGCGAACGCGGTCCCGGGCAAGTTTGACGAGTCATCGATCGAGCGCGGCAACGCGTCGCGTCATCGACCTCTCTTCGTATACATTCGATGTCCGGTGAAGGACACGACCACCGAGCGCCTGGGGCGCTACCAGCTGCTGGAGCCCGTCGGGATGGGACCCTGCGGGACGGTCTCGCGCGCCAAGGTCTTCGGTGTCGCCGGGTTCGAGCGCCAGTTCGCGGTCAAGCGGTTCCATCCCGAGCTCACGATCACAGCCGCGCTCGCACAAGCGCTGTCTGCAGCGGCGCGCGCCTACGGCAGCCTCGAGCACCCGCGGATCGCGCGGATGTCCGAGTTCGGCGTCGCGCAGGGCCAGACGTTCACCGCCGTCGAGTTCGTCTCCGGTCTCGATGCACTTCGTCTCGTCGCCGAGGCGAAGCTCGCCGGTACGACGATCGCGGCAGGCGGAGCGCTCGCGCTGGTCTCGCAGGCCGCGCGCGCCGTCGGCTACGCGCACGGTCGCGGGCTCGTCCACCTCGGCATCGCACCGACGAATGTGATCGTCACCAGCGACGGTGACGTCAAGATCACCGACTTCTCGATCCTCGCCGCGGGCCTGCCGCAGCGCCCGGTCGACGTCGCGCGACTCACCCATCGGATCCAGTACCTCGCTCCCGAACAGCTCGCAAACGAGGCGGTGTCCGCCGCGACCGACGTGTTCTCCCTCGGCGTGATCGCGTACGAGCTCGTCACCGGCAATCGCACCTTCCGCGGCGAGACCCCGCAGCAGATCGCCCAATCGATCATGAGCGGACCACCCGCGGAGCCATCCTTGCCGCGGCCGATCGTGCGCGTGCTCCAGCGCTGCCTCGCGCGCTCGCCCTTCGAGCGGTTCCCCGATGCGCGTGCGCTCGCGGACGCGCTCGATGCCGCGCTCCGGGTGGCGCCGGTGCCGGGCACGCGCAAGGACGTCGGCGCGATGGTCAAGCAGACCCTCGATCGGCTCGCGGCGCTTCACGAAGGTGAGATGTCGGGTGTGGTCGCGCTGAACATGGGCACCGGCCGGATTCGCCGCGAGGAGCCGATCCAGGAGATCGCAACGCTCGGCCGCGATTCGCAGATCGAGCTCGCGACGAATCAGTTCGTGCGTCCCGATGCGCCGGTCGCAGGTCCCGCGCCGCTGATCGGTCCTGCGACGGCGCTACCCGACGTGCCGCGACCGATCCTGACGATGACCGGCCTGCCACCACCGCCGATCCCGGTGCCGCCGGGAGTTGCTCAACCACCGATCCCTCCTCCGCCGCTACCCGGCGGCCCGAGCACGCCGCTCGGCATGCCGAGGGTCTCGAGGGTCTCGAGCGTCCCGCAGATCAAGCCACGAGCGGGTGATCCGGGATCGGACGGGACACCCGTGCGCTCGAGCGGCCTGGCTCCGATCCCGAAGGCCGCGGCCGCTCCGCTCTCCCGCACGCCGATCTCACCGCTCGCGCGCGTCGGCACCGAAACGCCGATCTCGCCGCTCGCGCGCGTCGGCACCGAAACGCCGACCTCGCCGCTCGCGCGCGTCGGCACCGAAGCACCGACCACCGTCGATGCGCCCCGGATGGACCTGTTGTTCCCGACGGACGAGCCCGAGCCCAAGGCCGAGCCCGAGCCGGATCTCGAGCGTCCCGAGACGGCTCGGGAGCAGGACGACCCTCCAACCTCGCCGACGATCCAGGCGCCGCCGAGTCGCGAACGAGACGCGATGACCGGAGAGGGATCGCCGTCCCTCCAGGAGGTGCTCGCCGAGACGGAGGTCAACGGAACCTCCGAGCGCGCGCTGCTCGGCGAGGAAAACTGGCGCGATCGCGCGCCCTCCGAGTTGGCGGACCGGCACCGCGCGCCGAGCACGACGTCCGATCCGCTCGACCTCAGCGAGTCCTTCCCGTCGAGAGCGGTTGTCGACTCGCTGGGCGAAGCCCCCGCACCGATACCACCGCCGCCGCGATCGCCACCGGTCACACCGCCGCGATCGCCGTCGCTCACATCGCCGCCCGCCGAGAAAGGCGAAAAGGACGAGCCGGACGAGCAACCACCGCCCGCGTCGCGCCCAGTCGCGCCCACGAAGGGCCGCGCACCGCTGATCATCGCGGCCGCGGTGATCGGCGCCGGCTTGCTTGGGATCGGCGGCTGGCAGCTGCTCAAGTCGAAGCCGTCTCGCGGTGGTGCCGGCTCCAAGGTCGTCACGCCGCCAGCAAACGGTCGGGCGATCGCGAAGACCCCCGCCGATGCCGCCACCGCTGTCGCGCAGATCCCTGCCGATGCCGCCACCGCCGTCGCGCGTCCCCCCGCCGATGCTGCCACCGCCGTCGCGCGTCCCCCCGCCGATGCTGCCACCGCCGTCGCGCAGGTCCCTGCCGATGCCACGCGGCTGGCCACCACATCACCGAGCGATGCCGCCGTGCCGGCGGTGCAGACCAGCGACACGCTCACGATCACGTCGAAGCCGGCTGGGGCCCACGTGTTCCTCGATGGCTCCGATTCGGGGACGACGCCGCTCAAGCTCCCCGGCTCCGCCGATCGCCACACCCTGGCGCTGTTGCTCGCCGGGCACGATCTCTACGTCGCCCAGGTCGACGGCCATGGCGTGTTCTCGATCCCGCTCAAGGAGGTCACACCGTCCTCGGGACCTGCCGGCATCAAGGTCATCAAGTGCAAGGACAAGGACCGCCACTACGTGTTCGTGGACGGCAAGCCGACCGGCCAGATGTGCCCGACCGAGCGCATCGGCACCGATGTCGGTCCGCACACCGTCGAGATCTACGACGCGGTCTCGGATGCGCGGAAAACGTGGGACATCGTGGTGAAGGACACCCGTCTGTCGTATCGCGTGAAGGTCGAGTAGCGACCAGCCACCGCCAAACGGAAGCCGCAACGGCTACTCGTCGCTGCTGTCGTCCTCACCCTCACCGAGCTTGTGCCGAGGATCGAGGCCGTACTTGCGGATCAGCTCGCGCAGGTGCTTGCGGTCGATCTGCGCCTCACGCGCGGCCGCAGACAGGTTCATCTTGTGGCGGCGCATCAGATCTTCGATGTACTCGCGCTCGAACATCTCGACGAGCTGACCCTTGGCCTCCTTGAACGGGAGGTCGGTCCGGATGCCCAGGCTCGGGGCCGCTTCACTGACGAGGGCGTCCTCGAGGTTGATCGACTGCCCGCGGGCGAGGAGGCACGCGCGCTCCATCACGTTGCGAAGCTCGCGAACGTTGCCCGGCCAGCTGTGGCGGACGAGCCGCGCCATGTCGTCGGGCGTGACCTGAAGGCCGTGGCCGAACGAGTTGCAGAAGTGCTGGATCAGGAGCGGGATGTCCGTCCCGCGCTCGCGCAGCGGCGGCACGCTGACCCGGATCACCGCGAGCCGGTAATAGAGATCTTCGCGGAACGTCTTCTTGGCGACCTCGGCACGGAGATCGCGGTTGGTCGCGGCGACCACGCGGACATCGATCTTCTCGTACGTGTTCGAACCGACCTTGCGAACCGCGCGCTTGTCGAGCACCCGCAACAGGCTCGGCTGCAGATCGAGCGCCATCTCGCCGATCTCATCGAGGAAGATCGTGCCGCCATGCGCCTCGGCGAACGCGCCGCGGCGATCGGTGATCGCTCCGGTGAAGCTGCCCTTGACGTGACCGAACAGCATCGACTCGATCAGCTCGCGCGGTACGGATCCGCAGTCGAACACCACGAACGGACCATCGCGGCGCGGCGAGTGGGTGTGGATCTCCTCGGCGATCAGCTCCTTGCCGGTGCCGGTCTCACCCTCGATCAGCACCGTCGCGGCGGTCGCGGCGACGTCCTCGAGCAGGGTGAACATCTGGCGCATCTTGGTGTCGCCACCCACGATCGTCCCGAACGCGGTCATCGCGCTCGGCTCGGGATCGATGATCTCCTCGTCGGGCAGGAACTTGAGCACGGTGCGGCCGAGCTTCACCTCGGCACCGAACCCGATCGAGATCTTCTCGAACCGCGAGCCCTGGATGAAGGTCCCGTTGGTCGAACCGCAGTCGATCATCATGACCTCGTCGCCGATCAGCTGCGCCTCGAGGTGCTTGCGCGAGACCGTCTTGTCGGTGAGGACCAGGCTGCACTGCGGACCCGATCCAAACGACACAGGTTCGCCCGTCAGCCGGACCGCTTCTCCGCGGTCTGGCCCCTTGATGACGATGAAGATCCCGCCCTGATTCTGACGCGAATAGGACGGCGCATCGTCGAGTAACGCCGTGACGTTGGAGCGATCCTTCGACATCTCGAGCTAGCTACGCCATCGTATCCGCGTCCTCAAACTGTAAACAAGCCGCCAGCTTACTTTCCTCGCTTGACGGTGACGTCGGGCCCCGACATCGCGACGATCACGGCCGCAATCCCCGCGGCGACAAGAATCAGCAAGATCACCATCCACGGGCGGATCAGCCCAGGCGGCTTCTTGGCGGTCGAACGCAGGACGGGTGGCACCGGAGCGCGTACAGGGAACGTAGGCGCGTTCACCCGGGGGGCTGCGGCCATCATGTCGCCGGGGGCCGGCGCGGGCCTCGGCGGGGGAGGCATCATCGGGGGGGGCATCGTCGGGACAGGCCGCTGCGCCTTGGGCACCGCGGTCTGCCGCGGCATCATCGGGGCAGGCCTCGGAGATAGCCCCGGACCCGGCATCACGGGAGGGGGCGGCGCCGCCGCCAGCACGGTATGGGCGTCCGGATCCATCAACGATGGCCCCGAATCGAGCCGCGGCCCTGCGCTCAGATCCACGAGCGGCCGGGCGCCATCGGTGCTCTCGAGATCGATCATGTTGATGATCGACGTCATCTCGACACCTGCGAACTTGCCGACCTCGGTCTTGGGCCGCGGCATCTTCGAGCTCGCGGTCCGCGCGAACGCGACCGAGTGCATCGACATCGAGCCTAGGTCGAGCGGTTCGGCATCGTCGTCATCGTCCGCGGCCGGGTCGTAGACCTCGGTCCCGGCGCGCTTGCCCTCGAGGTCATCGTCTTCCTCCTCTGTACGCCACTGGTCCGTCGGGCCGCAGGCATCGAGGAGCTCTCGCGCGAGCTCGGGTGCGGCGAGCAACAGGCCGTTGCGATGTGCGCAACGCGTCAGGGCCTCGTTGAGCTCGCCGGCCGTCTGATAACGATCGTCGGGGTTGATCGCGAGCGCCTTCTGCATGATCGCGTCGAACTCCAGCGGGAGCCCCGAGACCTTGCGCGCGACGTTCGGCACCGGCTGGGAGTAGATCTCCTCGGCCGACGTGGTCAGGCCCGCGTGCACGAACAGCCGCTCGCCGGTGATCGCCTCGAACATGCACACGGCCAGCGAGTACAGGTCGCTCCGGTGGTCGAGCGGCTCGCTCCTCGCCTGCTCGGGCGACATGTAGCCGATCTTGCCCTTGACCTTGTAGAACAGCGAGTTGTGCGTCGCTGCTTTCGCGATCCCGAAGTCGGTGAGCTTCACCTCGCCGGTGTACGAGACGAGGATGTTCGATGGCGAGACATCGCGATGGATCAGCTGAAGCGGCCTGCCATCGAAGTCACGTTTGACGTGGGCATAGGCGAGCGCCGAGAGCACCTCGCGGCAGATCCGGATCGCCGCGGCCGGTGAGAATCGCTTGCCCCGGCGCCGCGCCCGCCGGATCAAGCTCCGTAGATCCCCGCCCGGCAGGTACTCCATCACGATGAAGTACTCGCCACCCGCGGTCACGAGATCGATCGTATGAACGATGTTCGCGTGGTCGAGCGTGGCCGACAACTTGGCTTCGCGCAGGAACAGATCGATGAACTCCTCCTGCTGGGTGAACTCGGGGAGGAGCTGCTTGAGCACCACCTCCATCTCGAAGCCGCCGGCGCCAAGCTTCTTGCCGACATAGATCGCCCCCATGCCACCCTCGGAGAGGTGCTCGAGCACGACGTAGCGATCGATCGGTGCGCCCCCGGCGACCATGGATTTCGTAGTGTAACATTCCAGTCGAGTTGAGCGAGCCAAGCGGGTACCGGCTCCGACCGGTTCACGATCAACGTTCACGTGACGAACGGGTGAAGCGAGGCGATCTGGCCACCGCGGTCGCGGACGCTCGGACCTCCGAGCGCCAGGTCGCCGCCGCCGCCGCCCGGGTCACGGCCGCCCGGGACGCGCTCGCCGCCGCCCGGCCCACGGTGCCCGCGGCCACCGCGAATCGGGTCGTGCTCGCCGAGCGGTACCTCGCCAGGAGGCGCCGCGAGCTCGAGGCGGCGATCGACATGCTGCTCCGCGCGGAGGCCGCGCACCGGGGCCAGCTCGGAGCGGTCGACTCCGCGCGCGGCCGGCTCACGATCGCGCGCGGAGACCGCGAGATCATCGAGCGCCACTTCGCGCGCTGGCGAACCGAGCGGCGCAAGCTCGCAGAGCGCCGCGAGGATTGACTCGTCGTCTTCGCTCGAGGCGCGTCGTCCTCGCTCGAGGCGCGTCGTCCTCGCTCGAGGCGCGCAACCTCGCTCGAGGCGCGCAACCTCGCTCGAGGCGCGCAACCGCTGCCCGTAGATCGTGTCCTGGAGGCATGCGCACCTTGCTCCTCTCCTCCGCCCTGGTCGCTCTGGCCGCCCCTTTGGCCCTCGCCGCCCCCTCCAGCCCGCCCGATGTCGAGAAGATGGTCGGCGATGACTGCGCCCGCGCCCGACAGGCGGGCAAGACCTGCGTGCTCG
>WBZN01001558.1_pt1 | contig 13768 bp, 8 predicted proteins | sample 5204281 | NCBI WGS metagenome assembly WBZN01 (sample SAMN12344347, study PRJNA552823) | activated sludge metagenome | biome: Activated sludge suspended growth; feature: Nitrification reactor; material: Wastewater; isolation source: activated sludge from nitrification reactor of wastewater treatment...
GGTGGTCCAACCCGCCAACCGCGGTACCGGCCTCGGCATCCTGCTGCCGCTGCTCACCATCGCGCGGCGCGATCCCGAGGCGGTGGTCTGTGTGCTGCCGTCGGACCATTTCGTGGCTCGCGAGCCGGTGCTGCGGCATGCGCTGCGGGATGCCGGCGAGCAAGCCCGCCGCGACCGGACGAGCCTCTGGTTCTTGGGCGCGACCCCGCAGGCGGCCGAAGACGGGCTGGGCTGGATCACGCCCGCATCGCACGATCGACGGCTGTGCGAGATCCTGGGATTCGTCGAAAAACCCGACGCCGCCACCCTTGCCGCCACGGTGCGCCACGGCGCTCTGATCAACACGTTTCTGTTCGCGGCCACCGCGAACGCCATCCTCGACCTCTACGCCCGTGCGGCGCCGGAGTTGTTGCGCCAGACCGTCGCGGCGCTCGACGAGACCCGCGTCGAAGCGCTGTACGAGAGTCTGCCCAGCGTCGATTTCTCCCGCGACGTCATGAGCCCCGCGGTCTCCGCGGGCCGCCTCAAGGTCGTGCGCGTACCGCCGTGCGGTTGGTCCGATCTCGGAACCCCGGATCGACTCGCCGCCGCGGCGCGCCGACTGCGCGGCCGCGCCACGAGCTTCCGCGCGGCGTGGACGGGCTCCTTTAGCGGTCGGATCCGCCCCGATCTCTCGGGGCTCGCTCAGCTCCTGCCGGCGCGAGCGCCCAGAGCCTGAGCGGATGGAAGCGGTCTTCCAGGCGCGCGGCCTGTCCAAGGTGTATCGCATGGGAGACGTCTCGGTCACCGCGCTCGACGGCGTGGACCTCGAGCTCTTTCGCGGCGAGATGGTGGTCTTCCTCGGTCCCTCCGGCTCCGGCAAATCCACCCTCCTCAACATCCTGGGCGGCCTGGATGCGCCGAGCAGCGGCAGCGTGCACTTTCTGGACCACGATCTGACCGGCGCCGACGCGGACGAGCTCACGCGCTACCGCCGCGAGCACGTCGGCTTCGTATTCCAGTTCTACAACTTGATACCCAGCCTGACGGCGCTCGAAAACGTCGCCCTGATCACCGAGATCGCGACGCGGCCGATGCCGCCCGAGGAGGCCCTCGATCGCGTCGGTCTGACCGGCCGGCTGCACCATTTCCCGTCGCAGCTGTCGGGCGGCGAGCAGCAGCGCGTGGCGATCGCCCGCGCCATCGCCAAGCAACCGGACGTCCTGCTCTGCGACGAGCCCACGGGCGCCCTCGACTACGAAACCGGGAAGCTGGTGCTCGACGTGCTCGATCGGGTCAATCGCGAGCTCGGCACCACCACCGCTCTCATCACCCACAACGCCGCCATCGCCGCGATGGCCGACCGTGTGGTGCGCCTGCGCAGCGGCACGATCGCCGACATCACCACCAACTCGCGGCGCGCCGTGGCCGCCGAGCTCCAGTGGTGAGGCGGTGAGCATGCACGTGCTGCGGCGCAAGCTCTGGCGCGACGTCTGGCATCTGCGCGGCCCGTTCGCCGCGGTCCTGCTGGTGGTCGCGTCGGGAGTCGCGCTGTTCGTGGACCTGCGCAGCATGCACGGGTTTCTGCTCGGCACACAGGCGCGCTACTACCGCGAGCACCACTTCGCGGACGTGTTCGCCGGTCTGCGGCACGCGCCTCTCGCGATACGGCGCGAGATCGAGGCCATTCCCGGCGTCGCGCTCGTCGAGCCGCGCCTGGTCGCCGACGTCCTGCTCGACGTGCCCGGCCTCGACGAGCCGGCGACGGGGCGGGTCGTCTCACTCCCCGACGGCGACCGCCTGCCGGCCGTGAACGTTCCCTATCTGCGCAGCGGGCGCTATCCGGATTCGCGGCGGCGCGACGAGATCCTGGTGAGCGACGCGTTCGCACGCGCCAACCGGCTGCCGCTCGGCGCCACGTTCGGCGCCCTCCTGCACGGCCGCTGGCAGCGCCTGCGCGTCGTGGGCACGGCGCTCTCGCCCGAGTTCGTGTACGAGATCCGCGGCGCCGGCGACGTGTTTCCGGACAACCGGCACTTCGGCGCCCTGTGGATGCGCGCGGCGCCGCTCTCGGCCGCCTTCGACCTGGTCGGCGCGTGCAACGACATCGTGCTTACCCTGGCCCCGGGCGCCTCCGTCCGAGACGTCGAGGCGCGCCTCGATCGCGTGCTGGCGCCGTATGGCGGGCTCGGATCCTTTCCCCGCGCCGACCAGATCTCACACCGCTTCCTGAGCGACGAGATCGCCGAGACCGCGATCACGAGCGTCTTCCTGCCGGTCGTCTTCCTCGGCGTGACCGCGTTCCTCGTACATCTCGTACTGTCGCGCCTCGTGGGCACGCAGCGCGAGCAGATCGCGGTGCTCAAGGCCTTCGGATTCGCGGACGCGACGATCGGGGCGCACTACCTCGGCATCGCGCTCGGGCCGGTGCTCGGAGGCTCGATCCTCGGCGCCGCCGCCGGCGTCTGGCTGGCGACGGGTATGGCCGACCTCTACGCGCGGTTCTACCAGTTCCCGCCCGCGCCCTTCGAACCCGATCCGCGCGTCCTCGGTGTCGCCGTCGCGATCGGGGCGGGTTCGGCGCTCGCCGGCGCCCTCCTCGCGGTCCGGCGGGTCGTCGTCTTACCGCCGGCGGAAGCCATGCGTCCGGAGGCGCCGGCGCGCTTCCGCGTCGGCTTGCTCGAGCGTCTGGGTTTGGCGCGCTGGCTGCCCGCGACGGCGCGGATGGTCTTCCGCAACGTCGAGCGCCGGCCGCTCAAGTCCGTGCTCTCGGTCCTCGGCATCGCCGCAGCGGTGGCGATCGTCGCCGTCGGCCGCTATGCGTTCGACGCCGTCGACTGGATGAAGGACGTCCAATTCCGACACGTGCAGCGTGAGGACGTGATGGTGACGTTTCGCGAGCCGCTGTCGAGCCGCGCCCAGCAGTCGCTGCTCGGATTGCCGGGCGTGCTGCGCGTCGAGCCCTTCCGTGCCGCCGCCGTGCGCCTGGTGTCGGCGGCCAACGGCACCGCAACCTATCGCACCGCCCTCCTCGGTCTGCGCCGGGACGGCGAGCTGCGTCGGCCCGTCGGACAGGACTATCGCGCCGTGCCCCTGCCGCCCAGCGGCGTGCTGCTCACCCGCGCGCTCGCCGATCGTCTCGGCCTCGCGCCCGGCGACCGCCTGCGGGTCGAGCTTCTCGAGGGCACGCGCCACACCTACGAGCAGACCCTGGCCGGCGTGGTGGACGAGCTGATCGGCGTGAGCGCCACCATGGACCTCGGCGCCCTCCATCGCATGCTCGGCGAAAGCGACACCGTCTCCGGGGCCTTTCTCCAGGTCGACGCCCGCCAGCTGCCGCTTCTCTATACCCGCCTCAAGCGCTTGCCCGCGGTGAGCGCCGCGAGTGTCCGCTCGGCCGTGCGACTCGGCTTCGAGCGCACCATCGCGCAGAGCTTCGCCATTTCGCTCACGACCACCATCGGCTTCGCCTGCGTGATCGCGTTCGGCATGGTGTACAACGGCGCGCGCGTGGCGCTCTCGGAGCGCGGGCGCGAGCTCGCCAGCCTGCGCGTGCTGGGCTTCGACCGTGGCGAGGTGACGGCGATGCTGCTCGGCGAGCAGGCGCTCCTGGTGGTCGCGGCGTTGCCGCTCGGCTTCCTCCTTGCTTACGCGCTCTGCGCCGTGATGGTGCAACGCTTCACTTCCGATCTGTTTCGCATGCCGCTCGTGTTGCGTCCCGCGACGCTCGCATTCGCGGGGGCGGTCGTCGTCGCCGCCGCCATCGTCTCCGGACTGATCGTGCGCCGGCGGCTGGACGGCCTCGATCTCGTCGCGGTCTTGAAGACCAGGGAGTAAATGCATGAACCCTTGGCGTCGCCGCCTGCTGTGGATGCTTCCCGTCGCCGGAGTGCTGCTCGCGCTGGCGATTCCCTTCCTGCGTCCCGCGGCGATTCCGGTCGAGGTCGCGGCCGTCGCCCGTGGGCCGCTCGAAGAGACGGTCGAGGAGGACGGCCAGACGCGCGTGCACCCGCGCTATGTCGTCGCCGCGCCCGTCGCCGGCCGTCTGGCGGCGCTGCGCGTCGATCCCGGCACGGTCGTGGAGCCGGGCGACGTGGTCGCCACGCTCACGCCTGCTCCGCTCGATCCGCGGGCTCGTGAGCAGGCGGAGGCGGGTCTGCGTGCCGAGCGCGCGCACAAGGCCGCCGCCGATGCCGCGGTCGCCGAGAGCGCCGCTACCCTCGCCCAGAACCAGCGTACCTTGGCGCGAACCGAGCAGCTCGCCGCGGCCGGCCAACTCGCGGCCGAGGACTTGGAGCGCGCGCGCACCGCCGTCGTCGCGCAGGAGAAGGTGCTCGAGGCAGCCCGCTTCCGGGCCCGCGCGGCCACGTACACGGTGAAGAACGCGCAGGCCGCGCTGCTCGGCGACGCCGACGCCGGCGCGGTGATCGCGCTCGCTTCGCCCGTCTCCGGGCGCGTCCTGCGACTGGTCGAGGACTCCGAGCGCGTCATCCCCGCCGGCAGCCCCATCCTCGAGCTCGGCGATCTCTCCACGCTGGAGATCGTGATCGACGTGCTCACCACCGACGCCGTGAACGTCCCTGTCGGCGCGGCAATACGCGTCGACACCGGGGCAGGGCGGCCGCTCTCTGCGCGGGTGACCCGAGTGGAGCCCGCGGCGTTCCTCAAAGTCTCGCCGCTCGGCGTCGAGGAGCAACGCGTGAACGTCATCGGCAACCTGCTCGAGCCGGCGCCCGGGGTCGGCGACCGCTTCCGCGTGCGCGCCACCATCGTGCTCTGGCACTCCGCGGACGCGCTCCAGGTCTCCTCCGGCGCGCTGTTTCGGGCCGGCGACCACTGGGCGGTGATGCTCGCGGACGGCGATCGGGCGCACCGGACCGCCGTCGAGATCGGGCACCGCGGTGCCACGGCGGTCGAGGTCCTCGGCGGCCTGCGGCCGGGGGATCGGGTCGTCCTGTACCCGGACAGCGGGCTCGCGGACGGCGCTCGTATCGCTCTCATCTCTCCGACGGGCGAGCACTAGACCGACGGAACCGATCTGCCGCGAGCCTCGTATCCAGGAGGCGGCCGGTCGAGACCTGAAACCTCGCGCCGGGCACCGCATCGAACCAGGGGAACGACCTTCAGGAGATCCGCATGCGCCTGCACCGCAACCACAGCCTCGTCGCAGTCCTCGCCGCCGTCCTCGGCTTGAGCGCCACTGCCGCCTTCGCGGTTGCCCCCGTCAACAGCAACTGGCGGGGCGTGGCGATCCACGGCTACGACCCGGTTTCCTATTTCACCGACGGCAAGCCCGTCGAAGGAAGCAGCGACATCACCTTCGAGTGGCAGGGTGCCACCTGGCGCTTCGCGAGCGCCGAGCACGAGAAGCAGTTCGCCGCCGCGCCGGAGAAGTTCGCGCCGCAATACGGCGGCTATTGCGCGTACGCGGTGGCGAAGAACGACACCGCCGACATCGAGCCCGACGCGTTCACGATCCTCGACGGCAAGCTCTACCTGAACTACGACCAGAAGATCCAGGAAACCTGGCGTAAGGACCCCAAGGGCTATATCGCCAAGGCCGACGGCTTCTGGCCCGCGATGGTCAAGAAATAGTCCGCTCGGTACCGCACCGAGCGGAGCGTAGAACTCAGGCCGCCTTCTTGGCGCCGACCCGCGCCGCGGCCGCCTCGCCGCGGCCGCGGAATCGCTGCATCCACAGCAGGGCGAAGGGGCAGGCGATGTAGATCGACGAATACGTGCCCACGAGAACGCCCAGGAACAACACGAACGAGAAGCCGCGCAGCACCTCGCCGCCGAGCAACAGCAGAGAGCCGGCGGCGAGCACCACCGTGCCGCCGGTGAGCATGGTCCGCGACAGCATTTGATTGAGGCTGCGATTCATCACGTCGGCGAGCGGCTCGCCGCGACCACGGCGAAGGTTTTCGCGCACGCGATCGAAGGTCACCACCGTGTCGTTGACCGAATATCCAATCAGCGTCAGGAACGCGGCGATGGTGGTCAGATTCCACTCGAGCCCGAACAGCAGATAGGCGCCGGCGGTGATGAGCACGTCGTGCAGGGTGGCCATCGTGGCGCCGACGCCGTACGGCAGATCGAAGCGGAACCCGATGTACGCCAGCATGCCGGCCAGCGACCAGGCGACCGCGAGCATCGCCTTGTGCCGCAGCTCCTCGCCTACCTGCGGGCCGACACTCTCGCGCGACAGAATGGTGAACGCGACCCGGCCGTCACGGCGCATCGCCTCGGCGAACTGTCCCGGATCGATGCCGACGCTCGAGGTCTTGAGCAGCACCTGCCGATCGGCGGGCGCGCCCAGGCTCTGCACCATCACGTTGCGGGCTCCGGCGGCCTCGGCGTTGGCGCGCAGGACATCGACCGCGCTGCCAGTGGCGCTGCCGTCCTCGGGTCCCTCGAAATGGAGCACCCACTGGGTGCCGCCGGCGAAATCGATCCCGAGGTTGGCGCGCACCGGCGCCACCAGGGCGACGAGCGCCAGGGCGATCGCGACCAGCGAGAAGGCGATCCACACCTGGCGATATTTCATGAAATCGACATTGCTATTGCGAAAGAGTTCCATGCGTGGCTCTCCGGATCAAATGGATAGCGTTTCGATGCGTGCGCGACGGGCGAGCAGGCAGTCGAAGAAGTAGCGGCTCACGATGAGCCCGGAAAACAGCGTCCCGGCGATGCCGATGGTGAGAGTGACGGCGAAGCCGCGCACCGGTCCGGAGCCGAATTGGAAGAGAAACAACGCCGAGATCAGGGTGCACAGGTTGGCGTCGAGGATGGACGGCAGGGCGTGGCGAAAGCCGGCGTCGACCGCCGCCTTCACCGTGCGTCCCGCTCGCAGCTCCTCCTTGATGCGCTCGAAGACCAGGACGTTGGCGTCCACCGCGACGCCGACGGTGAGCGCCAGCCCCGCGATGCCCGGCAAGGTGAGCGTGGCGCCGAAATACGCCAGCGCTCCGAGCACCAGGAGCAGGTTGACCGCCAGCGCGAGCACGGCGTTCCAGCCGCTGCCGCGGTAGACCGCGATCATCGCAGTCAGGACCAGCACGGTGCCGACCGTGGTCGCGCGGAGACCCTGCCGGATCGCGTCGGCGCCGAGCGACGGTCCCACCGTGCGCTCCTCGAGCACCGTGACGCCCGCGGGCAGCGCACCCGACGACAGGATGTTGGCGAGGTCCTCCACCTGTTTGGAAGTGAACCGACCCTGGATCACGCCGCTGTCGGTGATGCGCGAGTGAATGATCGCGACCGACTGCACGCGGCCGTCGAGCACCACCGCGAGAGCGCGTCCAATGTTGGCGGAGGTGGCCTCGCCGAAGGCGCGTGCGCCTTCGGCGGTGAGTGTGAAGTGGACCGTCGGGGCGCCCAGCTCGTCCACCGCGGGGCGCGCGCCCTTGAGATCGCGCCCGCTCACCACGACTCGCCGCTCGACGCCGTACGCGGCGGCCGGCGCGGCCCCGGCGTCCGACGCGTGCTCGAGGATCTCGATGCCCGGCGGCAACGCGCCACCTACGTGGCTGCCGTCCTCGCGCACGCCGTAGTGCGCCATCACGTCCGCGCGACTGGCGTACCCGCCGGAGGGAAAGTCGACGAGCCGCAGCTCGAGCACTGCCGTGGTCTTGATCAGCCGCTTCACGCGCTCTTCGTCGGCCACTCCGGGCAGTTGGATGACCAGGCGATCGCCGCCCATGCCCTGGCGGCTGATCAGCCGCTCGCCGACACCGAATTCATCGATGCGATTGCCGATCGTGATCAGCGACTGGTCGACCGCCCGGCGCCGCAGCTCGGACTGGCGCCGGTCCGCCATCGCGAAGACAGTACGACCAGCCTCGCGGTGCCATTGCCAATCGGTGTCGCCGAGCTCGGCGCGCGCAATGCGACCCAGGCTCGGGTCGTCACCAACGGCCAGGCCGGCGACCTCGAAGGCCGCGTCCGCGGTGCGATGGGTCGTCGCAGCGGAGAGACCGGCGGTCATCAGACCCTGACGCAAGCGTTCCATGTCGCGCTCGGTCTCGAACCGCAGCGCGTCTTCCGTTTGGACCCGGATCTGGAGCTGCATCCCTCCACGCAGATCGAGGCCGAGGTGGATCTTGTCCTTGAGCGGCAGCAGACCGAGGAGCGCGAGGGCGATCAAGCCCACGATCCCGGCGCCCCGCCAGAGCAGGTTGCGAGTCATTTGGTAGTCTCCTTCCCGTTGCAGAAGCGTGACGAGTCGGCCGGCGACGCGCGCGGGCGCGCGCACGCTGCGCACGCCGCAAGCGGCGGTCGCGGCCACGAACTACGGTCGAGCTAGTGAGGGGCGACCGGAGCGATCGCGGGAAGGTCAGGGCGCGTGCGAACGGGCGGTGATGCGGAAGGATGCGGGACGTACGGGCTCGCGCCCGTCGCCCCTCGGTCGAGCGTTCACCGCGGCGAACGCGCTCAGGGCCGACTCTGCCGCGAGCGTCGCCGGCGATGACGACATCGCAGGCGCCGGGAGCGCCGTCGCCCGCAGGGCGGGCGAGAACGTCTCGCCGGTCGCGAGCCATCCTCCGACGTCGGGCGCGCCGTCCGAATGCGCACCCATGCCGTGGCCGCCGCTCGCGACCGCCGCGACGGCGGCCGGCTGCGGACCGGCACAAAGCAGGATGGCGACCGCGCCGAGAATCAGTGCTGCAAACAGCTTGCGGGGCATGGACTCCGGTTCCGGGTGGCCCGAGCGGGAAGATCCGACCGGGCCGGGAACACTTTACTACGCGTCGAGCCGGGCGCTCGCGGCCTCCAGCTGGCGACGATGGTGCGCCAGATGCGCGGCCTGCACGCCGAGGATCTGCTCCGGTCGCAGCCATCCGAAGTAGGCGTGGGAAAAGCGCATGTCGGGTGCGGCGGCTGCCAGCCCGCGCTCCGCGCTCGCGATCCGTTCTTCCAGACGAGCCATCGCAGTTTCCCGAGCGAGCGGTTCCTTGCCGGGTCGCAACTCTCGCGGCGCCGGCGCGCCTTCGGGGAAGCCGCGGCCGGCGAGAATGCGGGGCAGCACGGTCCAGCGCAGGAACTGGGTCTTCCACCACGGCAACACCTGCTTCATGCCGCGACCGCCGGCCAGCGCGTCGAGCGCCGTTTCGTAGCTCAAGGCCAGGTGCTCCGTCAGCTGGCCAATCGTCCACTTGCCTTCGGCGAGGGGTCGCCCCCACTCCGCCGCGGATACTCCGGCGAGGGCGCGCAGCAACGACTCGGCCTCGCTACGGTGCCAGTCGCTCGCCTGTTTCCGTTCGAACTCTTGCTTGCTCATCGAAGTACGCGTCCTTTCGTGCCGCCAAGCGCTCTCGCGAACACGGCTCTTGCACGGTGCGTCCAGTGTACGGAGCCAAGCGTCCGGGGGATGCCCGACCGGGGATCGATCAGGACCGCCACGGATTCGCCAGGTCCTGCCGGACTCGTTGTAAGCTCGACGACCTAGCGCACAATTCGGTCCGTTTCGACGTCTCCCATCTCCTCGGGTCGACTTTCCCGGCCGAAATGGTGACCGGATCGAATTCTTTACCGTGGGGGCCTCGATATGTCCACTCCTCGTTTCCGTGCCCGGCAGCAGGCCGCGTCCATCGCGCTCTGTACCTTCGTACTCGGTGCCACGGTTCTCTGGGCCGACACGCCCGGAACTCGCGTCGCGGGCTCACGCGGCAAGAGGGAAACGACGGCGGACATCATGAAACGCCAAGCCGAGGCGCCGCTCCCCGGGGCGCGCCCCGAGCACGAGCTCGAGTACCCCAATCGCAACAACTTGCCGCAGAATCCGGCGGCGCCGGCGGTGGCCAGCGTGCCCGCGGTTCCGGCGGACAAGCTGGTCGCGCCCCCGGTCGCGAAGATTCACACCGCGGGCCTCTCCTTCGACGGCGCCACGCTGACCGACACCGGCGCGTTCCCTCCCGATTCCATGGGCACCGCGGGCCCGACGCAGTTCATCACCTTCGTCAATGGGCGCATCCGATCGTTCACCAAGGCGGGCGTAGCGGACGGCGTGCTCAACGCCGATCCCGACGTGTTCTTCGCGTCCGTGTCGACGCCGGTCGGGGGCGCGGTCGTGCTCGACTTCACCAGCGACCCGCAGATTCGCTATGACCGTTTCACGGCGCGCTGGTACCTGTCGATCATCGACGTGCCCTGCACCAACGCGACCTGCACCACGACGGCCCCCAACCGCTGGCTGCTCGCGGTGAGCGACGCCGCCAGCGCGGGCACGATCACCGGCGCCACCGTGTGGACATTCTTCCAGTTCCAGACCGACCCGAGCACCAACTTCTGCGACTACCCGTCTCTGGGGACCGACGTGAACGCCCTGTACGTCGGCTGCAACATGTTTTCCAACGCCGGCTCGTTCCTGGGTACCAACGGCTACGTGATCCGGAAGAGCTCGATCCTGGGCGCGGGCCCGATCTTCGTCACGATGTTCGCCAACATGGTGTCCGGGTCCGCTGGCGCCGGTCCGTTCGCTCCCCGCGGTGTGGACAACTTCGACTCGACCGCGACCGAAGGCTACTTCGTCGGCGTCGACAACGCCGCTTTCAGCCTCGTCCAATTCCGTCGGGTGAGCAATCCGGGATCCGTGACGCCGACGATCTCGGCCAACATCGGCGTCGTCGTGCCGACGACGACAGCGGCAAACCCGGTAACACACCTCGGAAACACGGGGGGCAACAACGGCCGTCTCGACTCTCTCGATGACCGCATCTACCAGGCGATGGTCCGCAACGGCCGACTCTGGGCGGCGCACAACTTCCGCGTCAGCTCCGCCGGCGTCGCCGACACCGCAGCCGAGGCGCGCAATGCGACACGCTGGTACGAATTCCAGAACCTGACGACGACCCCCACGCTCGTCCAGTCCGGAACGGTCTTCGACAACGCCGCGACCTTGGCGACTGCCGGCCAGTACTGGATCCCGTCCGTCGTGGTCACCGGGCAGTTGCATGCCGTCTTGGGGATGACCATGGCCGGCACCCTCGTCGGCGCCACGCCGGTCTTCGTCGGCCGTCTGAACGGGGACACCCTGGGCACCATGACCGGCCCTCCGACGGTCGCCGCGGTGCCGTTCGGCACCGCGACTGCCAACTACAATCCGCCGTCCGATCCGGGCGGCGGTTCCGGTCGCCGCTGGGGCGACTACTCGTTCACCGTCGTCGACCCGCTCGACGACATGACGGTCTGGACGATCCAGGAGTACAACCAAGCGCTGAACTCCTACGCCGTGCGCGTCGGCAAGCTCCTGGCTCCGCCTCCCGCCACGCCCACCTGTTCGGGCTCGCCGATCACCTTCTCCGGCCCGACCGGCAACGTCGTGATCACGGCCACGTCCTCCGGCGGGTCCGGCTTCTATGACCCGGGCGCCAACCTCGCGCCGCCGGCGCTGCCGTTTACGCACTTGAGCGCGACGGTCACCAACGCCGTCGTAAACAGCGCTACGTACAACAGCCCGACACAGGTGACGCTCAACATCACCGCTCTCGCGACCGGCTCTCAGAACGTCACCATCACCAACCCCGACGGCCAGGCGGTGACGGCGAATGGCTGCATCGACGTCCAGGCCGCACTGGCCGCGGATCTCGGGATCACCAAGACCGATGGCGTCACTACCGCGGTCCCCGGCGGCTCCGTTACGTACACGGTGACGGCGTCGAATGCCAGCGCCGTCCCAGCGACCGGCGCCACCGTCGCCGACACCTTCCCGGCGATCCTCACCTGCACCTGGACCTGTGTCGGTGCCGGCGGAGGCACCTGCACCGCATCCGGCTCCGGCAACATCAACGACACGGTGAACCTGCCGGCGGGCGCCAGCACCACGTACACCGCGACCTGTGCGGTCAACGCATCGGCCACGGGCACGCTCAGCAACACGGCCACGGTGACGATCGCGGGCGATCCGAACGCGGCGAACAACAGCGCGACCGACACCGACACCCTCACGCCGCAGGCCAACCTCGGCGTCACCAAGACCGACGGCGTGACCACGGCCACGGCCGGCGGCTCCGTGACGTACACCATCACGGCCAGCAATGCCGGGCCGAGCAACGCGCCGGGCTCTTCGGTAGCGGACACCTTCCCGGCCTCGCTCACCTGCACCTGGACCTGCGTTGGCGCCGGCGGCGGCACCTGCACGGCGTCCGGCTCGGGCAACCTCGGCGACACCGTGAATCTTCCCGCCGGCGGCTCGGTCACCTACACCGCGAGTTGCACGATCTCGGCGTCGGCGACCGGCACGTTGAGCAACACCGCCACCGTCGCGGCACCCGGAGGCGTCACCGACCCCACGCCGGGTAACAACTCGGCGACCGACACCGACACGCTGGCGGCGAGCGCCGATCTCGCGATCACCAAGACCGACGGCGTCACCACCGCGACACCCGGCGGCTCGGTCACGTACACCATCACATCCAGCAACGCCGGTCCGAGCAACGCGAGCGGCGCAACGGTGGCCGATACCTTCCCGGCGTCGCTCACCTGCACCTGGACCTGCGTTGGGGCCGGCGGCGGCACCTGCACCGCGTCCGGATCGGGCAACATCAACGACAGCGTCAACATGCCGAGCGGCGGCAGCGTCACCTATACCGCGAGTTGCACCATCTCCGGCGCGGCCACGGGCAGCTTGTCGAACACCGCGACCGTGACGGCACCCGGCGGCGTCACCGATCCGACGCCGGGCAACAACTCGGCGACCGACACCGACGCGCTCGGCGCGAGCGCCGACCTTTCGATCACCAAAACCGACGGCGTCACCACAGCCACCGCGGGCGGCTCGACGACGTACACGATCACAGCGTCCAACGCCGGCCCATCGAGCGCCACCGGAGCCACGGTGGCCGACACGTTCCCGGCGTCGCTCACCTGCACCTGGACCTGCGTCGGGGCCGGCGGCGGCATCTGCACGGCGTCCGGCTCCGGCAACGTCAACGACACGGTCGATCTGCCGAGCGGCGGCAGCGTCACCTACACCGCAAGCTGCACTATCTCGGCGTCGGCGACCGGAACGTTGAGCAACACCGCGACCGTCGCCGCGCCTGGCGGCGTGACCGATCCGACACCGGGCAACAACTCGGCGACCGACAGCGACACCCTCGGTGCCTCGGCGGATCTCTCGATCACCAAGACCGACGGCGTCACTACGGCCACCCCCGGCGGCACGGTGACGTACACCATCACCGCGAGCAATGCCGGACCGTCGAACGCCAGCGGCGCCACTGTGGCCGACACCTTCCCGGCGTCGCTCACCTGCACCTGGACCTGCGTCGGCGCCGGCGGCGGCACCTGCGCTACCGCGGGCTCGGGCAACCTCAACGACACCGCCAATCTCCCGAGTGGCGGTAGCGTGACCTACACCGCGAGCTGCAACGTGTCGATCAGCGCTACCGGCACGCTCAGCAACACTGCCACCGTAACGGCTCCCGCCGGCGTGACCGATCCGACGCCCGGCAACAACTCGGCGACCGACAGCGACACGCTGTCGGCGCTCGGCAACTCGGTCACCGCCAGCAAGACCGTCACCGGTACGTTCGTTCCCGGCAGTCCGGTGACGTACACGGTGACGCTGAACAATGCCGGGCCTGGGACACAGGGCGACAACCCGGGCAACGAGTTCACGGATGTGCTGCCCCCGACGCTCACTCTGGTCTCGGCTTCGGCGAGCAGCGGCGCAGCGGTGGCTACCGTTGCCACCAATACCGTGACCTGGAACGGCACGATCGCCGCCAGCGGCTCGGTGACCATCACGATCACCGCCACCGTGAATTCGGCGGCGGCGCCGGGAACCGTC
>WBZN01001561.1_pt1 | contig 13762 bp, 12 predicted proteins | sample 5204281 | NCBI WGS metagenome assembly WBZN01 (sample SAMN12344347, study PRJNA552823) | activated sludge metagenome | biome: Activated sludge suspended growth; feature: Nitrification reactor; material: Wastewater; isolation source: activated sludge from nitrification reactor of wastewater...
AAGCAGAAGGCCGTCCTCAAGCCCGAGGCGTACAAGCAGAAGCGCGACGAGCTCGAGAAGAAGTTCGTCGAGCTGCAGCAGACCTACGTCAAGCTCGAGCGCGAGCTCGCCTCGGACCGGACCAAGCTGATCCAGGCGCTGCTCAAGCAGGCCGAGCCCCTGATCGCGAAGATCGCGAAGGCGGAGGGCGTGTCGCTGATCATCGATCAGAGCGCCACGGTGTGGGCGGATCCCACCGTGAACCTGACCGAGAAGCTCAACGCCGAGATGAAGTGACGCGTCGGGGCGCGGACGCCCCAGTCGTGTTACGAAGGCCGCATGTCGGACCGGCCAGAGAGCGGCACACCCGCGATGAAGGCGGAGCACATCCTCGGTCTTCTTCCTCATCGGTACCCGTTCTTGCTGATCGATCGGGTGCTCGAACTCACCGATGAGCGCGTGTTGTGCCTCAAGAACGTCTCGTTCAACGAGCCGTACTTCCAGGGCCACTTTCCGGGCGTGCCGGTGATGCCGGGCGTGCTCCAGATCGAGGCGATGGCGCAAGCCGGCGGCATCCTCGCGTCGCGCGCGGTGGAGTTCGACGCGACGACGCACGTCATGTTGTTCATGGCGATCGATGCCGTGAAGTTTCGCAAGGCGGTCACTCCCGGTGACCAGCTCCTGATCGAGGTCCTGCCGCTGCGCAAGGGCAAGATCTTCAAGATGAAGGGCGAGATTCGGTGCGAGGACAAGGTGGTGTCGTCGGCGGAGTTCCTCGCGGGGTTGGCCGAGAAGTCCAAGGTGACGTAGTGCGGTGGCTGGTCGTCGCGGTCGCGGTCACGCAGATGGCAGGGGCGGGGTGTAGCGGCAAGGGCCGTCAGCGGCGCGCGGGCGATGCGGCGGCCGTCGAGGTCGTGACCGGGCCGAGCCTGCCCGATGCCAGCGTGGCGGGCGCGGTGACGTCCGAGGAGATCGAGCCCAATGATGGGGAGGACGTCGCGACGCCGCTGGCCCCCGGGTTCACCGCGCGCGGCACGATCGATCCAGAGACCGACACCGACCACTATCGCATCGACGTGACGAGCGCCGGGGCGCTCTCGATCGAGCTCACGGCACCGGACGGCGTGGACCTCACGCTCGACGTCGAGGATCCGTCCGGAACGATCGTCGCGAGATCGGATCGCGGCGGCGTTCGGATCAAGGAGGGCGTCCCCAACGTCGGCGTGACCCCGGGCCGTTACATCGCCACCGTGCGCGAGAAGAAGATCGTGGTCCCGGTGAAGAAGCTGCCCCGGGGCAAGAAGCCGCCGCCCGCGCCCGATGCGGGAGTCCCGGTGGTGGCGCCGGTCTACGAGATCACCGCGAAGGTCTCGTCACTTGCGGACAACGTCGAGATCGAGCCCGATGATGATCGCGGCACCGCGATCGATCTGATCCTCGGCGATGCCGTGACCGGCTACATCGGGTGGACCGGGGACGCCGATGTCTGGAAGCTCTCGGTCAAGACGCTCTCGGACAAGGACGCGATCGACATCGAGGTCTCCGCGATCGAAGGTGTCGCGCTGTCGATCGAGGTCGCGGACGGCATCGGCCGCCCACTCGTCGCGCGCAAGGCGCCGCGTGGTGCGCCGCTCGTGATCCGCGGGCTGGTCCCGGTGGTGCCCGCGGGCGCACCGCCGTTCCACTACGTCACGATCCGAGGCGACAAGTCCAACCCGGAGACCGCGTATCAGCTGCGCGTCACGGCGAAGGTCCCCGGCATCGATGCCGAGGTCGAGCCCAATGACACGGTAGACAAGGCGATGCCGATCCCGACGAGCCGGACGATCGTGCAGGGCATGTGGGCCCCGGGCGACATCGACTGCTTCGCGATCGCGCCCGATCAGGCCGAGCGGACGATCGATGGCACGATCGAGACCCGGACCGATCTCGATTTCGGCGGCGAGCTGTACGTCGACGGCAAGAGCATCGCGAAGGGCAATCGTGGGGGCAAGGGCGCGTCCGAGCGCGTGACCGGCTCGGTACCGGCGGGCGCGCAGGCGGTGATCTGCGTTCGTGCCAGTGACGTCGCGGGCGAGGGCGCCTACGAGCTGAAGATCTCCGAAGGTCCCCCGGCCGAGCGATGACCGACGCCTCCACGGGTGCGCCTCGGATTCGAAGCTCGCAGATCCTCGCCGTCCTCGCGATCGCCAACCTCGTCTCCTACGCCGCGCGCAACGCGCTGTTCGCGGTGTATCCCGATCTGCGTGCCCACTACGGGATCGATGACGCGCAGATCGGGCTGCTCCAGACCGTGTTCATGATCCCGCACGCCGCCGCGACCCTGCCGTTCGGCTGGGCCGGTGATCGCTATGATCGACGGCGCGTGATCTCCGTCGGGCTCGTCCTCGCGAGCATCGCCGGCGCGGCCGGCACGCTCGCGTCGAGCTATTTCGGCTTCGCGCTGTCGCGCGCGCTCGTCGGTTTCGGCACGGCGGCGGTCGTGCCGGTGGCGAACTCGATCCTCGGTCAGATCTTCGACGGTCCGAACAAGGCGAGCCGGCTCTCGGTGTTCAACCTCGGGCTGTTCCTCGGCGGCGTCGTCGGATTTGCGGCGGGGAGCGCGCTCGGGTTTCCGTTCGTCGTCGTCGCGCTGGCGGTGCCCGGCGCCGTGCTCGCGCTGTTGATCTCGAGCCTCGCGGTGCCAGCGACCACCGCGCCGGTGTCGACGATGCCGTGGTGGCGGTACCTCGCGCAGTTCGCGCGCCTGTTCGTGCGCGACGCGCGCGTGCTCCTGCAGATCCGGACGTTGCGGTGGATGATCTTGTCGGCCACCGCGATGGCGTTTGCCGCCGGTGGTTACAACGCGTGGCTCAAGGAGTTCCTGGTTCGCGACAAGGGCATGACCGACGCGCAGGCGACGACGTTGCTGCTGCTCGCGCTGTGCGGCGGCCTCAGCGGCATCCTGTGGGGAGGCCGGCTCGCCGACGCGCTTCGGGCCCGGACGCCCGCAGGCCGGCTGTGGACGATCGTCGTCGGCATGGCGCTGACGATCCCGTGCGCCGCGTTCGCGATCACGGTGCAGCGCAGCGCCGGGCTCTATGCGGCGGGCGTGGCGACCATGTTCTTCATCTCCTGGTACCACGCGCCGATGGCCGCGACGGTCGATGACCTCGCTCCTCCGGGCCGCGCCGTCGCCGCGCAGGGCCTCGTGATCTTCACGATGCACATGATCGGCACCGCGCCCGCGTCCTGGGTGGTCGGATGGGTCTCCAAGGAGTCCACGTTGCACCACGCGATGTGGGTCCCGACCGGGGCGCTGGTGCTCGCGATGACGGCGATGGCGATGGCGACGCGTAGCTTCGCGACCGATCACGCGCGTGCACGCCGCGCGGTCGCCTAGATCCGACTCCCCGCTCACCACCCGGTCTACGAGGTGGTTCGGTGGCGGCGACTCCCCGCGTTCGCTATAACCGGTCACACATGCGAGCGCTCGCGATCTGGGTTGTCTGTGGCTGCATCGTCGCCGTCGCCATCCCGGCGTGCACACGCAGCAAGGGTCCAACCCAGACGCTCGACAAGTATGGCCGCGCGCTGAAGAACCATGACTTCGGCGGCGCCTACGATCTGATGTCGTCGAGCTTTCGCGGCAAGGTGTCGCGCGAGGACTACGTCCGGATGATGCGCGACAACCCGCGCGAGGTCGACGAGACCGCCGAGCGCCTGCGCGGCAAGCGGGGGAGCATCGAGGTCTCTGCGGAATTCGAGTACGGATTGGGGGACTCGATGCGTCTGGTCCAAGAGGATGGACGCTGGCGCATCTCGACCAATCCGCTCGGGTTCTACGACCAATCCTCACCGAAGGCGGCGCTGCGCTCGTTCATCCGCGCGTACCGGCTCGAGCGCTGGGACGTGATGCTCCGGTTCGTGCCGACCTCGTATCGGGAAAAGATGGACGCCGCAAAGATGAAGGCGCAGTTCACCGGCCCCTCTCGGGAGCAGATGGAGAACCTCATCAACACGCTCGAGGCCAACGTCGATGAGCCGATCGTCGAGCGCGGCAACGACGCGCGCATGAGCTACGGCGATCGCTTCACGGTGCAGTTCGTCAAAGAAGACAGCGCCTGGAAGCTCAAGGATCTCGATTAGAAGCTCCTCTACCGCAGCGCTACCCGAGCTGCGTAGGTGGCTACTCGATCAGCTGGGTGGTGGTGACGCGCGTTGGTGACTACGCACCATATGGCGGCAAACCGTCACCGTGGCTCCGCAAAAAGGTAAGAGTGTCGGACTCCAGCACAACGTCGCGCCGCGGTTGAGGAATTGGGGGTGATCGCTCGTCTCAGTGGGGTCCGGAGCTCCCATGCGTGACAGGTTGCGGCCGATCTCACAGCGTGACGATTTCGGCAGTGAGAAGTGGAGCCTCGCGTAATCGCATGCGTTAGACTAAGAACGCGGGGATCAGTTTTCCAAGGCCCGCAGGTTGCAGCGTTCAGGGCTAGGAGCTACGCAGTTACTAAGTAGGCCCGACCCGACCCTTGTTTGCGAAAGGTGGTCCGAGATGTTGGATCCCTGGATTATCGAAGAGATCCTGAAGAAGGAAGAGGAACGACGCCGTGAGCAAGAGCGCGGGGTTGAGCTTCCAATCGAGCGGTATCGCCCAGACATGGGTGAGAAGCCGGCCGTCACACCCGCTCAGGATGAGTCCGAGCGTGGTGTGATGATCATCGACATCTAACCACATAGAACTCCATCAAACGGCGCTCCCAGCTTTGCTGGCGGGGCCGTTTTCTTCGTTTCGGGCTCAGCTCCGTGATCTGAGCGCTTTCGGCTGCTGGATAGGCTAAAGACGCGCTGTGCCGCGCTGGGTGGGCCATCTGTTCACGATTGCCCTGGGCGTCCTGGGATGGGGAGTCGTGCTGGTCCTGCCCGCGCTCGACGTGCTTCCACACGCCACGGCGACGGACCCGCTCTGGATCGCGATGTTCGTGGCGGTCATCCTGGCCGCCCGTGCGCTCGCGTTCCGCCTCGTCGAAGGCAGCGTGCTCTCGCTCGACTCCGCCTACTACGTCGCGGCCGCGCTCTGCGTGGGTGCGGTTGGCGCAGGGCGACTCGTCGCGGTCGCGCTGACCCTCGATGCATCTGCGCGTCTGTATTTCACGGTGAAGCGGGGCCGCATGGATCCGGCCGGCTGGTGGGCCGAGCTCGGTTACGTCCTTTACTTCGGTGGGATGAGCGGTGGCCTGGTCGTGCTGTGCGGCTGGGCGTTCGGTGCCGATCGCGTGATCACGGGTCATGCGGACACCTTCGAGATCGCGCTGCGGGTGGTGGCGATCGCGACGCTGTTGCTGGTGACCCACTACGCGCTCCAGGGCGTCCGGCTGCGGCTCCTCGGGCGTCCGTGGCGTGCGTACCTCCACGATCTCGCGCTCCCTGGAATCCTGTCCGAAGCCTCGCTCATGCCGATCGGCGTGGTGCTCGTGTTGCTCTACAAACCGGATCAGCCGCTCGGGTTCTTGCTGCTGTCGCTGACCTACCTGCTGATCAACCTCGTGTTCTCGCGCCTGTCGCGCGCACAGCAGCAACTCCAGGAGCGGGTCCACGATCTCGAGATCCTGACGGCCTCTGCCCGAAGGCTGTCGGCCTCGCTGCAGCTCGAGGAGCTCGTCGAGACGGTCGCCCGTGAGACATGCAAAGCGATCCCCGAGGCCGAGGCAGTAGCGCTCGTGCACCGGCGCGCGGGTGGGGAGAGCGGGCTCGTCATCGACGGATTCGATCGAGCCGCGGACCGGTTTTTCCGACGTCCGATGGCGGAGGGGGAGGGCGCGGCGGGCTCGGTGATGACGCGCGGAGTGTCCCGACGCATCGACGACCTCTCCGAGTCTGACGTGGCGATCGGACAAGGCGGCACGGAGGGGATCCGGTCATGGCTCGGCGTTCCGCTGTTCATGTACGGCGGAAGCGAGGGCGCGATCGCGGTCCAGAGCTCGCGGCCCGGAGCCTTCCGGGCGGCTCATCAGCGGTTGCTCGAGTCCCTGGCGCTGCAGATCGCCGCGGCGTTGCAGAACGCACATCTCTACGAGCTCGCGATGGTGGATGGCCTGACCGGGCTGTTCATGCGTCGCTACTTCGATGCTCGAATCGAGGAGGAGATCGAGCGGTCGAAGCGATACGGCACGCCGTTCTCGGTCGTGATGATGGACGTCGATGATTTCAAGAAGCTCAACGACGAGCACGGTCATCTCATGGGCGATCGTGTGTTGAGGTCGATCGCGAACACCGTCAAGGCGCAGCTTCGTGGCGTCGACACGGCGGCGCGCTATGGCGGTGAGGAGATCGCCATGATCCTCCCGCGTAGCGGGATGCTCGACGCGTATAACGTCGGCGAGCGCATCCGGGCGGCGATCGCGGACTCGCGGATCACGACCGACACCGAGCCAGCGGCGGCACTCGCGGTGACCGCCTCGTTCGGCATCGCGTCGTTTCCCGAGAGCAAGGCCTCCGACGGCGAGGATCTCGTCCGGCGGGCCGACCGCGCGCTGTACCGTGCGAAGAAGACTGGCAAGAACCGCGTCGAGCTGTACTGGAGCAACGATACGGGGCCCGTGCGGATCGCGCGCCTCGCCGCCGAGCCGGAGTGAGCCTGTCATGAGCGATCCTGATCGCCGCCGTGCGGAGCGAAGCGTTGGTTGGGCGCGGCTGTGGGCGCGCGCCAAGCAGATCGTGACCACGGATCCGGGTGGATCCGATGACGACGACCTGGTGGTAGACGAGGAGGCCGCGCGCGTCCTCGCGGGTCACGCAGGTCGCCTCAAGGGTGGGCTCGCCAAGGTCGCGCAGCTCGCCGCGTACGATCCAGGCGCGACGCTCGGAGGCCGCAGCGGCGCGACGAAGGCGGCGCGGGCGGTGCTCGGCGGGCTGTGGGATCACGCGCCGGCGGTCTCGGCGGGAGCGATCGCCGCGGTGATCGAGGAGGACCTCGGCAAGTCACCGCAGGCGCTGTTCGCGCGCTGGGATCCGGTGCCGCTCGCTTCGGCGTCGCTGGGCCAGGTCCACCCGGCCCAGCTGCTCGACGGGACCGAGGTCGTCATCAAGGTGCAGTACCCGGGCGTGGCCGAAGCGCTGCGAGCGGATCTGGACGACGGCGCGTTCGTGCGCAAGCTCGCGGGCTCCGAGGTCGGGCGCACGCTCGATGTGGATGCGCTCCGGGCGCTCGGTGCGGCGGTCCGCGGCGAGCTCGATTATCGCGCCGAGGCGGCTGCCCAGGGCAAGTTCGCCGCCGCGTGGCGCGAGCATCGCGTGCTCCGGTTCCCGCGCGTGATCGGCGAGCTGTCGTCGAGCCGCGTGCTGACGATGACGCGCGCCCGAGGCAAGACGCTCGTCGACGTCGCGGCTGGCGGTTCGGCCGATGTTCGGCGGCAGGCGGCGCTCGGGATCTACGAGGTCGCGTGGGGCTCGCCGCTCGCGCACGGTCTGCTCAACGCCGATCCCAACCCCGGCAATTTTCTGATCGACGAGCAGCCCGACGGCGGGGTCCATCTGTGGTGTCTGGACTTTGGCTGCGCGTTCACGATCCCCGACGATGTTCGCGACGCCGATCGCGAGATCTGGTGGGGCCTCATCCACGACGACGCCGCCGCCGGCGCGGAGCGCTTTCGCATGGGGCTCGCGAAGGCCGGGTTGCTCCGCCGGATCGATCTGCTCGCCTCGACCGCGCATCGCGACTGGGAGCGCGCGCTCGCCGCGCCCGTGGCGACGCACGGCGACTTCCACTGGAGCGAGGAGTACGCGCGTGACTTCGCCGAGGCGACCGGCCGTGTGCTCGGCCTCGGCGGCATGGCGTTGCCGGCCAAGCTGCTGCTGCTGTGGCGCCAGCGACTCGGCGCCGCGGCGGTGATCGGCATGCTCGATGCGACGGCACCGTTTCGCCGCGTGCTCACGGACCTGATCGGCAGCGGCCGCCGCGCACTGCGCTAGCCGCGTCAGTACGTGTAGCGAAGGAACGCGCGCACATCCAGCGCGCGGATCGCGTCGAACTGCGGCAACAGGAACGCATCGAGCGCGGCGCCCACGGCATAGTGCCGGTTCTCGAGCTGGTACTCGAGCACCCCGCCCGCATGGAACGCGATCGAGAACCGCTCGCCCGGATCCGTGATCTTCACCTTGCTCAGCACGTTCGACGAGATCATCGAGACGCCGGCGCCACCCTCGACATAGAGCGCGATCCGATCGAACAGGCCGCCGATCCGCGCTTCGGCGCCGCCGCGGTACAGCTGGAGCCACTCGCCCTCGGGTGGTGGGGGCACCGTGGCCTCGTGGCTCGAGGCCGCCAGGGCGATGCCGAGCGACAGCCACGAGAACACGTCGCGTCCGACCCGGATCTCCAGCGCCGGACCGAGCGCGGCCGACTTCGACGCCGCCGGGAGAAATGTCACCGCTCCGAACCCGCCCTCGGCGTACCAGCCCGTCGACGCGGGTCGCGCTTGTGCAACGCCGCACAGCGCGATCAACACGCCGGAACCAAGCGCAAGACGACCCATCCCTGACGTCATCGTAGACTGACTACGCGCAGATCGCCCGCCCGCGCGTACAAAATCAGGGCGCCGCCCCGACGGTGAAGTCCGCCGGCGCGAACGGCTCGAGCTCTCCGGTCGGCGCGTCGAGCAGCTTGTCGGCCATGATGCCGCGGGTGTCGCGAACACGGACGTTATACTCGAGCACCATGTGCGCCTCGGGCTTGAACACGAGGTCCACCCGGAGCATCTGCGGGAAGGTCTCGCGCGGATACACGATCCCGGTCGACATCTGGGGCGGTGGCTCCTGGTCTGCCGGCACGACCACCAGCGGGGTCAGCTGATCGTACGACGACGCGTTCTTGCTGATCGTGAGCGTCGCGCGGAACGGGTTCACGTTGCCGCGCGTGATCTGATCGAGGTCGATCGAGGCCTCGCGCAGCTCGTCCTCGCGGAATAGCCCCGACAGCGCTCCGTTGCCCGGGATCTCGTACGGGATGTCACCTTGCAGACCCGGCGTGGGCGGTGCCTCGGGATCGTGCGACAGCACGAGCGTCGATGGATCATACGAGAAGAACTGGTTGGCGCCGTTGAGCTGGATCCGCGCTTGCGCCGGCATCGGGTCGAGGTTCTTGATCGTCCACTCGATGGACACCTCGATGTCGCCGACCTTGACGTAGGGGACCTCGACCGCTGGATCGAGCGTCGCCTGGCGAGCGGCACGCTCGGTCGCGTCCTCCTTCGTCTCGGTCTTGATCGGCAGCACGAGCGAGCCCTTCGCCTCGATGAAGTTGCCGTCCATGTCCCGCATCCCGGCCTCGAGGGCCGGCATCGGCGCGGGCCCTGTCATCGGGTCGATGTAGAGCGGATCGTTGACGCAGCCGACGCCGGCCAGGAGACTGATCGCGAGTACCTTGCACATGTTAGCCCCCCTGGGTGAACAAGAACGGGTAGTTGACGATCGCGCCGCCCTTGGCGGGGAACTTGAGGCGCATGATGTTGCCCTTGACGCAGCTCTCGACGCCTTCGTTGCGAAGCGAGCCGCCCTGCGTCGCCGCGTTCTTCACGGAGCCGTCGGAGGCGATCACGAAGTGGATGACCAGCTTGCCGCCGATGCCCGGTGAGCGATTGAGCTCCTTCTGGTAGCAAGCTTTGAACACGCCCGCGCGCGCCTTGACCACGCGATCGATCTCGTCCTTGCTCAGACCGTTGAAGTCGCCGGTCGCCTCCTCGAGCTTGATCGCGACCGCCTTGGGTGCGGCGCCGGTGCAGTTGGGGCCGACGCAGGTGCCGCCCGGCCGGTTCTTGCCGGTGTCGATCGGCCCCGCCTTGGTCTGGAAGTCACCCTCGACGTTGCCGCCACCGCCGGGTCCCTTGCCCTTGCCTCCGCGCGTGGTCCCCGTGCCGATCCCGGGCCCGAACCCAGTGCCGGTACCTTCGCCGGAGCCGACGGTCCCCGTTCGCTGATAGCCGAGGTTGGCGAAGTTGCCGAGATCGACGGGCGCCTGGATCATGTCGTCGAGGACCTTCTTGTTCGACCTCGTCATCAGCGCGACCTCGGGTGCACCGACCTTGTCGTGATTGTTCGGATCGCTGGCGCGTTCCTTCGCGCCCTTGCCGCCGGCCTCACCGGTAGCGCCCTTGGTCGCGGTCTTGACGTTCTTCTTCTCCGGGTTCGCGGCCGCGGCGGCCTCGTTGTTGACCTTGCCGACGGTGGCCTTCGGCGGATCCGGAACCTCGGGATCGAGGCGGGTGACCAGGTAGTTGCCGGCGAGCGACCGCGGGCCGGGCCACACGAACGGATCGTTCCCCTCGTACAGCTGGTACGTCAAGAACAGCAGGGCGACGTGGAGGAGCACGGAGAACGCGAAGGACGCCTGCGACTCACCGTCCTGGCGGATCAGCCACCAGCCGAGGCTCGCGGTGATCATCGTCAGCGTCGCGAGGCCCGCGCCCCGGAACCCCGCCTCGGACAGCTCGTAGCCGCGGAGGGCCCACAGCACCGTCAGCGCGAGGCTCGCGAGCAGGTAGCCGCCGACCCCGGCATACAGCACGGGCTTGGTGAAGAACACCGGCGCCTCGTCGAGCGGGACGAACTGGAAGAACAGCTTGTAGTCGCCGGACTCGTCGAGATCGATGACGCCCCAGTCCTTGCCGCTGATCGACGTCGCGCGAAAGCTCTCGCCAGGGGACGGTGCGCCTTCGCCGCCGCGCCGCACGAACTCCTCGATGTCCTTCTCCTCGCCATCGAGACAGATCGTCCCCCGCATCCGCTCGCCGAGCGTCAGCAGGTAGCCGCGGTTGCCGGGCCGCACCACGGCAAAGTTCTGGGGCAGTCCGAGATCGGGAACCACGAACGTCGATGTGCCGGAGTTCCCGAGCGTGATCACCGTGGGCTTGTCGACCACGACGTCGCTCATGACCTCGTCGTGCCAGATCAGCGCTGTGCGGAGCGCCAGGGTCACAGCGCTTCTTCCTCCAGGGACCGCGTGATGTGCGGGATGAACGAGCGCTTCTCGAGGCTCGCACGCTCGAGCTCCTCGTTCGCGCGCTCGAGGAAGTACAGCAGCTGCGGCGTGCGCATCCGACCGTTGAGGTCGAGGGCGTTGAAGTCGTAGGTCTTCGGCGGCCCTGGCTTGGTGTCCTTCTTCTTGTCGGCCTTGTCGGCCTTGAGGTCCTTGGGATCTCCGACGACCGAGGCCGCGCCGCCCTTGTGTCTGGGTTGAGCGGACACAGGTGCGGTGACCACGCACACGAGCGCCATGACAAACGCGGACAGCTGCCCCCAGCCGGGGGCGACAAGCCTCAATCTCATTTGCCGAGCTCCTTTCGTTTGTCTTCTGCGGTCTGGCGCTTGGCGTGACTCGAGGGGGCTTCCTGCAGATATCGCTCCAGATCGGCCTTGCCGCCGGCCGCATCCTCGAGGAAGTCGAGCTTCAGGATCGCGATGTCGAACATCGCGTCGGCACGTGCCGCGCTGCGCTTGGGCGCTTCTTTGATCACCTTGTCCCACGTCTTCCTCGCCTCCGTGAACTCCTTGAGGCCGCGCTGCGCCACGCCGAGGGAGACCTGTGCCGCATGATCATCTGGACGCTTTTCGACGATCGCCGCGAGCTCGACCTTGGCGCGCGCGTAGTCCCCCGCGTCGAGCAGCACGGACGCCTTGTTGAAGCGGGCGTCGATGTAGTTGGCGTCGAGCGAGGCCGCCTGATCGAACCGCTCGAAGGCTTCCTGCGCGTGGCTCAGGCGCTGGGCGAGCAGGGCGAGCGCGTTGTAGATCGCCGGATCCTTGGCATCGAGCTCGAGCGCCTTCGCGAGCACGAGCTGGGCGAGCTCGAGGCGCTTCTGCTGCATGTAGATCAGCCCGAGCTCGGTGTAGATCCTCGCGTTGATGCCGGAGACGCGCACGGTCTCGCGCAGCACGGCGACCGCGTCGTCGAAGTCGCCGAAGTCGCGGAGCAGCGACGCGAGGCGCGCGGCGGTGTCGCGACGCGATGGATCATCTTCTTCGGTGCCGCGCAGCGCGGCCTCGTAGTCGGCGCGCGCCTCCTTCTTGTGTCCGCCGCGGCGGTTCGCTTCGGCGCGGCCGAGCAGCGTGACCGTGTGGCCACGATTGATCGCGAGCGACTTGGTGAACGCGTCGATCGCCACGTCGTCGTCCCCGTCCTTGTAGGCGAGCACGCCGAGGTCGTGCCACGCTTCCCACAGCTTGCCGTCGAGCTCGAGCGCCGCCTTGAGCCGCGCCTTCGCGGTCTCGTTGGCCTCGGGGCCGCCGAGCCGCATCGCGCGCATCGCCGCCTCGAACTCCTTCGCGGCCTTCGGGTTCACCGGGTCGAGCTTGGCGGTCTTCCCCTTGCCCTCGGCGGCGATCCGCAGCGTCGCCGAGCTGCCGCCGCACGCGGCGAACAGCGCGAGCGCGAGCACGAGGCGGTTCACCTGGCCACCTCGGTCACGAGGTCCGGGGTGGGCGGACGATCGCCGATGCGTTCGTGGCTGCGCGACTCGCGCTCGGGCGGGAACTTGCTCGCGTCGAGTCGGCCGAGGGCCTCGCGGATCTTCGCGGTGTACTCGTCGTAGACCTGCATCTGGATCGCCTTGCTGTACCCGGCGCTGAACAGCTCGACCGCCTTGCCCTGGATGTCGACCACGTAGGCATCGAGCTGGTCGCGGTAGGCCTGCGCTTGATCGGCCGGCAACCCCTTCGGCGTCGGCGCGTTGACCAGCGACTCGGCGAACCCGTCGTAGACCTGGCCGACCCGGTACAGCGCCGCGGTCGCCCACTTGAGATCCTGGTAGTCGACGACCGAGACGTAGGTCTTCTCGGCCTCGGCGAGGAGCTTGGACTTGGCCTTGAGCGCCTTCTCGAGCTGCGCGGGCTTGACGTCGAGGGTGACCTTCTCGAACTCGCGGAAGATCAGCTCGCCTTCGTAGTAGCGCGCCTCGGCGGCCCACGGCGCACCGCTGGTCTTGTCCTTGCCGGTGGTCGCCTTCCACACCTTCTGCGACGTGACGAAGTCGTCCTTCGCGCGCTTGAGCTGCCCGAGCCGGAACGAGGTCCGGCCCGAGCGGGTGTACGCCTCGATCACGCGCTTGCCGGTCGAGCGGTAGGTCCGCGCGTAGTCGGAGAACGCCTGGTACGCGTGGCCGTCATCGCCGGCGTTCTCGTAGACGACGCCGATGTTGAACGCGACGTCGGGAGCGTCCTTGCGCTCGCGAAACTTCTTCGCGTACTCCTGGTAGTGATCGATCGCTTCCTTGTTCTGTCCGAGCGCCTGGCGGAGCAGGCCCGCGTTGAACAACGCATCGGCGGACTTGCTGCCGGTGCGGAACTTGGTCCACACCAGCTCGTACGACTTGGCGGCGCGGTCGTAATAGATCACCTTCTCGTAGACCTGGCCGGCGGTGAACGCGGCCTTCTCGCCGATCTCGGGGTTCTTGTCGCCGTACTTCTCCGCGATGTCGAGATAGATGTCCGCGGCCTTCTCGGGCTGCTTGGCCTTCTCGTACATCACGCCCGCGTTCATCAGCGACTGCGCGCCGACCTTGGTATCGCTGGTCTCCTTCGGCACGCGCAGGTAGAACGTGGCGGCCTGCTCGTACTTGCCCGCGTCGGCGTACTTGTCACCGCTCTTCTGGATCGACTCGACGATCAGCCGATCGAGGCGGTCTTGCTGATCCTTGGACGAGAACGACTTCGCCTTCTTGAGCTTGCGCGCCCAGTTCTCGATGTTCTCGTAGTCTTGGCCCTTGTTGAGCGCCGCGAGGATGCGGTCGCCGGCCGGGCCCGCGTTCGG
>WBZN01000936.1_pt2 | contig 13746 bp, 12 predicted proteins | sample 5204281 | NCBI WGS metagenome assembly WBZN01 (sample SAMN12344347, study PRJNA552823) | activated sludge metagenome | biome: Activated sludge suspended growth; feature: Nitrification reactor; material: Wastewater; isolation source: activated sludge from nitrification reactor of wastewater...
AAGCAACTGGCCCGATACAATCAACCACTTCAGACGTGTTATCGACGCCAAACGTCCTGTTCCATATCGCGTTCTCTCAGTAGAGGACGATCCAGATCAATCTGCGTACATTCGTGCCGTATTGCAGTCGATTGGTTGCAACGTTGAATCAATCATGGATGGAAAGTTTTTTCCCGCCGCGCTTGAAGCCTTTAATCCTGATCTGCTTTTGCTAGACATTATGCTGGGTGAGATGACGGGATTCGATCTGGCAAAGTATGTTCGCAAATCGAAAACTTATTCCAAAGTCCCGATCATTTTTCTGTCCACACAAACTCATATCGAATCGAAAATTTATGCCCACAAGCTGGGTGCCGAAGAGTTCCTTCCCAAGCCGGTTTCAAGAGAAAGGTTGGGAGCGGCGGTAGCGACCAAAGCAGAACGTTCGAGAAGAAAGAAATTGGAAAAGACTAGAGATAGTCTTACTGAAGTCGCCACGTTTTCTCAGTGGGTGCAGCGATTGATGGTGCTGCCAACGAAAGACGAACGCGGAATCGATCGCAAGTTGGTGATGTTCATCCTGGATATTGATGACTTAGGGCGGGTCAACGAGGGGCTTGGTTTTGCTGCTGGAGATATGCTTATAGTGTCGCTGGCAACGCTTTTGCGAACACGACTGCGTAACGCCATTGTCGGCAGGCATGGACCGGATTCGGTGGCAGTTGTAATTGAAGATTTCAGTGAAAAAGAAACGATGCAGCTAGTGAAAATGTTGCTGGATAGATTCTCCAGCATCGAACATCGCTCAGAAAGTGGCGTTGGCTTCTACGCGACTTGCAGTGCTGGTATCGTGCCCATGCCGCATCAGAATTTCAGTGTTCAAGGTTGGATTGCAGCGACGCAGATTTTGCTCGCCAAGGCTAAAGAGCTAGGAAGGGCATCCATCGCCAGTCCTACAGGCGCAAATCAAGCCTCTAACATGTAACGTTGAATTCAGCGCGGGTTCTCTAAAGCCTTTGTAGAATTGGGTGCAGGCACCACGGCTGATGGATCGAATCTGAGTTGCTTCCAGCGTCCCGTGATGAACAAATCATCGCTTGGTGCGCTCGCCGGTTGATTCTGTCTTCTCAATAATTTGGCGTAGTTCTCTGTCAACTGAATAACTTCAGGATGCTCTTTTCCAAGCACGCGTCGCTTGATCGAAACCGCGTTTTGATAGGCTTGCAGCGCCTCTGCAAAGCGGTTTTGCACATGATAAACAGTGGCGAGGTTATGAAAAACGTTTCCTAACGATTCATGCTCAGGACCGTATAAGGTCGCACAGAGCTCCGCGGATCTAAGCATGGACTGCTCTGACTCTTGATACTTTTGCTGCTCATAGTAGCAACGACCGATTTGATCCAGAGTCGTCACCATTTCTTGTTCCATGCCGAGGTTATCTTTCAAATCGAGAGAGAGCTTCAGCAACGGTTCGGCCATATCAAACTTATGTTGAACCAGATAAATACCGCTCAGTCGATCGAGGGTGACGATCAGCCTGGGGTCTGATTCTTCAAAGCCCTCTGCCTCAGTCAAAGCGGTCAACCAGATATCCGATGCCATCTCCAGATTCTCTGCGGCGATGGCGATATCTCCCTTCTGATGCAGCTCCTCCCAGGCTTCCAATTCAACACCACTAAATGTTGCAATCGTTTTGCCCTTGCTGTGCGCTCTTTTCTTGGCGTTGTTGGCTGCTGATGCTAGCTGATGGACGTCGGATGCGTCAGTGGGAAACGAAGCGACTCCGAACGTGATATTCGCTCGACTGAAATATCCCGATGCTTTCAAAGTCATAATCAGACTGTCTAAGAACAAGTAGCTTGCTGCCGGGTTTTTGAAAGGCAGAAGCATCGCGAACTCTCGCGTGTAGGCGGTTTCAAAATTGGCGAGGATGTCGAATGCTTGCTTGTGAAGGTCAAATGCGTTAGCCAACATTTCAACCGTTTGTTCCATCAATCCTGGCGTGTCGCAGGTGATATCAACCAGTGCCATCGAGAATGGCATTCGGGATTTTCTGTAGCGCGCCGCCTCTTTTTGGAGAAAGTAAATGAACATTGGAAAGGTGACAACACCTGTTTCAGGGTGCATAAGCGTGCGCGCAGCTTGCTCTGCAAGACCCAGATCGAGGTCGATCTGCTCGATTTCTAAGAGGTTGTCTTTGGCGCCGGATATGGTGACTAATTGAAGGTTGAGGAGATTGAAAATTATGGGTGCCCATAATGATTTTGGGTAGCCTTCAATCAAATCAGCAACAGGTGTGTTGTTAGAGATTTTCGAGTAGATCTCTCTTTGCACTTGCAGTTCTACGGGAATGCCCTTCTTGAGCGATTCTTCCAGGTTTCCTTCGTTCGCGCGCACGATGCTGAGCGCACTTTGTTCGGTGAAACCTTGTTTATCGAGCGAGTTTATATAGTCTGTTAGAGTCGCGCCTTCCAGCAAGAATGACTCCAGTCTGCGATGGATGGTCACTGTCGTTGCCGGCCAGCCTGGTTGGAATCTGAAAGTGCCTGTTTCCCAGGTCAAGAGCTCTAGCAAAATCTGGTCGGGTGTCAGTTGCAGCGAAATACCCGAGACTGCATGCTGGGCGGTGGCATGAACCAGAACTCCGTCTGTGAAATATGCTTCCGCCTGTACAGTCTTGTGATACAGGTTCAATTTCCCCGTCATTTTGCACAAATTCACAGACTGAAAGACACTCGGCAAGTCCACATTAGCTAAATCGCCTGCCAGTGTGACCTGACCAAAAGTCTGGTGGTCGCCGGTGGAGAGCATTTTACTGATTGGCTCAGTCTGAAACGACGGCACAGTCGGTGTGCTTACGTGAGCGTTTTGAAAGATGCTTTCTCCTGTAGCAGGAGAATCTGATTGCGTTTGCGGCTGTGCCTCGGAGGCAATCAAGTTGTACAAAAGTTCCAGGTCGCCGGTCGTGTGGCGCCAGATTGTCACGGGGGGAGCCGGCGGATTTATTGATTTGGGGTCAGCAAGTGTTTCCCTGCTCAGAGTCCACTCGGGCATTCTCGGACCGGTTGAGTGTTGGGGCTTCCCAATCAGACCCTTCTGTAGAACAATCTGGCACGCAAGTGTATAGACTTCGGTCTTACTTCCGGTCACGGGCCAGGAAACGTCAACTCCTCTGTTAGGGTTTTTGTCAGCTTCTTTGGTCAGTTGAACCAGAATATTTTGCTCAGGCAAGCCGCTCAAGTTTGCCAATCTCGAAGGTTTATTGAACTTGAGCATTGCACCTCACGCCGCAACACACGCTTTGCATGTGATTTCTGTCTCAGCCGCCGTCAGCTGAGGCTTGTATGACATAAGCATCATACCCAGTCAAACAGCGACCTAAATGTAAAAATGGGACTACAGTTTTTTCTGGCACGGTCTACAATTAAACTGCTGTATCAGAAAGGACTTTAGATATATGACCGGTAATCCTCCGTCTCGCGGTACCCTTCCAGTTCTTGTCAATCTGGCCACTAACGAACGCTATACGCTCAGCGGGCCTTCGGTGAGCCTGGGTCGGGCGCCGGAAAATGAAGTGGTTTTGCAGGACGATGGGTATGCGTCGGCGAATCACGCCAGAATTTTCTGGGATCAAGGTCGCTGGTGGTTGGAAGACCTAATGAGTTCAAACGGAACCACAGTTAACGATCAGCTCATCACTGGACCGTGGCAGCTTGCTCCCGGCAACATTATCAAGGTCGGTAGGACCAATTTCAGAATCGAATAAATCAAGAGCTCAAGTCAAGAGCTACAAGGTCAAACGGCTTTGTAATTACCGGCAAATTATTTGCCATCATCCCAATATTTACCGGCGTTGCCCGCTGGTGTCGCGGAATCTTGAACAGAAGAGTCTTTCACGTCTGCTTGAGAAGGATGATTGTCCACAGGAGCAGATGAAGTACCAGGAGTGGTGGGCGATGTTGGCGACACAGCGGGTGTGCGAACCGGTTTCGGGTCAGTGACTGTAGGAAAGAAACCTGGATTAGGTGATTGCTGCGACTCAGCATTAGTGGCCTCGAAATGGATTTTTCCGTCCGCCGAACTGGTAGTGGAAGACTTTTTGTTGTTTGTCTCTCCAACAGCTTTGTTTGAGGAAGATGATTCGGGAGGAGTCTGTTCGTGCACCGCAGATGGTGGCGGGGCCTGCGGCGGCAGTAACAGAATTACGGCTAAAGCGCATATTATTACGGCAGCACCAACCAGGCAGAGCAAAAGCAAATTTCGTTTTCGCTGCGCTTGAACAGGACAGTCAGACGTCATGAATTTTCCGTCTGCTCGTTTATAAAGCTGAAACTTCTTTTTACTCTCATGCTTGAAAATAAGCGATTCCGCTTCGGGCATCTCAAGACCGTTCAAGTCGTACACTTTTGTCTGGCACTTATCGCAAGCTCGCACCCGCCCTTTGTTGCCTCCGGCGTCATCCCAGTTCCATGCGCAGGGCGAGGCATGCTTTTGGGTATCGACTGGTTTGCGCTCCTTGGGCGGCTCACTGGCTCGTTCCTGTGCGATGTATGCTGCTTTTACCTTCTCTTTCTCGTGCGATTTGACGAGTTGTTCAGACAACACAGAGTGGTCCAGCATCGTTTTCGCGACAAAGCGCTCAGTGCCTCTGGTTTTCTTTCTCGATGGTTGAACCGGCTGCGCTGGCTGCGTCGCCTGGGTCGGCTGGGTGGAAGTAAAGTCGTTATCCGCCTTTTGTTGATTATGCGCGCTTACGACCGTATTGGTGTCATCGAACTTCGCTGCATCTTCGCTCGAGCGACGCTCAGTCGGTTGATTGTTTAATAGCGACGCGCCGGCAAAATCGGGAAGGACTCGCTCGCTTGTTAAGGTCTTTCGAACTTTGACCGCCACATTTTGCTTTTCCTCTTTCAAAGCTTTCGCCATGCCGATTGCGTCCAAACTATTCACATCGAGCATAGTTTTGGCGGACCGTTTTACTTGTTTAAGCGTGTCGGACTGAGCGGGCAAAGTAATTTCAAGCATCGTCTTTGAAACAGCTCTGGCTGCGTCGCCTGCCAGACTTCCTCGATCTGCTTCCTGCTCTGTAGACTGATTCGGACGGGGAATGTCCATCATAGTCTTCGGAACTTTTCGCTCAGGCTTCTGTGCGTTTTCCAAATGAGCTGAAGCGGCAATAATCTCCTCTTCAGATGGTCTGTCAAATTCCAGCATCGTTTTTGCTACACGTCTGGACTTCGGTGTTTCTTGACTTTCAGGTGTTTCGGGCGATGTTGAATCTTCAGGAAGATTTGGAAGCACGCCGTCCATCATCGTTTTCGCAACTTTCCGAGCAGGCGCTTTGCCTGCGTCATTCACGCCGGGATTCTTGGGGCTATTATCGTCGGCGTCTGTATTCGCGCCTGATTCAATTGTCACGATTCTGGCTCCGGCTTGGTACGGAATTACGCTCGACGTTCACTCTTATCATACAGAAATCCGTTCGCCATTCCACTCTTCCTGTTTTCGACATATCGATGAACTCAACATTGTTATAATTTTTGAACTGGCTGGGAGCAAATTGAAGATGTTGAATTCTGGTTTTAAATTTAGGTTCGCGATTGGACTTGCGGCCATGATAGTTCTTGGTTCAAGCGTTGCTAGTTTTTCTCAATCGGGGAAAAATGCCAAATCTTCGTACAAAACTATTGAAGAAGAAAGACAGCACAATGCCGCATCTGGTATGAGCATTGCGGTCAAGGCTCCATCAAATTTCCCTCTTCCTGTTTACCAGAACAACATCATTTCTACCAATTTTACTAATACTACCGAAGGTGTGCCTGTTGCTGATTTGACTCTCGTTACGAAAGACCAGATCAAGACGGTGTTTGAGTGGTACAAAACTCAGTGCGAAAGTTCTGGATGGAAGGTAAGAATGGGAAAACAATCTTCCATGAGCGCTAAAGAAAAGGCAGGAAGTTTGTTCATACTGAACACCATAAAGGGCGAACAGCAAGGAAACATCACTATTTCAGCCAGCACGAAACATCCGACCACTATAATCAATATCGTCTGGATGAAACATAGCTAGAACTTCAGTCAAATTGCCCGAGTGTCCCGCGCGAGCCACTCTCGGAACCATCGATTGAATGCCGCTCTCGAACCTAGATGATCGGGCAAGAACAGATGATAGGCAGCACGTTTGCAGTGCTATCGTGTCCAATCGTCAGTTCACCCAGGCAACCTTTTTTGTAGCCAGTGCCTGGCTTCCAGGACCTAGAAACTTTGGTTTTGATCGGTACTGGAAAGTCGGGCAAGGGGCTGCCGTTGCAAGTGGAATGTTCCATGAAGAAATTAGGAATCCAGTGTGAGTTTGACTCGCTCCACTCTTCATCTCCTTCCGGCTCCGCGTCTTGATCGCATCCCAGAAGCGGCGGCACTATGGCTGATGGCGTGGCAACGATCTTGCCATTGCGAGGATAAATATAGAATTTTTGTTCACCGTCACTCGGGAGCGTTGGGCACGAATCCAGCGCATCAACAAGGTCGCCAATCGTGCAAGTTGGCACCATCTCTTTGCATCGTTGCAAAAGAAATTTCATCGGCTGGTTGATTGAGCTTCCCGGCAGATAAGGCGGCGTATTGTAATTGATCGCAGAGTTTAGAGTGGGAGGAACGTACTCGCTCGCCATCTCAGCGGTTCCGGAGACTGTGGCGCAAATCGGCGCCAGTACGTAAGGAATACCATTGCCACTTTCCTTCTCGTCAATTGGAAATGGTGCGTATGTTGTCGAATCCATATCAACGCCAGCAAGTGTCCACTGAAGCGTGTGTTGCTTTAGCACCACTTTGATAAAACCGTTAGGAAACTGAAATGGAAATGTTTTGCGCGGGTTTGTTTGCACCCAGGAAACTGCTTTTTCTCCAGCGACACCAGGTTTGGTGGCAACAACGCCGCCGACTGAAAATGCGTTCGGAACCGGTTTATCCCAGGGCGCTCCCAGTTCGTGTGGCGGCTTCTGTTCTGCTTCGAAAAGTGTGCGAGAGACCAAACGGGGTTTGCCATCATACTGAAAGGGAACCGTCCAAAAGGTTTGCCCCGAAATTTTGAGAGGGAAATAGCCAGTCAGGTATTGTTTGCCGGCCGCGCCGGAAGGCGCAGGACTGCGAGTTGTCGCTGTGCTGTATTCGTCAGGTACCGAGTAACCAATCGGCAGATCTGCAGGATTAAATTCGATATTGCTTTCTTTCTTTCTGTCCATCAGCGAAGTTTGCCAACTCTGGGACCCTGGCATAGTGACCACTTTCGTGTCAGTACCGATCATTCGAGTCGAGTTCTTTGTTGAATAGTCTTCGAAATAGGTGTGAAGGTTGGCTTCGGCAGTGAGTTTGTTCGCCAGCTTGTCGCTTAATGACTGTGCGCCGTCAAAGGCTGATTCGACGCTTGACGATGCATCCGCGCCTGCGGCGGAATGAGCAGCATCTGCATTTATGGCGACCATCAATGCTTTAGCCCAGACTCGATTTATATTGGTCAGAGTAACCTTACCGTCGCCGACATTGCCAACCGGAATTTTGACATCGGTGACATCGCGGAAGAATTCTTCCTGCGGATTACCAGCGATTGTAACTGTAACAGTGTCGCCGTCCAGGACTTCTCTTCCTACATTCAAGGCACCAGCATCAGTGGCATTCTTAGTTTCGTTTTGCGCACCCATATACATTGACAGAAAGAAGAATCCTATCCCCAGTAGAACCAGAACCAGGGCTAGCACGGCACTAAAAGCGATTGCCGAACCTCTTCTTCTGCGCGTTTTAAATGGACTTTTCATTGGGACAGCTTCCTGCATAGATTATCCTCTAACAGTCATCACTTATGAGCAACAACGGGTTCCACGTCTCTAGCTTTGAAAGTCAGATCGCTGAACCCCGGAAAGGGCACAGGCAAATGTACTGTAATGGTAGTGTCGACTATCGCTCGTTCTGCGGTCCATTGTAGATCGCCGCTAAAAGCGGTAATCACGTTCGATTTGTGAAAAGTGCTGAAAGCATCGCTGGCGGCTTCACCAGCGGTGACAGCATCTTGCTGGTTCGCGGCAGCGCGGGCGGCATTCTTCGCAGCAGTATCATTCATACTGTTTGCGGCGACGATGACAATCAGATCGATGATTGCCAGGGCTATTGGAATCAGGATTATTGCCGCGACAGCAGCCTCAGCCAGACTGGAACCTCTTGATGAGCGATTTCTTGACGATTTCGGCGTTGATCTGGACATGTGTTTAAATGCCTTCTGGTGCAAAGTCTGGGTTTTCCATTTGTCGTTCTGATGACACCGTGAACACCATCGGTCCATTGAGACCAGGAACATTTGCCACCGGAAGTGGTATCGGCAAAAAGGGTGAGCATTTGACCGTTGTGGTGACTCTGACAACTTTGTCTACAATGGCGTTATTTCCAGAATCGGAACTTTTTTGACCAGCTCTATACCCGACCTGGGTGAGAATCGGGCCTTCTTTTTTCACAAAGTGTCCCATGCCACCTAACCAGGTGTCGGGAATGCCTTTCATCACCGCGCCTGACGGGTTTCCTGCGTCGGTATAGGGCAGCAGAGAGGCTTCGTGGATCTGGTTGTTGTTTAAAACCACAACTAAACCGTATGAAACGCAAACGCTGATCAAATCGACCAGCGGAAAGAAAATAGCGATAAGAAGCACAATCAATGCGGGTCCAAATTCTGCAAGACCCGATGCGCCGAGCTGACTTCGCAGTGTCCGGCGTTGTTGGATCACTGGCGTGCTTTTCTTATTTTGTCTCTTGTTGGATCGCATAAAGTTTCTACGGCGTTCCGTAAAAAGTTAGGTGGTCTCGCTAGATCTGCCTCAGTTTTTATCGCTTAATAGTACATGACCAGCGCTCAGGTCTGGTGTGCCGTTTTGCACACTATGATGCACTCATATATGATGAGTACAGGCAACGTCCTTACGGAGAATCAGGTGGCGGATAGCAAGACGGGAAAAACGCCCTCTTCTGACGATAGTAAGTCAAAGAAAAATCAGCCTGCTGATAACCAGGTGGCGAAAACGCGTCTTGATATCAGCATGGGTGACTTGATCGACCCCCTGGCTGGACCGTTGAATGAGTCCCAGAATTCAACTAAGAAAAAGAAGGAAAAGAAAGTTGCCAAGACGATGCTCGAGACAGATGGTCCCAGCATTGAGCGGATTAAGGAACTAGCTGAGTTAAATCAGAAACAGCAGGCTGACAAGGTTTCGAGTGAACCGTCTATGCCATCAGATGTGTCTATTAAAGAACTGGCTCAAACCATCCCTGATCCGGACAGTCTTCGCCAATCCGGCAGGCAAGAAACTGTGCCGGATTCGACAGATAATGTTCAGGTCGAACAACAAGAAACTAATTCGCTGAAAGAACTCGCTAAAACTCTTTCTGAATCAGAGACAAGTGCGACGGGCGACAATGCTTCTGATCAACAGTCATCTGATGTTTCTCTGAAGGCGCTTGCAAAAACAATTCCCGATCCGCAAATGCGCGAGCGAAAAGCAGTTGCTGCGCGGATAGCGCGCATTCGCTCTTTTCAGAAAACGGTGCAGAGCAAGGTCAGATTTTCGAAGACGATGGCTGGTTCCAGTCTCGAGCTACTGGACAGTTTGCGTGATGGCTCGCTATCGAGAGGAGCATCCGGAGCTAATGCCGCAGAGCCCTCTGCAGATTCGCTGGCATCTTCGAGAAAATCCGAAGCTTCGAACACGAAAGCATCATCTGTAAGACCAGCGGCGTCGAACAGTGAGCCATCTGCTGAAACGTCAACGCCAATCAATTCTCAGTCAGCACCTGTTTCCGATATCCAGAAACAACCAGGTTCTCCAGCACCAACTCTGAGGAAGCCGCCGCCTGCTCGTGAGCAATTCATTGCACGAACAAAATTGGATCACGACATCTTGCTACATGCGGTGTCTGAGTCGAAATTGCGTGAAGAAGCAAGGGTAGCAGCGTACATTGTCGAAAAGTCTAAAGAGCCGCCAAAGCCGGCACCCCAGGTTGTTAAAGCAGATAAATCAACAGGTCCGTGTCCCTTTGTCTGGAGTGAAACGGATTCGAAGGATAAATTTCGCTACTGCACAAAGTGTCAAACGCCAGTTTACAACCTGGACGGCATGGAACGTCCAGAAGCGGAAGCTCTGATTTTTGCTCGCGAAAATCTGGAGAAGTTCACCTTGTACGGTCGTGCAGACGGCAAGTTCATGACCTCCGATTGCCCTATTCAGGCGAGACGCAAGAAAAACTTGATCATGAGTCTCGTGGCAGGATTGGCGCTGTTGATTGGCGCGGCCGCTCTTGTTCTACTGATGCCGGCGCCACCACCTGTGGATACTGCTGCTGCTGATGCACCGGCAACGTCGAGCACACCGGCAGAGACGAACACAGCCGTCGACAGCGTGACAGGCGCACCCGTTAAAGATTCTAACGGAATGATCACGTTTAGTTCGGAAGGTCGTTCAAGACTACAAAATCTAAAAACCGCGGGTGGTACCAAACGCTTGAATGATAAGAGCGCCACGCCCGCTGCCACGTATCAAACGTTTAAGCTGCCCAGCGCTGCCAACCAGTCTAGTCGAGCCCCCGATCCAGATGAAGACGGGCACTTCTGGAAGTTCGAGTAGCGCATACTCTCAGACATACAAATCAAAAGACAGGGCGGGGAATAGCCCTGTCTTCTGATTTTGCATAGGAGGGAGTTATGTGGAGGAATGGTGGTGGTGAGGATTTCGGCAATGTGAAGAGCCGGAATGATGAGCATGTGAACGGAAATTCGTGGCGATTGTAGTCTTTTCGCCTGGCGTAAACCGCCACTCGTTCTGTACAACGAGACTGCCTGGTTCATAAGGTTCAGCTATGGGGCTCATCTGCTCCGGGGTAAATGTTGCTGGAGCATCAGCCCGTGCAGACTGAGCCGTGAAAATGCAACTAATCGCCAGTACAGAAGCCGCAACTCCGATATATCTAATCGCCGAGTTCATACTTTTACCCTTCCTGCCGTTCACTTGTATCGCCCTTTGCGCTGTGTGTGTAAGTTACTCTTTGCATGTGTGCATTTTGTGAAGGCCCGAAATTTTGCGCAACATAATGGTTTTGCCACTTAAGTAGCGACCGAGAGTAAAGTGGCAACTCCATGACAAATGAGTTGCTTTTAGCGCGCAGCTCGGCATTCTTTTGTAGGATTATGAGTATGTGCGGACGCTACACCATATCAAAAACAACTGAAGAGATTCTTGAACGTTTTAACGTGCTCAAAGAGATCTTTGAGCTAACGCCTAACTATAACGTTGCGCCATCACATATGGTGCCTGCCATCCTCACTCAACCAGCAGAAGAAAATCAGAGCTTCCGAGTCATGCAAATCGTGAAGTGGGGTCTGGTGCCCTTCTGGGTAAGAGATACGCGCAGCCACAAACCGTTCATCAATACGCGGGTTGAAACTGTACTCGAAAAGCCGTCGTTTAAAAGTTCGCTGGCAAAGAAGCGGTGCATCATTCCTGCGGATGGATTTTATGAATGGCAGACCATCGATAAAAAGAAGCAGCCGATTCGCATCAGACTGCCGGAAGAAAAACTGATGGGGTTTGCCGGGCTTTACGATGACTGGCACTCAGCAGATGGTTCAGTCAACATACGCACTTGCGCGATCATCACCGTGCCCTGCAATGAGACTATGGCACCGATTCATAACCGCATGCCCGCTATTCTCACCCCCGAAGGTGAGGCGGCATGGCTCGACCCCACATTGCGCGATGCGAGCATACTATCGAATTACCTGGTGCCGTACGAAGGCGAGCTGGAGACCTTTCCAGTCTCGACGCTGGTCAACTCCGTGAAAAACAACACCAGGGAATGTACGCTGGCGATGGCGAATTCATCTTGAGTTAGTTATCCGTTCTCTTCAGCGTCGTCATCTTCGTCTTCATCGTCATCGTCAATGTCTTCATCTTCATCAACGTCAACGGGATCCGCTTCTGGAACTTTGGACATGTCTGGCTTCAAGCCCTGCGATTTCGTCTCGTTTTTAAGACCGCTCTTGTCTGAGCGCTCTTCCTCGACATCGTTGGGGCGTTCGTTGCGCCTGTGACCTGGAGTCTTCTTATCCATATTTATAGACTAGCGAAACGTCCTTGATTTTTCAAATTGGCGCAGAGTTCAAACCGGAGTACTCATATATCGGTGAGCGCCTCTGCTGAACCAGTAGACTTTCGCCGGAACTGAAAGTTCCCCTCTAGACTTCGTCCAAAATCGCCAGCTGAGCCTTAACGCTTTCGAGTTGGGCGATCAGCTCGGCGAGCTGACGTTCCATGGCTTCGACCTTGTCTTTCGGCGCACGCTCTTTAAATCCTGGTCGCTCCAAGTTGTCTTTGACTTTCGCAATTTCCTTTTCGATGGGTGGAATTCGCTGTTGTAATTTCTCTTTTGTCTTCTCGACATCGATCAAATTCGCCAGAGGAATGTAGATAGTCGCCGAGCTCACTTTTTTATGCGCAGCTTTGCTCGGTGCCTTCAACGAAACGCCCAGAGTAAGCGGATTTATCTTATTGCTCAATCGTTGAATGTAACCGCGACCGGCCTCGAGCCATTCCAACTCATTCGCATTTTCGGCAGAAATAATTACTTCTGCTTCCGCTGAAGCGGGAACGTTGAACGTCTGCCTCATGTCACGAATAGTGCGAATGACGCGAATCAAGAACGCCATTTTCTCTTCTGATTCCGGGTTGAGGAATCTATCGTCTTGATGCGGATAGGGCGCAAACATCACTGAAATAAGCTGTTGAAACATCACATTCTTCGGCGTCTGGCTCCAGAGTTCTTCTGTGATGAACGGCATGATCGGATGCAATGCTCTCATCAGACCTTCAAAAATGGTGTGCAAGACCTTCTTGGTTTGACCGTCACTGACTTTGCCTTCTGCTTCCTGGGCGAGCTGGATCTTGGCTATTTCCAAATACCAGTCACAGAAATAATCCCATATAAATGTGTGCAGCTCGCCGGCAACAATCTGGAAGTCATACGTGTTGTACGCTTCGTTGATGACTGCCAACATCGTGTTGTAGCGATGCAAGATCCAGCTGTCTGCAAGGGTCAATTTTGCTATGTCAATGCCGCCTGGCTTGAAGCCTTCCAGTTGTGCAAGCACGAAGCGCCCAGTGTTCCACAATTTGTTGCTGAACTTCTTGTATTCATCCAGTCTGTCTTCGCGGAATCTAACATCCTGGTCACCCTTGATTCCCATCGATGTGAACAAGAATCTATTAGCATCGGCGCCATACTTACCAATCATGTCGAGTGGATCGATCGCGTTCTGCTTTGATTTCGACATCCGCTTGCCATCCGGCGTTTGAACGACGGGGTGGATCAAAACATGTTTGAACGGAATGGTTTTCATGAATTTGAAGCTCATGAAAATCATTCTGGAAACCCAGAGATTGATGATTTCTCTTGCTGTCGACAAAACTGTGGTCGGATAGAACTCTTTCAAGACCGCACTTTCGCCCGGCCAGCCAAGTGTTGCGAACGGCCAGAGGGCTGAGCTGAACCAGGTGTCAAGAACATCCGGGTCTTGCTCTAGCTTCTTAGAACCGCATTTGGTGCATTCTGTGGGAGCCTCTTCGTATGCATCTTCGTGACCGTTTTCACATGTCCAGATTGGAATTCTGTGACCCCACCACAATTGGCGGCTGATATTCCAATCGCGTATATTGCGCATCCAGTCTAGATATGTGGTGG
>WBZN01001562.1_pt1 | contig 13732 bp, 15 predicted proteins | sample 5204281 | NCBI WGS metagenome assembly WBZN01 (sample SAMN12344347, study PRJNA552823) | activated sludge metagenome | biome: Activated sludge suspended growth; feature: Nitrification reactor; material: Wastewater; isolation source: activated sludge from nitrification reactor of wastewater...
GGGGGTGGGCTCGACGAGCGGCCCCACGAGCGACGCGTGGTGCTCGAGGTCGAGCTCGAGCGTGGGCCTGACGCCGTACTCCGAGGTCAGCCCGTAGAGGTGCCACCCGGGCTCGATCGCGGCGCGCATGTCGGGCGACCGCTTCGCCGTCCTGCTGCGCGCCAACCTCGACGACGCGGCCCGCTTCGCGGAATCGCTGCGCGCGGGCGCCGAGCAGCTGGGCGCGGGCCTGGGCGACGGCACGCTCGCCATCTCGATCAGCGTCGGCGTCGCGGCCGTCGAGCCGCGCTCCGAGGAGATCACGCATGCCTTCGCGGCGGCCGAGACCGCCTGCAAGGCGGCCAATGACCGCGGCCGCAACCGCGTCGAGGTCTTCCAGGAGAACGACGAGAGCATCGTCCGGCGCTACACCGACATCAACACGGCCACCGACCTCACGGCGGCCATGAACGGCGGCCGCCTGCGCCTGACGGCGCAGCTGCTGCTGCCCGTGAACGGCGGCTCGCAGAAGCCGCATTTCGAGATCCTGCTGCGCATGGTCGGCACCGATGGCGCGATCGTGGGCCCCGACCATTTCCTTTCCGCGGCGCACCGCTACCAGCTGATGCCCGACCTCGACCGCTGGGTGCTGCGCCAGGCGCTGCAGCAGCTGCAGCCGCACATGGCGATCCTGAAGGACTGCCCCGTGGTGTTCACGATCAACGTCTCCGGCCAGTCGGTGCGCGACGACGCCTTCATCGAGTTCCTCGAGAAGCAGGTGCTCGAGAGCGGCATCAACGCCGAGTCGCTGTGCTTCGAGCTGACCGAGGGCGCGGCCGTCGGCAACATCGTGCACGCCGAGAAGGTCATGAACCGCATGCGCAAGCTCGGTTGCGGCGTCGCGCTCGACGACTTCGGCACCGGGCTGAGCTCGCTCGCCTACCTGCGCTCCCTGCCGCTCACCATGCTGAAGATCGATGGCAGCTTCGTGCGCGACGTGCTCAAGGACCCCAAGGCCGAATCCACGATCCAGGCCATCGCGCAGCTGGCGCGCGCCATGTCGCTCACGACCGTGGCCGAGTACGTCGAGACCGAGGAGATCCGGCAGCGCGTCGCGCAACTGGGCGTCGACTACGCGCAGGGCTTCGCGATCGGGCGGCCCCAGCCGCTCTCCGACGTTCTCGAGCAGTTGCCGCTGTACGCCGCGGCCTCGGACGCCGCCGATACCGGGAGCTTCCTCATACAGTCCATCCCGATGGCCGTGTAGACTGCACGGCCATGAGGCCCCCTCGTTCCAAGGCGCTTGGTGGCGCCGCAGCGCGGCTCCGCTGATGCAGGCCGTGCAATTCCTCCTCGATTTCGTGCTGCACCTCGACCGCCACCTGGTCGAGCTGCTGGCGCGCTTCGACGGCTGGATCTACCTGCTGCTCGCGCTGGTGCTGTTCGCCGAGACCGGCCTCGTGGTGACCCCGTTCCTGCCCGGCGACTCGCTGCTGTTCGCGACCGGCGCGCTGGCCGCCGTCGACACGAGCCACACGCTGCGCATCGAGTGGCTGCTGCCGCTGCTGGCCGCCGCCGCGGTGCTCGGCAACCTCAGCAACTTCGCGATCGGCCGCTTCATCGGCCCGCGCGCGTGGCAGCTCGAGAGCCGCTGGCTGAAGCGCGAGCACCTGCAGCGCACGCAGCTGTTCTTCGAGCGGCACGGCGCGCTGGCGCTCGTGCTGTCGCGCTTCCTGCCGATCGTGCGCACCTTCATGCCGTTCGTCGCGGGCATCGGCCGCATGGCCTTCGCGCCGTTCGCGGGCTGGACGCTGGTCGGCGGCATCGGCTGGGTGACGCTGTTCCTGCTGGGCGGCTACCTGTTCGGCAACCTGCCGCTCGTGAAGCAGAACTTCGGGCTGGTCACGATCATCATCATCATGGCCTCGCTCGTGCCGCTGGCGCTGGTCGTGTGGCGCGAGCGGCGTCCGCCCGCGGGCCCCGGAGGCACGCGTGGCTGAGCGTACCCGCGGCTACGCGCACCGCATCGAGGTGCATGCCCCGGCGGAGATGCTGTGGCAGGGGCTCATCGATCCGCACAGGCTCCGGCTCTGGTTCGGCCCCGAGGCGCGCGTCACGCCGCGCGAGGGCGGCGCCTACCACGTGAGCGCCACCAGCGACCTGCATCGCGAGGCGCACATCGACGTGTTCGAGCCCGGCCGCCGTCTGCGGCTCATCTACATGCCGCCGCGCTCGCTGCCGGGCAACGACGCGGTGCTGGTCGACGACTTCGTGATCACGCGCGAGGGCCCGCTGGCCGTGCTGCACGTGCTGGGTTCGGGCTTCCCGGTCGAGGAGGAATGGGACCTGTACTACAACCGGCTGCGCACCGGCTGGCCGCGGGCGCTGGCGCGCCTGAAGGTGCTGACGGAGCGCGAGTCGCGCGCGCTGATGAACCTCGGCACGCCGCAGGGCGCGGCCGAGGGCCAGGGCGAGGGCAAGCCCCGGCGCAGCGGCAAAGACCGGAGCGAGGCCACGGGTGGGAGCCCGCCGGCGCAGGAAGCGCCGGTGTCGCCGGCCAAGCCTGCCGCGCCGGTCTCTGGCACCAGCAACGGGATCGGCGGCAACTGGATCGACTAGCGCGCTAGCGCGGTAGCGCGCGCCCGGTGCGTGCGGCCCAGCGATACAGCAGGAACGCCACGGCCGCGAAGGCCACGCCGCCGACCAGCTCGGCCGGCCGGCCCGCGAATTCGTCGCCCACGAGCGAGAGAGGGAAATCCTTCCCGGAGAACGCCACCAGCGCGGCGATCAGCACGCCCACGAGGCCCTCGCCCACGATCAGGCCCGAAGCGAGCAGCACGCCGAGCTGTTTCGTCGCCTCGGGCCGCGGGTCGCGCTCGGCGCGCCGGTCGAACCACCAGCCCACGAGCGCACCGACGACCACCATCAGCGTGCTCTGCGTCGGCAGGTAGATGCCCAGGCCCACGGCGAGCGGCGAGAGGTGCGCGCCGCGCGTCGTCCGGCGCAGCGTCTCGTCGATGGCGATCACGACGACGCCGATGCCGAGGCCGATGCCGATCAGGCTCCAGTCGATGCGGCCCGTGATCACGCCCTGCGCGAGCGTCGAGATCAGGCCGGCCTGCGGGGCCGCGAGCGCGTGCTCGCCGGCGCCGGGCGCGCCCGCGTAGCCGTAGGCCTTGTTGATGAGGTCGAGCATGGGCGGGATGATCGCGGCGCCGGCGACCACGCCGACGACGAGCGCGACCTGCTGCCGCCAGGGCGTGGCGTCGACCAGCTGGCCTGTCTTCAGATCCTGCAGGTTGTTGTTGGCGATGGTCGCGACAGCGAACACCACCGAGGTGAGGAACAGCGCGAAGGCGACCAGCGCCTTCTGGTCGACGGCCGCGCCGCCGCCCGGCAGGCCCGCCACCATCAGCAGCGCCGCGCCGATCACGACGATGATGCCGATGCCGGAGAGCGGGCTGTTGGAAGAGCCGATCAGGCCGGCCATGTAGCCGCACACGGTCGACACAAGGAAGCTCATCAGAGCGACGAACGCGACGCCGCCCAGCGCGAGCAGCAGCAGGTGGTCGCCGAGCCCGCTGCGCAGCGCGAAATCGGCCAGCAGCCAGCCGATCGGCAGCAGGCACGCGAGCGTGATCACGCCGACGATGCCGATCGGGATGTCCTGCTCGGTGCGCGGCAGCAGCGCGCCTTGCCCCGCCTTGCGCGCGCGCGACGCCGCCATCGCGGAGCGCAGGCCCGCGATCACGGGCTGCACGAGCTTCGCGAGCGTCCACACCGCGGCCAGCGCGATCGTGCCGGCGCCGACCAGGCGCACGTTGCTGCGCCAGGCCGCCGTGGCCATGTGCGCGACGGTGTCGCCCGCGGGCGCGAGCGCGGAGAAGTGCGGCACGCCCCACAGCCAGCCGATCGCGGCGCCGGCCAGCATCGCGATGCCGACCCACAGGCCCACGAGGTGGCCGATCGCGAACAGCGCGAACGAGAGCAGGAAGTCGAAGCCCGTGACGCCGCCGTTCGACCACGGCGCGCGCAGCGTGCGCGCGAGGTCGCTGGCAAAGAGGCGCGTGCCCACGACGACGGCGAAAGTCGCCGAGACCAGTGATCCGAGTACGACGGCCCGCAGCCCGGCCTTGCTCTCCTCCACCGCCGCCGCGCTGGCCTGCTCGCCGCCGCCGACCTTGAGCACCTCGGCGCAGGCGACGCCTTCCGGATAGGGCAGGTCGCTCTCGGTGACCAGCGCGCGCCGCAGCGGGATCGAATACATCACGCCGAGGATGCCGCCCAGCGCGCACACCGCGAACGACACCCAGTACGGGAAGCCCTGCCACCAGCCGATGATCACGAGGCCGGGCAGCACGAAGATGATGGAGGAGAGCGTGCCGGCGGCGGAGGCCACCGTCTGCACGATGTTGTTCTCCTGCACGGTCATGCCCCTGAAGCCGCGCAGCACGGCCATGGAGATGACGGCCGCCGGGATCGACGTCGCGAAGGTGAGGCCGGCCTTCAACCCGAAATAGACGTTGGCGGCCGTGAACAGCACGGTCACCAGCACCCCCAGCACCAGCCCGCGAGCCGACAGCTCGCGGCGCGCCACCTCAGTTCCCGCTTCCCCCGGCATTGTTCTTCTCCTCTTCGGCCAGGCGTCGCTCGCGGCTGCGGGCCACGATGCGCGCAAACAGGATGCCCGCCTCGTACAGCGCGTACATCGGCAGCGCCATGATGGTCATCGACACCGCATCCGGCGGCGTGATCATCGCCGAGACGATGAACACCAGGATCAGGACGTAGCCGCGGATGCGGGTGAGCTTCTCGACCTGCACCACGCCCATGGCCACCAGCAGCACCACGACCACCGGCACCTCGAAGGCCGCGCCGGTCGCGAACAGCAGCAGCATCACGAGGTCGAGGTAGGTGCTGATGTCCGCCATCAGCTGCACGCCGGCCGGCGTGGTGGCGACGAAGAACTTGAACATCAGCGGCAGGATCACGTAGTACGAGAAGGCCATGCCGCAGTAGAACAGCACGATCGCCGAGGCCAGCATCGGCACCGCGATGCGCTTTTCGTGGCGGTACAGCCCGGGCGCGACGAACGCCCAGATCTGGTAGATCACCCACGGCATCGCCGCCACCAGCGATGCCACGAACGCGAACTTCAGCGGCGCGGTGAACGGCGCGGTGATGCTGGTGGAGATGAGCGTGGCGTTGGCCGGCAGCTGCGCGAGCAGCGGATGCGCCAGCCAGCTGAACAGCTGGTTGGAATAGTAGGCGCCCGGGATGAACAGCAGGATCACCGCGAGGAACGCCCGCATGATGCGGTCGCGCAGCTCGAGCAGGTGGGAGATCAGCGTGCCCTCGAGCAGCGGCTCGGGCCTGTCAGCCATGGGGCGGAGGCTCGCGGGGCGCGTCGGGCATCGGCGCGCCGGTGAATTCGGGTGGCGGGGGCGGGCTGGCCGAGGCGGGCGGCTCGGCAAGGTCCGCGTGCCCCGTCCCGGCGGCCGCGGGCGCGGCCGGCGGGGCTTCGGCTGCAGGGCCGGGCGCATCCCCGGGTGCAGCGCCTGGCGCATCCCCGGGCGCATTTCCTGGCGGATTCCCCGGCGGCGTCCACGGCGGGTGGGCCGGGGGCGGATCGGGGTTTACGTTGACCTTGAGGGAGTCGGCTTCGGCCTCGAGCTGGTCACGGAACTGGCGGGCCATGGCGCGGGCGCGCCCGGCCCACTGACCCAGCTTGCGGGCGACGCCCGGCAGCTTGTCGGGCCCCAGCACCACCAGCGAGAGCCCGGCGATGACCAGGATCTCCGAGAAACCGACGTCGAACATGCCGCGATAATCGGTTAAAGAGCGGGTAAAGGGTCGCCCGATCAGGCGCGACGGTCATCCTTGCCGGCCGTGCTGGCGGCGCCCGGCGCCTCGTGGAAATCGGCGTCTTTCTGGCCGTTGGGCGGCAGCTGCTTCTGCGCGGCCTGGGCCGCCTGCTCGTCGGCGTCGCCCTCGTTCATGGCCTTCTTGAAGCCGCGCACGGCCGAACCGAGGTCGGAGCCGATGTTTCGCAGCTTCTTGGTGCCGAACACCAGCAGCACGACCACCAGCAGCAGGATCAGGTGTTTAGGGGCGAAAAGATCCATGGTGCACTCCAGAAGGTCTGCCCCGAACCAGCAGGGCGGCAGGCTGCATCATAGGCCAAATGCCGCCCCGCCCCCAGTAACGCGTCACGGTGGCGGCACTTCGAGCCAGAAGGTCACCGGGCCGTCGTTGACCAGATGGACCGCCATGTGGGCGCCGAATTCCCCTGCTGCGACCCCGGGATGGGCGGCGCGGGCGTCGGCCAGGAAGCCCTCGAACAGGGCCTGGGCCGCCGCGGGCTCGGCCGCGGTGGAGAAGCCGGGGCGGTTGCCGGAGCGCGTATCGGCCGCCAGCGTGAACTGCGGCACCAGCAGCAGGCCGCCGCCGGTCTCGCGCAGCGAGCGGTTCATGCGGCCCGCCTCGTCGGCGAACACGCGGTAGTCGAGCAGCCGCTGCAGCAGGCGTGCGGATTGCGCGGGCCCGTCACCGCGCTGCACGCCCACCAGGACCAGCAGGCCCGCGCCGATCGCGCCGACCACGCGGCCGTCGACGCGCACGGCGGCCTCGCTCACGCGCTGCAGGAGTGCGATCATGCAGTGGCAAATCCCAAGTTGCTTCCGTACACTTTGCGGCCAAATTTAGCGGCCGGGCAGGCCGCCCGTCACGCCCCCTTGGAGTCCAAATGATGCCATCGATGTCGTTCGCGCGGGTCCGCCTCGCAGGCGCCGCTCCTGCCTTGGTGCTCGCACTGCTGCTCGGCATCGTCATGGGCGCGGCGGGCACGGCGCAGGCCGCCGGCGACGCCCAGCGCGGCAAGCTGCTCGGCTACACCTGCCTCGGCTGCCACGGCATCGAGAACTACAAGAACGCCTACCCGACCTACAGCGTGCCGCGCCTCGTGGGCCAGCATCCCGATTACCTCGTCGCCGCGCTCAAGGCCTATCGCAGCCGCGACCGCTCGCACGGCACGATGTACGCGCAGGCCGCGTCGCTCAGCGACCAGGACATGGCCGACATCGCCGCCTACTTCGCCGGCCCCGCCACGCTCGAGGCGAGCGCGCCGGCCACCGGCACCGCGCCCGCCAAGGTGGCGCAGCTGTGCTCGTCCTGCCACGGCGCCAACGGCGTGGGCATCACGGGTGACTTCCCGACGCTCTCCGGCCAGCACGCCGACTACCTCGAGCGCGCGCTCGACGAATACCGCAAGGGCGGCCGCAAGAACCCGATCATGGCCGGCTTCGCCGCCCAGCTGAACGACGCCGACCTGCGCGAGATCTCGCGCTACTACGCCCAGCAGCAGCCGAAGCTGCGCGCGCTCATCCGGCCCGCGTTCCTCTAGGCGCGCGCCAGCCGGCACACCGCCAGGGGGGGGTGCCGCATGCCGACCTACACCGCATTCCGCATCCACAAGGATGCCGACGGCCGCATCGCCGGCCGCCTCGAGGAGCTCGCGCTCGAACCGCCCGCCGACGGCGAGGTGCAGGTGCGCGTCTCGCACTCGAGCATCAACTACAAGGATGCGCTCGCTGCCACGGGCGCGGGGCAGATCCTGCGCCGCTTCCCGCTGGCCGGCGGCATCGACTGCGCCGGCACCGTCTCGGCCTCGCGCTCGCCGCAGTTCCGCGAAGGCGATGCCGTGCTGTGCAACGGCTCGGGCATGTCCGAGACGCGCGACGGCGGCTACGCGCAGTACGTGACGCTGCCCGCGGAGCTGCTCGTGCCGATGCCGGCCGGGCTCGACGCGCAACGGGCGATGGCGCTCGGCACCGCCGGGTTCACGGCCGCGCTCGCGCTCGTCGCGATGGAGCGCAACGGCCAGTCGCCCGCGCAGGGCGACATCCTGGTCACGGGCGCGACGGGCGGCGTGGGCTGCTGGGCCATCGACCTGTTCAGCGCGCGCGGCTACCGCGTCGTCGCGCTGTCGGGCAAGCCGCGTGAGCGCGACTTCCTGCTCTCGCTCGGCGCCGCCGATGTGCTCGACCGCGCGCAGTGGCAGCATCTGGACGCGCCGCTGGCCGCGCCGCGCTGGGCCGGCGCCGTCGACAACCTCGGCGGCCGCTACCTCGCCGACGTGCTCGCGCAGGTGCAGGTGCGCGGCAACGTGGCGAGCATCGGCCTCGCCTCGAGCAACGCGCTGCCGACCACGGTGCTGCCGTTCATCCTGCGCGGCGTGAACCTGCTCGGCTCGAGCTCGGCGAACACGGCGCCCGCCGATCGGCGCGCGATCTGGGCGCGCCTGGGCGCAGACCTCCGGCCGCGCCACTTCGCGCTCATCGCCGCCACGCAGGTCGGCCTCGCGGAACTGCCGGGCGCGTTCGCGGCCTTCCTCTCCGGCAGCGTGCGCGGCCGCACCGTCGTGCACGTGCCCTGAGGCGGGCGCGCGTGGCCGACGCAGCGGTGGACGACGAGCGCGCGCAGCTGCGCGCTGGCGCCGCCGCGCTCGGCGTGCCGCTCGAGGACCCGCAGGGACGGCGGCTGCTGCAGCTGCTCGACGAGCTGGCGCAGTGGAACCGCGCCTACAACCTCACGGCCATCACCGATCGCGCCGCGATGCGCACGCACCACCTGCTCGACAGCCTGGCCGGCAGCCGCCTGCTGGCGGCGGCGTGCCCGGGCGAGGGCGCGCGCGTGCTCGACCTCGGCACCGGCGCCGGCTTCCCGGGCTTGCCGCTCGCGCTCGTGCACCCGGGCCACCGGTTCACGCTGCTCGACGGCACGGCGAAGAAGGTGCGCTTCGTGGCGCACGCCGCGCGCACGCTCGGGCTGGCCAACGTCGAGGCCGTGCACGGCCGCGCCGGCGAATGGCGGCCGGCTGCGCCCTTCGACCTCGTGCTCGCGCGCGCGGTCGCGCCGCTGGCGGAGCTCGCGCGGCTCGCGCGCCCGCTGCTCGCGCCCGGCGGGCGGCTGCTCGCCTGGAAGGGCCAGCGGCGCGAGGCGGAGGCCGAGCTGGCCGCGCTGCGCGCGCAGGCCGGCCCGCGCGATGGCCAACGCGCGGGCGAGGGCGAGGCCTGGGGCGAGGTGCGCATCGAGGACGTGCGCGTGCCGGGCCTCGACGCCGAACGCTGCCTCGTGAGCCTGCCCTGCGGCTGACACCCTGGCCATTCCGGCCATTTCCAACCGATTCGAGGATTGCCAGGCGCCGGCGGGCCGGGCAGCATAAGGTTCGTGCTTTGCACGAGATTGCACGAACGTGCACGGAGTCGCACGATGGATACCAACGTCACCATCCGGCTGGATGGAACACTCAAGAAGACCCTGGACAAGCTCGCGAAGGCTACCGGCCGGTCACGGTCCTTCCTTGCGCAGGATGCCCTGCGCCAGTACCTCGACGAACAGGGTTGGCAGGTCGCCGAGATCCGGGCCGCCACCAGGGAGGCCGATGCGGGCGAGTTCGCGTCCGAGGCCGAGGTCAAGGCCGTGCGCAGGAAGTGGCGCGCGAATGCGGGTTAGGTGGCTGCGCCGGGCGCTGGCCAACCTGGACGACGTCGGCGAATACATCGGGCGTGACAACCCGGCGGCAGCGGCCGCCACCGTCCAGCGGATCATGGCCGCCGTCGACGCGATGGCGGCGGGCGGGAGCGCGAACGCCGGGCGCCCGGGTCGTGTCGCGGGCACCCGTGAACTCGTGGTGACCCCGAACTACCTCGTGCCCTACAGGGTCAGGGGCGACGTGCTCGAAGTATTGCGCGTGATGCACGCGCGCCAGCGCTGGCCGGCCGGTTTGCCCTGATCAGGCCGCGGCGTCGCCCGCCGGCTTCGGCTTGAGGCGGTGCTCGACCAGCGAGGCGGGCAGTCGGAGCGCGCTCGCCAGCGAGACGAGCAGCGCGGCCGCGTAGGGGATCGACTGGATCGACAGCGCGATCACCCACACGCGCCGGTCCGGGTTCGCGAGCTCGGTCGGGATGCGATGCACGCCCCAGGCCGCGCCCAGCAGCGCGAGCATCACCAGCGTCTCCTCCCACGCGCCGGCCAGCGCCAGCAGCAGCGCGCTGCGCTCGGCGCGCTTCGGCGTGCGGAAGAACGGCTCGCTGCGCGTGACGAGCCCCTTGAGTACCGCGCGGCCGATCGTGTGCGCGAGCGCGAGGCCGGCGATCGCCGCGGCGAAGGTCGCGCGCACGCCAAGGCCCACGCGGTGCGTGTACAGGTGCACCAGCTTCACGAGCTTGAAGGTGAACAGCGTGAGCGGCAGCACCGAGAACACCATCAGCGGCGGGTCGATGCGCTCGGGCCGCACCATCATCGCGATCGACCAGCCGACCGCGGCCGCGTTGAAGACGAGGTTGAAGCCGTCGGCGATCCAGGGCAGCCAGCCGGCGACGAAGTGGTAGCGTTGGCCCTTCTGCAGGCGCGTGCGCCCGCCGATGAACAGCTCGCGGGCGTGCTGGCGCAGGATCTGCATCGCGCCGTAGGCCCAGCGGAAGCGCTGCTTCTTGAAGTCGACGAAGGTGTCGGGCATCAGGCCGCGGCCGTAGCTGTCGGGCAGGTAGGTGGCCTCGTAGCCGGCCTCGAACACGCGCAGCCCGAGCTCGGCATCCTCGCAGATGCACCACTCGGCCCAGCCCTTCAGCGAATCGAGCACGCTGCGGCGGACGAGCGTCATCGTGCCGTGCTGGATGATCGCGTTGCGCTCGTTGCGCGTGATCATGCCGATCCAGAAGAAGCCGCGGTATTCCGCGTAGCACATCGCCTTGAACGCGTTCTCGTGCTCGTCGCGGTAGTCCTGCGGCGCCTGCACGATCGCTATCGACGGGCTCGCGAAGCCCGGCACGAGGTCGCGCAGCCAGCCGGGCTCCACGCAGTAGTCGCTGTCGATCACCGCGACCACCTCGGCATCGGCGGCGGTGTGGCGCAGCGCGTAGTTGAGCGCGCCGGCCTTGAAGCCCGCCAGCGGCGCCACGTGGAAGAAGCGGAAGCGCGCCCCGAGCTTCGCGCAGTGCGCCTCGACCGGGCGCCACACCGCCTCGTCCTTCGTGTTGTTGTCGATCACCAGCACTTCGAAGTCGGGGTAGTCGAGCCGGCTCAGCGCGTCGAGGGTCTCGATCAGCATGTCGGGCGGCTCGTTGTAGGCGGGCACGTGCACCGACACCTTCGGATGGAACGCCGCGTCGCCGCGCCTCGGCACGAGCAGGCGGTCGTGGCCGCGGATCCAGTGCGCCTCGGCCCACTCGTGCGCCTCGGCCAGCAGCACGGCGATCACGCCAAGCATGCCGAGGATCAGCAGCGCGCCGACGATCACGGTGGTCACGGTCAGGTACTGTTGCGCGTAGTCGTAGATGACCCAGGTGGCGATGGTCGCGGTCGCGAACACCACGACGGCCAGCATCGTGCGGCCGCGCGTGCGCAGCCGCCCGCTGTTCACGTAGAACAGCGCGAGCAGCAGGATGGCGATCACGATCGACGTGCCGGCCAGCACGCGCCACTCGGGGATGCGCACGATCGGCGCCGTGAACTCGAACTTCTGCTGGCGCTCGACGTTGAACACGCCCCAGTACGCGCCGACGCCGCCTTCACCCGCCGCCTTCCACGGCTGGTCGAAGGCCTCCATGATGTAGTAGCGGATGTGCTCGCGGTCGGCGCGGTCGAGGAAGCGGCGCAGGAACAGCGCCTCGTTCGCGACCGAGGCGACGGCGCTGCCGCGCGTGCGCCCCTCCGAGGGCCAGCCGACCTCGCCGATGATCACCTGCTTGTCGGGGTAGGCCTGCTGCACGCGCCTGAGGTTCTGGAAGCTCGCGTCGATGGCGGCATCGACGTTCAGGCCCTCCCAGTACGGCAGCAGGTGCACGGCGAGGAAGTCGCAGTGCTTCGCGAGCTCGGGGTACTTGAGCCAGTAGGCCCAGGTCTCGGCGGTGCCGACGGGCACGCCGACCTGCGAGCGCACGCGGTCGATGTAGGCGCCGAGCTGCTCGACCGTGAGGTTGTTGCGCAGTAGGACCTCGTTGCCGACGAACACGCGCACGACGTTGCGGTTCGCGTTCGCCAGCTGGATCGCGCGCTCGACCTGCTGCTCGTTGGTGGCGAGGTCGCGGTCGAGCCACGCGCCGACGGCGACCGAGATGCCGTAGCGGGCCGCGATCTCCGGGATCTTGCCGAGCGTGCCGCCGTTGCCGTAGGTGCGCACGGCGTGCACGCGGCCCGCGAGCAGCTGCAGGTCGTGCTCGAGCTGCTCCTCGGTCGGATACTGGTTGAGGCGGCCGTCCTGGTCGGCCTGGAAGGGCGAGAAGGCCATGCCCTGCACCCGGCTGGGCCAGGGCGGTTCGGCCGTCGGGCGATTGACCCAGGCCCAGAGGCCAATGGTGGCCGCCGTGCACCCGAGCAACACCGTCGCGGCCGACAGCCATTTCTTCATGGGCCGAAGTTTAACCGCAGCCCGGCGTGCCTTGGCCTAAACTTGGCGACATGAAGCGCGTGATCGCGGTGGCGAACCAGAAGGGCGGCGTCGGCAAGACAACGACGGCCGTCAACCTCGCCGCGTCGCTGGCCGCCACGCGCCGCCAGGTGCTGCTGGTCGACCTCGACCCGCAGGGCAACGCCACCACCGGCTGCGGCGTCGACAAGTCGACGCTCCAGCGCGGCGTGCTCGAGGTGCTGCTGGGCGAGTGCCTGGCCTCCGAGGCCGTGCTGCCGCTCGAGGCCCCGGGCATGAGCCTGCTGCCGGCCAACCAGGATCTCACCTCCGCCGAGGTGCGCCTGCTCTCGCAGGGCCGCGGCCGCGAGGCGCGCCTGCGCGATGCATTGCTGCCGCTGCGCGAGCGCTACGACGTGATCCTCATCGACTGCCCGCCCGCGCTCAACATCCTCACGCTCAACGCGCTGGTGGCGGCCGATTCCGTGCTGATCCCGATGCAGTGCGAGTTCTACGCGCTCGAGGGCCTCTCGGCGCTGGTCTCCACCGTCGAGCAGATCCGCGCGACCGCCAACCCGGCGCTCGAGATCGAGGGCGTGCTGCGCACGATGTTCGACCCGCGCAACAACCTCGCCACCGAGGTGAGCGCGCAGCTGATCACGCACTTCGGCGACAAGGTGTTCCGCACCGTCGTGCCGCGCAACGTGCGGCTCGCCGAGGCGCCGTCGTTCGGCAAGCCCGCGCTGCTGCACGACAAGGATTCGCGCGGCGCGCTCGCCTACCTGGCGCTCGCGGGCGAGCTGCTCCGCCGCGAGGACGAGGCCGGCGCCGCGCAGCCATCGGCGATGCAGCCATGAGTACCAAGCGCCCCACCCTCGGCCGCGGCCTCGCCGACCTGCTCGGCCAGGCGCGCATGGTCTCGCCCACGCAGCCGGGCGCGGCGGGCCAGGCCGGTGGCGACGCGCCCGCCGGCGCATCCGGGCACGGCGCGCCGCCGGGCGAGCAGCTCGCGCAGCTGCCGGTCGGGCAGCTGCAGCGCGGCCGCTACCAGCCGCGCGCCGACATGCGCGAAGACACGCTCGACGACCTGGCCGAATCGATCCGCCGCCAGGGCGTGATCCAGCCGGTGGTCGTGCGGCCGATCGTCAGCACCGGCGGCGAGCAGCGCTACGAGATCATCGCCGGCGAGCGCCGCTGGCGCGCGGCGCAGCGCGCCGGGCTCGCGCAGGTGCCGGCGGTGATCCGCCACGTGCCCGACGAGGCCGCGATCGCGATGGCGCTGATCGAGAACATCCAGCGCGAAGACCTCAACCCGCTGGAAGAGGCGCGCGCCTTCGACCGGCTGGT
>WBZN01001563.1_pt1 | contig 13717 bp, 8 predicted proteins | sample 5204281 | NCBI WGS metagenome assembly WBZN01 (sample SAMN12344347, study PRJNA552823) | activated sludge metagenome | biome: Activated sludge suspended growth; feature: Nitrification reactor; material: Wastewater; isolation source: activated sludge from nitrification reactor of wastewater treatment...
TCGTCTTGTCCTGGTCGAACGTGCGCCACGAGACCTTCACGCCGAGCTCCTTGGCGCGATAGGCCTCGACCGCGACGTCGCCCACGGTCTGGTTGCCATCGGAGACGATCACGAGGCGCGGGATGTAGCCATCCGGGAAGAGGCCGTACGCCAGCTGCATCGCCGCCTGGGTATCCGTGCCCGCGCCCGCCAAGGGGTGGCGCTTGATGGCGGCAGACAGCTTCTGGTTGTCGTCGCCGCGGACGACCGCCGGCTTCTCCGCGAACGTGACGACCTGGAGGTTGCCTTCGCCCTTGGCCGCGGCGATGTCGTCGACGTAGCCGCGGGCGAGCTCGAGCTGCTTGTCGGACACCGAGTCCGAGACATCGACGAGGACCACGGTCGAGACCTTGCTCTGCTCGGTGATCCATGACGGCCGCGCGAGCGCGATCGCCACGCCGGCGACCACGAGCGAGCGCAACGTCGATTGGACGACCTGCTGGAGGATCGATAGATCGGTGAGCGACAGCACGCGGAGCAGGTAGAACGCGGGGATCACGGCGATCAAGTGGAGCCACTGCGGCGAGAGCAGATCGATCGGACGCGTCCCCAGCGAGTCGATGTGGATCGCGGTGCGGCCCCCGATCCACGACGAGATCAAGAGCCACAGCCCGATCGCCGACGCGAGCGCGATCCCGAGCCGGATCAGCGCGCCGGGCCGGAGAACCGCGAGCAGGGACCGGAGGGCAGACTTGGACATCAGACGGTGATCCGGCGGTGGTAGGTGACCCACTCCACGACGATGAGCCCCATCGCGAGGAGGACGAGGTAGATCCACAGCTTCTGGCTGTGGCTGATCGCGAACGCCTCGGGGGCCTCGAGCTTCTTGCCGCCCAAGGTGAGGTCGGTCGACGGGGCGATGTCGGACTCGGCGGGCGACGCGAGGTTGGCGGCGAGCTCGAGGCGCGCCATCACCTTGCCGTCGGGGCCCTTCGCGGCGAGGTCGTAGTAGCCGACGCGCGAGCCATAGAACGTGGCGAGGCCGTCGATCACCGGCGTGTGGGTGACGATGCCGTCGGGCCCCTTGACCTCGGCCTCGGTCGCGCCCACCACGCCATCGAGCGGAACCCGCTCGCGCGCGCCGGTCGCGTAGGTCGTGAGCAGATCGGTGGTGTCCCCCGCGAACCAGTCGAGCGTGTTGACCAGGAGCATCGGGAACGCCACCCGCATCGGCAGATCGGTCGCGCTGTCGCGGCTCGGCGAGGGCAGGGAGAAGCCGAACGCGAGGATCTTGCGCTTGCCGTCCCGCTTCGCGGCGATGATCGAGTCGCGGATGCTGTACGCGATCGTCGATTCGCCCAGCTTCGAGTCGATCGAGAACGTGTTGCTCTTGTCCATGTAGACGTCGGACATCGTGACCCAGCGCATCACCGGATGACCTTCATCGACCTCGGTGATCCGCGGGCTCGCCATCTCGCCGCGGACGGCGATCGGGCTGTTCGGGCCGGTCGGGTGGAAGTAGAGCAGGCTGGTCGGCGGCATCGGGATCACCGCGGGCGTGTAGTCGTCGAAGATCACGACGTCCATCCCGTCGGCGATCGTGGGGGTCTTGTCGTACTCGGCCGGCGAGACCTTGAGCGGCTCGACGTTATCGTAGACGAGCAGGGCGCCCTCGAGGAACAGGTTGTCCTCGGTGACCATCAGGACCTTCTGCTTCTTGCGCGCGGGGAGCAGCGCGAACGCCGAGTCGTCGAGCGGGAACGCATCGGATCCGCCGGGCCCGTCGACGTGCGATAGCGACGCTTGGAGCTTGTTGTCCTCGCTGCCGGGGAGCTTGGCGTAGATCTCGTGGATCCGTTGGCCGGGAGCGAGATCGATCTTCTTGAGGTCGACGGGGTTGTCGCCGTTCATGATCTTGAGCTGGCGATGCGCCGGCTCCTGGCCGAAGTTCTGGATCTCGACGTAGACCTCGTACGCCGCCTTGTTCGCGATGTAGCGGCGGACGTTGAACGACACGATGCCGACGTTGTCGCTGCGCCGGCCGACCGGCAGGTAGCGGACGTCGACGTTCGACAGGTCGACCGCCGCGAGGTTCTTCGTGTTCCAGGCCGCGTCGGTTCGAGCGGCCTTCGGATCCGGCGGTGGGGCAGGCTGGGGCCTCTCCCAGCTCACCAGGCCGAGCTGCTGCTCGGGGAACGCGCCGTCGGAGACCAGCACGATCAGCGGGTTCGGACGATCGCGGAGCGCATCCGCCGCGGCCCCGAGCGCGCGCGTCAGGTCGGCCGGCGTATCGCTCGCCTGGATGCTGTCGACGATCTTGTCGAGCATCGGCGAGTCACTCGAGAACCGCGACATCGGCGTCGCCTGGCCATCGACCCTCATCACCATCGCGAGATCGCCGCCGCCCATGCCGTCGATCAGCTGCTTGGCGGACGTCTTCGCGGCCTCGAGCCGGCTGGTCTTGCCCGCCTGGTCACCGTCCATCGTCTTCATCGACGCCGAGGCATCGATCAACAGCACCACGCTCCGTGCCTTGCGCGACACCGCCCCGAGGGTGGGATCGAGCGCCGCGAACATCACGATGCCGAGGATCGCGATCATCAGCAGCAGCGAGATCAGCCGCTTCAGCTGCTTCCACAGCGCGTTCGCGTCCTTCTGCTCGAGCACGCGCTGCCACAGCCGCGAGAACGGGACCTCGAAGCGGCGCCGGCGCATCTTGATGATGTACGCGCCGACCGCGAGGAGCACCGCGCCGCCGGCGATGTACGCCCAGATCGCGAAGGGAATCGGTCCGAGGAAGCTCACCGCAAGAACCCTCCCGAGCGGAAGATCTTGAGGATCAGCTGATCGAACGAGATCGAGGTGTGGGTGCGGAAGAACGGCATGCCGTACTTGGTGCAGTACGCCTCGAGCTCCTCGCAGTACTTCTCGTGCTCCTGGGTGTACGCCTCGAGCAGCGACTTCGAGATCGTGACGTCCCTGATGTCACCGGTCTCGCAGTCGACGAGCGACAGGTCCCCGTGGAGGTTCGGCTCGGCTTCCTTCCGGTCGTACACTTGGAGGACGAACGGCTCGAACTTGTTGTAGCGCAGGGTGTTGAGCCCGGCCTCGAACCCGACCGGATCGTAGAAGTCCGAGATCACGACGGCGAGGCCGCGCCGCTTGTTCTGCGCCACGAACGTCTTCATGCACTCGGCGAGCTCGGTCTGGCCGCCGAGGTCGCAGTTGCGCAAGAACTCGAACACGCGAAAGATCCGGTTCTTGCCGCGTGACGGCGGGAGCCTGTCGATCAGCTTGCCGGCGAACGGGATGATCGCGACGCGATCGAGGTTCGCGAGGCCGACGTAGGTCAGCGCGGCGGCGACCTGCATCGCGTAGTGCAGCTTCGGCAACGGCGAGCCGATCGACATCGAGTCGGAGACGTCGACGAGGATGTAGATGTGGAGATCCTCTTCTTCCTCGAACAGGCGCAGCAACAGCTTGTCGAGCCGTCCGTAGAGGTTCCAGTCGATGTAGCGAAAGTCGTCGCCACGCGAGTACGTGCGATGATCGGCGAACTCGATGCCCGAGCCGACCTTGCGCGTGCGGCGCTCGGCGCGGAGGTTTCCAGCGAACACCTTGCGCGAGACCATGTGCAGGTGCTCGAGCGTCTTGAGGAACTTCTCGTCGAACAGCTCCGATCGGTCGGCGACCGCACGCGCGCGCGCCGTCGCGCGCTCGAGGCCGGTGGCGCGCTTGGCCCGGGGCGTGGGCGGGGTGGTCGACGCGGCTGCGGATGCGCGGGCCACTACGCCTCTTTGGTCGCCTTGAGGACCTCGCTGATGATCGCGTCTGGCTCGATGCCCTCGGCCTCACCCTCGAAGTTGAGGATCAGGCGGTGGCGCAGCGCGGGCTTGGCGACGTGGCGGATGTCGTCGATGGCGACCGCGTAGCGGCCTTCGAGCAGCGCGCGGATCTTCGCCGCGAGGATGACCGCCTGCAGGCCGCGTGGCGACGCGCCGTAGCGCATGAACTGCTTCGACATCGCGGTGGCCTCCGGGTTCTCGGGGTGCGTCGCGAGCACGACGCGGACCGCGTAGTCCTGGATCTGGCGCGCGAGCGGGACCTTCCGGACGAGCTCGCGCATCTCCATGATCCGGGCCTTGTGGACCACCGCCTTGGGCTTCGGGACATCGTCGGTGGTCGTGCGATCGAGGATCGTGTGGAGCGACGCCTTGTCCGGATATTCGACGATCAGCTTGAAGAAGAACCGGTCGAGCTGGGCCTCGGGGAGCGGGTAGGTCCCTTCCATCTCGAGCGGGTTCTGGGTGGCGAGCACGAAGAACGGCTTCTCGAGCTGGTACGTCTGCTTCGCGACGGTGACCGAGCCCTCGCTCATCGCCTCGAGCAGGGCGGACTGGGTCTTCGGCGTCGCCCGGTTGATCTCGTCGGCGAGCACGATGTTGGCGAAGATCGGGCCCTTCTGGAACTCGAACCGCTTGCCGCCCTCGGACTCGGTGATCACGTTCGTGCCGACGATATCGGCCGGCATCAGGTCGGGCGTGAACTGGACGCGCGCGAAGTTGGCCTCGATCGTCTCGGCGAGCGTGCGCACCAGCATCGTCTTGCCAAGGCCGGGGACACCCTCGAGCAGCGCGTGGCCGCCGCCGAGGAGACACATCAGGACGCCTTCGACGATCGTCTCCTGTCCGACGATCATCGTCCCGATCTCCTCCCGCAGCTTGCGAAGGTCGGCGGTGAACGAACTGACGTTGCCCTCGATGTCGCGAGCGGCGGTTGCTGTGCTCATGGCTTGTCCTGTGGCGCGGGTGCGGAGTCGACGGAATCGCTGGAATCGCTCGTGCCGGTGCTGGGGTGGATCTTCGCGAAGTACCGCTTCACGTAGTACTTGTAGCTCGAAGGCAGTTTCTCCGTCCGCATCACCTCTTCGACGATGCGCTGATAGTCGGCATACACCTTCTTGTAGCCGACGCCGGCGAACCCTTTCTGCGCGGCGGCGAGGATCGTCTCGCGACGCGAGGAACCCTTGCTGCCTTGCTGGCCCTGGAGGTCCTGGTCCTTCTGATTGCCCGACTTGCCCGTCGGATCGCCGGCGAGGTTGTCGTCATGGCCGGTGCCCCACTCGTTGCCGCCGGGTTGATCGCCGGGGCCTCCGGGCTGGCCCTGACCGGGCTTTTGGCCCTGGCCCTGGCCAGGCTTCCACGCCTGGCCCGAGCCCTTCTGGCCGCGGGCGCGCGACTGAAAGTCCTTGTTCTTGCCCTGCTTGCCGAACGGATCCTGCGGGCCCTTGTTACCCTTCTGCTTCGCGCGCCGCATCGCCTCGCGCAGATCGTCCATCTGGGACGACATCTTCTTCTGGGTGGCCTGCTTCCGCTGATCTTGATCGACGCGGCCGGTCTCGCGCGCGGCATCCTTGAGGTTGCGTGAGGCCTGCTGGTCGCGCTCCTGCTGCTCTTGATCCTTCTGCTGCGGGTCCTTGTTGGGGTCCGGCTTCGGCTTCTCGAGGCTCTCGGCCGTCTTCTCGAGATCTCGCTGGAGACGCTTGAGGGCCTCGCGCTGCGCCGATTGGTTCTTGTCGTCCGCGTCCTTTTGCAGCTTCTTGAGCTCGTCCTTCTTCTTGTCGAGCTGGCGCTCCGCGTCGAGCTTGTCCTTGTCGTTCTTCGCCTGCTCCTTCTTCTTCTCGAGCTTGCGGATGTCGTCCTCGAGCTTCTTCTGGGCCTGCTGCTGGTGCTGCTGCTTGTCCTTGTCCTGCTTCTCCATCTGCTTGGCGACCTGGTCGAGCTTCTTCTGGAGATCTTCCTTCTCCTTGTCGCTGAGCGGCTTCTCCTGCTTGAGGTCGTCGAGCTTCTTCTGGAGCTCCTGTTTTTCTTTCTCGGTGAGGTCCTTGTTCTCGAGCTCCTTCTTGAGCTCTTCGGTCTTGTTCTCGAGCTCCTTCTTGTCGAGCTTGAGCGCGAGCTTCTCGAGCTCTTCCTTCGCCTTCTTGAGATCCTGCTTCTGGAGCGCCTCGCCGAGGTCCTTGGTGACCTTGTCCTTGGCGAGCTCCTTGCCCATCTCGCCCATCTGCTTCTCGATGTCGGCCTGGTCGGGCTCGGCCTTGGCGTTCATCGCCTCCTCGGCCTTGGCGAGCTCGTCGAGCAGCTGCTCCTTGCTGATCTTGCCGTCCTCGGCGTCCTTGAGGAGCTGCTCGATCTTCTTCGCGAACTCGTCGAGCTCGGGCACGTCCTCGCGCTTGGCGATCTCGCGGAGCTGACCGAGGATCGCCTCGACATACGCGCGCTCGTCGGGATCGAGGGCGACAGCGTTCTCGTTGTGATAGCGCGGGTCCTTGGGGCTGACCACGGTGAACGGCACCTGGCCGATCATCCAGTCCCCGATGTAGGCCGTGAGCAGCGTGTCACCGATCGGCGTATCGTCGGGGATCCGGATCGAGATCGAGTCCGCGTTCCAGGCGAGCACGGTGACGGGGCGTGGCTTGTCCGCGGCGCCGATGTACACCGCGACGCCGGCAGGGAGGTGACCGTTCTCGCCGACGGGGGCGGCTGGTTTCCGGCTGGTATCATCACGATCGGCGCGGTTCGCGCCACAGCCCAGCGCCACCACCGTGAGGCCAGCGAGCGCGCCGCGCAGGATCCGCTCACTTCGCTGCATCACCACGGAGTCCGGTCAGGAGGTTGTCGCCCTTGATCATCACGGTCTCTCCGGGACGCGCGTGCAGCGGATCCGCGCCAAATAGGTGGGGCGTGCGATCCGGCATCGGGATCGCGAGGCCTGCCGCGAGCGCCGACACGGCGAGGAACCCGGCCGCGGCGCGGAGGTCCCTGGGCGCACGAAACGGCGTCGCTGCCTCGACGTTCGCCTTCGGCACGGCGCGGACGCCATCCCGGATCGCCGCGATCATCAGCTCCTCGGTCTCGTCTCCGCTCCCGGCGGCGGCCGTCCCGAGCGCGCGCCGGAACGCGATCGCGGTCGATAGCCGGTCCGCGAGGTTCGAGGCGCGATCGATCCGTCGCGCGACCGCTTCGTCGTCGATCTTGCGGACGGCGCCGACGAGCGCACCGAGCACGATCAAGAGCCCCGACGCGGCGACGAGGACGACCCCGGTGGTTCGCGAGACCAGCTCGATCCGCATCACGAAGATCGCGATCAGCGCGCCAGCTGCGGCGAGGATGGCGGCCGTGGTCGCGCTTTCGATCGCCCACTGGCCGCGGATCCGGCGCCGCGCCCTGCCGATCAGCCGCTGGATCGCCGAGGTATCAGTAGCTTGCACGAAGGGCTCCTACGGACGCAGCGCGCCGCATTTGCGTTGCAACGACTGAGGATAGCATCAAGATTCCGCGCGCCACCTCACTCGTCGGCCTATGTCGTCTGCGACACCACCTGAGACAGAGGGTTGCGAACGTCAGCAATCGCGACGTCTGCGGGTCTCCGGAACTCGATTCGTCCTACACCGACGTACTGGGCGCCACGGCTCCCGGCGGACGCAGCGGATGATCGCCCCTCCTCGGACCTTGGGGCTCGAGAGCCTCGGGGGCAGCGCTTTGAGGATCGTCGTGGATTCCGCGTTAGACTTGCGGCGATGCGGGTGTGCAGTTCGTGCGGCAAGGGCTGGCCCGAGGACCATGCGGCTTGCCCGGAGGACGGCACGCGGCTCGGCCCACCGTCCTACATGACCGTAGGCTCGCTCGCGCCGGCCGCATCGCGCTCGCCGTACGACGAGGAGCTCGCGCCTGGTAGCCAGGCCGGCGAGTACCGGATCGAGAACAAGATCGGAGAGGGCGGCATGGGCGCGGTGTACGGCGCCAAGCATCCGGTGATCGGTAAGCGCGCCGCGATCAAGGTGATCCGTCGCGAGCTGTCGTCGAACCCGGAGGCCGTCGATCGGTTCGTGCGCGAGGCGCAGGCGGTCAACACGATCGGCCATCCGAACATCGTCGATGTGTTCTCGTTCGGCGTGCTCCCCGATGGCCGCAGCTTCTTCGTGATGGAGTGGCTGCAAGGCGAGTCCCTGCGGCAGCGCCTCGAGCGTCCCCTGACCTACGCGGAGGCGATCGAGATCATCGACACGATCGCCAAGGCCCTCCATGCCGCGCACGACGCCGGTGTCGTGCATCGCGATCTCAAGCCCGACAACGTGTTTCTGTCCGCGATCAAGGACGAGAAACCGGTCGTCATGCTGCTCGACTTCGGTCTCGCGAAGTTGACCAGTGCGGACGGCCGGATCGAGCAGACGCGGACCGGCATCGTGATGGGGACGCCGCTCTACATCTCTCCCGAGCAGGCCAAGGGCGCCAAGGTTGGACCAGGCACCGACATCTACGCGCTCGGCGTGATGGCGTTCGAGATGTTCAGCGGGCGGGTGCCGTTCCTCGCCGACAGCGCGGTCGAGATCATGTCGCTGCACATCACGCAGCAGCCTCCGCCGCCGAGTCATGTCTCGCCGACCCTCCCGGCTGCGGTCGATGCCCTCGTCCTCGCGATGCTGTCCAAGGATCCGGAAAAGCGGCCGACGCTGCCACAGATCCGCAAGCAGCTCGCCGACCTCAAGGGCCTGACCTCGAGCATCTCGCCGGTGGGCATCGCTGTCGCGCCGGGGACCTGGCCTGCGCCACTGCCACCCGCTCCACCGCTGTCGCCGACGCGCATCTCGGGGGTGGCGAGTGAGCCGCCGGCCGTGGGCTCGCCCTTGGCGACGATGCCGCCGGTCGCACCTGGGCGGAAGCGCCGGACGGGGCTCGTGATCGGCGTTGGTCTCGCCGGTGGCGTCGTGGCGCTCGTCTTGATCGTCGCGCTTGGCAAGGCCCGGTCAACGCCGTCCACGCCCGCACCGGCCGACAAGGTCGCGGCGACCGAGCCGGTGAAGCCCGAGCCAGTGAAGCCCGAGCCGGTGAAGCCCGAGCCGGCGGCGACCGAGCCGGTGAAGCCCGAGCCGGTGAGGCCCGAGCCGGTGAAGCCCGAGCCGGTGAAGCCCGAGCCCGTGAAGCCCGAGCTGGTGAAGCCCGAGCCGGTGAAGCCCGAGCCGGTGAAGCCCGAGCCCGTGAAGGTCGACCCCGTGGGTGGCGATTCCTCGAAGCGTCCCGGCAAGGTCGGCACGGTGAACATCACGATCGCGGGTGCGCCGCGTGCGACGGTGTTCGTCGATGGCCGCATCGCGGCGAGGGGCGTCGTCCAGCTCACGCTCACGCTCGCACCCGGCGACCACGCGATCCGCGCCGAGTCACCCAGGCACAAAGGCGCTGACACCATGGTCCACGTCGACGGCGGAAGTCAGCGTGCCGTCCGGCTCGTGCTGAAGAAGGCCGGAGGCGGGGTCAATGCGGTCGAGGATCCGTTTGCACCATAGGAGCTGCATGCTGCGTACGTTGATCGCGGGAGCGTCGCTGTCGTTGCTGGTGGGAACCGCCGCGGCGGACGTCAAGAAGGACAAGGCGCGGGGGAAGCAGCTCTATGACGAGGGCCTCTCGCACTACAACCTGGCCGAGTACGACGCGGCGATCACCTCGTGGAAGGCGTCCTACCTGCTGACGAAGGCGCCGCTGTTGCTGTTCAACATCGGGCAGGCATATCGCCTGTCCGGCGACTGCGGCAAGGCGAACACGTTCTACGATTCGTACCAGCGCGAGCAGCCGGACCCGAAAAACAAGGACGAGCTCGACCAGGCGATCACGCTGTGCAACAACGCGTCGGCGAAGCCCGACAAGCCGGTGGCGGCGCCCGACAAGCTCACCGTCACGGCGGACAAGCCGGTGGTCACGACGGACAAGCCGGTGGTCACGACGGACAAGCCGGTGGTCACGACGGACAAGCCGGCGGTCACGGCGGACAAGCCGGTCGTCGGTTCCCCGGCGAAGCCAGGGCCGACGCCGTCGGATCCAGGTCAGGGCAAGCGGATCGCTGCGATCGCGATCGGCGGAGCGGGCGTCGCGCTCGGCGTGGTCGGGGTCGTGTTCGCGGTCAACGCGAAGTCACAGAGCGACAAGCTCGATGGCTACATGGGCGAGTGGGGGCCGGAGCAGAACGCGGTGCAGGCCAACGGCAAGCGAAACGCCAAGCTCGCGTTGGGGTTCGGCGGCGTCGGCATGGCGGCGATCGTCGCCGGCGGCGTCTTGTACTTCCTCGCGGGCCGCTCGAGCGAGCCGACCACCGTTTCGATCACGCCGACCCCCGGCGGTGCCCAGCTCGCGTGGGGCACGACGTTCTGAACGTCACCGTCGCTGCGGAGCTCACATCGTGAACGAGGCGAGCGAGAACTTGTTGCTCGTCGTGTCCAGCACCTCGAACGAATCGCGTCCGCGCTGCGTCGGTAGCATCGAGCGCACGCCGGTGATCCGGCCGGCCTCGGTCACCACGAAGTAACGCCGGCCCAGCGGGGCTCGCGTGCGATCGTTGATGTACTTGTTGAACTCGACGTTGTCGGTCTTCACGAACGCGGTCTTCATCTCGGGCAACCAGCCCCAGATCTCGTCGCCCGACCAGAAGTTCTCGCCCCGCCAGTAGAGCTGCCATGCGATCAGGCGATCGGCATCGACGGCGCGGACCGGCGAGCGGCCACGCGGACCGGCCTGGCCCTTGGCGAGCAGCGGCTCGAGCTTTGCGCGCTCACCGGGCGAGAGCGTGATCTGGACCGAGTGCGCGCCGAGGCTGGTCGCGGTGCCGACGAGCGTGACCTCCTGCTCCATGATCCGTTCATCGTCGGCCTTGTTGACCTGGATCGTGATCGTCATCGGTTGTCCGACCTGAAGCGCGTCCGGGATGAAGGTCTCGAACGACCAGGTGTCCTTGACCTCGTGCCAGTCGTCGTAGAGCTCGCCGGAGCCGAAGTAGACCAGCTTCTGGCCATAGATCGAGCGCTGCTCGTAGTACGTGCGCACCGCCTCGCGCATGCCCCAGTGCGTGCCGGCAGCAGGCATGTAGACCTGGAGCCCCCACACGCAGATCGCGAGGCCGCACGCCGCGAGCGCGAGCACCCCGACGCGGACCCAGCGGGTCGCGATGATCGCGAGGCCGATCGCGGCCGCGATCCCGAGCGCGAGGAAGCCATCGGAGGGATCGATCGACCATGGCTCGCCCGATGGCCACGGACGATCGTAGCGGAACACGAACATCTCGATCCACCGCTCCGGTTCGTACATCAGATCGCGACAGATCAAGAACAGGATCCCGACCCCGAGCGCGGCGTACAGCGGGTGCAGCCGCTCGCGGCGGCCGGCCACATCATCGAGGAAGAACGCGACGAGCAGCGCGAGCGGTGGGATCGCGGGGAGGATGTAATGGTGGAACTTGGTCTGGACCAGGCAGAAGAACCCGATCGCCATGATCGCCCACAGCGCGATCATGAACCGCACGCGGCCCTCGCGGCTGTCCGGGCGTGCGCGCAACAAGACCGCGGACAGCGCGGCTGGTAGCAGCGCGGCCCACAGCCACATCCCATGGCCGATCTGGGACAGGTAGTACTCGAACGTCCCGGGGGAGTTGTCGACGCCGACCGCCGCGCGGTTGAGGATGTGCGTGAACAGATACTCGTCGACGAAGCGTCTCCCGTCCTTGAGATACATCGCCAGGTGCCATGGCATGAACGTCACGAGCATCAGCAACAGCCCGCGCTTGATCTCGAAGTCACCGTCATAGAGCGCACGCCAGCGGCCGAGCAGCAGCACGTGCATCGCGCCGACGGCTCCGACGACCGCGAGTCCCGGCGGACCCTTCGCGAGGACGCTGACGCCGAGCAGCGAGTAACAGCCGAGCAGGTAGACCTGCCGCATCCTCGTGACCGGCTCGAGGCGGAGCACGTGGTCGGCCATCGCGTTGGTGTCCGCCCAGGTGCCGCCGCGCGCCCACGCGACGACGAAGGCCAAGCCGCGCACGAGGTAGCGGTCGAGGGCGTGGCGCTCCCACGGGCGCAGCGTGTTGTCGAAGATCTCGCGCCAGCGCGTCTGGCCGGGCTGCCGCGATGGCATCGGCTCGTTGACGATCGCGGCGATCACGCCGCCGACCAGCACGAACGGCAGCCGCAGGATCAACCAGCCGTCGCGTGACAGGGCCCCGAGGAACACCACCATCAGGAGCGGCAGCCACAGCGCCGGGCTCGGGATCCCGCTGCGCACGGCGAGCTGCGGCGAGACGGTGAAGTAGATCGCGTAGTAGATCGCCTGGGCGATCACGAACCCGCCGGCGAGCGCGAGCACGACGTGACGAGCATCGATCACGAGCCGGCGCCCCCCGACGTGCCACATCGGCAGGATCGGCCGGTCACCATCCTCGACGGCCATCGTGAACAAGGCCATCGCGCCGATCGTGCACGCGACGAGCGGCATGTCGGGAATCGCTTGCCGGGCGATCAGGCAGAACATCGGGGTCGATCCGACGACGAGCAACCCGAGCCACGCCATGCGCCGGCTGATCAGGCGCGCGAGCATCCACCACATCAGCGTGAGCCCGCCGATCGCGCACAGGATGAAGGGCAGGCGAAGGCCGATCATGGTGCGCGGGCCGGCCGTCATCTCCCCCGAATAGCCACCATCGGCTGCGAGGCCGACCGCACGCATGCCGCCGGCCATCAGCCAGAACGTCAGCACGGGCTTCGAGCGAAACCCCTCGCCGTCCTGGGGCCACTCGGTGTGGACCCAGTCGTTGTTCTCGAGCATCATCCGGCCGACCTCGCCATAGTGCGTCTCCCACGGATCGACGAGCGAGTAGCTCTGGATCCCGGGGACCATCACGATGAGCGAGACGAGTACGACGAGCGCGAGCTCGAACCCGAGCGGACGTCGGCGTGGCGACACCACGTCGGCGGTGGCGAGCTCGGTCGACATCGCCGCGAACCTATCACAATGGTCGGTTCGCACGGCGGCGTTGCCGCTTCAACTGACGGCCACCAAGAACGGCCGATTCCCGAACCTCTTACCTCGCGCGTCCACACGCGAGTCCCCTGCGCGCGACCGAGGTCGCGACGATCACGAGCGCGCTCGACGGGCTCGCGACCGCGCGGTCGGTCAGGCGGGGAGGTTGACCGCCGCGGTGGCGGTTCAACTTGTTGGCGACCGCCAAGGGGGGGGGCCGGGCGTTAGACGGCAGGCGTGTGCGATGAGCTTGCGCGCCGCGCGGCGATCCACGATACGATGGTGACGTGGTTCGTCGCGTCGTAGCCGTCGTGACCGTCGCGATCGCCGCCGGCTGCGGGCGCGTCGACTTCGAGACGGTCGCCCGCGACGCGCACCAGGCCACGGACGACACCGGCACCTCCGGATCCGGTCTCGTCGCCTACTACGCGATGGAGGAAGATCCCACCCCTGGTGCGATCGCGGACTCGTCAGGCAACGGCCACGTCGGCACCTGCACGAGCTGCCCGACGAGCGTTGCGGGAAGAGTCGGCAATGGCTATCAGTTCGACGGCGGGATGAATCACTTCTCCGTCGTGGACACCGGCGAGTTCCAGCTAACTCAGGGATTCACGTTCGCGCTCTGGATCAACCCGACCACGACGAGCGGCGCGTTCACCGTGATCTCGAAGCCGCGCGCGACCGGTCGCGGCGCTTCGTGCGAGCTCGCGCTGTTCTCGACGCTCTCGAACTTCTGCACGATCGGCGCGACCGAGAGCTGCGATCCAGTCGCGGCGCTGACCCCGGGAACGTGGACGCACGTCGCGCTGACGTGGGATGGCGCGACGAAGCACGCGTACTTCGACGGCGTGCTGATCACCTCGTACACCGCGACCACGACGTTCGATTCGACGCCGCTCGTC
>WBZN01001565.1_pt1 | contig 13707 bp, 16 predicted proteins | sample 5204281 | NCBI WGS metagenome assembly WBZN01 (sample SAMN12344347, study PRJNA552823) | activated sludge metagenome | biome: Activated sludge suspended growth; feature: Nitrification reactor; material: Wastewater; isolation source: activated sludge from nitrification reactor of wastewater...
GGGTACGATAGGGCATTTCCGCCCAATGAGGCCACGACGGCGAATGGACGGTATTGCCTAGACCGTGCAATCTCTATGTTGCTAGGCAAACCGCAGCCTGCGCACACCGAAAGGTGGCCTCGGCGCGAAATGCCATTTGCCCTGCCTACAATCTATATTGACGCGGCAGTATTTGGTCGAGCTAGCCAGCAAGCAACTGTTGTTCACGGGTCACAGCCGGAATATGATTACTCGATCGGCAGAATAGTAACCGGCTTCGATCCCAAGGAGCGCTTTGACCATATTTCTGGTTCGAAACGAATTCCAAACAAGAGGTTTGCTTCTGATGGGGTATACGGATATCTCCTGGTACAGGAGCACGTTATCGACTCATAGCACGCGCTACTCCGCTCCGCGCACACGGCCGGAGTAACCGTGACATCACGGTGCTCAAAGAAAGGATCGAAATGAAAGTCACGGACATTGCATTCACCTGTTATCCAGTGACGGACCTCCGACGAGCCCGCCGGTTTTACGAGGGCATATTGGGGTTGAAGGAAGCGCGCTTTTTTGGCTCAGACGACAAGGGATTCGTGGAATACGACATCGGAGCGGGCACGCTCGGGATCGGCAACGGCGCACCGGATTGGAATCCGTCTCCGGGCGGCGGGTCGGCGGCATTAGAGGTGGAGGATTTCGACGCCGCCATTGCGCTACTGAAAACGAATGGATGCCGGTTCCGCCTCGAGCCGTTAGAGACGCCCGTCTGCCATATGGCCATCGTCTCGGACCCGGATGGAAACTCCATCCTGATACATCGACGAAAGTCCAACAAGACGCCTTAAGGGCCGCAGTGTCAGCCGCCCGTCGTCGCACTTAGCTCAGCTCTCTCAATCGTCCTTCCAGAAACCGCCGCTCCGGTTCCTGCTGCGTGAGTGCCAGCGCGCGTGCATATGACGCTCGGGCTTCCACGGTTCGCCCCAGTCGCCGGCAGAAGTCGGCTCGCGCGGAATGCGCCAGATGATAATTGGTAAGATCGCCACGCGAGAGAATGGCATCGACCAGCGTAAGACCCGCCGACGGACCGTCACGCATCGCCACAGCCACCGAAACCACAGGAGGCAGAAACCACCGCCAGCCGCCTGAGACCACCGGTCCAGATGACAATGGGCACGCGCCGAGTTAGCATGAAAGTGTTCTCTTGGTATGAGTGACAAGTCCAGAGGTACAAAGAGGACGGAAACATGACCGACCGGATGTTGCAAGCGCAGATCGATGCCGCAACCGCGTATGAGGAGTTTTTTGTTCCGGCGTTATTCCAAGAATGGGCGCCGCGAGTCGTTGCTGCAGCTCAGCTCAAGCCTGGCCAGCGGGTGTTGGATGTGGCTTGTGGCACTGGAGTGCTCGCCAGGGAGGCCGCATCATGCGTGGGTGATGCTGGTGCGGTCGTCGGCCTCGATCCTAACCCTGGAATGCTGACAGTGGCCCGACGGCTGGCTTCTGGAGTTGAGTGGCGGGAAGGAACGGCAGAGGCGCTCCCCTATCCGGATCAGTTCTTTGACGCGGTTCTGAGCCAGTTTGGGCTCATGTTTTTCACCGATCGGCGCGAGGCGATTCACGAAATGGTGCGGGTCTTAGCTAACGGAGGCTATTTGATCGTTGCTGTCTGGGACTCTCTCGACAACATACCGGCATACGCACTCGAGGTCGCCTTACTTGAGCGGATTGCCGGCAGGCACGCTGCCGATGCCCTACGTGCACCATTTGCTCTAGGCAATCGGCGCGAGCTTGGATCGTTATTCAATGAGGCCGGTATGGGGTCGGTGGAGATCGCGACGCATATCGGCACGGCACACTTCCCGAACGTCCACTCGATGGTAGAGGCAGACTTGAGAGGCTGGTTGCCGGTCATGAAGGTTGTATTGGCCGAGGAGCAGATCGAACGAATACTGGAGGAAGCTGAACAGGCTCTTAGCCCTTACGTCCGAGACCGGGGACACGTCATGTTCGATTTGCCTGCGCATATCGTCAAAGCAGGTAAGCCGGAGCGTCAGTGACTGTCCCGATGTGCGGCGCTATGGCGCTACGATGTGTGATACCCAGTGTCGCTTTATCCGCCTGCGCCAGCCCAACTTCTCATGGTCTCCACGTAGGCAGCAGTGCACTGTTGCGTCACAGGTGAACGCGGGGACCGTTACATTCTCCGTCAGGAACGACGTGGTGATCCCACACAATTTTTCCATACAAGTCAACGGCGTAGATCAAACGACGCCGATCCTCAAGCCGGGGGAAACTGCTTCGCTTACGATCGATCTGCAACCGAGAACCTACACATACAAATGCACCGTGCACTTTCACCACTTGCTCGGTATGAAAGGCATACTCACCGTCCTTGACTCCGAATCGCTTTCACACGAAAAGAAGTATGGTCCACCTGATTCTCAGGCTTCTGCTTCGTAGGGGCTAGCGCCCGTTCATGCGCGGCGCGGCGTCCGCTTGTTCATTGTCATGATGACAAAAGGCACACGCTCAGTTATGATCACGGCGTGAGGACATACCGATGGAACGAACACAAAAACGAGCAGCTGAAGGAGTCGAGGGGTATTTCATTCGAGGATATTGTTCTAGCTATTGAATCGGGTGGACTTATTGATGTTCTCTCTCATCCAAATCAAGAACAATATCCGAATCAGAAGGTGCTCGTGGTGGCGGTAATGGAGTATGTCTATCTCGTTCCTCACGTTGAGGAATATGATCATCTATTTCTCAAAACCATCATTCCGAGTCGGAAAGCCACCCGTGACTATGGAAGAAGAGGTGACAAATGAATGGACTCGATCGATATGAAAAACGGATTCTTTCGGCATATGAAAAGGGCAAGCTCGAATCCGTCGTGACATCGGAGGCCTCGCTGCGTCGATACCGCGAATATGCACGGGCCACTCTCACCAAGAACCGGCGTGTCAATATCCGCTTATCCACATTGGATTTGGCGGATATCCAGGCACGAGCGGCGGAGGAAGGCATACCGTATCAAACCCTCATGGCGAGCGTGCTGCATAAATTCGCGACCGGCCGTCTCCACGAGCGACGGTCGAGTCTCGCGTCGCGTTCAAGACGGACGGCGCGCAAACGCACCGCGGCGTAATGCGACGTGAGCCTGGCGGTAGGTCTCGATGACAAGATCGAGGTAATCCTGAAGCTATACTTGTCCCCCCTGCCCCAGGTCGCTCAAGCGCCGCTTCAAAAACTGCCGCTCGGGTTCCTGCTGCGTAAATCCTAATGTTTGTGCGCGCGGATGAACCCTTCGCTATCTTCGCACATCGCCATACATTCCTACGACTCCCCTTCTCAATCCTGTAGCTCGCTTAGGCGCCTCTCCAAGAACCGCCGCTCCGGTTCCTGCTGCGTAAGGCTCAAGGCCTTCTCGTACGAGGCGCAGGCTTCGGCGGTTCGCCCCAACCGGCGGCAGAGATCCGCTCGCGCGGAATGCGCCAGATGATAATTGGTAAGATCGCCACGCGAGAGAATGGCATCGACCAGCGCGAGACCCGCCGACGGACCGTCACGCATCGCCACAGCCACCGCCCGGTTCAGCTCCACCACCGGTGACGACTCAGCCCGCAGCAGCACATCGTACAGTCCCACAATCTGCGCCCAGTCGGTCGCCGCAGCATCGGGAGCCTCCGCATGCACCGCGGCGATCGCCGCCTGGATCGTATAGGGACCGACCTGTCGTGAAGCCAGCGCCCGTTCGACCAGAGCCGTGCCCTCGGCAATCTGCTCCCGATTCCACAGCGAGCGATCCTGTTGCTCGAGCAGAATCAAATCTCCCGTCGGCGAGGTGCGGGCGGCGCGACGCGAATCTTGCAGAAGCATGACCGCCAGGAGCCCCAGGACATCGGCGCCCGGAAGCAATCCGACCAGCACCCGCCCCAGGCGTATGGCTTCGGCGGACAGATCGTGCCTGGTCAGCGAGTCGCCGGACGACGCACTGTACCCCTCGTTGAACACGAGGTAGACGACTCTCAACACCGCATCCAAGCGGTCTGGAAAGTCGGCCTCCGACGGCACGGCATAGGGAATACGGGCATCACGAATCTTGCCCTTGGCGCGCACGATGCGTTGCGCTATGGTGGTGGGCTTCGTCAGAAAGGCGCGGGCGATCTCATCGGTCGTGAGACCGCAGACCTCCCGCAGCGTCATGGCGACCTGAGCCTCCGTCGACAACGCGGGATGACAGCAGGTGAAGATCAATCGTAGCCGGTCATCTTCAACCGACTCCTCTCCCTCATCAGCGGCAGCGTTAGCAGTGACTTCCAGATGCCGGGCCAGGTCAGGCAACGACGCGTCGAATTTGGCTCGCCGCCGCATGCCGTCGATCGCTTTGAATCGCCCGGTTGACACGAGCCAGGCCCGCGGATTGGCCGGCGCCCCTTCGCGCGCCCACTGATCCACCGCGACGGCAAAAGCTTCATGCAGCGCCTCCTCGGCCGCATCGAAATCTCCGAGCAAGCGAATCAAGGTAGCGAGCACCTGACGGGACTGGGTGCGGTAGATCTCCTCCACCAGGGCGCGTACCTGTTGAGGCTGGTTCTCGCTCACGGCCAGAGTCCCTCTCAGGCGGGTACAATTCCACCGCCTCCCTTGTCAGATGGAACCTCAAGTCCGACCGAGTTGGACCTTCGCTGCCGGACTCATCATGTCCGGGGTCCACGGTGGATCCCACACCAGGTCGACCTCCACTGAACGTGCCTCGGACAGCTCACGCAAGATCGCCGAATGCACCATCTCCATCAGCAGCTCTTCCATCGGGCAGGCCGGCGTCGTCATCGTCATCGTGACATGCACCTGCCCGTCACGCACATCGCCGCCATAGACCAGCCCCAGGTCGACGATGTTGATCCCCAACTCAGGATCCACCACTTGACGCAAGGCTTCCATCACTCGCGGATCTGAACCTGCTTCTCGTTTCTCTATCGTCATCCCCTGCTCCCGTTTACTCGCACCCCATCGTCCTCACGAGCACTCGCATCAGGACCGTGCGCGAGCCGTGGCGCCAGACCGCTCCGGCACACTCCTCAAGGCCGTGATCGTATTCGCCAGGAACAGAACCAGCGTGACGGCGTTCAGCAAACCACCGACCTGCCGTCCCGGCCCCCACCCGGTCACGTCACCGCCCAGTCGTATCAACAACGTGATCTGCAACAGCACCACATGCGCGTAGAACAGCGGCCGATAGGTCATCCGTGCACCGAGCACAGCCGGAAAGATAACCGGCGCATGCGCGAAAATCATCGCGAACACGAAACCCAGGAAAAAGGCGTGCAAGATCAGGTCGTATTGCGCTCCGACCGGCACGCCGCCATAACCTAATGCCGCCAGTCCGCTCAACCCCAGCCAGCCATACCCGCTGAGCAAGCAGATCGCCATGAATCGAGTGAGGCCCGTCTGCGTCACGGTTCGTCTGGCGATGTCATGGCGGCTCAACCATACGGCCAGGCCGGTGAACCCGGCGCCGGTCACGCGAACCCCGGGATCGAATGACCCCTCCAACAGGACCAGCCCCGTCAGCAGGATTCCCAGGAGAAATAGAAACAGCGCCTGAGCCCTACTGGTGACTTGCTGTAACCGGGCCAGCTCAAGCCGTTCACCGGCAATCGTTACGAGTAGAAACGCGGCCCACCAGAATACGATGTGGAAGAGCGGTCGGCCGACGCACCAGAGCACATTGCCTATCAACCAGATGGCGGCCCCGCCGCCCATGGTCAACGTGTAGAGCGCCGGATGCCGGCGAATAATCGCCACAAAAATCGCCACCAGACCCGCACTGCCGCCCAGGATCAACAGCTGTGCCGCGATCAGTGGGCCGCCTGCGATCAAGACAAGCGCACCAAGACCCGTGAGCAACGGCGCCGCATAGGCCCAGGGTTGACCGAGAGCCACCGCCCGCTCAAGACTGATCAGCGTCCCGAGAAAGCCGGACACCATCAGCGGACCATGCAACGATGAAAACCCGGGCCGCGGCACAGAGACATCCCACCCGAGACGCGCGAGGCCGGCCCACAACCCCGTGAGCAAGGCCACCATGCCGAGCGCAAGCAGCGGAAGCCGTCGCGGATGGCGGATCGTCATCGGAACGACCCCTTCGGCGATCTCCTCATGACTCGCCCACTGTGGGCGTGGGGATCGGTTCCAGGCAGTAGCCCGCCCGGCCCAGCGCACCCTCCAGCGTTTTCATCACCGCCGGACTGTCGGAGTGCTGCATGACGCGGACAGAGGGCGCAGCCTGCAGCGCCTCCAGAAGCGACTCCATCTCCGCAGCCGGCAATCGATCGCAGAGAGCATAGAGCCCCTCAAGACCTTCTTCCAAACGATTGTGATCCGACAAGATGCGGCGAATGGTCGCCAGGATCTGAACGGTCGGGGTGGGCATGAGCAACGTGGCCAAGGCGCCATGGTCGAGCCGAAGCTTCGCAGCAATTGGCAGGGGCTCTCCGCCTCGCCACCGCTGCACAGCAGGCAACAAGAGCTTTTCTTCCATGCCGATGTGCCTGAGCAGTCCCGCGCGGAATTGGTCGTACACCGCCTGGTCTACGTGATCGGCAGCGGCTGACGCCGAGCGTAACAGCCGGTCCAATCGTCGATGATCCTCCGCCAGCAAGGTCGTGATGGGTCCCGGCCGGTCCTTGTCTCCTGCTGTCATCCGATCGCGTCCGTCGTGAGCTCGATCTGGTTCCTTCGACGACTGCTCGACGCTCCCCTCATCAGCGACAGACCCTACTGCCTGGGGAGCAGACTGTCAACGTTCCAAAGTCAGGAAACGGGGCGATGATCCAACAGGATGGCCGCGGAGGAAGGCGCGGGCGCATGAAGCGGTCACGATTCTCGGCAGAGCAGATCGTGGCATTGAGAAACAGTCAGGGCAAAGATCGGACAGCCTTGCGTTGGCGCTCGCCGATCCGGATCTTGCGCGCATGCGAGTATGTCTCCACGCGCACATCGTCCTCCAGCGGCATCGCCCGGCCGCGAACTATCGCGGGCCGAGCGATGGAGCAGGGACAGTATGCAGGATACTTCGAAGGGCTAGTGCAGCAACTCCTTGGGAATATTTCCTCCGTTTGCAGCCAGCTTCTGGAGCACTGTCTTATGGAGCCATATGTTCATCTGCGCCGAATCGCCCATTTTGTCTGCCGGGCAGCCGAGTTCGGTCGCGAGATCCTTGCGGGCCTGGAGGCTGCTTTCCAATCCCAGGAGTTTCAACAAATCTACGATGGACGTCTTCCAGTTGAGCTTCTGTGGAGAGGACGCCGCGAGTTTTTCCAACTTCCCAACCACATCGACTACCGTCGTGGCAGCAGGAGGCGGAGGAGCGGCAGGGGTCGGCGTCGATGGCGCCTTTTGGGCCGCGGGTGGCGAAGCCGCCTGCGCATGAGACGCACCAAAGCCAAGCTTGTCAAGGATCGAGCTAAAGAGGCCCATAAGATCTCCTTCCGGCGAGAAATTGAGGACTGCAGATCACGGGATACACTACGACTGCACTCTATCACCGGTCGCGGCGTAACACTACAGGCTTCCGTGCGTTCTCGAAGGGGTCGCGGGGTCCGCGCAGTTTGAATTCTCGACACACCACTACGGGGGAGGTCATGCTGTGGCGCCCTATCGGCAATACGGGCATACTGAGCAGACAGTTGCTGCAGCGATAGAAGAAACATGCCTGCACGACACTGGTCTTCACAGGGCTGCTGGAGCCCTGCGGGCAAGAGGCCAAGTCTCCGCCACAAGCCGGCGGTCTCCGCCCTCGGGCTTGCCCAGGAATCGGCTTGAGGACCCGCAAGTCACCGATTCAACTCCTCCTCCTTCACCGCCGGAGGCAACGCCGATTCACCGGTTCGTCCTACTCGACTTCTCGCGGTGAACAGCGCGCCCTTGGCTGCGTGGGCCGGTGCGAACCGCAAGAACCCGATGTCCTGCAGGATGTCGATGTACACCGCCTCCATCCCGCCGCGCATGAAGTAGGCCTCGTGCCAAAATCCCGTTCCTCCCGTATCGCGGAGAAACTGCTGCCACCACTGGCGATGGGGATCGGAGCGAGCCCAGCGTTCCAGCGCATCGAAGTCGCGCCAATATTGCCGCATCCCGATGTGAGGCGGCATCAACGACCAGAGGAGTGTTTCATGGAGCAGCAGCCCTTCCGGTTGAGCTTCGACTGATTGGGCGATGTGAGGGCCGAACCCGAACAGAGTCTTGAGCCCCGTCCAGCGGTTGACTCGCATCCCGAGGTAGATGACCACGAGGTCCGGAAAGCCGGACAGGTCGACGGTTCTGCGCAGGATAGGCATAGGCATCATCGCCTCAATCTGGATGCGACACACCAGCCTGGCCGACGTGACTTGAATTGAACACTACTTGCCGCGCCGGACGATGACGGCGGCCACCTGATCCAGCCGCACGGTCGCATCGAAGAACTCCATCCCGGACAGTTCGGTCAAGACTAGCGCCTGGGCGCCGACTTTCGCCACCTTGCCATCGAGATCCTGCCCGGACAGTAATTTGACCTTTACGCGTTTGCCCGCCTGTGATTCAAGGGTCTGCCGGACCGCCTCCTGGCTGTTGACCTCAATCGCCGGCTCTTCAGCCAAGACCGCCGGAACCATCACAGCTTCCCCCGCCAATACACAGACAAGTACGACGATGAGGCTCCATCCGATTCGTCCGTTGCGATGCACCATAGGTACCTCCTTGAAATGATGATCAGGCACCATCTGGGAAACCGGGCCTGCCGTTCAAACAGGATTTCGTCACGAGGAGAATAGCGGGGGAACTCAGGAATGTCACGAGGCCATCGCTACCCCCTACCAGTTGGCAACCGACACCAACCCACGACGACCGCGGCAGGAACTGCGCGCGGTCCTTTACAGAATCCGAGGGGCAGGCTATCATCCCGGCTGTCCCATACGTACCTTCACCCAATTCCGCAAGGAGACACCGATGGGTTGGATCATCCTCGCCGTGCTGGTTGCGCTCGTGCTGATCGTCATCGGTATGTACAACTCGCTGGTCCGCCTCCGCGCCGCGTGCGAAAGTGCCTGGGCCGACATCGATGTCCAGCTCAAGCGCCGCTACGACCTGATTCCGAACCTCGTCGAAACCGTCAAAGCCTATGCCGCCCATGAGAAGGGAGCCTTGGAGGCCGTAATCAATGCACGAGCCAAGGCTATGTCGGCGCAGGGTCCCGAAGCCAAAGCCGCTGCTGAAAATCAGCTGAGCCAGTCACTGAAGTCGCTGTTTGCGCTCGCCGAAGCCTATCCGCAGTTGCGCGCGGTCGAAGCCTTCAATCAGCTTCAGAGCAGCCTGAACCAGATTGAAGAGGCGTTGCAGCAGGCCAGGCGCTATTACAACGCCGTCGTCCGCGATTACAATGCCAAGACCCAGGAGATTCCGACCAACGTAATTGCAGGATGGTTCCACTTTGTCGGCCGACAGTTCTTCGAGCTGACCGACAACACACAGCGCGAGCCGCCACGGGTGCAGTTTTAGCGTGGATGGTGCCGGCGATCCGACCGTGAGATCGAGACGAGGCCCACACTTCTCTCCCGCCCTATTCAGCCTGGCCCTTCTGTGCCTTCTTCAATGCGTGAGCCTGCTGCCCGCAGATGCGCGCTCGTTCGTGCTCAGTCGCTTCGACGTGGAGCTACACGTGTTGCCCGGCGGTGCGCTGCTCGTCACCGAAACGGTCAGCCCTCGCTTCGAGGGCGCCTGGAACGGTATCGAACGCCTGATTCCCATCGAGTATCGCACCCCGCAAGGCTTCAACTACTCCCTGCTGCTCGATCGGGTCTCGGTCACCGACGAGCAGGGAACCCCGCTCACATTTGAAAGCAGCCGGGAACGGCATTACCGGAACTTCCGGATCTGGATTCCCGGCGCGACTGACGCCACACGCACCTTCGTGTTGAAATACCTCGTCCGGAACGGTCTGAAATTTTTCGAAGACCACGACGAACTGTACTGGAACGTCACCGGAGACGAATGGGATGTGCCCATCGAGCAGGCCTCCGTACGCATCATCCTTCCGCCTCAGACAACCGGGGTCCGCGCCCAGGCCTTCACCGGAGCCTATGGCGCGCGCGAACAAGCCGCGACCGTCACGATCGCCGGCTCCGGCATCGAGATGACCATGACACGCCCCCTTGGGTTCCGCGAAGGACTCACCGCCGTCGTCGGTTGGGATACGGGCTTCGTCACCGCCCCGACCGCATTGGACCGGACACGCATGGCACTCGTGAGCAACTGGCCCTTGGGAATTCCCCTGCTGATCTTCGGCCTGATGTATCGCCTCTGGTCCACGCGTGGAAGGGATCCGCGCCTCCGGCCCATTGCCGTCATGTATGAACCTCCGGATCGACTGACACCGGCGGAAGTCGGCACGCTCGTGGATGAACGCCCGGACACTCGCGATATCACCGCGACCGTGGTGGACCTGGCTGTGCGAGGGTACCTGCGGATCACCGAACGGAAGGCAGAGCACCTGTTCGGACTCTGGTCGAGCCTGGACTATCTGTTCCATCGCATCAAGCCTCAGCAGGAGTGGGCGGCCTTGCCCGCCTTCGAGCGGCTCCTGCTGGAAGCCGTATTCAAGGACAGCGAAGGCGACGAGGTTCTGCTCAGCGCTCTCGAAAACCGCTTCTATCAATCCCTGCCGGGAATCCACGACGCGATTTTCAACTCGTTGCAGACCCGTCACTATTACGGGCAGCGGCCAGACCGCGTGAAGCAGGGCTATCTGGCCGGCGGCATCACGCTCGGGATAGTGTTGACCATCGGGCTTGCGGCCCTTGCCGACCGCTGGGGCATGGCTCCCCTGACAGCCCTGGCCGCCGGCTTGCTCGCGGGGGTGATTGTGGTCGGATTCGGCCGCATCATGCCAGCCCGTACACAGCAAGGCACAAAGGCCCTGGAAGGGGTGTTAGGGTTTGAGGAATTTTTGACACGCGTCGAAGCCGACCGGTTCGATCGCCTCATCAAGACACCAGAACTGTTCGAGAAATTTCTCCCTTATGCCATGGCCCTGGGCGTGGAACAGAATTGGGCGCGCGCATTCGAGTCGATCGTCATGACCGCTCCCGCCTGGTACCAGGGAAGCGACCTCGCTCAGTTCAACACGAGAGGCTTCACGAGTCGCATGGGCGACATGGCATCACGAACCGGTTCGACGATGACATCGGCGCCACGCAGCTCTAGCGGCTCAGGCTTCAGCAGCGGTGGCTCGTCTGGCGGCGGATTCGGCGGCGGAGGCGGCCGCGGCTTCTAGGCTGCTGCGGCGTCTATTGTGGACGCGAGGCAACCTGGCAGCCACAGAAGCACTGTCGCGTGACTCTCACCTGGTGACCTTGTGTTCCCCGCTCACGTTGGGGACGGGGACGCCGTAGAATTCGTAGATCAGGGTCGTCTGCGCCAGATCGCCGAAGTCGGGCCAATTGTTCTTGTCGAAGCCCGGCGCGTTTTTCAGATCCCGCGTCGTCGCGTCGATGAGAATCTTCTCTTTATCCGGCGTGACCTGCAGCGCATCCCATGGAATGGCGAAGTACTTGTCCTTGATGCCCAGAAAGCCGCCGAAGTCCAGGACCGCGTAGTCAATGGCCCCGTCATCGGGATTGATCACCAGATCCTTGATGTCGCCCAGGTTTTTTCCATCGGTTCCAAACACCTTCATCCCGATTAACTCACTGGCCTTGAACACGCCGCTGCGGTCACGCGCCTCGGCCGGATGGCCAACGGCGAACGACAAGCAGGTCAGGAGAATGGCGATGGCATACCGCATGGGGCCCTCCTTTCAACAACCGCTCATACCCTGCGAGTATTGAATACCGGCGACAGGTGGAAGGCACCTCTCGGAAACCCTAGTTCCCGGGCGAATCACCCCAAGCTGACAGGATGCCGGTTCACGGGGAATCGTCTATCGAAGAGAATGGCGCCCCAAAGACGAGGCTGCAACCAAGGTCCCGACCGGAGCCGGAACGCCGGCGGGCAACGCGCCACCTGACGAGAGGAATCAGGAACCAGCGGGAATCGGTCGCCGTCGTTCATCCATGTCGATGAGGTCGAAGAGGGGATGCTGCGTGAATTCGACCTGCGTTGCCAACTCGGGGCTCAGTCTGGTCAGGAACCGGGCCAAGGCTCGATCTGGCCGGAGCCGCTCCAACCCGTCGCTCCACGCTTCGATCTCCTGGGGGTCGTGCGGCGGCGCCGCCTCTGTGACCCAGGCCAGGATGGCCTCATCGTCGTCAATTGAACACACCGCCTGGCGAAGAGCCTCCGGCTGGATGCCGGTAAAGGCGAGGAAACGACCATCCAACGGCAAGCCGGGACGAAGCAGAAACGGCACGTACGATTCAGGCAAGAGCCCCTCCGCATGGAGCCGCACCTTGTCAATGAGTCGCGGCAGGATGACATAGCCGCCCAGCCGCACCCGTGGCGACCGAAGTCTATGCATCATGACCAACCGGGACCTGCAGCACGGTGTCCTCCTCTTTCGAGCGTACTCAACTCTCTCGCCGGCTGTCCGTTGTATGAACGGGCACGGCAGCCGGGGTGACTGACCGCGTAACAGACTACACCGAGGACACCAGCACCTGCTCGATGGAACCGGCCACAGGGTGACGCTCCGTACTGGAAAATCCCGCGTCAGCAAACATCTTCTCATACTCCCGGAACGTATACGCGTCCCCTTCCGGGGTCGTCGCAAGCATGATCAGACTGAACTCCGCCACCGGCGGCGGCGTGACCCGGTCCTCGTCCGGGACGAACTCCAACGTGATGACCCGGCCGCCGGGCGCAAGCGACCGATGGATCTTGCGCAACAACGATTCGCAGGTCTGTACGGAAAAATGATGGAGAAAGTTGGTGAGCAGGACGAGATCATAGCCCTCGCCAAATTCCTGTTGGAACGCATCGCCGGCGATGGTCCGATAGCGCGACGCAATGCCGGCCTGTTGGGCTAATTCCCTGGCCACGGTTAACACATTCGGCCAATCCAGGGCCACGATTTCCGCCTGAGGACAACGACTTCCGATCTCGATTCCAAAGAGACCGTGCCCCGCCGCAAGGTCCAGCACCTTCTTCACATTCGGCTGCGACTGCCGCACGAAGATGCCGATCTCCTCGGCCGGCTTGGCCATCATCGGGATCATGGAACGCGCGAAATCCACCCACAGCGGATGCTCCGGCGTGACCGTACCCGCCTCCCCTGCCACCGTTCCTCCCTTGCGCACCGCCCCGGTCAGATTCTCAAACGCCGCGATGAACTTCGGCGCATGCAGAAACCCCAATACGGAACCCATGTAGGCCGGCGAGCGCCGGTCCAGGAATATCGCGCTGTCCGGCGTCAGTTTGTACCGATCGCCCTCCTTGGTCAGGAACCCTTGGATAGTGAGATAGTCCGCCAGAATGCGCACGCCCCGCTTGGCCGAACCGCAGCGCTCGGCCAACGTCGGCACCTGGTCGTGGCCTAATCCAATGGCGGTGAAGAAATCGAGTTCGACCGCGGCCTTCAGCGCCTGCGACCGCTGGTAGGCATTAGCCGTCTGGAAGAACAACTGCGGGGTCGGCCCTCCGGCCGGTTCCGGTTTCAACATCGGCAACACTCCTCGGTTCGATGGTGGTAGCCACGAAACAGATCGGCATCGGCTGGATTGTAATCCTTCGGACGTATTGATGCGAGGGGAG
>WBZN01001450.1_pt2 | contig 13705 bp, 11 predicted proteins | sample 5204281 | NCBI WGS metagenome assembly WBZN01 (sample SAMN12344347, study PRJNA552823) | activated sludge metagenome | biome: Activated sludge suspended growth; feature: Nitrification reactor; material: Wastewater; isolation source: activated sludge from nitrification reactor of wastewater...
GCCTACAGCAGCAGGATGGGTAGCCACGAAGTCTCTCTCGCGACTGTACCGACGATGGGTGGCCGGACCGAGGGCTCCCATGGGCGCGGAGCGCTTCTTCAGCGAGCACCCATGGGAGACGGGCCGGTCAGGACCCCGAGCGGACTCCTAGGTTGGACCAGCAAGCCGAATGGGACCCCGAGCCGACTCCTGAAAAGGACCCGCGCGCCGGACAGGACCCCGAGCCGACTCCTGGAACGGAACAGCTCAGCCAGGGTACCCACAGTGCCCAGAGTGCCCGCCATACCGGACCGGCGGGCGAGCGAAGCGGGTAGGATCGGCGTCGGAGGCCTACGATGCTCGAACGAACCGAACATGGCGAAATTCTCGAACTGCGTCTCGCACGGCCGCCGGCGAACGCGCTCGACGCCGCGCTGATCGCGGCGCTGGGCGAGGCGATCGAGCAGGCACCCGGTGCCGGCGCGCGCGCGGTGGTGCTCTCCGGCCGTCCGGGAATGTTCTCCGGCGGGCTCGACGTGCCGTCGCTCCTCACCCTCGACCGCGCCGGCATGGAGCAGACGCTGCGCGACTTCTTCCGCCTCATGCGGGCGCTCGCCGCTTCGCCGATTCCGACGGTGGCGGCGATTACCGGCCATGCACCTGCCGGGGGCGCGGTGCTGTCGATCTTCTGCGACGCGCGGATCATGGCGGAGGGGGACTTCAAGATCGGCCTGAACGAAGTCCAGGTAGGCCTGTCGTTGCCGCAGGTGATCCACACCGCGCTGGTCCGCGTCGTCGGGGAGCGCCAGGCCGAGCGGCTCGGCGTCGGCGGACTCCTCGTGCCGGCGGGCGAGGCGCTGCGCATCGGGTTGGTGGACGAGCTCGTCCCGGTCGAAGCGGTCGTCGAGCGGGCGCTCGAGCGCTGTCGCGACTTTCTGAAGCTCCCGCCGCGCGCCATGGCGACGACCCGCGCTCTCTGCCGCGCCAACCTCGTCGCCGCCTTCGACCGCCAGCAAGGTACGACCCTCGAGCGCTTCGCCCTCGACTGGTTCGGCGAGGAAACCCAGGGGGCGATGCGCGCCCTGGTCGCGCGCTTGCAAAGCAAGTCGCGGGGCTGAAGCGAGCTCCACCAGCCCCGGAACGATTCCGGGAGGAGATCCCGCATGTCCGACTTGGCCGCAAAGCAGTGTGTGCCGTGCAAGGGCGGGGTTCCGCCGCTCGCCGGCGAACCGCTCGAGAAGCTCCTGGCGCAGCTGGGCCCGAACGGCTGGCAGGTTGTATCCGGCCATCACCTCGACAAGTCCTACACCTTTGACGATTTTTCCTCCGCGCTCGCCTTCGTCAACCGGATCGGGGCGGTCGCCGAAGAGCAGGGGCATCATCCCGACATCTACCTGGGTTGGGGGAAGGTGCGCCTGACGGTATGGACGCACAAGATCGAAGGTCTGACCGAGAGCGACTTCATCTTCGCCGCCAAGGCCGACGCGACGCTCTAGCGCGGGCGGCTGTCGGTGCAACGAAAAAGGCCCCGGACCTCTCGCGAGATCCGGGGCCTTGGGGTTCGATGCGGACGGCGCTGGGTTGAAGCCTTCTAGCGGGATCCCTTGCGAGATGCCCTTCGCTTCTGCCCGTGGCGCACTGCGTTTCGCCCCAGGAGGTACCCCTAGGAGGACGCCGCCCCCATCGAGCCGCGTTTACCATTACCCACTGGATCACCTCCTTTTCTGGACGTCACGGTCGAGCGGTGGGACCCACCCCACCCGGTCTCCGGAGCCGTCCGAACTCCGAAGAGACCGCCGCCGCCCCGGGGTCGGGGTGCGGAGCGAATTGCGGGAGTCTGCGCCTCGGCCGCTCGTCTGTCAATGCGGCCGGAACGCGACTCCCCAATCCGGTGATCGGCGGGGCTGTATGGCTGTGGGCCGGCGGGGCCGGCGGACGCGCGCCTAGGGGAAGATTCCCAGGTCGCTGTAGGTCAGCGCGATCATGTCGATGGCGACGATGAAGGCTGCCGTCCGCAGGTCCGGCTTGTCGTTGTGCTTGCGCCGCATCTCGCGGATCTTCTGGTACGAGGTGACCATCGTCTCCTCGAGGCCGGAGTTCACCAGATCCTCTTCCGAGGCCCCACTCGCCAGGCCCTTGAGCTCGTCCTCGGAGAGCGACTTGCCGGTCATCGTCTGCACGGTCTGCAGGAGATTGCGGAAAGCGCGCTCTTCGAAGCGCTTCTCCATGCGGCCGAAACGGACGTGCGAGAGGTTCTTCAGCCACTCGAAGTACGACACCGTCACGCCGCCGGCGTTGCAGTACATGTCGGGGATGACCATCACGCCCTTGGCGTAGAGCTTGTCGCCGGCCACCGCGGTCGTCGGACCGTTGGCGCCTTCGGCGATGATCTTGGCCTGGATGCGGTCGCAATTCTCCTCGGTGATCTGATTCTCGAGCGCCGCTGGCACGAGGATGTCGCACGCCAGCTCGAGCGCGGCCAGGCGGTCCTTGAGATCGGTGGCGCCGGGGAAGCCGAGGATCGAGCCGGTCTTCTCGCGGTGGGCCATCAGCTTCTCGAGATCGAGGCCGGCCGGGCAGGAGATCGAGCCTTCGCGCTCGGCGACGCCGACCAGCTTGACGCCGGACTCGGAGAGGAACTTGGCGGCGTAATAGCCGACGTTGCCCAAGCCCTGGACGACCGCGGTCTTGCCGGCGAGGCCGGGGGTGAGGCCCAGCTTCTTCATGTCGGCGGCATCGGCCACGCATTCACGGATGGCGTAGAACACGCCGCGACCGGTGGCCGCGGTGCGGCCGCGCACGCCGCCCTGGGCGATGGGCTTGCCGGTGACGCAGCCGAGGCTGTTGACGTCCTGCGGCGCCAGCGCCTGGTAGGTGTCGGCGATCCACGACATCTCCTTCGGGCCGGTGCCGTAATCGGGCGCCGGCACGTCGACCGCCGGTCCGATGAAGCCCTTGCGGAAGAGCTCGTAGGTGTAGCGGCGGGTGATGCGCTCGAGCTCGGCCTCGGAGTAGTTGCGACGGTCGATGCGGATGCCGCCCTTGGCGCCGCCGAACGGCACCTCGACCATGGCGCACTTGTAGGTCATCAGCGCGGAGAGCGCCATGACCTCGTCCTCGTTCACCCGGTAGTCGTAGCGGATACCGCCCTTGGTCGGCAGCTTGTGCTGCGAGTGCTCGGCGCGCCAGGCGTGAATCACCTCGATCGAACCGTCGTCCTTCTCGACCGGAAAGGCCATGTGGTAGACGCTGTTGCAGACCTTGATCTGCTCGAGCATGCCTTTCGAGTGTTTCGTGTAGGCGGCTGCCTTGTCGAAATTGGCGTTGACCTGGTCAAAGAAACTGATTTCGCTCATGGTTTGGGGATCCCCTCAGTGGCGCATGGATGCCGGCCGGACTTGGGCGCGGCGGTCGAAACGAAGGCAGCTTTCCACCTTTCTCAGGGCGCCGCAAGAGGCGCGCGGGCGGTTGCAGACTCGTTCCCGGACCACTCCGGCGGACGGGAAGAATCCCCCCCCTTTCAAGTAGAATGCCGGCGCTTTTCCGATCATTGGCGGGCGACGATCGACCCGTCCTTCCCGAGGTGAGCGATGCAGAATCACGGTCCGGTACATAGCCGTCATGGAGTCGATGAGCAAGGTCTCGCGGGCGCCCGCAACGTCTACTGGAACCTGCCGCCGGCCCGACTCTACGAAGAGGCGGTACGCCGCGGCGAGGCGCGAATTTCGGCCGACGGCGCGCTCATCTGCCACACCGGGGAGTTCACCGGCCGCTCGCCGAACGACAAGTTCGTGGTCGAGGACACGGAGACTTCGGCGGAGATCTGGTGGGGCAAGGTCAACAAGCCGATCTCGGGCGCGGCGTTCGATCAACTCCTCGCCAAGGTCCGCCATCACCTGGGCGACCGGGACCTGTTCGTCTTCGACGGCTATGCCGGGGCCGATCCGCGCTACCGCTTGCCGGTGCGGGTGATCACCGAGACCGCCTGGCAGTCGCTCTTCGCCGCGAACATGTTCGTGCGCGAGACCGACCCGGCGAAGCTGGCTCATTTCCAACCCGGCTTCGTCGTCCTCGACGCCATGAGCTTCAAGGCCGACCCGGCGGTCGACGGCACGCGCACCTCGACCTTCATCCTGGTGAACTTCGCCGAGAACATGGTGCTCATCGGCGGCACGGAATACGCCGGCGAGATCAAGAAGTCAATCTTCACCGTGATGAACAAGGTGCTGCCGGGCAAGGGCATCCTGTCCATGCACTGCAGCGCCAACTACGGCGCCGACCGGGACGACGTCGCGCTCTTCTTCGGCCTCTCGGGCACCGGCAAGACGACGCTCTCCGCCGATCCGGGGCGCACGCTCATCGGCGACGACGAGCACGCCTGGTCGGACGACGGCGTCTTCAACATCGAGGGCGGCTGCTACGCCAAGGTGGTGCGGCTGTCGCGCGAGGGTGAGCCCGACATCTGGGAGGCTTCGCACCGCTTCGGCACGATCCTTGAGAACGTCGAGTTCGACCCCGAATCGCGGCGCCTCGATCTCGAGTCGACGCGCTTCACCGAGAACACCCGCTCGAGCTACCCGATCACCCATCTGCGCAACTGCGACCCGGCCGGCATCGCCGGCCATCCGAAAGACGTCGTCTTCCTGACCTGCGATGCCTTCGGGGTGCTGCCGCCGCTCTCCCGCCTCACCGAGGAGCAGGCGATGTACCACTTCCTCTCCGGCTACACCGCCAAGGTCGCGGGCACCGAGCGCGGCGTGACCGAGCCCTCGGCGACCTTCTCGACCTGCTTCGGCAGCCCCTTCCTGCCGCTCCATCCCGGCGTCTACGCGGCCATGCTCGGCAAGAAGCTCACCCAGCACAAAGCCCGCGTCTGGCTGCTCAACACCGGCTGGACCGGCGGGCCCTACGGCATCGGCTCGCGGATGAAGCTCAGCCTGACGCGCCGTCTCGTCGACGCCGCGCTCTCGGGCGAGCTCCAGAACGCCGCGACGACGGCCGATCCGGTTTTCGGACTCGCCATTCCGAACGCGGTCGACGGCGTCCCCGGCGAGGTCCTGCGCCCGTGGGAGAGCTGGCCGGACCGCGCCGCCTACGACGTGCAGGCGGCGAAGCTCGCCGGCATGTTCGTCGCCAACTTCGAGCAGTACGCCTCCGGCGTCACCCCGGCAGTCCGCGCCGCCGGGCCGAAGGCTTAGCCCGGGCAGACGATCATCTGCCGGCCCTACTCCCCCTTGTGCTGGGGATAGAAGTCGAGCGTCGCGCCCTGGAGCTTGGCGAGCAGGACGATCTGGCCGGTGTGGTAGCTCATGTGCTCGATGGTGTGGAAGAGGGCGCGATATCCGTCGAGCTCGTACTTCTGGATCTTCCGAACCCGAGCGAGCTCGTCCGCGGAGAGGCCGCGAATCTTCTCGCGGCAGTCGGCGACCGTCGTCGCGAGGTTCGCGAGGAGCTCCGCCTTGGTCGCAGCGCCGGGGCCCGGGCGGGCGGCGAACTCCTCGTCGCGGTGGCGCTCGAAAGGCTGGCCTCCCAGACCGGTGAGCACCCACTGCGAGAGGTTGCCATGCAGGTGGGCGAGGAGGTTGGCGATGCTGTTGCCGGCGGCGTTCGAGCCGGGGCCGCGCCACCAGATTTGGTCTTCGGAGAGCGGCGCGACGGCAAGCTCGATCTTGCCCAGGTATTCGCTCCAGTAGTGCTCGGCGAACTCGATCAGACGGCTGTTCACGCTTGCCTTCCCGAGATCCGTCAGCCCTGGTGGGCGCGGTAGGCCGCCAGGTAGAGGTCCGCCTCGGAAGCGAAGGAGGTGTGCCGCGGGTGCCAGCCCAAAGCAGCCACGGCGCGGGCATTGGCGACTTTCTGGTGGACGCCCAGACCTTCGGCGGCCGGACCGAACTTCTCGGCCGCTTCGTCCGGATCGAGCGCCCGGATGCGTCCGGGCACGCCGGCCGCCGCGGCGATCGCTGCCACCATCTCGCCCACCCGCGGATTGGTGCCGTCGTTGACGTTCAGGGCTTCGCCGCCGGGAGCCCGCTCTGCCGCCAGCACATAGGCCGCGGCGAGGTCCGTGACATGGACCGTCGACCAGCAGTTGGTGCCGTCGCCCACGATCTCCACCTCACCGGCGATCGCCGAGACGAACCACGGCGCCGTGAGCCCGCCGGCTCGCCCATAAACGCATCCCGGACGCAGCACGAGGGTGCGGAGCTGCGCGTTGGTGGCGCGGAGGACCAGGTGCTCGTGCTCTACCCGCCAGCGGACGACGTCCAGCGGCGCGAGTGGAGTCGTCTCGTCGACCGTCCGCCCGCCGGTGTCGCCGTAGATCCAGACGCCGGAGGTATAGAGCAGCGCGCGCGGCGCGTTGGCGTCGCGGGCCGCGGCGAGGAGCGACTCGATCGCCGCGCGGTCGCGCGCGACAGTGTCGCCGGAGCGGTCTCGCGCGCAGTGCACGAGAATGTCGCAGCCGCGGGCGACGGCGAGGAAGCTCTCGGGCGCCGCCAGATCCCCGAGGACCGGCACGATCTCCTCCCGGGCCAGCGAGCGTGCCTTCTCGGAGCTCCGCACCAGGCCGAAGACCCGGTGTCCGGCGCGCCGGAAGGCCGCCGCGACCGCACCGCCGATGTATCCCGTCGCACCCGTCACGAAGACGTTCATGAGAGCCCTCCTCGATCGGCCCATTCTTACAGCAGCCGGGGCAAGGACGCACAACCCCGGCGGACGGTCTGGCATGGCAAACTATTCCGCGTTCCGTGCGTTCTTCCTCCATGGCCCACCGACGCGCTACCGCCGCCCTCTTCGCCCTCGCCCTGTCCTTCGCTGCCGGCGCCAGCGCGGCCTCGGAACGCGATCGGCTCCTGGTTTCGTCCGACTGGCTCGCCGTGCATCTCGGCGATCCGGCGCTCGTGCTGCTGCATGTCGGCGATCCCGCCGAGTACACCGCCGCGCATCTGCCGGGCGCGAGATTCGTCGCGCTGAAGGACGTCTCGGCCGGACCCAGCGGGCCGGGCGACTCGACCGAGCTGCGGCTCGAGATGCTGCCAGCGGAGCCGTTGCGGCAGCGCCTCGAGGCGCTCGGCATTTCGGACCACTCGCGGATCGTCGTCTACTTCGGCAAGGACTGGGTCTCGCCTGCGACCCGACTGCTGTTCACGCTCGACTACGCCGGCCTCGGCGCCAACGCCTCGCTGCTCGACGGCGGGCAGCCGGCCTGGGTGCGAGCCGGCCACGCGGTGACCGCCGACGTGCCGCCGCCGGCAGCGGGCAAGCTCGCGCCGCTGCGGTTACGCGACGCGATCGTCGACGCGAAGTTCGTCCGCGAGCACCGTGCGACCCCCGGCTTCGCCGTCGTCGACGCCCGCGACGCCGACTTCTACAACGGCGTCGAGACCGGCGGCCCGCCGGAGCATCCGCACCGCACCGGGCATATTGCGGGGGCCCGAAGCGTGCCGTTCGACACGATCACGACGGACGACCTCCACCTGCGCTCCGAGAAGGAGCTGCGCGAGCGCTTCGCCGCCGCCGGTGTGGCCCCCGGCGACATGATCGTCGCCTACTGCCATATCGGCCAGCAGGCGACCGCGGTGCTCTTCGCGGCCCGCACGCTCGGCCGCGAGGTGCGCCTCTACGACGGTTCGTTCGAGGAGTGGTCGCGCCTGAGCGCAGCCGACGCTCCGGTCGAGGCGCCGGCGCTCGCGCCGAAGGCGGCGGAGAAGCCCGCACCCTGACCGCACCGCGGCGTGTTACCCTGCGCCGCCATGCACAGCAGAGTCCTTCTTCCGGCGTTCGCCGGCCTGCTCCTCGGGCTGACGAGCGCGCCGCTCGCGGCGCAGCTCACTGCGGTTTTTGCCGACGGCTTCGAGAGCGGCAACACACTCGCCTGGTCGGCGAGCGCCGGCGAACCGGCGCTCGCTCCGGCCGAGGTCTTCCGCCTGAGCGACCTCGACTTGCGCGATCCGCACCTCTACGTCAACCCAGGCTTCGGCTGCTTCGACTTCACCGACCAGGACCTGCCGCTGACGACCGGCACGGCGTTCAACGGCCGGCTGCAGGCGGCGATCACCGGCGACAGCGAGCCCGACGGGCTGCTCGACAGTTCCTATCTGCTCGAGTTCCGGCCGTTCGACGAGGCGGCCGCCGCGTTGCGCCTCGACTTCGGCAGCGGCCTCTGCACGGCGCCGATGGCCGGTACGAGCTGCGCGCCCGATCCGTCGGCGGTGCCGCAGACCGCGGTCTACAGTGGCGTGGCCGCCGGCAGCTGCCTCGCGGCGGTCGCCGGGACGACCTACGGCCCCTATTCGCCTGAGGTCGCGAGCGTCACTGGCCCCTGTTTCGTCTCGGCGCCGCGTCGGGTGCTGTTCGATCTCAACGGCACGGCCTTGCCGCTCACCGACCTGCAGGTCGCCGGCGACTGGACGGCCACGCCGGTGAGCGGCTTCGCGACGGGGCTGATGCGGGGGTTCCTCTCCGAGGCGGAAGCGGCGTCGGTGATCCTGCCGGCTTCGCTGCCGATCGTCGGCGGCCAGCCGATCACCGTCCTGCTCCCCGGAGGGGCCGGCAATTGCGCCGCGCACGACGACCGCGACAGCCTGAACAGCGTCTCGGGCTGGTGGTTCTACTTCGACTTCCCCGCCGACGCCGTCGCCTGGACCGGCAACTAGCCGGCCCGGCGACCGCTTCCCGAGCCGGCCTGATCGCCGGGGATCGGACCGACCGGCTCAGTCGCCGGCGATCCGACGAACCGACTCAGTTGCCGGCCTTGAGCTTGGTGAACTCCTGCTCGGCGGCGGCGATCCGACCCTTGTCGCCGATCTTCTTCAGCACCTCGATGCGCCTCTCGTAGGCCTTGAAGTTGCGCGGCGAGATCTCGATGACCTTGCTCAGCTCGCTCACGGCGTCTTCGAACTTCTCTTCGCGGATATCGAGCTCGGCCAGTCCGGTGTGGGCTTGGTAGAGGCTGGGGTTGATCGTCAGCGCCTGCTCGAAGTAGTGCCGCGAGATCTCGATCTGCTTGGCCTTGTCGGGATCCTTCGAGTTCGAAGCCTGCGCACCGGCGTTGTAGAGCAGGACGGCCGTGGCGGGGGTGCGGACCTTCTCCGCGAGCACGGCCAGGGCGGCTTCGGCTTCGGCCGTCCTGCCCAGGAGGCTAAGGGCCTCGAAGCGTCCGTTCAGTCCAGGAACGTCTTCGGGAGCCAACGCGAGCGCCGCATCCGCGGCGGCGAGCGCAGCCTCCGCATGGCGCCGGCTCTCGGCGGCGAGGTCGAGTCCGGCATCGAGCGCCCCCTCCGACTTCTTCTTCTGCAGCCAGGCCGAGTCCGCCTGGGCGAGATGCGCCTGAGCGAGCGCCGAGTGGGCGATCGCCAGCTTTGGGTCGGCGGCCGTCGCCTTCTCGAAGTCGGCTTGCGCCGCCGGGAAGTTCCCCTCGTTGATGCTCTTGGCGCCCGCGTTGTAGTAGTCGGCGGCGGGAATCGCCGGCAGGGTCACCTTGATCGAGGCCAGCTCGCCCTTCTTGAACTTGGCGGTGTCGAGGTCGATCTCCTTGGTGAACTCCTTGAAGCCCTCCTTGGACACTTTGAAAGAGTAGAGCCCCTTGAACTCGACGAACTGGCCGGTGCACTTGCCGGCGGCGTCGGTCTTGGCAGAGAAGGCGTAGGGCGTCACCGTCGAGGCGCTCGAGATCGCCACGTCGGCGTCGGCGACGGCGGCGCCTTCGGGGGTCGTGACGACGACCTCGAATGGCGCCTTGGGCTTGTCGGCGGCGAAAGCGGGGGCGGATGAGGCGAGCAGCAGCGCGGCAGCGAAGAGGGCGAAGGGTCGGTTCACGGGCGTCTCCTTGCAGACGGGAGGGGTCGAAAAGCGGACGCCGCGTAGTATATGAAAACAGATCTCAGATCGCCGCCCAGGCACATGCCGGAGGACCCGATGGCCAGCCGCCGCAGATGCATCCGCTTCGCCGCCGCAACTGCCCTGCTCGCCCTCGCCGCCGGAGCGTCGGCGAAGGAGCTCCACTGGCGCGCGCTCGAGGTCGAGGCACGCCTCGAGTCCGACGGCACGCTCGTCGTCTCCGAGGTTCAGCGCATGGTCTTTTCCGGCGAATGGAACGGCGGTGAGCGCAAGTTCCGGCTCGGCAGCGGGCAGCGCCTGACGCTCGACCGGCTGGTGCGACTCGAACCGGGAAGCACCGCCGGCACCGAGCTCGTCCGCGGCGACCTCGACGAGATCGATCGCTACGACTGGGCAGCCGGCGATACGCTGCGCTGGCGGAGCCGCCGGCCGACCGATCCGCCCTTCGACGCCACCGAGCTCGACTACCGGCTCGACTACCGCATCACCGGTGCGCTGCGGAAGATCGGCGAGCGCGCCTATCGGCTCGACCACCAGTTTGCCTTCACCGATCGCGACGGTGTCATCGAGCGCCTCGTCGTTCGCCTCGCTCTGGCGCCCGAGTGGCGCGCGGCGAGCGGCCTGCCGGTGTCCTGGGAGTTGGGACCGCTCGCGCCGGGTGAAGGGTTCGTGTTCACGACCGACTTCGCCTACGAGGGCTCCGTTCCGCCGGCGAACGCGTCGCCGCCGGAGCTTGCGCTCGGACTGCGCCTCGCCGTCCTGGCGGCGTTCGTCGTCGGCGCGCAGCTGTTTCTGGGGGCGACGCGGCGGCGTGACCGCGCCCTCGGGCGCTTTGCCGCCGCCGAGCGCCGGACGATCGATGCCGCCTGGCTCGAAGAGAAGGTCTTCTCGCTGCCGCCGGAGGTCGTCGGCGCGCTCTGGGATCGCGCCGTCGGCAGCGCCGAAGTCGCGGCAACGCTCGCCCGGCTGGCGCAGGAGGGAAAGCTCAGGAGCGAGGTCAAGGTCTCGGGGCGGTTCTTCCGCAGCGAGAATCTCTGCCTCGAGCTGCTCGCCGACCGCGCGAGCCTCACCGACTACGAGGGTAAGCTGATCGACGGTCTGTTCGGCGGCGCGCGCGTCACCGATACCGAGTCGATTCGCAAGCGCTACCGCAGCACCGGCTTCGATCCGGCGGCGAAGATCCGCGCCGGCGTCGAGGCCCGGCTGAAGCGCGTGCGCGGCTTCGCCGAAGGCAGTCCAAAACCGGCCTGGAAGCCGACGGCGCTGCTGGTCCTCGCCGGGATCGCGACCCTGGCGCTGGTCGCGCTCGGCACCGCGAGCGGCCTGCTGCGCGGCGCCGCGCCGGGGGCCGTGCCGCTGTGCATCGGTCTCCCGATCGCACTGCTCCTGGTGTCGATTCCCGGATGGGTCGGCGCGTTCGTCGGCCAGGGCCGCGTCGGCCGGTTGGGGGGGCCGTACTTCGGCCTGCTGCTCGCCGAGGCTGCGATCGCCGGAGTGCTGTGGATCTTCTCCGGTCTGCCTGCCGCGAGCGTAGGGTTGCTCCTCGGCGGTCTGCTCTTCGCCCTCGGCCTCGCGCGCTCCCACGCCAACGTTCTGGCGACGCGCGAGAGCGCCGAGAGCCTGGTCCGCCGCCGTGAGCTCGCGGCGGCGCGCGAGCATCTCGAAGCCGAGCTCGCGAAGCCTCAGCCGCAGCTCGACGACCGCTGGTTTCCCTATCTCCTCGCCTTCGGCCTGGCGCCGAAGATGGAGCGCTGGTTCCGCCGCTTCGGTGCGCCGGCACAGACGAGCGGCGGCAGCTTCACGTCGATGGCGGGAGGCAGCGGCAGTAGCGGCGGGTCGGGCGGTTGGAGCGGTGGCGGCGGCGCGTTCGGCGGCGGCGGCGCTTCGGCGACCTGGGCGATGGCGGCGACGGCGATGTCTTCGGGAGTGTCGGCGCCGAGCTCGAGCGGTGGCGGCAGCAGCGGTGGGGGCGGCAGCTCGGGCGGTGGTGGTGGCGGGGGCTGGTAGGAAGAGAAAGACCCTCGAGACAGCACGGCCCTGGCTTCGAAGACTGCCTTCGCTCGCCAGGGCCGCTCGAAGCGGAAAGCCGAAAAGCCGGCTTACATCATCGGCGACGGCATCGCGGGCATGGGAGCCGGCGGCGCCATCTTCGCTACCTTCTTCTTCGGAGCGGCCTTCTTCTTGGGGGCGGCCTTCTTGGCGGCGGGCTTCTTGGTCGCCTTCTTGGCAGCCTTCTTCTTCGCGGCGGGCTTCTTGGTGGCCTTCTTGGTGGCCTTCTTGGTCGCCTTCTTCGTGGCCTTCTTGGTGGCCTTCTTGGCGGGCTTCTTGGCTGCCGGCTTCTTGGTGGCCTTCTTCGCCGCCTTCTTCTTCGCTACCGGCTTCTTCGTCGCCTTCTTCTTCGCGGCCTTTTTCTTCGCTGCCATTCGTTACCTCCCTCGGTTAGGCGATCTCGCGATCGCTCTCTTCCGGTCCCCGGGTTGTACGTCCCGCTCTCTCGTGAGAGACGAAAACGGAAAGAGGATCCGGAAGAGCGTTGATTTGTTCTTCATTGTCAACATTTTCGCGCGAGATGCAAGCATTTCGTGAAAGTTTTTTTTGAAATGCGAACACTCGCGACGCGAGAGTTCACGTCGCGAGTGTCTGCGTCGCGGCCGATTTTCGTCTTCGGTCAGGGAAACTGCGGACGCGCCCAACTGCTCCAGCCGTCCACGAAACCGCTCTCGAAGCCGTCGTCGAAGACGAGGTTCGCTGCCTCGTTGAAGGCGCGACAGACCGAAAGCTGCGAGGTGTTTCCCGCCGGATCGGTCGCCGTCGCCATGAGATGCGACTGCGTGACGTGGACGCCGCCGAGGTAGCTCACGTCGGCGAACCCTTGGGCGTTGGTGGTGACGCTCCCCGTGCCGAGGTAGTAAGCCGGTTCGCCGCGGCCGTCGGCGCCGCAGCCGCCGCCGTAGTAGTCGACCTGGAAAGTGGTGTTGGGCGCGCTGTACAGAGTGGCGACGCCGAGCCAGGCGTTGGGGCTGGTGATGGCGCGCAGAAGGACCGGCGAGTTCTGCTGCAGGTTGCCGCCGGAGTCGGCGTCGAGTGCGTCGTTGGGGGCGATGCCCGGCGCGGGGACCGCCGGGCCGTGGGCGATTTCGAAGGCGTTCCCGCCCATGCCGTTGCCGCGGATACGGTTGCCGGTGCCGGCGGCGACCCGCACCGCGGCGCCGCCGTTGTCGTAGATGTTGTTCGGCTGGGTGCCGTCGGCAAGGCCGCCGACGGTGGTGGCCCCCGCACCCTGGATCGAGAGTCCGTCGCCGAGACAATTGGTCAGCCAGTTTCCCAGCACCTGGCTGGCATTCGTGCCGTTGTCGGCCAGCTGAATGCAGTCGCCGAGGTTGCGCGCGATCGTGTTGCCGCTCACCTCCGAGCTGTCGGCATCGAGATGCACCAGGACGCCGTGGGAGGTGTTGGGCAGCTGGACGGTGCCGGCAGGATTGAGGCCGATCGTGTTGCCGTCGACGAGCGTCGCGAGCGTGCCGGCGCCGGCGATCTCGACGCCGGTTCCGTTGTTGCCCGAGATGACGTTGCCGGGCCCGATGCGAGCGTTGTGGGTGCCGGCGGTCACCAGCACGCCACCGCCGCCGTTGGCGATCGCCTGAATGCTGGAAACGGTCCCGATCCAGTTGTAGCGCACCTCGTTCGAGTCGGTCCCGGGATCGGCGACGAAGACGCCGCGATTGGCGTTGCCCGAGATCACGTTCTTCGCCGTCTGCTGCCCGACGATGTTCGACTTCGCCCCGCCGAGGAGCGCGACGCCGCTGGCGCCATTGGGCAGCGCGGCGGTCCGGGCGGCGTTCAGGCCGACGGTGTTGCCGACGAGGAGATTGCCGTCGGTGCCGGAGCC
>WBZN01001566.1_pt1 | contig 13704 bp, 9 predicted proteins | sample 5204281 | NCBI WGS metagenome assembly WBZN01 (sample SAMN12344347, study PRJNA552823) | activated sludge metagenome | biome: Activated sludge suspended growth; feature: Nitrification reactor; material: Wastewater; isolation source: activated sludge from nitrification reactor of wastewater treatment...
CTGGCTGCGGCCGATCTTATCAAGCCGGGAAGTCGTGTGCGTGAACGGCATCTTCTGAAACTGCCCGCCTTCATGGCCCTGTCTCCGGTTCTCCATGAACTCCGGGGTCGTCTTGCCGCAGAATCTGCACGCGTGTCTTCTTATCGGGATGCCCAACCACAGCTCAAGCAGTTTCTGGATCAATTGGCCCGGTATCTGGGTCTCGTCGGGCTGACCGCGCTGTTTGTCGGCGGGATCGGTGTGGCTCTGTCGATTCAAGCCTTCGTTCGAGAGAAGCTTCAATCCATTGCGATTCTTAAAACCTTGGGGGCAGACAGCCGAACTATTATCCATTCCTACTTAGGGCAGGCAATCGGCTTGGGCCTGGTGGGCAGCGTGCTTGGAATCGCCATAGGCGTTGCATTGCAAACGATCCTCCCGCAGGCGGTGTCCACATTGCTGGCAACAGATGTCCTGCAACAAGTCGAGTTTACTGCCATGCTCTCCTTCGCCGTGTTGGTCCCGATTGGAAAGGGGTTGGGTTTAGGCGTCTTGACGACGTTACTGTTCAGCCTGTGGCCCCTGTTGACGATTCGCGACATCAAGCCTGCGGCCATCTTCAGGCGCGAGGTGGAAATTGAACGCCTGCCGATTGTGCGGCACGACAGGTCAGTGTGGAGACGCGCGGCGCGATTGATCACGGCAGATTCTCTTCGATCTGTCACGGCAACCGGCATCGGGCTCGGGTTGGCGGGTCTCTCTGTCTGGCAGGCCGGGTCTCTGGCTATCGGCGGCCTCTTCACCGGCGGTTTGCTGGTCGCCGTGGCGCTCTTGACTGGGGCGGCAAAAGCACTGCTGCGTGGCCTCCATGCGTTGCCGCTGCCACGGGCGCTGTCCGTTCGGCAGGCACTCGGCAACCTGCGGCGTCCCGGAGGGCAAACCCTCGGGGTGATGGTGTCGATCGGCGTCGGTGTCATGGTGATTCTTGCAATGGCGTTGCTCGAGCATGCCCTGGTTCGGCAGGTGGGAGAAAACCGGCCGTCCGATTCACCCACCTTCTTTTTTATCGATATTCAGCCTGATCAGACCGCAGCCTTTAGTGAACTGGTCCATCGGCGCACCGGCGACGTTGCCCCTGACCTGACTCCGCTCGTGCGTTCGAGACTGCATGCGATCAATGGCCGGGCGGTTACAGCCGATCGTGATCTCGACCAGGAAGATCAGCCCAGCCAGTCGAAGGAGGAGAAGCGCAAGAACTGGTATGTGAATCGGGAGTATGTGCTGACCTTTCTCGATGGGGTGCCCAAGGATAATACGATTGTGAAAGGTGTCTGGTGGAGGCCGGGCCAGGTCTTTTCACGACCGCAGGTATCCGTCGAGGAGGAAGCCGCCAAGAGTCTTGGCATCGATGTCGGCACGAGGCTGGACCTCAACATCCAGGGAACGATTCTCCAAGCCGAGGTGAGCAGCATCAGAAAAGTCGAGTGGGGGAACTTCTCGACGAATTTCTACATGATCTTTTCGCCTGGCTCGCTTGATGCTGCGCCGATGACCTATGTTGCAACCGTTCGAGTGGCGCCGCAGGATGAGGTCGCATTTCAATCGGCCGTGGTGGCCGCATTTCCCAATGTGACGGCGATAAACATCGGCGAGGTCTTGAGCAGTTTTGCCCGGGTGCTGGATCGCCTGTCGTTGGCCATTCGGGCCGTCGCGCTGTTTTGCCTGTTGGCCGGAGCGTTGGTCATGGCGGCGGCGTTGGCGGCCACGCGCTATCGACGGCTGTATGAAGCGGTGATTCTCAAGGCGCTCGGCGCATCCCGCGGGTTGATCGCGCGATCGTTTGCGGCCGAATATGCGTTGCTGGGATGTGTGGCGGGGGTGATCGGCGTCGCCCTGGCGAGTGTGTTTTCCTGGGCGATCCTGCGCTACATTTTGGAGTTGCCCTGGGCGTTGGAGCTGTCGTTGCTAGGCGTTGGATTGGGCTGCACCGTCCTGCTGACTCTCCTGGTGGGATTCCTCAGTACATACCGCATTCTTGGCCAGCCTCCGTTATCGGTGCTTCGGCATGAATGACGCGATCGTAAGAGATGATCCCGCTCCTGTCAGGTCGCCTTGCGTGCCAACATTGCACGAATCGCATCGCGATCACGTTCACGAAATTGTACGGCGATGTGTAGTTGTTCCAGGTATTGCTCCAGTGTCTTTCCGCCGAGATCGATTTTGCGGGACGCAAAGAAGTGCCGGACGTCCCGCTCCAGTTCAGGGGTCGAGAGCCCGGTGATTCCCCCGCACATACGCCGCAACCCGCTCTTGGGAAACAGTTTGTCCATTCGCTCCCAATTGGTCTTCACAAACTCCCAGGCTTTTTCACGGATGTAGACATTGTTGAGCAGGCTACTGACGAGGAACGGCGCATCCTGGGTACGGATTTCATCGGTCAGGGTTTTCGCCAGCGTGCGCTCCAGCAATGCGGGTGTCCGAAACGCCGCGAGGGAGAAGAGGTAGCGGCGTTCTTCCTGCGGGGTGGTAGCCTTGCGAAACCGGCCGACAAATTCTTCGTAGCGAGCGTCGTCACCGGTGAATGCCAGAATGGAGACGAGCGCTGGAATCACGTTGGGGTCGATGTGCCTGGTCTGTTGCTGTAGGGCCGTATAGGCGTCCAGCGCTTGCGCCTGAATCGCCTGGTCGCGGCCCAATGTGCCCAACCCGCGAATGATGTCGCCGCGCAATTCTTTGACAAGGTCGCGTTCATCGGCGCGCGGGGTCCATCCCAAATTGCGAAACGTCGGCGTGATCCGATCGCGGACCAACGCGGCCAGCATCGGCCGGTCTTCTTCGGCGAGCAGGTGATTGATCGTCGAGAACGACCCCAGCATCACGGCCCAGACATGAGGATCCTGTTCGTCACGGAAATGTTCGGTCAAGGCGAGATAGTCGCCGGGCGACACCATGCCGGCGATGGTGGCGGCCCAGGTGTCGTTCAGGAGATTGAATCGTTCGACCGGAGCCAGGTTGTTCAAGCCGCTTTTCTGCAGGCCGCTGAGTAATCCGGCGCTGTATCGAACGCGATAAAATCCGTGTCCTCCTTCATTCGCCAGCACCGATGTCCAGCCTTCCGGCAAAGGGATGCGGTTTTCCCGGTCACTGAGCAGCACGCGCCTGGTTTCAGTGCCTCGCGTCGTGATGATGCGCAATTGAACCGGCACCTGCCAGCATTGCGTACCCGCTCCGGACGATGTCGCGGACGAGTCTTCGGCATAGGCGAAGCGGCGTTGCGTGAGTATCAGGGTGGAGGATGACTCGACGGCGAGTGACAGCAACGGATAGCCGGGCGAGAAAATCCATTCGTTCATCAGTGCCGGAACATCCTGTTGCGATGTCTGTCCCAGGGAGACCCACAGGTCGGTGGTCTCGGCATTTCCGTAGGCATGAGCGGTGAGATAATGGCGTACGCCGTCGCGGAACACCGTCGGACCGATATGTTGTTCCAGCATGCGGAGGACGGAGGCGCCCTTCTCATACGTCAGCACATCAAACATGGCTTCGGCTTCCTTCGGTGCGCGCACGGGAAATTCAATCGGTCTCGTGCTCAGCAGGCCGTCTACCGACAGGGCGGCGGCACGTGCCATGCCAAAGGCTGTCCAGCGTTCCCATCCCGGTTTCCAGGCATCGACGACCAGCATTTCCATAAAGGTCGCGAAGGCTTCATTGAGCCACAGTCCGTTCCACCAGGCCATGGTGACCAGGTCACCGAACCACATGTGGGCATTCTCGTGGGCCACGACGTCGGCAATGCGCCCCTGCTCCGCATGCGTGGCCGTGTGTTGGTCCAGCAGTAATGCCGTTTCACGAAAGGTGATGGCGCCCAGATTTTCCATTGCGCCGGAGGCGAAGTCCGGAATGGCGATGAGGTCTAATTTGTCGCCTGGATAGGGGCTGCCATAGTAGTCGGCCAGGAAATTGAGAGAGTAGACGGCGATCTCATGTCCGAAGGGGGTCAGGTGTTGTTTGCCGGGCACCGACCAGAGCCGAACCGGCGTCTGCTGTGCCATGATCGGGGCTGTGGACTCAAGCTTCCCGACGATGAAGGCCACCAGATAGGTGGACATCTTCATGGATTCTGCGAAACGAAGGACTCGCTTGCCGCCCTCCACCCGGTCGTCGACGATCCGCGTATTCGAGATGGCCGTCAGCGAGGGGTCGATGGCCAATGTCACGGCGAAGACGGCCTTGAACTGGGGCTCGTCCCAACAAGGAAAGGCCCGTCGCGCGTCCGTCGCTTCAAATTGCGTGGCCGCGAGGGTATGCGCGACGCCCTGCGCGTCCTTGTAGCTGCTGCGATAGAAGCCGCGTAATTTGTCATTCAGCGTCCCACGAAATACGAGGTGCAGCTGCCAGATGCCGGGTGGAACGGCCGCGGGAAAGTTGATGCGGCATCGTTGATGGTCTTCGTCCATCTGCACGGTCCCGGTACGGGGCGGCTGTCCTTCGGCGGACAATGTGGCGGTCGATACGTCCAACTCCGTGGCATTCAGGAGAATCTCGGTCGTCGGTTCAATCACCGTCAGGGTGACGATCTCGTGCCCTGTGAATGAGTGGGACCGGAGATCGGGATCGATCCGCAGGTCATAGTGCGTTGGAATCACGTGGCGCGGGAGGCGATAGGGATCCTGTGTATGTGTGATAGAGGTCGTCATAGTGTTTTTCAGCTGTCGATGTGTGTGAGGTAGCTTCTGGCGGCTCCACGCTGTCGGCACGAGAAAAAATAACGCCGCCACCTGCCAGACACTCAGCCATTCGATCACGTGGGTGGCGGCACGTGCGGCCAGAGCCGCCGCCTGCCGGCGTGTTACCGGCTGGTCGGCCTGCTCGTCGCTCATGACTCCGTTGCATGGGTGACGTCGACGCCCTGCGCATGGCCGACGATCAGGATGCTGGTTCGTCCGATGAACAGCCCGGTTTCAACGATACCGGGGATCTGGTTGAGTTCTATTTCGAGTGCGGCCGGGTCATCGATGTTCGGCATGTGCAGATCGAGGATGACGTGGCCGGCCTCGGTCTGAAACACGGTTCCGTTGCGCTGGCGCAGCACAGCTTTGCCGCCCGACGCCTCTTCGATGTTCCGTGCGGTGCTGCCCCATCCGAACGGGACGACTTCAATGGGCAGGGGGAAACTCCCGCCGAGCGCCGGGACGAGTTTCGTGTGGTCAACCATCACGATGAATCGTTTCGCCGCGGCTGCCACAATTTTTTCTTTGAGCAGCGCGCCTCCGCCGCCCTTTACGAGATTCATCGCGGGATCGACCTGGTCGGCTCCGTCGATGGCCACATCGATCATCCATGCGTTGTCGGACTCGATCAGAGGAATGCCGGATTGCCTCGCGAGGGCGGCCGTGTCGTGAGATGTCGGGACGGCGTGAATGTTGAGCCCCGCGTGCACGCGTTCTCCCAGCGCCATGATGAGATGTTTTGACGTGGTGCCGGTCCCAAGTCCGACGACCATGCCGTCCTGTACAAATTCAGTCGCCTTCAGCGCCGCCCGGCGCTTTTCAACATCGAGGTCAGATGGTGGTGTCATGATAGAGGGTGTCATAGTGGAGGAGAACCTGTGAGTTGTGCCGCCACGGAGGCGGCGCCGAGCAGGGCGGTCTTATCGTTCATCACGACCTTCACCGGAATCTGGCTCATGATCCGTTTGTAGCGGCCTTTGTTGGTGAAGCCGCGCATGAATGAGCCATCCTGCAGTTTCTTCAGTAACTTGGGGGCAATGCCTCCCGCGACGTAGACTCCGTCCAGCGTGAGGGCCTTTAGCGCCAGGTTGCCGGCTTCTGCACCGTACACGCATGCGAACAAGTCCAGTGCCTGTGTGGCGATTTCTGCTTGTCCCTTGAGTCCGGCTTCGGCGATCTCGGCCGCCGGATTCCCGACCTTGATCTTTTCCGCCAGCCAAGTCGGCTCATTTTTCTTGGTATCGCGCAAATATTCGTAGATCGCGTGCAGACCGGGGCCCGATACGATGCGTTCGTAACTGACATGGAGATAGCTGCCGCGTAGATGCCGAAGCAACTCGATTTCGCTGTCGCTGTTCGGCGCAAAGTCCGTATGTCCGCCTTCGGACGGCATGGGGCGGTAGCGGGTTCCATCCCAGTAAAGAATACATTCACCCAGGCCGGTGCCTGCTGCGATCAGTGCCAAGGCCTGCTTTTTCTTGGGCGATGCCCCTGCGTTCAGCACCACGATTTCGTCAGGAGTGAGGAGCAGGATGCCGTGGGCGGTCGCTTCAAGATCGTTCAAGAGGCGCACGTGGGGGATGGCGAATCGTTCCGCCAGGGTGGCTCCTTCAATGTACCAGGGAAGATTGGTCGTGCGGCAACGATTATCGATCACCGGCCCCGCCACGCCAAAGCAGGCTGCCGTCAGTTTGATCGGTTCGGCGGGCAGCTCCGCCTTCTCCGCAATATCATCGTCTGCAACATTGTCGGGCTCTGCCCCGTGATCGCGCGCGCTCTCCGCCTTGGGGAGCGGGATGCTGAGGAACTCTTCGACGATGTCTTCGAGGGATTTGTAATCTGCGCTGTGAAAGCTGTCCTCGAGGACCGGTTCGACCCGTCCGGCCGTCCACTCGTAGAGCGCCAAATTGGTCTTCGTGCCGCCGATATCGCCTGCCAGAATCATGGTTCCTCTTACGATGACAAGTCTTGTGTCGCCCCAGTCAATTCAGATGCTGCGGCGCGGTCAAGATACCACAACAGCCGTCCCGTCTCCGGCCGAACCAGCGCTGCTGGATAGGGGGTGGGATCGCTGGACGGTCCCTCAATGACGCGTTGTACGACCTTGGCCTTGTTCGGCCCGGTGACGAGGAACAGTATCACACTCGCATGATTGATCACACCTAGGGTGAGGGTGACGCGGAGTCGCGTGCCTTGTGGCGAAAGGCCGGGGACGACCCAACGGGTCTGTTCAGCGACTGACGGAGTGCCTGGGAAGAGCGAAGCCGTATGGCCATCGTCTCCCATGCCTAACAAGACCAAGTCTAGAGCCGGCCATGGTCCGGGCGTGGTCCCCGTCAGCTTGCGCAAGGTCTCTTCGTATTGAATTGCTGCGATCTCAGGCGGGTCTTCTCCGCGCATCCGATGGATCTGTAGTGATGGGATGCACAGCGGTGTAAACAGCATTGTATTGGCCAGGGCAAAGTTGCTGTCGCTATGCGTAGGCGGAACCGCTCGTTCGTCGCCGAACAGAAAGTGCACCTTCATCCAGTCGAGCTGCGGCGCGTATTCCCGGCTGGTCAGAACCGAATAGAGCGCCTTCGGGGTTGAGCCTCCCGAGAGGGCTACGAGGAAACGATCGCGTTCAGCAATCGCCTGGCGGCCCGATTGTATGAAGAAGTCTGCGGTGGCGCGGATCAGGGCTTGCGCATCAATGAACACGTGGAGTTCCGGAGGTCGTGGCATTTCAACGGCGGGTGCGACGTGTTGGGGCTGTCCGTTTCTTCGCGACGGCTTTCCCACGCGTGGCCTTGGCTGGTGTGAGGAGCCTCACAAGGCTGCGGATGGTGCGCACGGGGTTGGCGCCGAGAGCGATCCTGACGGCCGGACGCTGATGCGTCTGCAGCGATTGAAGATCACCGATCGCCTGGGCCTGGGCCAATGTGCCGAACGTGAAAAACTTTCCCGGGACCGGGACATCCGGTTTCATCGTATCGACCAATTCGAGAAAGAGTCCGCTGTTCGGGCCGCCCTTGTGAAGTTGTCCGGTGGAATGCAGATAACGGGGCCCATACCCTGCCGTAGTGGCCATGTGGTGTCGCACCATGATGGCTTTGCGTAGCGCCCGCAGCGCGGCTTCCACCTGAGTCGTGGGAGTCGTATAGGCTAGAATGGCCAGGTAGCGATTCGGTGCCGTCTGTTCGAGCAACTGAGTCAAGGCCTGTTTGGGTGTCTGTGCCGGGAGGGAGGGGAATCGCCCCTGGGTTTCGACTTCTTTCAGGACGCGGCCCGTGTTGTCTTTACTTTCCTGCACATTGGGTTGGTCGAAGGGATGAATGCCGAGGGCATGTCCCGCAATGGCCGTGGCGAATTCCCAACGGAAGAATTCACCGCCCAGATCGTAGCGATCTCTCAGGGGCAAGGACAATACGGGATGTCCTGCCCGCTGCAGGGCGGAGACGGTTCGGTCCAATGATGCGTTGCGATCACCTCTGAGTCGCAGCGAAACAAACACCCGATCGGCTCCATACGCGGCCGGGGATGCGAGTGGTTCTCCTGCCACGGGGACGACGCCGGTCCCTTCCTTCCCGGTGCTTTCCGCAAGCAGTTGCTCGACCCAGAGTCCGAAGGAGGCGAGCGCGGGAGAGGTGAGAAGGGTGACCTTGTCCCGTCCGGCTCGGGCCATTGCGGCCATCATCCCTCCCAGGGCGGCTCCCGGATTGTTTTTTGGTGATGACGTATGCCGGCAGGCTTCCCGCATCGCGAGCGCGCGGGTGAGGAGTTTTCCTACGTCGAGGCCTAAGAGGGCGGCCGGAACCAGGCCAAAATATGACAGGACAGAATAGCGCCCCCCGATGTCCGGCTGGTTGGTGAAGGTGCGCCAAAATCCGCGTTCGCGCGCGAGTTGCTCGAGCCCGGTGCCGGGATCGGTGATGGCGACAAATTGCGCGCCGCCTCGATTGCCCTTGGTTTGGCGGACAAGTTCCCAGAAGTGGGCGAAGAGTGACATGACTTCGATGGTTCCGCCCGACTTGCTCGCGACGAGAAATAGGGTTCGTGCCGGCTGAATCGCCTTGGTCACCTGCCGCACCCACCCTGGCACGGTGGAGTCCAACACCCAGAGTCGGGGCGCGCCCTTCGAAGAGCCAAAGGTGCACCGTAGCACTTCGGGGCCCAGACTGCTGCCCCCCATTCCGAGGAGTACGACGTCGGTCGTGCGCGCCTCGCGCGCGGCTTGCGCGAAGGTCCGCAAGTCGGAGCGTCCGTCCTGCATATGGTCGAGGACCGTCAACCAGCCCAGCCGGTTTTCGATTTCGGTCGGATTGGATTTCCACAGGGTGTGGTCTCGCGTCCAGATGCGTTCAATGGCGTGGCTGTTTGCCAGGTCGTCGAGTGTTCGGCTGATGGTCTGACTGTCCAGAAGGGAGGATGCGTTGGGGCGGATCGGCATAACACGCTCTCTTCCATTGGTGGAGGAACGAAGATGCACGTCGGCTGATTCGTATCTTAGGTTCGAGAGATCGAAAAGGCAAACAAGGAAAGTTTGCACGTGACTGAGGGCGAGATGAGCGGGATTCCTTGAAAGTGGGAAGTTCAGCGAAAGGAGCAATAGCTCAGGCGCATCAGTGACGGCTAGGTTTCTTCCTCCTGGTCGCCCAGGTCTGCCAGCACCAGAGAAATGGAATTCTGTGATTCCAATGCCCCGACGATGTTGACCGGAGTTCCCACTGCGACCTGTTCAAACAGCTGGGCAATCTGCGGGTTGTCCAGCACGATACTGCCGTATGGTTGATCTGAAATACCTTGAGCGATGCCATGGAGCTGAATAAGGCCGGGCATGTGTTGACTCTTGGGGATCAACCCTGCCTTCTGGGCTTCCTCGAATCGGCGCCGGTCGTCGATATTGGGATAGTCGAGAATCAGGGCGCGGAAGTAGGGCGTCTGTCCCGGCCCGCGTTTGCGTTGAATGCGATATTCGCCTTCGGGGGTTGCGCCATCACCGTAGTGCTGTTTTGCCCGGATGCCTCTCGATCCCAATCGAATAGGATAGGTCAGTACTTTACGACCGTTCTTGTATAGCATGAGCACACGGTCGGCCTTGCTGACGACAATGGCCTGGGCGCGATGCGTTCGAGACCAGTCAATGGTCCGTTGCGCAGATTCCCGCCAGGCAGCGATAAGATCATCGTCCGCATATCGGCCTAATTCATTTGTGAGCAGTGCGGTCTGGGTCAGGAGGATCTTGCCGGCTCGTTCTGAGGCCTGGATCGAATGTTCGAATTGTCCTTGCTCCAGGAACAGGCGGGCCTGTTTGACGTGCACTTCAGTTTCGACCGGATGCTCGCCGAGCACCACGCGGCTGCCGATATCTCCTACCCTGGTGTTCAGCAGGCGGAGCCGTTGCTCGATCTTGGCTAATTTTATTTCGGCGGTGGTGCGCTGCGCCTGGATGCGGCTATTGACGTCGGCCACAAGCTGCGTCCCTTCGACCTGAAGGGCTTCCAGGTCGGTTTCCAGCTCATTGTCTTCCCAGGGCCAGCGGACGATGTTTTCTTCCGACTGGATCCGTCCTCTCAGCCCGATCCATTGGCGGGAGAACTTGGAATAGGCTTCGGGTGTGATGTCGGAGGCCCGTAACGTCACGAGATCACGGTCGATGCTCTCGATGGCTTCTACCAGCTCCTCGGGAACAGTTTCGACGCACCCGCTCACGCTCATCGACAGGATGCCGACGAGGGTGAAACTTGTGAGCATGCGGTAGATCTGGTTTGGGCGGCTCATTTTGGTCGTATTCTATCTTGTAGACGGCTGTTCCCGCGAGTTCTTCCCGCCTTTTTGCCTGCAACCTTGCTGTAGTTTCAGCGAGGGAGCCTTTGGGGCAACTGGCTCCGGATCCTTCACCGGCGGCAGTTGGCTCAAGGGGTAAGGTTGCTGGCCCTATGCAGCCAGCTCTTACTTACGCAATGTGGGTGCCAGGAATGTGAGTTGTGGCGTAGGGAGTCGATTACCTTTCAGAACAATTAGTTAGCATGAAGCAATTGATTGCGCGCCAGGCTGATTTCTGTGGCATCTTTGTCGCGCTCGGACAAGAGTGCCTCAAGAATTGATAAGTCCGGTGAGGGCCGCGTCTGCAGAAAAGGGAGCTACTCCGTCCCGTCTGGAGGCTCTTCCTCCCATCCCGCTCCGTGGATCGGGGGCGTAGATTGATTGACACCCTCCTGTCTCGCCCCTATAATGCGGCCTCTTCATTGAAAAATGATCTCTCGAGAAGGAGTGCGCAATGTCGTTCACTTTTAAACAACCTTCGAATCTCAAGCGCAAGCGGGAACATGGATTTCGGAAGCGCATGAGCACCAAGAACGGCCGCAAAGTAATCGCTCGTCGCAGAGCCAAAGGCCGCGCTCGTCTCACCGTCTGATTCTTTCCTGCCGCTAGGCAATCTGCATGTAGGCAAACATCCAGGTGGTGGGTGGTAACCCTGGGTGAGTACTGTCGTCTTGGCCTGGTCGTAGAAGAGCAAGGGCGACAAACAGGGCGGCGCGCACATGTTGTTGTTTCAGGCGCAGTTGAACCTGGTAACCCGCAGACAGGTCTGTTATGACGGCAGGGCAGGGGGCTGTGCCGTTTTTCTTGAAGCGTAGCCGGGAGATCCAGTTCATCAAGAAAAATGGACGGCGTGTTTCAATAGGATTGTTCAATCTCCAAATTTGTCCGGGCATGACTCAGGATGCCATGATGGGGATTGTCATCGGACGGCGGTTTGGTACGGCGGTGCGTCGGAATCGGGCGAAGCGACTGTTTCGAGAGTTGGGCCGCGCCGTTCGGCCTGCGTTGATTCCGGGATATGCGTTTCTTGTGTTCCCGAAGCGAGAGTGCCTGAATCTGCCGTTTATCGAGTTGCAAAAGGTATGGCGAGGCACATTGCAAAGACAGCGGTTGGCCCGTTTTGGGGAACCCTCGTTCTGAGGCGTGTCTGTATCGGACTTCTGATGGTCTATCGCGCCTGCCTGTCGCCAATGCTTGGCCCGGCGTGCCGGTTTCATCCGACCTGTTCCGTCTATGCGCAGGATGCCATTGCGCGGTATGGCGTGCTCAGGGGGGGCGCGATGGCCGGTTGGCGCCTCCTGAAATGTCATCCTTTCCACCCCGGCGGAGTGGACCCGGTACGGTAACCGTCGTGGCAACAACCCCTCAGCTTCTACCTAGTACGTAAATTTCATGGAAAAACGCGTCATTGTTTTCCTCATCGTCTCCCTCGTCGTCATTATCGGCTACGATTACCTGCTGAAAGGCATGGGATTGTTACCGCCTTCGGAGCCGGTGCAAGTCGCCACTACGGCCGGCTCTCCGGCCGCTACCAGCACACCTCCTGGTTCCGAGAATGTCTCCGCTCAAACCGTGAATCCTTCGGCCTCCACTTCTGTGAGTTCCCCTTCTCAGCCTGTTGCCCCTGCCGGCGGGGTGGGAACGGCCAATGAAGAACAGACGATCGAAGTGGATACGGACCTGTTTCGAGCCAAGTTCAGCAATCGCGGCGCCGTGCTCAAATCCTGGGAGTTGAAGCGATATACCACCGCTGCCGACCAGGGGCCTGTGCCCGTTCAATTGGTGTATGCGGGGGGGCACTTCAAAGGGCCTCTCAGTCTGGTCACCGGCGATCAGGCCTTCACCACCGATCTCGGGTCCGCTCTCTACCATGTGACCCAGGACCTCTGGCGACTTGATAGTGCCCATCCCGTGGGCCACCTCACGTTCCGATATCACGATGCCCAGCGGAATGTGGACGTTGAAAAGGAACTGACGTTTCACTACGGATCGTATGTGGTGGACATTGCGATTCGGACTCAAGGCCTGACGACGCCGGTGGATGTCACCCTCGGTACCAATTTCGGCATCGTGGAATGGGGTGAAGGGTTCATCGGCCTGATGGGGTCAGCGTCTCTGGTCGATGACAAGGTGTTGAAGGAGACGCCTGATGGGGAGTCCGAACGCAAGGGCGATGTGAAGTGGTCCGCGATTCAGGATAAATATTTTCTCAGCGTCCTGATGCCGCAGAAGGCCGCGGCTGCCCTTGCCAAGAAGGAAGGCGATAAGTTGGTATCGGCCGGTGTCCGCTTCCCAGCGTCTGCGGCCGGCTCGACGATGGCGATGCAGCTCTATGCCGGCCCCAAGGAGTACGACACCCTCAAGGGATTGAATGCCGGCCTGGAGGACACGATCGACTTCGGCTGGTTTGTCTTTGGCAGTTGGGGACTGGTCAAGGCGGTGGCCAAGCCGATTTTCTACGTCCTGCGCTTTCTCTACGAATTTACGCACAACTATGGTGTCACGATCATTCTCTTGACCATGTTGATCAAGCTGATGTTCGTGCCGCTGCAGTACAAGAGCTATAAGTCGATGAAGCAGATGCAGGTCATTCAGCCGAAGGTCCTGGCTATCCAAAATAAGTTCAAGGATGATCGCGAGCGGCTGAACAAGGAATTGATCAAGCTCTACAAGGATCACCGGGTGAATCCCGTCGGCGGCTGTTTACCGATGGTGCTGCAGATGCCGGTCTTCGTGGCATTGTTCAATATTCTGTATATGACGATCGACCTCCGGCAGGCTCCGTTCATGCTGTGGATCAAAGATCTCTCGGTGCAGGATCCCTATTATGTGCTGCCGATCATCATGGGCGCCACGATGGTCATTCAGCAGAAAATTACGCCGACCACGATGGATCCGACTCAGGCGAAGATCATGTTGTTCCTGCCGGTATTCATGACGTTCCTGTTTGTAAATTTCCCTGCGGGATTGGTGCTGTATTGGTTGACCAACAACACACTCACGATCACCCAGCAGGTCGTGACCGAGCGGTTGTTCGGGAAGAAGTGGCAGGTGCCGTCAGAAGGCGCTGAGGCGGCCACTGTTGAAGAACCGAAAGAACAGAAAAGTAACGGTAAGCGGCGAAACACCTCATCCGCCGAATAGAACCACCTCACTGGGTGCGTCATGCTTGGCGCGCTAGACGATACCA
>WBZN01001567.1_pt1 | contig 13700 bp, 10 predicted proteins | sample 5204281 | NCBI WGS metagenome assembly WBZN01 (sample SAMN12344347, study PRJNA552823) | activated sludge metagenome | biome: Activated sludge suspended growth; feature: Nitrification reactor; material: Wastewater; isolation source: activated sludge from nitrification reactor of wastewater...
GCGGGCGTGGATCAGATCGGAGGTCGCCTCGCTTACGGTCCCGACAACAATCTCTATCTCACCCTCGGCGACCGCTTCGAGAAGGAGCGCGCACAAGATCTGATGGATCACTCAGGCTCCATCGTGCGGTTTCGTGAAGATGGGAGTATTCCCGAGGACAATCCCTTCGTCGGCCGTAACGATGCGTTGCCGGAGATCTACAGCTATGGCCACCGAAATCCGCAAGGGCTGGTTGTTCGCGATGGCAAGCTATGGGAGATCGAGCATGGTCCCTACGGCGGCGATGAGCTCAATATCATCGAACCGGGGGCCAACTACGGTTGGCCGCTTGTGACCTTTGGCATCGACTACAATGGCGAGATTATTTCCGATCGCACCAGCGCGCCGGGTCTTGTCGATCCAGTCTACAAGTGGGTGCCTTCCGTGGCGCCCTCAAGCCTTGTGGCCTACCGCGGCGACGTCATGCCGGAGAACTGGCATGACGGTTTCATCATCGGCACGCTCTCAGGCGAGCGCCTCGTGCATCTCACGATCGCAGACGGTGCGGTGGTGCGCGAAGAGCAGTTCCTGCAGAAGAAGATCGGTCGCATCCGCAACGTTACTGTCGGTCCTGACGGCTACATCTACCTGGTGACCGACGGATCAGAGGCCGCGATCTATCGCCTTGATCCCGTCACGGACGAAGTCGCGGCACGAGGCGGTCTGCCGTTTGCACCTGGTGCCGGCAGGACGGCCGATTGATCGAAATTCGGTGCGTCCTTGCACACGCCGGTCAGGACGTGGCGCTGTTAGAGGCAAGATCGTGCCAGGTATCGAAAGCCGCCGCCTGTCCGGCCGGCCGTCCCTGGGCATCGGCAAGGTTCCACACCGTCACGTTTTTGATGAGGAAGCGCCGGCCCGTGGAGCTGATGCGCACGCCTTCATACCCGCTGATGAAGCCGTGTTGAGTAACTTCGGCGAGCAACTTCTCGCGTGCTTCTCGTAAGACCGGCTCGGCCGTCAGGCGCGAGGCTGTTGTGATGAGAGCATCCGGCGTCGTCTCCCACAGGGTAAGCGCGACGCGGTTGCCGTAATCGAGTATCGGATCGGCCTGCGTGCCGTGCGAGAGCACGGCGAACGGTGCTGCATAGAGAAGCCGGGCATCTTCCAACTCATCACCAGCGCGCCTCATCAGCGGCCGGGTCACGGTTCGTTCGTAACTGTCGAGGATGACACGGGCCCGGGCGATCCAGGCTATGCGCAGCGGCTCGGCGATGTCTTTTTCAAAGTCGGAAATCTCGGTCATGGCCGTGACCGTCCTACTGTCTACATAAGGCGACAGCAAGCGAGCCACGCAAGGTTTTCGGGATTTCCGTTTTTGCTTCCCATGCCCTCATCACAGATAGGGCTCGATAAGCGCGATGCGTAATGCATTGAATTATAACTGAAATTATGCCAAAACTTCCTCCTCGCCTTTTTGGGGGTTTCGTGTATAAGTTGCGGCGCGCGCGGGCTTACGGCCCGCGCGCATCTTTTGGTGACCTGGCTGGACGACATCCCGGCCATGGCCGCTCATGATCAAAATATCTTTAAGAGGAGAACCCGATGTCGGAGATCGCACCACACCGCCGTGTGGCGAAAGCTGCTGTCATCAAGGACAATGCGACCAAGGCCAACGACACCGGCTCGCCGGAGGTCCAGATCGCTGTTCTGACTCACCGCATCAACGAGCTGACCGAGCATTTCAAGCTTCATAAGAAAGACAATCACTCGCGACGTGGCCTGCTCAAGATGGTCTCGCAGCGTCGCCAGCTCCTCGACTATGTCAAGGGCAAGGACGTCGCCCGATACCAGAAGATCATTGAGAAGCACGGCATCCGCCGCTAACGGCTGCGTGTTGCGCGCTCGTTGCATCGGGCGCGTAGTCGCGCGGCAAAGGACGGCCCCATGGCCGCATGCCTTCATGACAAGAACCGTGTGCGCTGGTGCTGATCGAGCCCTGGCGCATGCGCCGTTGGCGCTAACAGATTGGCGCAACGACTGACCGATGACCGAGATAGAAGCAAAAAACGAACGAAAGACGATACCGATATGTTTGACATTCATCGCGTGGAAATTGACTGGGGTGGCCGCAAACTGACGCTGGAGACCGGGCACATGGCCCGCCAGGCAGATGCCGCCGTCGTGGCCCAGTACGGCGAGACCAGCGTGCTCGCCACCGTTGTTGCCGCCCGCTCCGTGAAGCCCGGCATCGACTTCTTCCCGCTGACCGTGAATTACCAGGAACGCACCTACGCAGCCGGCAAGATCCCAGGCGGATATTTCAAGCGCGAGGGCCGTCCGACCGAGAAGGAAACGCTCACCTCCCGCCTGATCGACCGCCCCATCCGTCCGCTGTTTGTCGAAGGCTTCAAGAACGAGACGCAGGTTGTGGTGACCGTTCTTTCTCACGACTTGGAGAATGATCCCGACGTCGTGGCCATGGTTGCCGCCTCCGCGGCGCTCACCCTCTCCGGGCTTCCCTTCCTTGGCCCCATCGGCGGGGCCCGCGTCGGCGTCATCAACGGCGAGTTCGTGCTGAACCCCATGATCGACGAGATGATGGAATCCTCGCTCGACCTCGTCGTTGCCGGCACGCATGATGCGGTGATGATGGTGGAATCGGAGGCCAAGGAGCTTCCCGAAAAGCAAATGCTGGAAGCGGTCATGTTCGGCCACAAGCACTTCCAGCCTGTCATCCAGGCGATCATCAAGCTGGCCGAGACGGCCGCCAAGGAACCCTGGGACATCAAGCTTCCCGACTTCGACAAGTACAAGGACAAGGTCAAGGAACTCGCGGAAAAGACGCTGCGCGATGCCTTCTCAACGCCGGAGAAGCAGAAGCGCAATGCGCTCGTCGACGAAGCGCACGACAAGGTTTTCGCCGAAATCGATACCGGCGATGATCCTAATGAGAAGGTGTTGCTGGCCGACACCTTCAAGAAGCTCGAAATGGACATCATGCGCACCGATGTCGTGTCGACTGGCAAGCGCATTGACGGCCGCGATTTGAAGACGGTCCGTCCCATCCTCTCGGAAGTCCACGTTCTGCCGCGCACGCACGGATCGGCGCTCTTCACTCGCGGGGAGACGCAGGCTCTCGTCGTCGCCACGCTCGGCACCGGCGAGGATGAGCAGTACATCGATAGCCTTGAAGGCACCAAGAAAGAGCGCTTCCTGCTGCATTACAATTTCCCGCCCTACTCGGTTGGCGAAGTGGGCCGTATGGGTTCGCCCGGCCGCCGTGAAATCGGGCATGGCAAGCTGGCTTGGCGCGCCGTCCGGCCCATGCTCCCCACACAGGAGGAGTTTCCCTATACGATCCGCGTCGTCTCCGAGATCATGGAGTCGAACGGCTCCTCGTCGATGGCGACTGTGTGCGGCTCTTCGCTTGCATTGATGGATGCGGGCGTGCCCCTGAAGGCGCCGATTGCCGGCATCGCCATGGGCCTCATCAAGGAAGGCAAGGACTTCGCGGTTCTTTCCGACATTCTCGGCGACGAGGATCATCTCGGCGACATGGACTTCAAGGTGGCCGGCACCGAGAATGGTGTCACCTCGCTGCAGATGGACATCAAGATCACGGGTATTACAGAGGAGATCATGCGCGTTGCGCTCGAGCAGGCAACCGCTGGCCGTCTGCATATCCTGGGCGAGATGTCGAAGGCGATCACCGGCTCGCGTCAGGAGCTCGGCGAGTACGCCCCGCGCATCGAGACCATCAAGATCCCGACCGATAAGATCCGTGAAGTGATCGGCTCGGGTGGTTCGGTCATCCGCGAGATTGTCGCCGAATCGGGCGCCAAGATCGATATCTCCGACGACGGAACGGTGAAGATCGCCTCCGCAAGCCGCGAGTCGATCGAAAAGGCGCTGGCCCGTATCCGCGGCATCACCAGCGAGCCGGAGGTCGGCGAGATCTACAAAGGCAAGGTCGTCAAGATCATGGAGTTCGGCGCCTTCGTGAACTTCTTCGGTTCGAAGGACGGCCTCGTGCACATATCTCAGCTGACGCAAGGCCGTCCGGCCACAGTCGGGGAGGTTGTGAAGGAGGGCCAGGAAGTCTACGTGAAGCTTCTGGGCTTCGACGATCGTGGCAAGGTGCGCCTATCGATGAAAATCGTCGATCAGGAAACCGGCAAGGAAATTCCGCGCGCCGAGGGTGAACCGGAGGAGACCTTCGAGTCGCGTCCGCCGCGCCGCGAAGGTGGCCGTGGTGGCGAGCGCGGAGGCCGTGACCGTGGTCCGCGCCGTGACCGTGGCTGAGCCCGGCGCTTAAGTTTCGCACATGAAGAAAGACGCCGGACCTTCACGGGTCCGGCGTTTTCATTTGAGCTGCTTGAATGAGGTTACGGCGCGGCAGCGAGAGCTGGGCCATCAACGCGCCAGACCTTGAACAGACTGTGGGGATTGGCGAGCGGTACGGGAACCAGAAACGCCGGTCCATGGCCGCCAATCAGATCGGCACGCAAGGTTCCGCGCCACTTGGGCTCGGAAACAAACGGGTCGTCGAGACCGCTGCATGTCACAACATAATCGACCTTGCGATCCTTCAAGATCTGCGCCGCATCGTGCGGGGAGCGCGCAGCAAAAATATGATGATTGGCGATAATCGCGTCGGCGATGCGGTGATACGGCGCCGACAGGACATTGTGCTCTGTGAGCGCCACGATGTAGGCGCCAAGATCGATGCGCGCCGCGACTAGCCCTGGCGGAAGCGCGGCAAGATCTCGGACTGCACTGTTCGCGAGGCAAGCTTGTGGTGTCACAGCCGCGGAGACTTGCGATGTCAATGGGTGAAGCCGCACATCGATGACCTTAGAGGCTTGCAGCAGGACAGCCTGACTGACAAGAATCATCACGCAGGCTTGAATGGTCCCGGCGCTGAGGTTTGCCGCTGCCGGAAGCGCAGAGATCGCAAGTGCGAGGGGCACGCAAACGAACAGACTTGCGTAGGCGGTATATTTGTATTGCCAGCAGGCGCAGACCACGAACATGCTGGCAGCGAGCGCGAGAAAGAGACTTTGCCCGTCGCGGGCCGTGCGATGATGCTTCCAGGCAGCCACGAGACCCAGTGCATAATAGACGAGAAGACCTAACGACTGCTCGAAGTTCCCTCGCAAGACGTCCATCACGATCGAGCGGTTCTCACCAATGACGGCAAACCAAATCGGAAAGATCTCCTTGGGCAGTTGCGCCAGCGGTCCGGCTAGGCACTTAGGCTCCAGCAGGCCGTAGCTGACGACGCCGGCCAGGCCTCCGGCGGCCGTAACCGACAGAAGACGCATCGCACTCCAGCGCTTGGCGTTCGACAATGCGAGATGGGCGCCTGCCCCCCCGACGACCGCGAGCGCGACCATGTTGAGGGAGATCGCATCGCAACGTATGTCGCTCCAGCGGTCAGGCGGAATGGTCATCAAAAAGCAGATTGCGAAGACGAGGACGAAGGCGTCTATAAACCTGCAAGCCTCCCGTGATCTGCTGCCATCGAACAAGCCCCAGACGAGCACGATGAACGACAGCGCCGCGACGGGGGCAAGCGCTTCATAGCCGATAGCAAGGGCCAGTCCACAAAGGGCGCCAGCGCCCGCCCAACGGGCCCGGGTCGCGGGAAAAGCGCATATCAATAGCGCCGCCGACAGCGTCGCTGCGATCATCACATTGTGATGGTCGATGCGACCGGCCGCAAACTGGTAGAGTCCCAAGGGGCACATGGCGGCGAGCGCAAGCGTGATCAGTGCGGCCGGCCTGCCTGAAATATTATCTGCCGCCCGCGCCATGACATAGAGGAGAGGGGCCAGGACCAGAAGCGGCCATATCGCACGCGTTGCAAGTTCCGCCGTCTCGGCGGGCAGCACCACTCGAAATGCGGCGAGCAGCAGTGCGATCGGAGCGTCGATGAGGCGCGACCAATGCCATAGCATTCCGGGCTCTCCGCCCATACGCGCCGTCCAAAGATCAAACCATGATTTTCCGGCGAGCAGTTCGCGTACCTGCACGAGGCGTGCGGCATCATCCATGTCGCCCAGGTAATCGGACAAGCCTGCGCCTGCGGTCAGCCACTGGCGCAGCGCGATCAGGGTAAATGCCGCGAGCCACCACAGCCAGAGCGGCTGGAATGCAAGCCGAGCAACGGGCGAGCCGGTGTTGTCTTGACAGGCAAGGGTTTGCATCGCGGGCTCCGCGGGAAAGCGATGACCTTAACGGTCTGCTCCTTGCGTCCGCGTAAACAAACGCGTCGCTGGCGTAAACACCGGGTTAATTTGAAGACATAAACACTTCAGTCTTTCTTCATCGTTCGCATCTAGCCTCACGGCATGGGCCGTGTGCTGCGCTCTCTGTTCCCGCAGGGCGGAGCCGGTGTGTCTGTATAGGGTGTAGGCTGAACTCATGACTGAATGTGATGTGCTTATCGTTGGTGCGGGTCCGGCGGGTTTGACCGCGTCCTACCTTCTCACCAAGGAGGGCGTTTCAACCCAAGTCATCGAGGCCGACCCCGACTATGTCGGCGGCATCAGTCGCACCGCAACCTACAAGGATTTCCGCTTCGATATCGGCGGGCACCGCTTCTTCTCGAAATCGAAGGAAGTCGTGGATCTCTGGAACGAAATCCTGCCGCAGGATTTCATTGACCGGCCGCGCATGTCGCGGATCTACTACGATGGCAAATACTATTCCTATCCGCTCAAGGCCTTCGAGGCGCTGGGTAACCTCGGCGTTGTCGAGAGTGCCATGTGCGTACTCTCCTTTCTCTACAAGCAGGCCTTTCCCAACGAAAGGCCCGAGACGTTCCACGAGTGGGTCTCAAACCAATTCGGAGAACGGCTGTTCTCCATCTTCTTTCGCACCTACACCGAGAAGGTGTGGGGCATGAGTTGCGATGAAATCTCGGCCGACTGGGCCGCCCAACGTATCAAGGGCCTCGATTTGTGGTCGGCAATGTCGAATGCTCTGCGCAACTCGATCAAGCCCAAGGGCTTCAAGGATGGCACCAAGGCCAATGATGGCGAGGTCATCAAGACGTTGATCGAGAGCTTCAAGTACCCGCGTTTGGGCCCGGGCATGATGTGGGATGCCGCAGCACGCAAGACGCGCGAACAGGGTGGCGCGATCCACATGGGCACCAGGCTCATGTGCCTCTCGTTCGACGGAGTCAGGAGCCGGTGGACGGTCACCGCGCAATGCGAGACTGGCGAAATCCTGCAGTTCTCCGCTCGTCACGTCATTTCTTCCGCGCCCATTCGCGAACTCGTACAAGCTTTCACCGACAAGCCGAAGTGTGCGTCGGCCGCCGAGGCGCTGCGCTATCGCGACTTCATCACGGTTGCGGTGGTCGTCGATAAGCCTGATCTGTTTCCTGACAACTGGATCTATATTCACGAGCCGAGCGTGAAGGTCGGCCGGATTCAGAATTTCCGTTCCTGGTCGCCTGAGATGGTGCCTGACGAGCGCCTTGCGTGCTTGGGTTTGGAATATTTCTGCTTCGAAGGGGATGGACTATGGACAGCGCCCGACGCGGAGCTGCTGGACCTCGCCCATGCCGAGCTTGCGGCTATCGGCCTTGCCCGCAAGGAAGAGTGCATTGACGGCTGCGTCGTGCGCCAAAAGAAGGCTTATCCGGTGTACGACGAAGACTACAAGTTTAACGTCGAGACGATCCGCTCCGAACTGGCGGAAAAATACCCCACGCTCCACCTCGTCGGCCGCAATGGAATGCACAAGTACAACAATCAGGATCACGCCATGATGACGTCGATGCTGACCGTGCAGAACATCCTTGCCGGTGAAAAAATCTACGATATTTGGTGCGTGAACGAAGATGCCGAATACCACGAAGCCGGAAATTCCAGTGCGCAGGAAGCCTTGAAAAGCGTCCGCATGGTGCCGCGAAAAGTCGGTACTGCAGCATGACATCCTCCTCCGGCAGTTTGCTGCGCCTTCCGGCTTTCGGCGTGAGCGCGGCCGAACGCATCGCGCAGTTTAGACCCATCGAACAACTTGTTCGCTATGCCGGCGTCAGCGCGCTGGCGTTGGGACTCGATTTTGCGGTCTTCATGTTTCTTACGCATTTTGACGTCATGTCTGCGGCGCTTGCAGGTGCGACTGGATACAGCATGGGGCTTGTGCTGCACTACACACTATCGGTTCGCTTGGTTTTCGATGCGTCCGCGTCTCTCAAGACGCGCCGCCGGCTCTTCATGGAGTTCGCGGCAAGCGGCATCTTCGGCGTGTTCACAACCTGGGCGGTGATCCATCTGGCCGTGGGCACGCTTGGTACCGGATCTGTCTGTGCGAAAGGCATCGCGGTACTTGTCAGTTTCGCCGCCGTCTTCATGATCCGGCGCTCGATCATCTTCGCGGCTCGCCCAGCAGCCGTTAAAAAAGCCGCCGGGTGAACCAGCGGCTTTCGTCTTTTACTCAAGACAGCACGCTTGCGGTCTTCAAGACCATTTGCAGCGGCGCACACCCCACTGGTTCGTCCAGCAGCGGCGGCTGCTACACGTCACGCGCCCGACACCCGGTACGTGACGATGCACGTCGGTCAAGCCGCGGCGGCACGTGCGGTGCCATCCATGCGTCTTGTCGATCATCGTCTGTTCCGCCGTGATCGATTTCATGACGCCAAGCGAGCCACCGGGGGCCGCTGTTGCAGGCGCGCCAATTGAAACAAACGCTGCCGCGGCGAGGGCGATCGCGCCAAGTGCAATACCAGAAAACCGCATGGGGTTTACTCCTTCCCGTTAATCGTGTGCTTGCCGATGTACTGGGACTAACGGTCCATTGCGACAAACAAGCGGCGCTCCCTGGGCGGCCGCCGCCCGCAAGCTGCCAGATTGCGGTCAGACTGGCAACTTATGACCGTGTACGTCCAAGCCGCAGCGCGTTTGTGATGACCGACACGGAAGAAAAACTCATTGCCAGGGCCGCGATCATCGGCGAGAGCAGGATGCCGAAAACAGGATAAAGAACGCCTGCTGCGACCGGCACGCCGAGTGCGTTGTAGCCGAACGCAAATGCCAAGTTTTGACGGATGTTGGCGACTGTTGCGCTCGCCAGGCGGCGGGCTCTGACGATGCCCTTGAGATCGCCCTTCGGCAGCGTAATTCCGGCGCTTTCGATGGCGACATCGGCACCCGTTCCCATGGCGATGCCTGAATCCGCGGTCGTGAGAGCCACCGCGTCATTGATGCCATCGCCTGCGAACGCCACCGTACGGCCGCGCGTTTTGAGTTCGGAAATGAGGCGCGATTTCTCGGCCGGCAGCAATCCCGCATGCACCTTGTCGATGCCAAGTTCGTGCGCCACCGCTTGGGCTGTTTCCTGGCGGTCGCCCGTTGCCATGATGATGTCGAGGCCCAGCGTTTTCAACTCGGCAATGGCCTCGCGGGCTTGCGGCTTTACTTTGTCGGAGACTGACAGCAGGCCTGCCAGCTTGCCATCGACGGCAACATAGAGCGGCGTCTGGCCTGATGTTGCATGGCGTTCGGCTTGAGCATGGGCCGCGCTGGCATCGATGCCGCGTTCTTGCATCAGTCTGGCGTTGCCCACGACAACATGATGTCCAGCGATATCGGCGCGCGCGCCTTGTCCTGTGACGGCAGAAAAATTGTCCGCCTTTTGTAAGGTCAGTCCACGCTCGCGGGCGCCCGCCACGATGGCTGCGGCAATCGGATGTTCGCTCGCCTGTTCAAGGCTCGCCGCCAGCATCAGCAGCTCCGTCTCAGGAATGCCGTTGGAAACGATGCCGGTAAGTACGGGGCGACCCTGCGTGAGCGTTCCTGTCTTGTCGAGAATTAGCGTATCGGCCTTGGCAAGGGCTTCAAGGGCTTGCGCATTGCGGATAAGCACGCCTTCGCGCGCCCCTCTGCCTGTTGCGACCATGACCGAAATGGGCGTCGCGAGGCCCAAGGCACAGGGGCAGGCGATGATGAGCACGGAAACAGCGGCTACGATGGCATGGGCCAGGCGCGGCTCGGGGCCGAGCCACAACCACGCCAAGAACGCGAGAACGGCAACGGCCACCACGGCGGGGACAAAGTAGCGCGCCACGCGGTCAGCGAGATTCTGCAGGGGTGCGCGGCTGCGCTGAGCCTCCGACACCATGGCCACGATGCGCGACAACACTGTTTCCGATCCCACGGCGCGCGCTTGCATGACGAACGAGCCCGACGTGTTGATCGTGCCGCCCGTGACCTCATCGCCCTCGACCTTGTCCACGGGCAGCGGTTCGCCGGAGAGCAAAGATTCATCGATGGCCGAATGGCCCGACACGATCACACCGTCGACGGGAATGGCCGCGCCGGGCCGGATACGGATCTGGTCGCCATGGAGAATGTTGGCGAGCGGAACTTCACGTTCGGTACCGTTAGGCAGCACGCGCAGCGCTGTCTTGGGCGTCAGGTCCATGAGCGCGCGCAAGGCGTCGCCCGTGCGGGCCCGTGCGCGCAGCTCCAGCACTTGACCGAGCAGCACCAGAACGATGATGACAGCGGCCGCTTCGAAATAGACGGGCACCGTTCCGCCATGTCCGCGCATCGTCTCTGGAAAGAGTCCAGGAGCGGCGACCGCGGCGAGGCTGTAGAGGAACGCCGCGCCCGTGCCGAGCGCGATCAGCGTCCACATGTTGGGACTATTGTTGCGCAGCGAGGCGATGCCGCGTTTGAAGAACGGCTGCCCACACCACAACACGACCGGAGCAGCGAGCAGAAGTTCGACAAACTGGCTGCCGCGCGCACCAAACCAATCGTGAACCGGCAAACCGGCATGCGCGCCCATTGACAGGATGAAGAGCGGAATCGTGAAGAGCGCGCCGACCTTCAGGCGGTGCAGGAAGTCGATCAATTCAGGGCTGTCGCCGGCGTCAGCATCAGGAACCCCCATCGGCTCCAGCGCCATGCCGCACTTCGGGCACGTGCCTGGTCCCTCCTGAATGATCTCTGGGTCCATGGGGCAGGTGTAGAGCTTCTTGCTGCTTCCTGCAGCGTTCACGTCGGTCATGGACCGCGTCACCTTGCGCGCGGGATCGATGTAGTGTTCCGGATCGGCCGAGAATTTCTCGCGGCAGCGCGTGCCGCAGAAGTGGTACGTCGTTCCCTCGTAGTCGAATGACGGCTTGCCCGCCCGCGTGTCGACGCTCATGCCGCACACCGGATCGATCACGCGATGCGGGCTTTCGCTATCAGCCTCGCGATGCGCGCCGTGAGTGGACTTTTTGAATAGATCGGACATCGGTCTGATATGGGCCTCGCTGACAGGAGATGAAAGATGCGGCCAAAGAGCGACGCGTAGGAAGCTTAGCGCTTATCCCGATATCAGATAGATGAGTTGCGCAGCATAAAAATGCCAACGCGGCATATTTGAATGAAAATTCACGCGCGGCCGAAGGCTGCAACCTCGGGCCAGAACACCCGGGCCAGGCGGCTGACATCCTCGGGTTTGCCGGTTGTCAACAGCGTGAGGCGGCCGCCTTCGCTGCCCTCCAGATAATGCCGGTGCCGGTGCAGATAATCCTCGAAGCTATCGGCGACGACCTCGGGCTGCGACAGGATCCTGGTGAACGGCGGCAGGTGGCGGCGGAAGAGATGCTCCACTAGCGGAAAGTGCGTACAGCCCAGGATAGCGCGATGAGGCGGCAGCCCTGCGGTCTTCGTCAAAACCCCTGCGACGCCTTCGGCCACGAGCCGGTCCAGCTCGGCTTCCGGCTTTTCGGCTTCGATGGCGCCTGCAAGTTCCGAGCAGATCTGCTGGACGACTGTCACCTTCGGACAGCGCTTGCGGATCTCCTCTGGAAAGACCCCGGATGCCACCGTCCGCGTCGTGCCGAAAACCGCAACGGTGTCGGTATTGTATTTTTGCGGATACTGGGGCGACGTCACCGCCCACGGCGTCTGCGTCGCGGCTTCGACGGTAGGCGCGACAATTCCCAGAACGTTGTGGGTACCGGCCCAAGGACTGTCGGGCAGCCACTGCTGTTGCAAGCGGCGCAGCGCTACGGCCGTTGCCGTATTGCAGCCCAGCAATACGAGCTTGGCGCCCCGGCGGTAAAGCTCTTCCACCGCGTTGCGGGTCAGATCAACGACTTCTCCGGATGGGCGATTGCCATAAGGTACATGAGCGTGATCGGCGAGATAAACGAAGTCCGCGTGCCTGAAACGCGAGACGAGTTCGCGCAGCACGGTAAGGCCCCCCAGGCCAGAATCAAAAACTCCGATCATGAGCGCGAGTGTGTGCCCTTGCAGCCCCGCCGATGTCAACGATTCCCAAAGCGGCTCTGAGCCGCGGAAAAATCGAACGTTCGCCGGGTACCGTTCGGCGGAAGACGCCTGCCGTCTCGCGGCTGCGAAACGACGCGGCGAGTTAGATTTAGATCATTGCCGGCCATGGCCGCGGGGATGATGATTATATGTCCGGCGCATTTCTTGAGGCGGCGCTATGGGCCGAGGATTTGGCAGCCTCAGAGTTGTGAGTTGCACCATGATTACGCTCGATGATTGCATTGCCTTGTGCGGCTTATCCGAGGAGGAAGTGCTCGCCGTTGCCGAGCATGAGCATATCCCTGAGATCGCCGCCACCGGGTTGGCCGAGTGTCTCTTGATGAGCAAGGATGGTCAGCAGAAAATTGGCGAGATGATCGTGGACGATATCCGTGCCGCGCAAGGCATGGGTGACCGTGCTCATGTCGCCAGATTGTTGCACGCCCTGCATCACTTTCTGCGCAAGTATCCGCAAGCCTGTCCCGGAGCACATCCCTGGAGCAGCGCGATGTGAACGCAAAACGGGCCCGCGATATGCGGACCCGTCGAATGCTGAAAAGGTCTTCTGAGCGAACTTACTCGGCCGCTTGAGACGGTGGGCGGCCAGGCGACTTGCCTTCGGCATCCAACTCCTTGAGACTCTGAAGGTTTGGCATCGACACGGTGTTATAGCCGCAATCGACAAAGTGAACCTCGCCCGTCACAGCGCCCGACAATGGCGAGAGCAGGTAGAGGGCGGAACCGCCGACCTCATCAAGCGTAGGCGTGCGCTTCAGCGGCGCGTTCTCACGCTGGAAGTTGAAGATCACCCGCGCATCGCCCACGCCCGCGCCTGACAGCGTGCGCATAGGACCGGCGGAGAGCGCGTTGACGCGGATACCCTGCGGGCCGAAGTCGGCCGCGAGATAGCGCACAGAGGCTTCAAGTGCGGCCTTGGCAACACCCATGACGTTGTAGGACGGCACCCAGCGGGTTGCGCCGCCATAGGTCAGCGTGATCATCGAGCCGCCATTGGGCATCAGCCCGGCGGCGCGTTTGGCGATCTCGGTGAACGAGAAGCACGAGATCACCATTGTGTTGGTGAAGTTGTCGCGCGTGGTATCGGCATAGCGCCCAGCAAGCTCGCGCGGATCCGAGAAGGCGAGCGCGTGGACGATGAAATCGAGCGAACCCCACTCGGACTGGATCCTGGAGAAGACGTTGTCGACGCTCGGCAGGTCGAGGACATTGCATTCCTCGATGATTTTGGAACCGAGCGACTGCGCCAAAGGCAAGGCGCGGCGGCCAAAGGCGCCGCCCTGATAGGTGAAAGCCAGCTCGGCGCCTTGTCCAGCCAGGATGCGCGCTATGCCCCAGGCAATCGAGCGATCATTGGCGACGCCCATTACCAGGCCGCGTTTGCCTGCCATCAATGGGCCCGGCTTTGCG